>Ga0160447_101228_pt1 | contig 10213 bp, 8 predicted proteins | sample HID1973K_E1MG_FD_108222 | JGI IMG/M metagenome (GOLD analysis project Ga0160447, IMG submission 108222) | Enriched mosquito-associated microbial communities from UW Madison campus, WI, USA - HID1973K_E1 MG | ecosystem: Host-associated > Arthropoda: Insects > Digestive system > Unclassified ...
ATGGCCTGATCGAAGGTCAGCCGCGTGCCTGAGCCCTGTTCCCGCAAAATCCACGCCTCTTGAGTGAGCTCCGCCAGCGTTGCATGACCACGTTTGGCCAGCGGGTGTTGAGGGGCGCAGAACACTACAAGCTCGTCCTCGACCCAGGTTTGAACCTCGATATCGGGATGGCTGCAGTCGCCTTCGATCAGGCCCAGGTCGATTTCGTAATGCGCGACTTGCTGCACGATATTGGCGGTGTTCTGTACATGCAGCTTCACTTGGCTCTCTGGATGGCGCTGCATGAAGCTGCCGATCAGCAATGTTGCCAGGTAATTGCCGATGGTCAGCGTTGCGCCGACTGCCAGCGAGCCGAAGCCTGACTTGCCATTGAGAAGATCCTCGATCTCCTTGGCCTGGTCGAGCAGCGCGACCGCCTGAGGTAACAACTGACGCCCTGTGGCATTGAGGCTCAGGCGTTTACCGGCGCGGTCGAACAATTGGCAGCTCGATTGCCGTTCGAGTTCGGTGATGGAGGTGCTCGCCGCAGATTGCGATAAAGACAGCTGCACGGCAGCGCGGGAAACGCTTTCCTGCTGGGCCACGGCGACGAAGACTTGCAGCTGACGGAGAGTGAATCGCATATCTATATAACCGATAACCCATATCTTGATAATTCAGTTAACAGATATTGTGTCTGCCACTAGAATATCGCGCAATGGCGCTTTCACTGGCGCACGCAAATTTTCAGGAGTTCCCACGTACCATGAGCAACATGAATCACGAGCGTGTCCTCAGCGTTCATCACTGGAACGACACCCTCTTCAGTTTCAAGTGCACCCGTGATCCAGGCCTGCGCTTCGAGAACGGTCAGTTCGTCATGATCGGTCTGCAGCAGCCAAACGGGCGCCCGCTCATGCGTGCCTACTCCATCGCCAGCCCCAACTGGGAAGAGCATCTGGAGTTCTTCAGCATCAAGGTGCCAGACGGCCCGCTGACCTCGCAGTTGCAGCACCTCAAGGAAGGTGACGAGATCATCATCAGCAAGAAGCCTACGGGCACGCTGGTTCTCGACGACCTGAAACCTGGCAAGCACCTGTACCTGCTCAGCACCGGTACGGGCCTGGCGCCGTTCATGAGCGTGATTCAGGACCCTGAAACCTACGAGCGTTTCGAGAAGGTCATCCTGTGCCACGGCGTGCGTTACGTGAATGAAGTCGCCTACCGCGAGTTCATCACCGAGCACCTGCCACAGAACGAATTCTTCGGCGAAGCGCTGCGCGACAAGCTGATCTACTACCCGACCGTTACCCGCGAGCCATTCGAGAACGAAGGCCGCCTGACCGACCTGATGCGTAGCGGCAAGCTGTTCAGCGATATCGGTCTGCCTCCGATCAACCCGCAGGACGACCGGGCGATGCTGTGCGGCAGCCCAAGCATGCTCGACGAGACCAGCGAAGTGCTGAACAGTTTCGGTCTGACGGTTTCGCCGCGTATGCGCGAGCCGGGTGACTACCTGATCGAGCGCGCCTTCGTCGAGAAGTAACTGCATCGACCTGTCGTGGGACAGGACCGAATCAGACCCAGTCGTGGATGAGCCGCCGTCACAGATTCTGTGATGCCGGACTTGTCCGCGACCAAGTCAGTACAGGCACCAGTCATCTGGTGTCTGAAAAAAACCGCCTGGAGGTCACGGACCAGGCGGTTTTTTTGTGGGCGGTGGTATGTCCCATGCTTAGCGGTAAATACGAGATATGTAGCAGTCCGGCTTGCCGGCGGTGGCATTTTCGACGCCACCGCCGGCACGCCAAACGGCTACAGGTCTGATCAAACGGAAGCCGGAACGACCTCAAGCACTCGAATCAGTCCCGCTTGCGGATAGTGCCAGCGCACATCCAGATCCCAGAACTGCGCGCCGTAACGGCGCTCTGGGGAAGGCACTTGGTAGGCCGGGCGTGGATCCTGGGCCAGGCATTGTTCGATCAGCTCCACCAGCGGCTCGGCGAGGCGCAACCCATGCTCTCGCGCCTGCAACAGGGCGGTGTCGTTCCATTGCACGGGGATCAGATCAGGTGCTGCGGCGGCCATGCGGTTGCTCGCATCGGCGATCACATCGGCATAGGGGACGTAGGGTTTGACGTCCAGGACCGGCGTGCCGTCCAGCAAGTCGATGCCTGACAGCCAGAGTCGGCCGGCTTCGACCTTCTCCAGCTTGACCACGGACTGACCGATACCGTTGGGGCGGTGGGTGGCGCGAGTCGCGAACACCCCCATCGATTGATTACCGCCCAGGCGAGGCGGCCGCACTTTCAGGCGAGGTTTGTCTTCCAGAGCCTGATGAAACAGGAACAGCAACCAGACATGACTGACCTGTTCCAGTCCTTGCACGGCGTCGCCTTGATCAAAGGGCGCCACGAGCTCCAGTACGCCTCGTGCGGCAGGCGCCAGTTGCGGCTGGCGCGGGATCGCGAACTTCTCCTTGAAGCAGGAGCGCATGAAGCCGATGGGGGAGACGCTGTAGCTTTGATTCATCGAGTGGTCGACAACGCTCAGCCGCGAACGCGCAGGGTCAGGCCACGCAGGAAGTTGCGCAGCAACTGGTCCCCGCACAGGCGGTAGTTGTTGTGACCGGCCTTGCGGAACAGGGCGCTCAATTCAGGCTTGGAGACCGGAAACTCTGCAGCCTTGAGAATCGCGTGCATGTCGTCTTCCTTGAGTTCGAAGGCCACACGCAGTTTCTTGAGCACGATGTTGTTGGTCATCGGCAGCTCGACCGGCAGCTGTGGACGGCTTTCATCCTTGCCGCGCTTGAAAAACACCAGACCGTCGAGGAAGTACGCCATGACCTCGTCGCTGCACGGCTCGAAGCCTTCCTCTTCGTCTTTCTTCATGAAGGCCATTACTTGCGCCTTGGTGACTTCCATACCGCCCAGCTTGATGATGTCCACCACTTTGGCGTCGCTGATGTCGAGCATGTAGCGGATGCTACGCAGTACGTCGTTGTTCATCATGATGCGTGTTTCCTGATCAATCGGGTATGAGCGCGCGCAACGTCCGGCGCAACGCTGAAAAAAGGGGCGTCAGAATTTTTCTTTGTCGGTCATGTAGCGCCATTGGCCTTCCGGGACCTTGCCAATGGAAACGCCGCCGACTCGGATCCTGCGGATCGACACGACTTTCAGGCCGACCGCTTCGCACAGCTGGGCAATGACGCCGGGCTGCGGGTTCTTCATGGCGAAGCGCAGACGGGTTTCGTTCTGCCAGCTGGCTTTGACCTTGGGCAGTTCCTTGCCCTTGTACATCAGGCCATGGTTAAGACGGTTGAGGCCGTGAGCGACCATCTCGCCGTCGATCTCGACCACGTATTCCTGTTCGATCTTGCTGCGGTCGTCGGTCAGTTTGCGCAGGATTTTCCAGTCCTGGCTGAACACCATCAAGCCGCTGGCGTTGGCCTGGAGGGTCGAGATCGCTTCCAGACGCAGAAAGTGGCCCTTGAGCGGGCGCTTGCCAAAGCTGTGTTCGGCCGACAGGGATTCAGGGGTAATCAAGGGCAGGGCTTGTTCAGGGCTCATGCCGACGGGGACGTTGAACAGGATGGTCACCGCCTCTGGGGTGTCGGCCTTGGCGTCCGGGCTCAACGCCACGGTCTGGTTCTCGACCTTGAACTGAGGCTCGTCGACGACTACGCCGTCCACCGTGACCCAGCCGCCTTCGATGAACAGCTCGGCTTCGCGGCGCGAGCAGCCGACCAGCTCGATAAGGCGTTTGGAAAGGCGAATGGGGTCAGTCATGAGAAAAGCCGTTACAGAAAGGAAAGACGCCCATTGTACCCGTGCAGGCCGTGTTAATCGCGGCAACATTCAAAATGCTTATCGAATCAGCACCCATTCGGGGAATATTCTTCAATCGCCATGGGCAGTTTGCTCCCTTAGCCTCGGGCGCCCCGCTGCGCCATCAGAGCGTGGGTTTCAAGCGCATCCGCAACATCGGATAGGGTCTGCCCAGCCCATCCACCTCGGATCGGCCGACGATTTCAAACCCATGCTTTTCATAAAACCCCAGTGCTTGAGGGTTTTGTTCGTTCACATCCAGTTCGGTCACCCGATAGTTTTCAATCGCGTAGTCCAGAAGCTTCTTTCCAAGGCCCATGCCGCGATAATCCGGTGCGATGAACAGCATCTCCAGTTTGCCTGGGGTAGTGCCGCCAAAACCGGTGATGTTCAAGTGCGAGTCGCGGGTACAGAACAGATTCACGGCATCCAGATACTGAGTTTCGAGCAGGTTTCGGAGCAGCGTGATGTAGTTCTCCGGGAGAAAGTCGTGGGTGGCACGGACCGACGCCTCCCACACCCTGGCGAGTTCCGGGTAGTCGTGCTGCCGTGGCAGGTAAATGACCGAGTGGTGGGTCATGTCGCCTCTTCTCCTGTCTTTTTATTGTCCCGATCTGGAGACGATAGCCAGAAAAAACAAACCCCGCCGTTTGAAGGGCGGGGTTGATTCGAAGCACGATCAGTCAGTCGCTTAGATTGGCTCGGCCCACAGATCGTATTCGTCGGCATCGACGACACGGCACATGACCTTGTCGCCCGGCTTCAGGTCACGGTCGCTCTCGACGAACACGTTGCCGTCGATTTCCGGCGCGTCGAAGAACGAGCGGCCGACGAAACCTTGCTCGTCCACTTCGTCGATCAGCACTTCGATCTCCTTGCCGATCTTCATCTGCAGGCGAGCGGCGCTGATGGCTTGCTGATGCGCCATGAAGCGGTCCCAGCGGTCCTGCTTAATGTCGTCCGGCACGATAGGGGCGTCCAGCAAGTTCGCCGGGGCGCCTTCGACCGGCGAATACTGGAAGCAGCCGACGCGGTCCAGCTGAGCTTCTGTCAGCCAGTCCAGCAGGTACTGGAAGTCTTCTTCGGTCTCGCCCGGGAAGCCAACGATGAACGTCGAGCGGATGATCAGATCGGGGCACTGCTCGCGCCATTTCTTGATGCGTGCCAGGGTCTTGTCTTCGAAGGCCGGACGCTTCATCAGCTTGAGGATCTTCGGGCTTGCGTGCTGGAACGGGATGTCCAGGTACGGCAGGATCTTGCCCTCGGCCATCAACGGGATGATCTCGTCGACGTGTGGATACGGATAGACGTAGTGCATACGTACCCAGACGCCCAGCGAGCTGAGGGCTACGCAGAGTTCGGTCATGCGGGTCTTGACCGGCTGACCGTTCCAGAAACCGGTGCGGTACTTGACGTCGACGCCGTAGGCGCTGGTGTCCTGGGAGATTACCAACAGTTCTTTCACGCCGGCTTTGACCAGGCGCTGGGCTTCGTCGAGCACATCGCCGACCGGACGGCTGACCAGTTTGCCGCGCATGGACGGGATGATGCAGAAGCTGCAGCTGTGGTTGCAGCCTTCGGAAATCTTCAGGTACGCGTAATGACGCGGGGTCAGCTTGATGCCTTGTGGCGGCACCAGATCGATCAGCGGGTTGTGATCGAGCTTCGGTGGCGCGGCATCGTGGACAGCATTGACCACCTGCTCATACTGCTGCGGGCCGGTCACGGCCAGCACGCTTGGGTGCACATTGCGAATGACGCTTTCGTCAACGCCCATGCAGCCAGTCACGATCACCTTGCCGTTCTCGGCGATGGCTTCACCGATGGTGTCCAGGGATTCGGCCTTGGCGCTGTCGATGAAACCGCAGGTGTTGACCACCACGACGTCGGCGTCTTCGTAGGTCGGCACGACCTGATAGCCTTCCATGCGCAGCTGGGTAAGGATGCGTTCGGAATCGACCAGAGCCTTCGGGCAGCCGAGGCTGACAAAGCCGACCTTGGGGGCGGCAGACGTGGTGACGGTGGACATTGACTAACCTCGGCGTAGGTATGCCTGGGCGACTGGCCGAGGCATTGACTGGGCGCTTGGTGCGCCTCTGATCAAAAAGTGCGCAATTCTAGCGATGAGCGCGGCGATTGACCAGCGTTATACCGAGAATTACGACGAGTGCTGCGCTATGCTTCGCGCCTTGAACCCGGCGGGCCTTGTCGGCCGGGTGCATCGGAATTTACCGGTGCGGCGCGGGTCAACCTGACAGCACCGCACCGTTGTGCTCGAGTCATGGTTTCAGGAGTGGTAAATGGGTCACGCAACTAGTCAGGCCGAAGCCGGACATCATTCGGCGAAACCATTGAGTCTGCTGGTAGGGGCGGTGGGAGTGGCGTACGGCGATATCGGCACCAGCCCGCTGTATACGATCAAGGAAGTGTTCGTGGGTGGGTACGGTGTGCAGGCCGGTCACGATGCTGTGCTAGGCATTCTGTCGCTGATCTTCTGGGCGCTGGTCTGGGTGGTGTCGTTCAAGTACATGGCCTTGGTGCTGCGTGCAGACAACGACGGTGAAGGCGGCATCATGGCCCTCACGGCGCTGGCGCGTCGGGCTTCCTCGAAGTTTCCGAAGTTACAGGCGACCATGATCGTCTTCGGTCTGTTCGGTGCAGCGCTGTTCTATGGCGACAGCATGATCACCCCGGCCATCTCGGTGCTCTCGGCAGTCGAGGGTATGGAGTTGGCGTTCGATGGGCTGGATCACTGGGTGGTGCCGATTGCCTTGATCGTTCTGGTGGCGCTGTTTCTGATCCAGCGCCACGGGACCGCACGCATCGGCGTGATGTTCGGCCCGGTCATGGTGCTCTGGTTCGTGACGCTGGCGGCGCTGGGCATTCACGGAATCGTTCGTCAGCCTGAGGTCTTGCATGCGGTCAATCCGGTCTGGGCGGTGCGTTTCTTCATCGATCATCCGGGGATTGGCGTGGCGGTGCTCGGCGCGGTGGTCCTGGCACTGACGGGCGCCGAAGCGTTGTACGCCGACATGGGTCACTTCGGTCGCAAGCCCATTTCCCGTGCGTGGTTCGGCCTGGTTCTGCCCGCGCTCGTGCTCAATTATTTCGGTCAGGGCGCGCTGGTCATCGAGAATCCAGAGGCCGTACGCAACCCGTTCTATCTGCTGGCTCCGAGCTGGGCGCTGTTGCCACTGATCGGTCTGTCGACGCTGGCGACCATTATTGCCTCCCAGGCGGTGATTTCCGGTGCGTTCTCCATGACGCTGCAAGCGATCCAGCTGGGCTACATCCCGCGCATGTACATTCAGCACACCTCCAGCGATGCTCAGGGTCAGATCTATATCGGTGCCGTGAACTGGACGTTGATGGTCGGGGTCATCCTGTTGGTTCTGGGCTTCGAGTCCTCCGGCGCGCTGGCTTCCGCGTACGGGGTGGCGGTGACTGGCACAATGCTGTGCACCACGATTCTGGTGGCCTCGGTCATGCTACTGGCCTGGAAATGGCCGCCAATGGTCGCCGTTCCGATCCTGCTGGGCTGTCTGTTCGTGGACGGCATGTTCTTCGCTGCCAACGTGCCTAAGGTGGTGCAGGGCGGGGCGTTCCCTTTCCTGGCCGGTATCGCGTTGTTCATCCTGATGACCACCTGGAAACGCGGCAAACAATTGCTGGTGGAGCGCATCGATGAGGGCGGTTTGCCGCTGCCGATCTTCATCAGCAGCATTCGGGTGCAACCGCCGCACCGCGTGCAAGGCACCGCGGTGTTTCTGACGGCGCGTCCTGACGCCGTCCCTCACGCGCTGTTGCATAACCTGCTGCACAACCAGGTGTTGCACGAGCAGGTCGTGCTTCTGACGGTGGTTTACGAGGATACCCCTCGGGTTCCCGCTTCCCAGCGTTTCGAGGTCGAGGCCTATGGTGAAGGATTCTTCCGAGTCATCCTGCACTTTGGTTTCATCGATGAGCCGGATGTGCCGGCCGCGCTGAAACTGTGTCACCTGGCCGAGCTGGACTTCAGCCCCATGCGCACCACCTACTTCCTCAGTCGAGAGACCGTGGTGTCGTCCAAACTGGTGGGCATGGCGCGCTGGCGGGAGGGCCTGTTCGCCTTCATGTTGAAGAATGCCAATGGCAACCTGCGCTTCTTCAAGCTGCCGTTCAACCGGGTGATCGAGCTAGGGACGCAGGTGGAGATGTAAGCAGCATCGGCAACCAGGCCTCTCACGCCTTCGGCAGAAACAGTTCGTATAAAAACGAAAATCCCCGCATTCGTGAGAGTGCGGGGATTTTTTTATGCTCCGGATTTACTCGGCGTTGGCAGCTTCGGGCGCTTCCTTGCCTTTCCACTTGTCGATGACGGCAATCAGGCGTTTGGCCAGGGCGGGGTAGTCCTCGTCAAAGTGATGCCCGCCCGGCAGTTGTTGTTTCTGGCCGGGAGCAGTCGCTTCGGTGCAGCCACTCTCGTCCTTCTCTTCTACCCCATAGACGCAGAACACCTTGTCGCCTGGCAGCTTGGCCATTTCCGGGCCGGTGGCTGCTTCTTTGCCGGATGCGCCGAGCCAGCCTTCGACGGCGATCTCGAAACTGCCGCTGCGAGCGAAGGCCAGCAGGATGATGCCATCGACCCGCGCTTTGTCATCTTCCGGCAGGCGGTTGTAGATCGCGGGCAATACGTCGGCGCCGAACGAATAGCCGGCGAGGACGAAGTGTTTCGCGCCCCATTTCTGCCGGTAGTGGGCCATCAGTTCGCTCAGGTCGGTAGCGGTCTGTTCGGGGGATTTGTGTTCCCAGTAGTAGCGCAGGGTGTCGATGCCGACGACCGGATAACCGCCCGACTTCGCCATGTCGCCTGCCACGTCCTTGTCCAGGTCGCGCCAGCCGCCATCGCCGGAGAGGAACAGGGTGACAGTGTCCGATGGCTGGCTCGAAGGCACTTCTACGACGGGAATGTTCAGACCGCCGTTTGCATCATCAGCGATCAGCAGGTGGCGCACTTCGGTGTTCAGAATCTGGGGGTACTTGATGTCATAGTCGCTGATTTTGGTTTCCGCGTTAGGCGTGTCGCGAACGAACACCGCAGTGTCGTCGTCCGGGCCGTCGTTCCAGGCCACAGTCCATTTGCCATGGGCGGCAGCTTTCGGTGCCGGGACCTTGCAGTCAGGCTGATTCAGGACGAAGTTCACCGAGATGGCCTGGGCCTTGTCGTTGGTCTGAGCGGCCAGCCAGCTCCAGGCGACCGAGCCGCCGGCACTGATGCCTGCCACGACATCCGGCGCGCCGTCGAGCTTTTGCAGCGCGGCGTTGAAGGCTTTTTCCTGCAACTGACAGTCGTCTTTCGGCAGTACGACCTGAATGACCTGAGCCGATGCGTCGTAGCTCAGCGCGAGTACCTGTTTATCGGTCATCGCGTCTTCGGTGGTAACAGCAAGGGCCACCCGTGTCTTGATCTTGGTCGACGGGGTGGCGCGAATCAAAGCCGAGCCGTCATCCAGCGTCATGCGTTCAAGCGTCGGTTGTGCGGCGGGGCGGTTCCACAGCCAGAAACCCAATGCCACCACCAGAATTACCAGGGCTGCAAGCAAAAAGCGCCAGTAGCGTTGAATCATCAGCGTTTCACCAATCCAGTCAGGCCGCCCGCGATAAGGGCGGCGGTATCTGCCAGTGCCACCAGCGGATCGAGTCCCGCAGGCACGGCCATATAACGAGGTTCCCAGTCAGGCTGGAATTTGTCTTTGAAGCGGCGCAAGCCCTGGAAGTTGTAGAGCTGCTCACCGCGACTGAACACCATCGAGCCCAGACGCTGTGTCAATGGCGCGCCACGGCGTGGTTGCAGGCCCGACAACGGCACCATGCCCAGGCTGAAGCGTGCGTAGCCTTCTTTTTTGTAATGCAGAATGAGGCCGACCATCATGAACTCCATGGTCAGCTTCGGCGCGTCCGGGTGCGAACGCATCAGATCAAGGCTTGCCAGGTCGTGGCGCGAGGTTTCCAGCAAGTTGGAAAACGCCACGGGCTTGCCTTCGAAATGAACGATGGCGATGCGGAAGTGCTTGAGGTAGTCCAGGCTGAAACGACCCAGAGAGAAGCCTTTTTCGCGCACGTTTTTGCCGGTGAGCCAGGCATCGGAAATGACTTTCAGCTCATCCATCGGCGCCTGACCGACTTCATAGATCTCCAGCGAAAGGCCGTCGCGACCACCCCGGTTCCAGGTGTAACGCAGGTCTTTCATTTCCTTGCCTTTGGCCTCGATGTCGAACTTGAGCAAGTCGACACGTGCCTCTTCGCCCAGTTTGATCGCCGTCAGACCGATGTCCATGTAGAACGGCAGATTCTCTGCACGTACCTGATAGAACACAGGGCGGGCGTGGTGGACGTCGCACAGGTCGCGGAATTGCCAGATCAGC
>Ga0160447_101229_pt1 | contig 10208 bp, 8 predicted proteins | sample HID1973K_E1MG_FD_108222 | JGI IMG/M metagenome (GOLD analysis project Ga0160447, IMG submission 108222) | Enriched mosquito-associated microbial communities from UW Madison campus, WI, USA - HID1973K_E1 MG | ecosystem: Host-associated > Arthropoda: Insects > Digestive system > Unclassified ...
CTCGCCCAGGATCTCGTGCTTGGGCAGGTGGTCCACCACCAGGTCGTGGTAGGCCAGCTCGTCCACCTGGCGCACGCCGTGCGACAGGATCACCTGCTCGTATTTCTCGTAGGTCTCGGGATCGCGGATGACGCTCATGAACGGCGCCAGGCCGGTGCCGGTGCCGAACAGGTACAGCCGCTTGCCCGGCAGCAGGTAGTCGATCAGCAGGGTGCCGGTGGGCTTGCGGCCCACGATGATGGTGTCGCCCACCTGGATGTGCTGCAGGCGCGAGGTCAGCGGACCTTCCTCGACCTTGATGCTGAGGAACTCCAGATGCTCCTCGTAGTTCGGACTGACGATGCTGTAGGCGCGCAGCAGGGGCTTGTTGTTGACCCTCAGCCCGATCATCGTGAAGTGGCCGTTCGAGAAGCGCAGGGCCGGGTCGCGCGTGGTGGTGAAAGTGAACAGGCGGTCGGTCCAGTGGTGGACGGACAGAACGCGTTCTTCGCTGAAGGCACTCATGGCGGAAACTCGCAGTTGATATTCAATCGACGTCGGAATCGGCGTGCGTCCGCGCGGGCGGCGGGACGCTGGCCAGGGAGGCGGCTTGCGGGGTGCGCCATGACGTGGCGCGGGCTCCCGCTGGCTCCGAACCCTCGATTGTCGCGGCTTTGCGGCCAGCCCGGTAAATCACCATTGCATGCCCCCGATCTGTTTGCTACATTGACCTTCAATGTAGTGTTCACAACATGAACGTTCAGCGGATGCTACACATGTGGCATGGCACGTGCAAGCCCGAACGACACGAGAGATCGCCCCGATGACCGAACACACCAAGACCGACGGCCTGCCTGCCATCGACATGCCGCCGGCGCAGGACGCGCAACTGCGTTCCGCGCCACGCAGCGAGCGCATGAGCGCCAGCAAGATCGAGTGCAATGCCTGCCCCGTGCTGTGCCAGATCTCCGAGGGCCGCACCGGCGCGTGCGATCGCTACGCCAACCAGGCCGGCGCCCTTGTGCGTGTCGATCCGGTGGTCCTGCTGCGGCGCGAACTTGCCAATCCCGAGCCCGCGCTCGTGCCCTTTGCCGGTGCGGCCCCAGTCGCCGATGGCGCGCCGGCGCCCGAAAGCGGTGCGACGGCCGACCCGGACTGGAACGGCGACCTGCTGCTCGCCGATCAGGTCTTCGTCACCGGCGTCGGCTCTTCCACCACCTACCCGGACTACAAGCCGGCGCCGTTCATCGTGGCCTCCAAGGCGCAAGGCGTGGACATGGTCACCGTGGTGACCGAGGGCATCTTCAGCTACTGCAGCTTCAAGGTGAAGATCGACACCGACCGCTTCCTCGGGGCCGAGCAGGCCAACGTGCGCTACCGCGGAGAGGTGGTGGGGCACGTCACGACGGCCGAGTACGGCTCGCAGATGCTCTCGCTCGGCGGGGTGCACCACCTCACCGGCGGCAGCAAGAAGGAAGGCCGCATGACGGTCGAGCTGATGCAGCTGCTGGGCAACAAGCAGGCCGTCGAATGCAGCATCGACGGCGGCGCCACCCTGGTCGTCCAGGCCGGCCGCGCGCCCATCGTCAACGGCGTGGAGGAGCAGCGCATGCGCGTGGGATGCGGCTCCGCCGCGGTAGGCATCTTCGCGCGCCAGCTTGCCGGCCATGCCGACGAGGTGGTAGTGGTGGACGACCACATCACCGGCGTCCTGACCGAGCACCAGGCCGGCCGGTGCCTGGGCATGGCGCCGTCGGGCATCCAGATGCGCGGGCGCAAGTCCACGCCCGGGCGCTACTTCCAGGTGGCGAACCCCGGCAACGGCTGGGGCGGCACCGACATCGCCGACCCGTTGTCGATCATCGAAGGCTGGGAAGACGGCGTGGCCCGCCCCGGCCTGCGCATGCTGATGACCTCCACCACCGGCGAGCATGCGCAATGGTTCGTGCTGGACGAGCAGCTGCGGCCGGTCGAGCACGAAATGCCGCCCGAAGTGCGCCGCGTGGTCGAGCGCATCGGGGAGAACTGCGAGTCGTCGCTGTGCTCGGTGTTGTTCCTCGGCGGCGCCGGCGGCAGCCTGCGCGCCGGCGTCACCGAGAACCCGGTTCTGCTCACGCGCTCCATCAAGCGGACGCTGGTGAACGTCACCTGCGGCGGCGCGCCGGCCTACGTCTGGCCCGGCGGCGGGATCACCGTCATGGTCGACGTCACGCGCATGCCGGACATGAGCTTCGGTACCGTTCCGACGCCGGCGATCGTCGCGCCCATCGAGTTCAGCATGCGCATGGACGAATACCTGGCGCTCGGGGGCCATGGCGAGCACGTCATGTCGCTCGACCAGGTGCTCGCCCGAGGCGCCTGGCACCAGGACGGGGCACCGCAGGCGCGGCGCTGGGTGGCACAGGACCAGGCCAATCCCTGGCCGCTGGGCCACGTGCCCATGCTCGGCTGAGGCTGGCCGCATGACCGCTCGACGCACGCGCCTGGACGATGCGCGCTGGCATTGGCAACACGGCCCGATCGACGTCGTGGCCCAGGCCGAAGGCGACCCGGCCGCCGTGGCCGAGGCGCACGAAGCCGCCTGGCAGCGCTTCGCGACCGTGCTGGACGAACTGGTAGGCGAACTGCCGTCGCTGCGCCGCCCGGTGGTGGGTGCGCTGTCGCTGCGCGGGCCGGTGGCCAGGCGCATGTTGCAGGCCTGCGCCGCCGCGCGTTCGGCGGCGCCGGGCCGGCCCTTCATCACGCCGATGGCGGCGGTGGCCGGTGCGGTGGCGGAGGAGCTTGCCGGCTTCTACCAACGCCCGGGCGTCAGCCGCGCCTGGATCAACAACGGGGGCGACATCGCGCTGTGCCTGGCGCCGGACCGGAGCGCGCGCGTCGGCCTGTTCTCCGACCTGGCGCGCTTCGACCCGCGCGACGCCGGACCGCTGCGCCTCGACGGCACCTTCGAGGTCAGTGCCGGCATGCCGGTGCGCGGCATCGCCACCAGCGGCTGGCGCGGCCGCAGCCTGTCGCGCGGCATCGCCGACAGCGTGACCGTGCTTGCACGCACCGCCGCCCTGGCAGACGCGGCAGCCACGCTCATCGCCAACGCCGTCGACGTGGCCGATGACGGCATCGCCCGGCTGCCTGCCTCGCAGTGCAAGGACGACAGCGACCTGGGCGACATCCCGGTCACCGTCGACGTCGCGCCGCTGGCGCCCGCCCAGGTGCGGCGTGCACTCGACGCGGGCGTGCAATGCGCGCAACGCCTGCAGGCGGCCGGCGTGGTGCACGCGGTGGCGCTCGCCTGCCAGGGGCAATGGCATTTCGTCGACGCCGTGGATCCGCGCGATGGAGTCGCGCACACAGGGTCTTCAGCGTTCCCAGGTGCCGCATCGGGCGCACACAATGCCAACCTGCCCGAACGCGCCGCCTGCAGCGCCGCGCATTCGGCGTTCGCTTAACCTTGGTTCAGTATTTGCTTAACGAAAGCAAGGCCACCTACCCATGATCGACATTCGCCGCGTGCTGACCCAGGTCGAGCACATCCACCACGAGTTCGGACCACCGCCGCCGCAGCCGCTGGTGCGCGGCGCCATCGCCGCCGTCCTGACCAATCCGTTTGCCGGCCGCTACGAGCCGGACATCCTGCCGATGATGAAGCTGCTCGAGCCGGTCGGCATCGACATGGCGCGGCGCCTGCTCGACGCCATGGACGTGCCGGCCGATCGCATCGCGACCTATGGCAAGGGCGCCATCGTCGGCGCCGGCGGTGAACTCGAGCACGGCGCGCTGTGGCACGTGCCGGGCGGCTATGCCATGCGCGAGCTGCTGGGCTGGAAGGGAGACCGCAACGCCTACCGGCAGGGCAAGGCCGAGGACAAGACCGGGCAGCCGGGCAACGCACTGGCGATCGTTCCGTCCACGAAGAAGGTGGGCCCTCCCGGCGCCGCGCTCGACGTGCCGCTGACCAACATCAACGCCAGCTACGTGCGCGGCCAGTTCGATGCGATGGAGGTGCGCGTGCCCGGCGCCCCGGTGTCGGACGAGATCGTCTTCATCCTTGCGATGACGACCGGCTACCGGGTGCACGAGCGCGTCGGCGGCCTGCGCGCGCAGGACATTTCGAAGTGGGATGGGCTGCGGTAGCGCGCCCCGACCGAATACACACACCAGGAGGCGTGATGAGCGCAAAGATTCGCAAGCTGATTGTCCAGGTCGACGAGACCCGCAAGGAAATGGGCCAGGTCATCGATCCGCCGGCGCGCCGCGCCGTGGCGATGGCGGTCATCGAGAACCCCTACGCCGGCCGCTACAGCGAGTCGCTCGACGAGCTGATCGCCATCGGCGAGGAACTGGGGGCGCTGCTCGGCCAGAAGGCCGTGAAGGCGCTGGGCATCGCGCCCGGCCAGGCCCAGAGCTACGGCAAGGCGGCCATCGTGGGCGAGGGCGGCGAACTCGAGCACGCGGCCGCCATCCTGCATCCCAAGCTGGGCGCGCCGCTGCGCGTGGCGGTGGAGAAGGGTGCCGCGCTGGTGCCGTCGGCCAAGAAGCTCGGCACGCTGGGTACGGCCATCGACGTGCCGCTCGGCCACAAGGACGCCGCGTTCGTGCGCAGCCACTTCGACGCCATCGAGGCGCGCGTGTCCGATGCACCGCGCGCCGGCGAGATCGTCGTGGCCGTTGCCGTGACCGACAGCGGCAGGCCGCTGCCGCGCGTGGGCGGCCTCGCCGCGAGCGAAATCAAGGGCGAGGACGGCCTGCGCTGAGGCCGGCCGCCAACCCCGTGCGTGCACACGTACAGTGACGATCACCAAATCATCAATGAGGAGTCGTGAAATGAAGATGCGCCTTGTCCTGCGAGCCGTTGCGCTCGCCTCCTTCGCCGCCGCCGTGGCCGCCGCTCACGCGCAGGGCGTGATCAAGATCGGCGAGGTCAACAGCTACAAGGCGCAGCCGGCCTTCCTCGATCCTTACAAGAAGGGCATGGAGCTGGCGGTCGAGCAGGTCAACGCCAAGGGCGGCGTCAACGGCAAGAAGATCGAGCTCGTCATCCGCGATGACAACGCCAACCCGGGCGACGCGGTGCGCGTGGCCGAGGAACTGGTGTCGCGCGAGCAGGTCGACCTGCTCGCCGGCGCCTTCCTGTCCAACACCGGCCTGGCGCTGGCGGACTTCGCCAAGCAGAAGAAGTTCTTCTACCTGGCGGGCGAGCCGCTGACGGACAAGATGACCTGGCAGGGCGGCAACCAGTACACGTTCCGCCTGCGTCCGGGCACCTACATGCAGGCCGCGATGCTGGTGCCCGAGGCCGTCAAGCTCAAGAAGAAGCGCTGGGCCCTGGTCTACCCCAACTACGAGTACGGGCAGTCGGCCGTTGCCGCCTTCAAGACGCTGCTCAAGGCGGCGCAGCCGGATGTCGAGTTCGTCGCCGAGCAGGCCACGCCGCTGGGCAAGGTCGACGCGGGCAGCGTCGTCCAGGCGCTGGCGGACGCCAAGCCCGATGCGATCTTCAACGTGCTGTTCGCAGCCGACTTGTCGAAGTTCGTGCGTGAGGGCAACACCCGCGGGCTGTTCAAGGACCGCACCGTGGTCAGCGTGCTGACCGGTGAGCCCGAGTACATGGATGCGCTCAAGGACGAGGCGCCCAATGGCTGGATCGTCACCGGCTATCCGTACTACGGTATCGACACGCCGGCGCACCAGGCATTCCTGAAGGCGTACGAGGCCAAGTACAAGGACTATCCGCGCCTGGGCTCCGTGGTCGGCTACAGCATGATCATGTCTGCCGTCGCCGGCATCGACAAGGCCAAGAGCACAGACCCCGACAAGCTCGTGGCCGCGTTCAAGGGTCTGCAGGTCGACACCCCCTTCGGCAAGATCAGCTACCGCGCCGAGGACCACCAGTCCACCATGGGCGCCTACGTCGGGTACACCAAGAACGAAGGCGGCAAGGGCGTGATGGTCGACTATGCCTACCGCGACGGCGCCGACGCACGCTTCCAGCCCTCGGCCGAGGAAGTCAAGAAGTCGCGCGCCACCGACTGACGCGGCAAAGACAAGCGAAGCGTTCACCAGGGAGTCGAGGCGCCAATGAGCCTATCCGGTCTGATCGTCCAGCTGCTCAATGGGCTGGCCTCCGCGTCATCGCTTTTCCTGGTGGCGGCCGGGCTGTCGCTCATCTTCGGCGTCACCCGGATCGTCAACTTCGCGCATGGCTCCTTCTTCATGGTGGGCACCTACGTGGCCTACACGCTGGCCGAGCGGATCGGCGGCGCCGGCTTCTGGGTGGCGCTGCCGCTTGCCGCGCTCGCGGTCGGCGTGCTGGGCGCGGCGATCGAGATGCTGCTGCTGCGGCGCATCTACAAGGCGCCCGAGCTGTTCCAGTTGCTGGCCACCTTCGCGCTGGTGCTGGTCATCAAGGACGCGGTGCTCTACCTCTGGGGGCCCGACGAACTGCTCGGCCCGCGCGCGCCCGGCCTGCGCGGCGCGGTGGAGATCCTGGGCCGTCAGTTCCCGGCCTACGACCTGTTCCTGATCGTCATCGGGCCGGTGGTGCTGGGACTGGTCTGGCTGCTGCTCACCCGGACCCGCTTCGGGACGCTGGTGCGCGCGGCCACGCAGGACCGCGAGATGGTCAGCGCTCTGGGCGTCAACCAGGCCTGGCTGTTCACCGCCGTGTTCGCGCTGGGGGCGCTGCTCGCCGGCCTCGGCGGCGCCCTGCAGCTGCCGCGCGAGCCGGCGCACCTGGAAATGGACCTCAACACCATCGGTGCCGCGTTCGTGGTGGTGGTGGTCGGGGGCATGGGTTCGCTGCCGGGCGCCTACGTCGCGGCACTGCTGATCGCCGAGATCAAGGCCGTGTGCATCTGGCTCGGCGTGGTGGAAATCGCGGGCATCGCGTTCTCGTTCTCCAAGCTCACGCTGGTGGTGGACTTCATCGTCATGGCCGCCGTGCTGGTGTGGCGGCCCTGGGGCCTGATGGGCCGGCCGCAAGCCCCCAGCCGCTACGTCGGCATGCAGGAAGAGCCCTTGCGCCGGGCCGGCAAGGGCTACATCGCCATGGTCGCAGTGCTGGCGCTCGTGCTGGCGGCCATGCCGCTGCTGACGGCCGGCTCGCCCTACACCATCGTGCTGCTGATCGACCTGCTGGTCGCCGCGCTGTTCGCCGCGAGCCTGCACTTCATCATGGGCCCGGCGGGCATGCACTCGTTCGGACATGCGGCGTACTTCGGGCTGGGGGCCTACGGCGCGGCGCTGCTGGCCCGCTCGGCGGGGTTGCCGATGGAACTGGCCCTCGTGCTCGCGCCGCTGGTGGCCGGCCTGGGCGCGCTCGTCTACGGCTGGTTCGCGGTGCGCCTGTCGGGCGTTTACCTAGCCATGCTGACCCTGGCCTTCGCGCAGATCACCTGGGCCATCGTCTACCAGTGGGACGACTTCACCGGCGGCAGCAACGGCCTGACCGGCGTATGGCCGGCCGACTGGCTGGCGGACAAGCGCAACTACTACTGGCTGACTTTGGCGCTGGTCGGCCTGGGCGTGTGGGGCCTGCGCCGCATCCTGTTCTCGCCGTTCGGCTATGCCCTGCGCGCCGGCCGTGACTCGGTGTTGCGCGCCGACGCCATCGGCATCGACGTCAAGCGGATGCAGTGGGCCGCCTTCGTCGTCGCCGGCATCGCCGCCGGCGCCGCCGGCGCGCTGTTCGCGTATTCGAAGGGCAGCATCTCGCCCGAGGCCCTGGCGGTCGGCAAGTCGGTCGACGGCCTGGTGATGGTGCTGCTCGGCGGCATCCAGACGCTTGCCGGGCCGGTGGTCGGGGCGTTCACCTTCAGCTGGCTGCACGATACGGTGGCCCGCAACACCGACTATTGGCGCGCCATGCTGGGCGGCATCATCCTGCTGCTCGTTCTGCTGTTTCCGCAGGGCATTGCAGGGTCGGTCAAGCTGCTTGCCGATCGCCTGCGCGGGCGCAAGGACGATGTCGCGGCGGACCGGGCCGGCGAGCAGCCGCTCGACGCCGCCGCGGCGGCGGGGGAGGCGGCGCGATGACACTGCTGCAAGTGCGCGACCTCGGCAAGTCCTTCGGCGGCGTCAAGGCGCTCGATGGCATCACCTTCGACCTCGCGCCGGGCGAAATGCCCGGGCTGATCAGCCCCAATGGCGCAGGCAAGTCGACGACCTTCAACATGGTCAACGGCCAGTTGCGGGCCGACCAGGGCTCCATCCGGTTGTCCGGCACGGAGCTGGTCGGCAGGAAGCCGCGCGAGATCTGGCGCCTGGGCGTCGGCCGCACCTTCCAGATCGCCGAGACGTTCTCGTCGCTCACGGTTGCCGAGAATGTCCAGTTGGCGCTGCTCTCGCACGACCGGCGGTTGTTCGCGATGTGGCGCCGCGCGGCCGACCACAAGCGCGACGAGGCGCTGGCGCTGCTCGACCAGGTCGGCATGAAGGCCCAGGCCGACCGCCCGTGCAGCGTGCTGGCCTATGGCGACGTCAAGCGGGTCGAACTGGCGGTCGCCATGGCCAACTCGCCCAAGCTGCTGCTGATGGACGAGCCAACCGCCGGCATGGCGCCAAGGGAGCGCAATGCGCTCATGGCGCTGACCAAGCAGCTGGTGGTCGAGCGCGGCATGGCGGTGCTGTTCACCGAGCACAGCATGGACGTGGTGTTCTCCTATGCCGACCGGACCATCGTGCTGGCCCGCGGCCGGCTGATCGCGCAGGGCAAGCCGCTGGAGATCCGCGACCATCCCAAGGTGCAGGAGGTCTACTTCGGCACCGGAACCACGTTCGAGAAGAAGGCCGCGTGATGCGCGACGAGCAGATCCTCCTGCAGACGAAATCGCTGTGCGCCTGGTACGGCGCGGCGCAGATCCTCTACGACGTCGACCTCGACGTGCGGCGCGGCGAAGTGGTCGCGCTGATGGGGCGCAACGGCGCCGGCAAGTCCACCACGCTCAAGGCCATCATCGGCATGCTGGCCCGGCGCCGCGGCGCGGTACGCTTCATGGGCCACGACATCAGCCGCAGCGAGCCGCATGTCGCCGCGCGCCTCGGCCTGGGCTTCGTGCCGGAAGACCGTCGCGTGTTCACCGACCTCACTGTCACCGAGAACCTCGAGGTGGGCCGGCAGGCGCCGCGCCACTGGAGCGACGGCAGCGCCGCGCCGCTGTGGACGCCCGAGCGCCTGTTCAGGCTCTTTCCCAATCTCGGCGAGATGCCCCACCGGCCCGGCGGCCGCATGAGTGGCGGCGAGCAGCAGATGCTGACGGTCGCGCGCACCCTGATGGGCAACCCGTACCTGGTGCTGCTCGACGAGCCGTCCGAGGGCGTCGCGCCGGTGATCGTCGAGCAGATGGCCCACATGATCAACGAACTCAAGTCGCATGGCGTGAGCATCCTGCTGTCGGAGCAGAACATGCATTTCGCCGAACTGGTGTCGGATCGCGCCTATGTGCTCGAGAAAGGGCAGATCCGCTACCAGGCCACGATGGCGGAACTCGCCGCCAACGAGGAAGTGCGGCGCGACTATCTCAGCGTCTAGTTGTCCCCATCCTTCTGGAGCTTCTCATGACCGATGCGCAAGTCCTTTCGCAACGCCGCCGCCTCCTTTGCGGCGCCGCCGCCCTGTCCGTGCTCGGCGCCGTGCCCGCATGGGCCGCCGACAGGAAGATCAAGCCCGGCGCCACCGCGGCATTGATCGTGGTCGATGTGCAGAACTGCTTCATCGACGGCGGCACGCTGCCGGTCAAGGGCGGCGCCGAGGTGGTGCCGGTCATCAACAAGCTGGCCGACGCATTCGCCAACATCGTCGTCACCCAGGACTGGCACACCACGGGCCACGCCTCGTTCGCCAGCACGCACGGCGGCAAGAAGCCGTTCGAGAGCATCAAGCTCGGCTATGGCCAGCAGGTCCTGTGGCCCGACCATTGCGTGCAGGGCACCGACGACGCGGCGCTGTCCAAGGACCTGCGCCTGCCGACCGCGCAGCTGATCATCCGCAAGGGATTCCACAAGGACATGGACAGCTACTCCGCGTTCGAGGAAGCCGACCACAAGACCGCCACCGGCCTGGCCGGCTACCTGAAGGCGCGGGGCATCCGCACGGTATTCGTCACCGGCCTGGCCACCGACTTCTGCGTGGCCTGGACGGCCATGGATGCGCGCAAGGCCGGCTTCGAGACCTACGTGATCGAGGACGCCACGCGCGCCATCGACCTCAACGGTTCGCTGGCCGCCGCCTGGAA
>Ga0160447_101233_pt1 | contig 10177 bp, 10 predicted proteins | sample HID1973K_E1MG_FD_108222 | JGI IMG/M metagenome (GOLD analysis project Ga0160447, IMG submission 108222) | Enriched mosquito-associated microbial communities from UW Madison campus, WI, USA - HID1973K_E1 MG | ecosystem: Host-associated > Arthropoda: Insects > Digestive system > Unclassified ...
GGTGGTCAAGGTCGTGCGTCCGGGGCTCAAACCGATCATTGGATCGGACCTGGCATGGTTGTTCATTCTTGCCAAAATCGCTGAACGACTGTCTGCCGACGCCCGCCTGCTGCACCCGGTAGACGTCGTCGCCGACTACGAAAAGACCATCTTCGACGAGCTCGATCTGTTGCGCGAAGCGGCCAACTCCAGCCAGCTGCGCCGCAACTTCGAAGGCTCGACCATGCTCTACGTGCCGCAAGTCTACTGGGACTGGTGCCGCCCGAAAGTGCTGGTGATGGAGCGCATCTACGGCGTTCAGGTTACGGACCTCGCGACCCTGGCCGATCAACGCACCGACATGAAAAAACTCGCCGAACGCGGTGTGGAACTGTTTTTCACCCAAGTCTTCCGCGACAGCTTTTTCCATGCCGACATGCACCCCGGCAACATCTTCGTCAGCACGGTGTCACCGTGGGACCCGCAATACATCGCTATCGACTGCGGCATCGTCGGAAGCCTGACACCCGAAGATCAGGACTATCTGGCGCGCAACCTGTTCGCCTTCTTCAAGCGTGACTATCGCCGTGTCGCTCAGCTGCACATCGATTCAGGCTGGGTGCCTGCGGAGACAAAGCTGAACGAGTTCGAGGCCGCGATTCGTACCGTGTGCGAGCCGATTTTCGAAAAGCCGCTCAAAGACATCTCTTTCGGTCAGGTGCTGATGCGCCTGTTCCAGACCGCCCGGCGCTTCAACATGGAAGTGCAGCCGCAATTGGTTCTTTTGCAGAAGACCCTGCTCAACATTGAAGGTCTGGGCCGCCAGCTGTATCCGGAGCTGGACCTCTGGAGCACCGCTCAACCGTTTCTGGAGCGCTGGATGCGCGAGCGCGTCAGCCCCAAGACACTGATCGGCAACCTGCAATCCCAGGTCGAACAGATTCCGCATCTGGCCAACATGACTCGCGATCTTCTGGAGCGCTTGTCTCAGCCTCACACCGCCGATCCGCCGCCACCGTATTCCAATCGTGGCGATCACTGGGCCCTTCGTCTGATCGGTGCCGGGTTACTCGCAGGTGGCGTGGTTCTGGCCACCGCTCACACCCGGACGGGGGACGAACTGATCGCGCTCAGTGCCTGGCCCGCGCTGCTGATGCTGGTGGCAGGGCTTTATCTGGTCGTTCGCCGATAGCCATCGGCGCTGACCGCTGGCACACTAACCCATTCACAGAGCGAGCGGCCGGAGCCGACGATGAAAGACTGGCTGGACGAGATTAAGTGGGACAGCGACGGTTTGGTGCCAGCGATTGCGCAGGATCACAAGACCGGGCGAGTCCTGATGATGGCCTGGATGAACCGTGAGGCATTGAGCCTGACCGCTGCCGAAAACCGCGCCATCTACTGGTCGCGTTCCCGTGGCAAGTTGTGGCGCAAAGGCGAAGAATCGGGCCACGTGCAGAAACTGCATGAACTGCGTCTGGACTGCGATGCCGACGTGGTCGTCATGATGGTCGAGCAGATCGGCGGCATCGCCTGCCATACCGGCCGCGAAAGCTGCTTCTATCGCGTCTACGAAGACGCCGGCTGGAAGACCGTGGACCCGGTGCTCAAAGACCCTGAAGCCATTTATCAAGCAGGACACTGAACATGACTGATACCTTGTCACGCCTTGCGCAAGTGCTCGAAGAACGCAAAGGCGCGGCTGCCGACTCCTCCTACGTCGCCAGTCTCTATCACAAGGGATTGAACAAGATTCTGGAGAAGGTCGGCGAAGAGTCGGTCGAAACCATCATCGCCGCCAAGGATGCCGCCATCAGCGGCGACTGCAGTGATGTCATCTACGAAACCGCGGATTTGTGGTTCCATAGCCTGGTCATGCTTTCGGCGCTGGGTCAGCATCCACAAGCCGTACTCGATGAACTGGACCGCCGCTTCGGGCTGTCCGGACACGCTGAAAAAGCCGCTCGCTCGGCAGACTGAACACCGCGCCTGCGGGCACTGAATTTCTTGTGAGGAACGTGACATGGGTATCTTTGACTGGAAACACTGGATCGTCATTCTTGTGGTCGTCGTACTGGTCTTCGGCACCAAGAAGCTCAAAAACCTGGGCACCGACGTGGGCGAGTCGATCAAGGGCTTCCGCAAAGCCATGAACGACGACGAAAAGCCTGCCGAGCAACCCCCGGTACAACCACAGTCGACTGCGCAGACCACTGCACAGAATCAGCCGCTGAATCAGCCGCACACCATTGACGGCCAGGCGCACAAGGTCGAAGAGCCCATCCGTAAAGACTAGGTCGTGACGCATGTTTGGTATCAGCTTCTCTGAACTGCTGCTGGTCGGTCTCGTCGCCCTGCTCGTGCTGGGCCCCGAGCGCCTGCCGGGAGCGGCGCGTACCGCCGGGCTCTGGGTCGGGCGTCTGAAACGCAGCTTCAATGCGATCAAACAGGAAGTTGAGCGCGAAATCGGCGCCGACGAAATTCGCCGTCAATTGCATAACGAGCACATTCTTTCGCTGGAAGAAGAAGCACGCAAAATCATGCAGCCGCAGCAACCGCCGGCTCAGCCTGCCGCGCAACCGGGTACGCAGCCCCAGACACCGCCAGCCAGCCAGCCTGTCATGGGCGCTGCACCGACGCCTGCGCCGAGCGCGGACATCAGCCCGGCGGCACCTGCTGAAAGCGCTTCGGTCAGTCCACAGCCCGTCCAGGTCGAGCCCGCCCAGCCTGCGCCGACACCTGCGCCCGCTTCGACGACCGCCGTGCAGAACGCGCCTTCCGCCAACGATTCGACACAGCCACCACGAGCCCCATGAGCGAAATCCCGGAAAACGACCAGCAAATGCCGCTGGTCTCGCACCTTACTGAGCTGCGCTCGCGTCTGCTGCGTTGTGTGCTGGCGATCTTCGTGATCTTCGGCGCGCTGTTTTACTTCACGCAGAAGATCTACACCTTCGTGTCGGCTCCGTTGCGCAAGTTCCTGCCCGAAGGCGCGACGATGATCGCCACCGACGTGGCCTCGCCGTTCCTGACACCGTTCAAGCTGACCATGATGGTCGCGCTGTTTCTGGCAATGCCGGTGATCCTGTATCAGATCTGGGGTTTCATCGCGCCTGGCCTGTACAAGCACGAGAAACGCGTGGCGGTGCCGCTGCTGATCTCCAGCATCTTTCTGTTCTACGCCGGAATGGCATTCGCCTACTTCCTGGTGTTCCCGCTGATTTTCCACTTCTTTGCCAGCGTGACACCGGAAGGAGTGTCGATGATGACGGACATTGCCAGTTATCTGGATTTCGTCATGACGCTGTTCCTGGCCTTCGGCGTGGCGTTCGAAATTCCGGTAGCGGTCGTGCTGCTGGTGTGGATCGGCATCGTCGACGTCAAATACCTGAAGAAGATTCGCCCGTACGTGGTGATCGGCTGCTTCGTGGTCGGGATGATTCTCACCCCGCCGGACATCTTCTCGCAGACGCTGCTGGCCGTTCCCATGTGGCTTCTGTTCGAGATCGGCGTGCTGTGCAGTTCGATGGTCACCAAGCGTGGCGACCATGAAGACGATGAAAAGGCCGAAGACAAGCAAGATCAGCCGCCAGCGACCCAGCCGTGAACCTGCTGCTTCTGGAAGACGCCGATTTCATTGCGGCCGATCGCGTAGTCCTGCGCGACCGGCGCCTCAAGCACATGCAAGAGGTGCATCGCTCGGAAGTCGGTGACAGCCTGCGCGTCGGTCGCGTGGGCGGGCTGCTGGGCAGTGCCGAATTGCTGCGTCTGGAGCCTCGCGAAGCTGAACTCTCAGTGGTCTTCGACCGCGAACCGCCCGCCAAACTGCCGCTGACCCTGGTCCTCGCGTTGCCACGCCCGAAGATGCTGCGTCGAGTGTTTCAGACTGTCGCCACCATGGGCGTGCCGAAAGTCATTCTGGTGAACAGTTATCGCGTCGAAAAAAGCTTTTGGCAGACGCCGTTTCTGGAGCCCGCCTCGATTCGCGAGCAATTGATTCTGGGACTGGAACAGGCTCGGGACAGCGTGTTGCCCGAAATCGTCATCGAGAAACGCTTCAAACCTTTCGTGGAAGACCGCCTGCCTGCCATCGTCGACGGCACGCTTGGATTGGTCGGACATCCCGGCGACTTTCCGGCCTGTCCACGTGCGGTCGATGAGCTGGTGACCCTGGCGATCGGCCCCGAAGGCGGCTGGATTCCCTATGAAGTCGACCTGTTGCGCGCCTCAGGCCTGAACCCGGTACAACTGGGCGACCGGATACTGCGCGTCGAAACCGCCGTCACCGCCTTGCTCGCCCGGTTGTTCTAGCTCATCCAGCCGCACCAGAATCGTGTAGGAGTGAGCTCGCGATGACGTTATGGCTGATGAATGGATGGCACCGCGCACATCGCGAGCACGCTCACGCCTACAGGGTTTATGACACATTCGTATCCCCGCCCTACGGCTTGGCCTGATCCCGCATTTGGCTGATATGGCTCATTGCCCAGCGTTTCAGTTCGGCGTTCCACCGCCGATAACAAGACGTCCATAAAAACAATACGCAAGGAATCATCATGTATCGCTGGTCTGCCCAACGTCTCGGAAACGTGAGCGTCAGTCGCAAGCTCGGTATCGGCTTTGGCCTGGTGCTATTGCTGACGCTGATCATTACTGCCACCGGCTGGTCGAGTGTGTCGTCGCTGATCGAGCGCGGCGACAAGCTGGCGAGCATCTCGCAGATCAGCGAGCAGACGATGGAACTGCGTACCGCCCGCATGCGCTATGAAACCCAGTCCAGCGCCGAGGCCGCAACGGCAGTCATGACCGCGCTGGACAAGCTCGACAACGATCTAAATAGCGCCCGAAGCAAGATTTCAGGCGTCGATGACCTGAAATTGCTCGATGCCCAGACTCAGTCCGCTGCCGACTACCGTCGCGCATTCGACGAGATGACCAAGGCCATTCAGGTACGCGAAGCCAGCCGCGTGAACCTGGGCGCCACCGCCGACGCCGCTGTGACCGAGGTCAACAAGATCGAAGAGGCATTGATCCAGCACGACAACATTCTGCAGTTCAACAGCGCCGTCGGCGTCAGCAAGCAGATCCAGCAGGCGCGCTTTCAGGTGCGCGGCTACACCTTCAGCGGCAATGCCGATTTCGAGAAGAACGCCACCGCCGCCATCGACGAGGCCATTGTCGGCGTGAACACGCTGGCCGGTGACGTCTCGTCGCAATACATTCCTCAATTGCAGAAGGCCAATCTGGCGCTCAAAGGTTATGGCGCCGCCGTGGGTCAGTACCGCGACGCTCAACAGGTTAGCCGTCAGGCCCTCGAGAAGATGACCAGTCTGGGCCAGCAGTTGCTTGACCTCAGCGACAAACTCACCGTCTCGCAAAATGCCAAGCGCGATGCCGACAGTCATCAGGCGCAGTCGGCTCTGGGTCTGGCGACAGTGTTGGCGCTGTTTTTCGGTGTACTCGCCGCCTGGGCCATTACCCGCCAGATCACCCTGCCGCTGAAGCAGACGCTGATTGCTGTCGACCGAGTCGCTTCGGGCGACCTGACCCACAACCTGAACATTGATCGCCGCGACGAGCTGGGCCAATTGCAAAATGGCATTCAGCGTATGACCTTGAGCCTGCGCGAACTGATTGGCGGCATCAGCGATGGCGTCACCCAGATCGCCAGTGCTGCCGAAGAGCTGTCAGCGGTCACCGAGCAGACCAGTGCCGGGGTCAACAGCCAGAAGGTCGAAACCGATCAGGTCGCCACCGCGATGCATCAGATGACGGCCACCGTGCAGGAAGTCGCGCGCAATGCCGAGGAGGCTTCTGAAGCCGCTGTGGCGGCCGATCAGCAGGCCCGCGAGGGTGACAAGGTGGTGAACGAAGCTATCGCCCAGATCGAGCGTCTGGCCAGCGAAGTGGGGCATTCCACCCAGGCCATGGGTGAACTCAAGCGCGAAAGCGACAAGATCGGCAGCGTTCTGGATGTGATCAAGTCCGTGGCGCAACAGACCAACCTGCTGGCGCTCAATGCCGCCATTGAAGCGGCTCGTGCCGGCGAGGCCGGTCGTGGGTTCGCCGTGGTGGCCGATGAGGTGCGCAGCCTGGCGCAGCGCACGCAGAAGTCCACCGAAGAGATCGAGGACCTGATTGCGGGCTTGCAGAACGGCACTCAGCAAGTGGCGACGATCATGGACACCAGCCGCGAACTGACCGTCAGTAGCGTCGAACTCACCCGCAGGGCCGGTGGGTCGCTGGAAAGCATTACCCGAACCGTGTCTGCCATTCAGGCCATGAACCAGCAGATCGCGGCCGCTGCCGAACAGCAGAGCGCAACGGCGGAAGAAATCAACCGCAGCGTGCTCAATGTGCGTGACGTGTCAGAACAGACGTCGGCCGCCAGTGAAGAAACGGCAGCGTCGAGTATCGAGCTCGCGCGATTGGGCACTCATCTGCAGGGGTTGGTTGGACGCTTCAGAGTCTGACCCGATACCGCAACCAGAGCAAAATCTGTGGGAGCCACCAAGCTGGCTCCCACAAAAGCCAGTACCTTGCTGATGTTTTTGTGAGCTGCCTCACTCCTCAGTATCCCTCAGAAATCTCCTACACCGTCTTCAGGTCATCACTCCGCGCTACCTGCCGATGCGCGTTTACCGCTCACTCGCAGGAGACGCATCATGTGGCAAGGAATCAACCGGGCACTGGCCAACACCAGCGTCAAGCTTCGGCTTTCATTGGGCTTCGGCCTGGTGTTGCTGCTAACGCTGGTGATCACCCTCACTGGCTGGCACGGCCTGGACACAATGATCGAACGATCGGAGTCGCTCACCGCGATTGCCCGGCTCAATGCAATGACCAAGGACCTTCGCGCCGAGCGAATCACCTTCCGGGTGGAGAACACACCGGACAGCGCCCGCCGCGTGGTGGACCGGATCAACGAAATCGAATCGCATCTGGTGACGCTGCGCGAGGACGACCATCCCGACGACATCCTTAACCAGCTGAACAAACAAAGCGAAGTCCTGGTTTCGCTGGAAAAGACCTTCACCGACCTCGCCCAGCTTCTGAAAACCCGAGAGGACTCGCGGATTGAACTGGCGAAGCTGTCGGAGGAAGCGCTCCGATCGGTCGGCCAGGTAGAAAGTGAAGTGCTCAAAGCCGTCAGTCAGGAGCAGGACAGCAGCGAACGGATGGATGAGTTCACGAACCTGCTGCAACTGCGCAGGCAGATCCAGACCGCGCGGTATGAGGTTCAGGCTTATGTCTACAGCGGTCAGGACAGCTTCGAACTGGCCGCGATTGCGGCCATCGATGAGGCGCTCAAAGAGGTTGAGCAGATCGCTGCTGATCAGACAGACGCAAACGCCGGGGGGCTGTCGAGCGCAAGAAAGGCGTTGCAGGGTTATCGCGCACAACTGGGCGAGCTCAAAAACCTTCAGAGCAATGCCGAGGCAGCACAGGAGTCGATGGAAGGCATGGGCGACGTACTGCTTGCCTCCACCGACGAGATCAGCACGTTGCAGAGCCAGCGGCGCGATACCGAAGCCGCGCAATCACGCACAACACTGAGCAGCGTGGCCGGGCTTGCGATCGTGCTCGGAGTTCTCGCCGCGTGGCTGATCACCCGCCAGATCATCGTGCCGTTGCGCCAGACCCTGAACGCCGCGCAGCGCATCGCAGAGGGCGACCTGAGCGTCGATCTCGACGTCGAGCGCCGCGACGAAATGGGTAGCCTGCAACAGAGCATGCAGGACATGACGCTCAGGTTGCGCACACTCATTAGCGGGATCGGCGACGGCATCGCCCAACTGGCGAGCGCCGCGGTCCAACTGTCGGCGGTGACGGAGCAGACGAGCGCGGGGGTGAACAACCAGAAAGGCGAAACCGACCAGCTCGCCACCGCAATGAATCAGATGACGTCGACAGTGATGGAGGTTGCTCGCAATGCCGAGGAAGCCAGCGAAGCGGCGCAACAGGCCGATCAGCAGGCGCGGGAGGGCGACAGGGTGGTGGCCGACGCGATCTGCCAGATCGAGCGTCTGGCAGCGGAAGTGAACAACTCGACTCAGGCCATGGGACAGCTGAAAACCGAAAGCGACAAGATCGGCTGCGTGTTGGACGTCATCAAGTCAGTGTCGCAGCAGACCAACCTGCTGGCGCTCAATGCGGCGATCGAGGCGGCGCGCGCCGGAGCCGCAGGGCGCGGCTTTGCGGTGGTGGCCGATGAAGTGCGCAGTCTGGCGCAACGCACTCAGGAATCGACCGAAGAAATCGAAGTGCTGATTGCCGCCCTGCAAAACGGCACGCAGCAGGTGGTCAGTACGCTGGATGCGAGTCGCGGGATGACGGACAAAGGTGTGGAGCTGAGTCGACGCGCCGGCTGTGCCCTGGAAAACATCACCCGGACAGTCTCGACCATCCAGAGTATGAACCAGCAGATCGCCACCGCCAGCGAAGAGCAAAGCGTGGTCGCCGAGCAGATCAACCGCAGCGTGCAGACCGTGCGCGATGTTTCGGAGCAGACCGCCGCCGCCAGCGAAGAAACCGCCGCTTCCAGCCTGGAACTGGCGAGGCTGGGTGAGCAGTTGCAGGCGATGGTGGGCAAGTTTCGGCTTTGACCATTTGCGCTCAGTGGTACCGATACCCTTGTGTGAGCCGGCTTGCTGGCGAAGGCGGTGGGTCAGTCGACATCCTCGTATCTGACCCACCGCCTTCGCCAGCAAGCCGGCTCACACGGCCTTCGGCCAGAATCAAAAGCAAGTACCACCGCTGCGTCTCCACACGCCCTGACGATCAACCCCCGGACTATCGGCTACAGGAGATGTCGGCGATGCTAAGGCCCAAACTCACCGAAATCCGCGCTTGTCCTTGATCACCGCATACGCATTGTGCAATTCGCGGGTACGTTCGGTGGCGTCACGCACCTGCATCTGGCTTGCGCCAGAACCTGCGATCTTGTCCGGGTGATGACGACTCAACAAACGGCGGTACGCGCGTTTGATTTGCGCAGGCTCCGAGTCGGACCTGACACCGAGCAGCCGCAACGCGTCCTGATATTCCCCTCCACGGCTAGCGGGTGTACGGGTGCGCTGCTCGTCCTCGGTCGATGACAATCCCTCCACCTTGTCTGCAGGCCAACCGAGCCATTTGCCCCACAGCACGATCAACTCGCGCTCGGTCCGTGATGCCTTGCCATCCGCCCAGGCCATCCGCCAGCAAGCACGCAACAAACCTTCAGCGGCATGAGGCTGGGTCTTCATGCGCGTCAGATGCACACGAAGATTATCGCGCCCGTCCTTGCCCCGGTTGAATGCCTTGATCGCGCGACGGGTTGCCGGCTCACTCAAATCCAGACGCCGCATTTCGACCCGCGCCTGCTGAATGTGACCGTCGACCACCCGCCCGTCGCTTTTGGCCAGCCGTCCCAGCAGAATGAAAATCAGCTCGTCATCACGAGGAACGCCTCGCCCGCTAAGACGTTCGCGCAGCTCCGCTAGGCTTTGCACATGCAGGCGCCGATCCAGCGCCTGGCCCAATAGTGCGCCGAGCATCGCACCGGGGATGCTCGCAATCGCGAACCCGGCGCCACCGCCGATTACCGTGAATGGCCAGAGCATTTAGGATTGCACCGAGAGGATCTGTTCGACTTCCGCCAGTCGTTCGTGGGTACCGACATCCACCCAGCGCCCGGTGAAGTGTTCGCCGGTCACCCGTCCCCTGGCCATCGCGTCGCGCAGTAGCGGCGCCAGCTTGAATGCACCCTCGGTGCAGCCAGCGAACAATTGTGGATGCAGAACAGCGATGCCGCTGTAGGTCAGACGTGGCAGGCTTTCGTTGTCGCGAACTTCGCCGCCCACCAATGCGAAATCGCCGGTTGGATGATGCAGCGGATTATCCACCAGTACCAGGTGAGCAAGCCCCTTGATCGGGTTGTTCAAAGCGGTGAAGTCACAGTCAGTCCAGATGTCGCCGTTGACCACCAGAAACGGTTCGTCCCCAAGCAGCGGCAATGCGCGATGGATGCCGCCACCGGTTTCCAGAGGCTCGCCTTCCGGTGAATAGCGAATGCTCAACCCCAGGCGCTGACCATCGCCCAGATAATCCTCGATCTGCTGACCGAGCCAGGCGTGGTTGATCACGACCTCGGTAAAGCCTGCCGCCTTGAGGGCACGCAGGTGGTATTCGATCAGGGGAACGCCTCCTGCGCGTA
>Ga0160447_101234_pt1 | contig 10176 bp, 4 predicted proteins | sample HID1973K_E1MG_FD_108222 | JGI IMG/M metagenome (GOLD analysis project Ga0160447, IMG submission 108222) | Enriched mosquito-associated microbial communities from UW Madison campus, WI, USA - HID1973K_E1 MG | ecosystem: Host-associated > Arthropoda: Insects > Digestive system > Unclassified ...
ACGCTTGACTCGATCTTCGACCAAATTGTGCAACCAGACGAATTGATCATCATTTCAGCCGTCCAGTCACGAGCGGATGCCCTAGCTTCAAAGATCCGAACGAGGCTGCATTGCGCAGTTAGGGTGAAGATCATCGCACTTGATGTTGGCGAAACCGAGCTCGAAGGCGCCAATCGCGCAATCGCGGCGGTCGAATCCAGGATGCTCGGATGGATCGCCGCCGGTGATCAGCTCTCTCCATGTGCTCTGGCTGCGATTCAATGTGCTGTGGCAAAACATCCAGAGGCGAAGGTCATCTATACCGACGAGGACTGGATCGATGGTTTTGGCAAGCGTTGCAAGCCCCGCCTCAAGACTGCCTGGGACCCGGACGCGCAACTGGCCTTGGACCTGTTTGGTCGCCTGAGCGTACTTGACACTCGAGAGGTGCGCGATGTTGGGGGGCTGCGCGTGCAATTCGGGCTTGCTGCGTATTACGACCTGCATTGTCGTGTGGCCCTTCGGTTGCCCGACGACGCCGTGCGTCACGTTCCCAGCATTGCTTACCACCGGAAAGTGGTCATGAGCGGCGATGAGCATCGAGATACGCACCCGGTGGATGCGTATCTCGATGCAGCCCGGAAGGTCGCAGCGGAAGCCGCCGCCGGACTCATGGGGCGGCCGGTTCGCGTCCTGCCAAGCCCCGTTACGCCATTTGTGAATCAGGTCGTCTGGCCATTGCCTGACGTTCCGCCGAGGGTCAGCATCTTGATCCCGACGAGGGACAGGGCATCGCTGTTGGAGAACTGCGTGAGGGGCGTCCTGGGAAAGACTGACTACCCCGACTTTGAAGTCATCATTCTTGACAACGATAGCGTGGAGCCAGAGACCGAGCAGTTGTTCCAGCGACTCAGCATGGATCCGCGTGTTCGCATTGTTCCGGTGCCTGGGCCGTTCAACTATTCGTACATCAACAACCAGGGAGCCGCCGCCGCAAGCGGTGAGGTTTTGGTTCTGATGAACAACGACATTGAAGTCATTGGAGGCAGATGGCTCAGGGAGATGGTGGCACTCGTCGTACGGCCTGACATCGGTTGTGTCGGCGCGAAACTTCTGTACGGTGATCGGCGAATCCAGCATGCTGGTGTGGTGCTCCAAGAGGGACCCTTGGCGATGCACGCGTTTCGCTATCGTAGTGCGGAGGATCCCGGCGGAGACGCCGAACTTGGCAGCGTGCGGACATACTCTGCCGTGACGGCCGCGTGTCTCGCGATCAGAAGACGCGTGTTCCAAGAGGTGGGTGGCCTCGATGAGGTCAACCTCCAGGTTGCATACAACGATGTCGATCTCTGCCTTCGTGTGGGCGATGCGGGCTATAGAAACGTGTGTACGCCGTTCTCACCCCTGTTTCATCTGGAAAGCGCGTCCCGAGGTGCGAACGACTCGCCGGAAAAGCAAACGCGTGATTCGGCAGAGTTGCGCCATGTGGCAGCGCGCTGGGAAGATAAATTCCGGAGCGACCCCTATCTGAATCCGCAGATATGGCTGTCCTGGACGCGTGGGGAGCAATTCTCCCTGCAGCCTGAGGCGCTGCAGTGGTTGCCTTCGGCGAGATAGCGCGCACGCATTCATCAATTTAGTGGTGGCTTCACATATGAACAGAGATCCCCTGCTTAGAGACCCGCACGAAGAACTGAATGCCCTAGTTTCTCCATTCTGGGAGGCTCCATTCTGGACGCCACATCTGCTTGGCAAGTCAAGTGCCTGGTGGGCGCATGTGCCGTTTGCGTTCTGGATCATTGGCGCGACCAGGCCGCGCCAGTTCGTCGAACTGGGTACGCACAACGGTGTGTCGTATTCCGCGTTCTGCGAGGCGGTGGCACGAGGGCATTTGGCGACCAAGTGCTTTGCCGTCGATACCTGGCTAGGCGACGAGCACGCGGGAGAGTATGGAGAGCAGGTCTACGGCGAGCTTCGCGCCTTCCATGACCGGAACTATCTTTCGTTCTCTGAATTGCTCAGATGCACGTTCGACGAGGCACTTGAGCGATTCCCGGACGGAAGTATTGACCTGCTGCATATTGACGGCCTCCATACCTATGAGGCCGTGCGGCACGATTTTGAAGCCTGGCTTCCTAAGCTCTCCGAACGAGCCGTTGTCCTGTTCCACGATACCAACGTGAGAGAGCGGGATTTCGGCGTCTTTCGACTGCTGGAGGAACTCAAGCACCGTTACCCAGTCTTCGAGTTTCTCCACGGATTCGGGCTTGGCGTAGTCGCTGTTGGAGCCCAGCCACCCGCTTCGATCGCGCGGTTGTGCGCGCTTGAAGACGACGCCTCCGTTTGCGCCCTTCGGCAGCGATTTGCGCACCTCGGGACGCGCTGGATGATTGCTACGCGCGAGCAAATGAGTGCTGAAGCCCTCGGGCCGAGGATCGAGCAGGCCGTGCAGCAGAGGCTGGAGGCGGCTGAGCGTGCGCGACAACAGCAAGCGGACGAGGCCGAGCGAGCCCGATTGGCTACTGAGCAGGTGATGCAAGCGGAACAGGCGCGTCTGACCGAGGAAACGCGGCAGGCGGAGCAAGCTCGGTTAGCTGAAGAGGCGAGACTGGCGGAACAGGCCCGTTTGGCCGAAGAGGCGAGACAAGCTGAACAGGCGGACGACCAAGGCAGTGAGCCCTCTCAAGCGATCGCGTTGGTTGCCCTGCGAGCACAAGAACAGCAGATTCGCGATTTGACGGAAGCCGTGGCCAATGATCGCCTCGCCTTGAACTCCGCCCAGGCCAAGTACCGCGCCCTAGAGCGAGTCAGAGACCGGACGGCACAGGTCACCCGCGAACTGCGCCAGGCATTCGAGAACGCGCAATTGCACGTCGCCGAGATGAATCAGCGACTCGAAGGAATTGCACGCCGGTACGTCGCGCTTTACGACGACCCGTCCATGACCATGAAGTTCAAGCTTCGGCGACGTCTGCGCATGGCGCTCGCGAAGTTTGGCATCGGGTCGATGGATGGTCGCGCATTTTTCGAGACGGAAATGCTAAGGCGTTCCATCTATTTTGATCGTGGATGGTATGTAGAGGCCTACCCTGAAGTTGCTGCCAGCGGCCTCGATCCGGTGGAACACTACCTTCGCATTGGTGGGCGCGAAGGCAAGGAACCTGGTCCCTGGTTCTCGGGCGAGAACTATCTGCACGTCAACCCGGATGTGAAGGCCGCTGGCGTCAACCCGTTGTTGCACTATCTTGAATACGGGCGTCGCGAAGGCCGGGCCGGTGGACCCTTGTCGACGAAGGCGAAGCTCGGTGGTCTGGCACCGCCCAAGGCCGCATCAAGGGACGGCGTACTCTTCGTGTCCGGCGAGCCTGAATCCGCTGGGCATAACTATCGGATACAGCGCTACCTCAATGCGGCCCGTGATAACGGGCAGCAGGCACACTGGGTTCGATCTGACGACTTGACCTCCGAGGTACTGTCGAATGCCAGGAGCTTCGGCTGCGTCGTGGTCTGGCGGGCGCCGTGGAGCGTTGATCTGGCGTCTCTGGTTGAACGCATGCGCGGCAATGGCGCGCGGATTGTCTTCGACGTTGATGACTTGATGATTGACCCAGCATTGGCTGAGGTGAAAGTCATCGATGGAATCCGTTCGCAAGCGATGTCGACCGCGGGCGTCGCCAAGCATTTCGAATTGGTTCGCGAGACGATGCTGAACTCGGATGTGTGCTATACGACCACGGAGGAGTTGGCTTATCACATGCGCAAGGCCGGTAAGGTTGTGCATGTGCTGCCGAATGGCTTCGACCAGGCGACCTACGAGAAGTCGAGGTTGGCGGCGAGACGCTGGGCTGAGACGCGCGGGGATGATCTCATTCGCATTGGCTATGCAGGCGGCACGCGCACTCATCAGAGGGACTTTGGGGTTGCCGTTGCCGCTATTGCCAGGATCCTGCGCGAGAGCGCAAAGTGCCGGCTGGTCTTGTTCAAGGACCCCGCGGGATCGCCCAAGGTCGACGTAAACGAATTTCCCGAGTTGAACGAACTGCTGGATCGTATCGAGTGGCGAGACTCGTGCGCCCTTGACCAACTTCCCTTTGAGATGGCGCGGTTTGATGTCAACATCGCGCCGCTTGAATTTGGCAATCCATTTTGCGAAGCCAAGAGCGAACTCAAGTTTTTCGAAGCGGCGCTCGTGGGTGCTCCGACGATTGCGTCGCCGACCGGGCCATTTCGGCGCGCAATCCAGCATGCGGTCACAGGCTATCTTGCTGCATCGGGCAACGATTGGTATTTCTGCCTGAACGAGTTGATTTCGTCTCGAGAGAAGCGCTTGGCCATCGCGCGTGCGGCACTTCATGCCTCGCTCGCGGCGTTTGGGCCAGTCCAGCGAGCGGCGAAGTGGGGTCGTGTGCATGCGCAAATCCTTGGGGGATCGGGGGCCGCGCGCGCATTTGCGCTTGAGGTGGCCCTGAAATCGCGTGCAACCAGCAGTCCGCCAGTCTTCCCGTACGAAACAGTTTTTAGCTCGGACAAGTTGGATGCGGCGGCCGTGACAGTCGCGATTCCGCTGTACAACTATGAGCAGTATATTGTCGAGACACTCGAATCGGTAAAGGCGCAGACTGTCTCCCTTCTCGATTTGGTGATCGTCGACGATGCATCGACAGACAGTTCGCTCGCTGTCGCTCTGGCTTGGGCAAAAGCGAACGCGGCGCGCTTCAACCGCATTCTTGTGCTGAAGAACCAAGCCAATTACGGCCTTGGCTTTTGCCGCAATTCCGCATTTGATGCTGCGGAAACCCCGTTTGTGCTGCCGTTGGATGCCGATAACAAGCTTAGGGCGGAATGCTGCGAAGTCTTGCTGGAAGAGATCGTTGCGTCCGGTGCGGCGTATGTCTACCCGACCATTCAACAGTTTGGCGCGTCCACAGACCGGATCGGCTGTGCGCCCTATGAGCCACAGCGCTTCGTCTTCGGGAACTACATCGACGCAATGGCCTTGGTCGCAAAAGAAGCCTGGGCCGTTGTCGGCGGGTACATGCACGTCAGGCACGGCTGGGAGGACTACGATTTTTGGTGCAGGCTTGCAGAAGTAGGGCTGGTGGGGCGTTGGTGCGATCAGGCCCTCGCGGAATACCGTGTCCATTCCAACTCTATGTTGAACAGTCACACGGTCCTGCCGGAAAACTATAAGCGGCTGCATCAGAATTTCAGGCAGCGGCACCCGTGGGTTTCGCTTGTCCACGAAGAGCGCTTTCGGAAGCAGCCCCAAGCAGACGCGAGGGTTGGCGCCAAAGGGGAATGGACGCGTCTCGATCGATTACTGCAGATCCTGCAAGCGCCAGATGGCCAACGACTGGTCAAGGAAGAGTCAGGGGAATTTCTTCTGGCAGTTGACGGCCTGTCCCGTTGGCCGATTGTCCAGGGGCGTCCGGTGTTTGTGCCCGAAATGATTCCCGAAGTCAGGTCTGAAAACCAGATCACCGACACTCTGCCAAACAACGCTTTGGATCTGATCGCCAACACTGAGGGCTGGGTCCTGCAATTGAGTGCCGGTGGCAGCGCCCAGCGATTCGATCACGTGGTCGAGGTCGAGTACTCCATTTCCCGAAACACCGATGTCGTCGCCGACGCACACATCTTGCCGTTCGCTGACGACGTATTTGATGCCATCGTCGTTCTCAACGCATTCGAACACTACAAGGAACCGGCTCGCGTTGCAGCCGAACTCAAGCGCGTGCTCAAGCCGGGCGGCAAGCTGTTGGTTCAAACGGCATTCATCCAGCCCTTGCACGAACGTCCCTGGCATTTCTACAAGTGCACACGCCATGGAATGGAAGAGTGGTTCAAAGGCTTCGACGTGGATCTGGTTCATGTCTCTGCCAACTTCGCGCCCAATCGCAGTCTGGCCTGGTTGGCGTCGGAGGCCGAACAGGCGCTTCGTTCCGAGCTTTCGGATGAAGCTGGCGACCTGTTCAAAGCATCAACGGTCGGTGAGGTCGTGGAAATGTGGCGAGATCCCGCGCGTCGCAATCAAGCCGTCTGGACGAATTTCGAACAGTTGACCCAGCCAACCCAAGAGATCATGGCGGCCGGCTTCGAACTTACGGCACGCAAGCCGCGGCCGACGCCAGATCTTCGGTGATGAGTGCGGGCCGGCCCATGCTCATCTGAAGACGATGAGTCATGGGTTCATTGCACGCCAAGGCATGGGTGTTCTTTCGTTCTGTGCTCGAGCCACTACGCAAATCGAAACTGGCGCGCACGTTCCGCAGTCTCCGGACATCAGATTGCGCCTTTCGCGCCGTGCCGCAGCACGAAAAGGTATCGATTCAAATGGCGTAGCTACTTGGGAGGCTGAACGCTAGCGTCCTGTCCCGTGGATACGTGAGCAAATTCGATGGAGTTTTGCAGAATCGAATCTGCGGTGGCGGTCCATTTGAATGGCTGGCAGTTGGCGTTGTGCGCCGTAACGATGTGATCAATGCGCTGCACAAGTTGTTGACGCTAGCCCATCAGATCGCGGGCGGACTTGAAGCGGCTGAAGTCGCCGATCTCGCAATCAGGCCAATGGCGCTGACGCTGTCGATACCGCCCAGGCTGCGCAGCGCCGCCACCACGGGCTCGAGTCGTTGTCAGTCGCTCCACGGCTCCACGCGCTGCTTGGCGGCCTGAACGGCCTGTTGATTGATACTCCGCCAGCGCAATGCTCTGGCCGGCGTGATCGAAGCGTTGATCGGCGATCCAGCGCTCGTGGGTCTTGGTCCACGAGGTCTTGCCGAAATAGCGTCGATCGTGGCGCAGCAAGAACGCCTTGAACTGCTGGCGCGAGCGCAAGCGCATCTGTACGGCATCCTCGCGCGCCTGGCACAAGTCGCGCACGGCTTCGTGCGCTTCATCGGGCACCCAGATCGCCTTGAGCTCGCCCGATCGCGACAGTTCGGGCAGCCGGCAGCAGTCGCGCCGATCATTCTTAAGGCGATCACCCGTGCGCCGCGGGATCAACGAGGGCGCCACGATCTCGCAGTGATAACCGTGGCGCCGCAGCTCCCGATACAGCCCGAAGCCCGTTGGGCCGGCTTCATAGACCACGCTGACCTCAGAGGGATACCCGCCTTGGCCAGTATCTTCAGCAAGTGCCTGACGTCCAAGCTGACAACGCCGACAAATCGTGCCGGCTCTCTGCTCGCATCACGGGCGGCAATGCTGATGCCGTCCTTGTGGACGTCCAAACCGACGAAAAACTGGGTACGCTCTTGCATGGCTCGTCTCCTTCCGTTGCGTCTGGCTCGTCCAGCCGTATGTGGGTCGGCACACTTCGGTGGGCAATCCACGGATCCGGGGACGAGCCCTTGACGCTCTCACGGAGCGGCCATCACGTCTAGCTCCCCAATTCGCGGCCAGGTCTCCGAGCAGCGAAGAGAATTGCCGGTCCATGCGGATGCTTCGGTTCGTCTGCAAGCACTTCGATTTCTGACAAACCGAAGTGCGCAAAAGTGGCAAGAAGATGATCTCTGGACAACCAACATGAATTGGGCGCGACGCCACCCCAGAACTGGCCTGTGAGTTCGCCGTAGTCGTGCGACCAGTACGTCACCGTCAACGCGTCATTTCGCACTTCCGTGCCGGTGAAGCCGGCAGAGTTGATGTGTTCGTCGAAGTAGTGGGTCCAGACAAAACACCCATTGCTCGCGCCCGCCATGAGACGGATGAAGTTGACCGGGTCGGCCATATGGTAAAGGACGCCGGAACATAGGACGGCGTCGAAATGCTGCGCGGTCGAGCGAAAAAACTCATTGACGTCGCCCAGCACGAATCTCGTCTTGCGCAGGTCCAAAAGCTCTTTGACGACTAGGCATTTCAGCCATGCCTCTCGGTTGGATTCCACCGCCAGAATTGAATTCGCTCCTAGGCGTTCCATGGCGTATGAATGCGCGCCTTCCAGTGGGCCGATCTCCAGAATGTCCATCCCATCGAACCGGCCAGCGGTTCCAAGCGCATCGGCCATCATTTGCGGACGTCGGTCTCCAGTGAAGAGATTGCTCGATCCCGTGTCCACGACACCCAGCAAAGGTCCTAAATCGCACGCCCAGTGCCCTTGAAAGACGTCGACCGCGGTTTGCGCCGACGGGGCTCGGTATTCGAATTTCTGGCAGCCGAATTGCTCCCGCTTTGGCGCTTCGCCAGGGGGCGCTCGCCCTTCGCCCTTGCCAAACTTCTGGTAGTGCTCCTCGCCGGATGGGAAATCGCCGCGCGTGACCGCCGCAGCGACATCGGGATACTTGCTCAAGTAGCCCAATTCATCAAAACCTGAGTTCTCGCAACCCATTCAAACTACTCCTCGGAGTTGACCTTGCACAAGGCTGGTGTATCGCGCAGTGCAGTGGTTTGCAGGCGCGGCGAGGATGGTTACATATCGCGACGATCATGTCCACTTGGCGATGGCTGTTGACTGGCTGTCGGTTTCGCGGGGGCGCTCGCCCTATCGGTCCTTCTGCAAAATCGAGCAAAACTCTGTGCGGTTCCTCATCGGGGCACAAGTGGTCAGCGGCCGCAGATCAGACAGGCCCGCCTCGAATAGATCATTGCAGATGGCATGAAATCCCCGCGGTGTGAACTGCCAGGCGTGAACGTCCAGGTATTCGCCACGTTTCAGGGAGTCGCTGTGCATTGTTATTGCCCGCTCAATGCCACCACTGGCGCCAACGCGAAGACTCGGTTGACCGTGATCCCCTTCCCAATGCTTCACAGGGTCGTTGTGCGTCGTCATCATGGTCGCGGCGAGTATGGAGCGCAGCGAATGAAGACGGCGCCGCTCCGCGTGGGCTAATAACACATCAAGGGTCGTCGATTCCGAAATGAAATGATCAAAGCAATACCGCTTGTCGGGTACGATCAAGTAATAGCGCCCGCCCGGCTGCAAGACGTGTGCAACGCCATGGAGGTGTGCGATCAGATCCGTCTGGTGCTCAATGCAATGGCTGCTGAAGACCGATGCAAAACGATCTTCTATGTCTTCGAGCGCCATGTCGCGCAAGACGTAGTCGATTCGCGGGCAGTCCGAGGGCTCGAAACCGATGGACGCAGCCCGTTCCTTCAGTTCCGCGGTCGAAAGAAAGTCTGCATAGCGGGTCTGGGCTCCATGTACTTGGGGAAAGTTGAAGGGGCCGATCTCGAGGTTGCAGAGATCGCCTGGGATCTGCTGGAGCAGCGTTTCCCTGTTCCCCGCAATGCTCTGGCATCGGCCTTCTTTGTGCCCATGAACTAGAAAGTGAGTAAGGGCCTCATCTCTTGTCAGGTGGGCGAGATCCACATGGGCTGCTCGATAGAATTCGGGATCAAACCCGAATGCCAAGTCATGATCGTCAACGCGGGAATCCTGCATCTCGTCAAACTCCGTTGCCACGTGCCCGAATGAAGGACTGCCTTGATAGAAGATGGAATGGATGCCTCAAGGTGCGATTCGCACTTGACTCCTAGGAACTTGAGATTATCCGCCCGTGCTCCAAATGGATGACCCGGTTGCATTCCTTGGCGATCAAATCAGGAGAATGCGACGCCAGCACCAGAATGCCGGCGCCTGACACGACGTCTTTCATGCGCTGCTCCGCTTTTTCAGTGAACTCCGCGTCGCCGACCGAGAGCCATTCATCCATCAGGAGGATGTCGGCTTCCACGCTGGTCGAGATGGCGAACGCCAAGCGCATCAGCATGCCGGTGGAGTAGGTCCGCACCGGCATATCGATGTATTCGCCCAGGCCACTGAATTCGACGATGTCGTCGGTCAAGCTGTCGATCTTGGACTTGCTCATACCCATGACAAGACCGCGCAGCATGATGTTTTCCATGCCGGTCGCATCGGATTCGATGCCCAGCGAAGGGTCGATCAGGCTTGCTAGCGTGCCCTGGCGGGAGAACTGCCCAACGGACGGTTCGTACACGCCGGCCAAGGTCCGCAACAGGGTCGACTTGCCGGCGCCGTTGTGGCCGACTAGGCCTAGTCGGTCGCCTGCCTTGAGGTCGAGATTGATATCCGACAGGGCCTGGACAACTTTGACACCGGTCTCCATGCCAAACCGACCACCCGTGACGGAGGCCGCCAGCGTCTTCTTGAGTGAGTTGGCGCCAGCTCCATAAATCGGGAAATTGACGCCAACGTTCTTGAGGGAAATGTAGGCCATGTGCTTAGAGCCAGTAGAC
>Ga0160447_101238_pt1 | contig 10166 bp, 25 predicted proteins | sample HID1973K_E1MG_FD_108222 | JGI IMG/M metagenome (GOLD analysis project Ga0160447, IMG submission 108222) | Enriched mosquito-associated microbial communities from UW Madison campus, WI, USA - HID1973K_E1 MG | ecosystem: Host-associated > Arthropoda: Insects > Digestive system > Unclassified ...
CTCACTTCATGCAAAGAAGGATCATGACCGATCGTTCCAGCATAAGGGTGAGATGAAGAAGGCAAAGGTTTTCGACGTTCACCTTCACGGTCATCACATCGGTTCGGTCGAGACCTACTCTCACCAAGGTCACAAGAAGATTGGCAGTTCACGTTTGGTCAAGCCTATGGCACCGCGCGTTGCTTGGCAGGCTCATTCCACCGCCGCGCTACAAGACAAACACGGCGCGGGTCACTACCGTTCATCCATGGGCAACCACAGTGAACATGATGCGGCTAACAACCTAGCACGTCACTTTGCTCATCACATCAAGAAGGACTAAGGCATGAGGCTGTTCTCCGAGTTCATCGCTGAGTCACGCGACGACGCACAGAAGGAAGCGTCCACTCATCACGCTGACGCAGCAATGCACAAGGCGAATGCTGAGTCGCACGAAGAAGGCTCTACCGAGTATCACAAGGCAATGGCACTACACCACAAGTCGCTGATGCACGCTCACCGTGCTGAAGCCTCAGCTGCGTGGAAAGTCAAAGATCGCTCACCGCATATCGCCAAGGCTGATCACCACTTCAATAAGGCTATGCAACATCACTCGCATGCAGACGTAGCGACCGCGTGAAGTGAACAAAACATTGGGCGGAGGTCGGGCAAGATTAGCGCCCTACCCCGCCCATTTTCACATCATGAGATTCAACTATGACCAGCTTCCGCACTCTCAACAAACTCTCGAACCAGGAGATCTTCGATAAGGTCGTCTTGGCAGTTCTCGAGCAGGGAAGTCGCGCGTATGGCAATCGACCAGGCGACCTGAGCCAAATGGGTTGCATGTATCGCACTCCGGATGGTCGTAAGTGCGCGGTCGGTCAGCTGCTGAGTGATGAAGAGCAAGATCTCATCGCGGAGAAGAGGCTGCATAGCCTGGGCGTGCGTGACCTGACCGAGTTCCTGGGCGCGGAGTTGGATGAAAGCAAGATCACCTTGCTCCAGCACCTTCAGAACGTGCACGACATCACCCGAGAAGGAGATCGTGACGTATGGCGTCGTGAGTTTGCGCGCAATGCATGCGGCGTCGCTCATAAGAACGAGCTCAACCCGCTCGTCGCAGCAGCCGTGCTCTAATGAGCACGCTATCTGTAGGATTGCGATTGTTAGGAAAGCAGAAGCGACCCAAAGTCGACGCAACCGGCAAGACGGTTTGGTATCCCGATCCGAAGACCGGCTTGTACACCTGCGACTACGAAACCGTCTACCTCTGGAAAGGCGAAGTTGGCGTGCAGACGGTTGACGACGAAGATCCGCCAAAGGTGTTCGTGTTCACCGAAGCAGAGCTCAAAGACTACGTCCTCCGGCATAAATAGGTGATCGCCCTACCCTACTGATGGACTGAAATGGCAAGCTCTACTGAAGTCGTGATGCACAACCCGGGAAAGCCAGATGCGTTTGGCTATCAGATCGCTTTTGTCAAGGCGAGCGGGGAAGTGTACTCAGCGACTTCCTACGTGACCGAGATCAACGTGTGGGAATCGCTATTCGCGAAAGCCATGTGCTGCCGTATTGGTGTGTTCGATGGTGGCGGGTTGATGGAGACGATCGCGCTGCAACCCGGCGACAAGATCGACATCACTTTGCTGAAGGACGAAGACGGTGACAAGCTCATCAAGACCTTCATCATCAGCGACGTTGGTTCGGTGAGTCGCGTTGGCAATAGCCAGGGCAAGACCTATGCAATCAGCGGAATGGCTGAGCATGCGTTCGCCAACATGACGAAGACGGTGTATCGCGGGTTCAAGGGCACGTACGACTCCATGCTCAAGAAGCTATGTGCGGACTATCTGAGTCTGCAGGACGTGGAAACTGAAGCGACGGTCGGCGACACGACTTTGGTCAGCCCTGGCAAAGCCCCTTTCAAACTCATCAGTCAGATGATGCTGCATGCGGTGTCGGGTCGATGGGGTGCGGAAGACTCGTTGTACTTCTTCTATGAAGATCGCGATGGCGTCAAGTTCAAAACGCTGAAGTCGATCGTCACCGACGCAGTCGTCCACCCCTACTCGGTGAGCATTGACAAGAACGTCGATGGCGTTCCCGACCTCACCAAGATTCAGCACTTCGTGCAGTTGAAGGCAGGTTCTCAGACCGAACGCATCAACGCGGGCATGTACGAAAATGAGATCGTCGAATACGACCACATCTCACGCACCTTTGGGTCGAAGAAGTTCTCGTACGAGCAGACCGCAGATCAGTTGCGTCTATTGGGTCAGGGCGACATCGTCGATAAGGCGAACAACGTCAAGCAGTTCGTCAATGACGCGCAGTCTACTATTCGCGGGTTGTCTAACCTTGTGAAGTTCCGTGCTGCGGATGAAGCGTATGACCGCACGGGAACATTGCGTGAGAAGTACGGCACAATGGTCGCGCAGAAGACGTTGTTCAACCAGATCATCTACTCTGTGCAAATCTTTGGAAATCCAGGGATCAAAGTAGGTGACGTGATGGAAGTGACGTCCCCTAGCCTATCGATGCAAGGGGAGGCGCCGGAGTTGGACTTCAGCTTCCAGGGGCGTTTCTTGGTTGGCGACATCCGCCACCGCGTGGTGAACGGCGAGCAGTTTGTGACCGTTCTCAATCTATTCAAGGACGGCTACGAAACCGAGTTCGTCCGCCAACAGAGCAAGTGATAAAGGGATCTACATGATGAAGCGACTGAAAGGCAAGATGGCGTTGATCGCAGCAGGAGTGATTTTCCTGATTGCAAGCGTGCTCGCGCGCGGTGAGGTGCAGCTGTGAAGCGCGTCTGGAAGTTCATCCGTCGCCAGTGGTCGAAGTGGTCACAACCCGCTACAGAACGTCGCGGGTCACGTGGTGACTGGCGCGTCCACTATCCGGACGATGAAGAAATTGGAATCGTAAACGCACGCACTGTGTGGATGCCGCATGGTGATGCCCTTAACTGCCAAGCCATCTGGGGCGGAACGCTCGAGTGGCGCTATGACAATGACAACGTGGAGAACAAATAATGGGAATCATCGAACTGGTCCTGACCAACTTCTGGGCATTCGTCGCAGCCTTCGTCATCATCACCACGCTGGTTGACGCAGTGGTCACCCTCGGCACGGCGTATCTCAATAGCAAGAAGCGCGACGCGCAAGATGAAGCGGCAAATATCGTCACCAATTTCAGCAACATCGGCATCACCGATGACGGTCGCGTTCAGGTATATCACACTGCCCATGGCTGGAAGATCCTCAGCGTGGACGAGAAGACCGGTCGCGTGTATCTGCTGAACGAAGAAGCAAAAGTCAGCGCATGAGCATCAAGACCAAAGAAGACCTGCGCGCGTGGGAAGACTACTACTTCGAGCAGGGGCATGAGCTCCCGGAAAGCGCGATCGAAGATCTGTTCGCTATCGCTGCGCAGTTCTTCCACGCGCAGGACATGGTGATCGAACTGATCACCGACGGATACGTTCTTCCTGAGCTCAAGCCGGGCGACCAGGCGGTTTCGTGATCAGGTCGCTCAACGAGCTAGATACAATCAGGGCACGCTTTGATCGTACGGGCGAAATCGCTGACGAAGACCTCGACCGCGTGTTTGAACTTGCTCGCGAGCACCTGCTCGAAGAGATGCGCAGCCCGCTGACTCCATACATAAGACAACGACCAACATGAAAACATACGAAGATCTCGTGGCTGAAAATGCTGCGCTGCGTGAAGACCTCGACAATGCCCGTACGATTCTCAAGTACGTTGCGGGGCGTCGCGATGGCTTGAAGATCTTGTGCGAGATGGTGTGTGCGGAGCTCGAAAAGGTCTCGTGGCACATTGCGGGGGCGGTCGCCCGTTGCGCAGCTGATAAGGCTTCCAATGACGGCTGAGTTCGTCAACCTCGACGATATCATCGCTGAGATGAAAGAGCGCGACCCGGAACTATGGGCTCGCGCTCAACGTCGTGCACGCATTATGAAACGTCGGCTGCTGAGCGGCAAGTGCACACCGACCATCACTACTCTCGACATCGATAAGAGCTCGGGAGAAATCGTCGCAGTACGCGAAGACGTCTGTGACTTCACTAAGCCCGGTGGCACTGACTGCCTCTGGGATTAACGGGGAAGGATTCATCATGTTTGCTTCAGTAGCAGGCGCAGCAGCGATCGGCGTGATCGTTTTGCTGTTCATCGGTATCATCGCGTTTGGCGCAGTCATTATCTGGCTCGCAGTGGTGGTTCTTATCAATGTGTTCGGCGAAATCTTCGCGATCGACCTGTCGCGTCTCAAGAAGATTCTTCGCATCCCAAAGCTGCTTAAATCATGAGCACCAACGAGGATACTCCATTGGACTTCGTATTTCGCAGGATCTTCGGCGCTCCTATTGAGACCGAAGTCAAGATCACACGCGTAACCTGGCCACAGGGCGGTGAAGAAAACGTGGCGTGGTACATCAACAACAACTTCATGGGACAGGACGAGTACATCGCCTTCCTTGAAGAAGCGCTCAACGCTGCCAAGAAGAATCGCTCATTCATGAAGCTCGGCAACATCACGCTGCCCGTTGAAGGCGAGCCTGTATTCAAGCACCACCTCAAGGACCTCCATGAGTAACGTGCAGAAGCTGTACATCGATTGCGAGTTCAACTCCTTCAAGGGTGCACTCATCTCGATGGCGATCGTGGCAGACGACAAGAACTACTTCTACGAAGTGCTACCATGCGCTAACCCAGAGCCATGGGTTGCCCAACATGTGATGCCAATCCTGTATAAGGATGCGGTGGACATGGTGACGTTCCAGCGAAAACTCCAGGCGTTCCTCTCTCAGTTCAGGGGCGGCATCCATATCGTGGCGGACTGGCCAGAGGATATCAAGCACTTCTGCGATGTGCTCATCACCGGTCCAGGCGAAAGGATGAACACCCCTCCGTTGACGATGGAGGTTGTGCGCGTGGACTTCGACTCAGCGCTGCCGCACAATGCATTCATGGACGCTCTGGGAATCTGGAAGGGATCATGCTTGGCTGGATAATTTTTGGCGGGCTCGCTTCGCTCGTGATGTGCACCGCCTTTTTCGGATGGCACTTGTGTCGTTGGATGATTCGGGGAATACGCTCTAAATAAGGGTTTGGACCTGCGCCCTACCCTACCATGAATCCATTCGGCAACTTCACCTGGTTCCAGGGTGTTGTAGAAGACATCGTTGATCCCAAGCAAGTCGGTCGTGTGCGAGTGCGCGCGATCGGCTTTCACACAGAAGACAACAACGAACTACCCCATGACCTACTGCCATGGGCAACATTCCTCGTGGGACCTGCCGACATGGCGTCTCCGATGGTGTTGCCGGGCGACTGGGTCGTGGGGTTTTTCTTGGACGGCGAGCAAGCTCAGCAGCCAATGGTCTTGGGCAAGATCCCGGGCATTCCTACCGCGCGCGATAACACGACCGGCTTCAGCGATCCTGCTGGCACGTATCCGAAGCGCTTGAACGAACCGACCACCCCGCGCTCGAGCCGTGGCGACTCGTCCGATGCGCAGGACTACAAGAAGAAGACTGCTTGGGGCAACCCGACGGCGTTCGCAGCGAAGTACCCTTTCAACCACGTCATGGAAACGGACAAGGGTGCGCTGTTCGAGTTGGATGACACCGAGGGCTCAGAGCGCGTGTGTATCTTCCACCACAAGGGTTCGTATGTCGAGTTCCTACCTGATGGCACGATCGTGGTGAAGAGCGCGGCTGATCGATGGGACGTCTCATTCAAGAATCACACGATGCGCGTCAACGGCGACCTGAGTATCGGTGCTACGGGTGACGTGAATATCGTGGCAGGAGGCGAACTGAAGATGTCTGCTGGAGCGGGCATGAACCTCGCTGCGGGCGCTGACTTGAACCTGGGCGCGGGCGGAGGCATGGCGATTGTTGGTGGCGGGCAGATCGTGATGAACGGATCGCGTTTCGACTGGGGAAGCGGCTCGGACGCTACCGGCGGACCGGATTCAGTAGACGCACCCGGCGACACGTCAACCTACGCCAAGCCGTGATGTGAAAAGCCCCGCCGAAGCGGGGCTTTTTTTGTTTCATCGGGTTAGATCAGCAGGCACAGGAGAAGAACGAACCAGTCTTGTCCACCGGCTTTCCGGTCGCGACGGCGTAGCGTTCCCAGAACTCGTACGACAGTTCCTCGCCTTCGAAGCGACCACCGTCCGTCGGATGTACCCAATAGTGCCAGTCGTCGCGTTGATAGGCTTCCGCGTTCCACATCAAGTCGTCGTACGAAACGCCAAGACCGAAAGCGTAGTTTTCGATCCAGTCCTTCGCGACCTGTTCCGGGCTCGGAGCAGCCTTCTTCGCCTTGCTCGCTTTCGGAAGCACAGCCGGTTCAAGACCGGTCAGGTTCTCGAAGTCCGGATGTTCCCACACATGACGCAGCGACTTGATCTGGCGCGGATACACAATCAGCCAGAAGCGGTCACCTGGATACACCGGTCCATTCAAGAAAGGATCGACGATGCCGAGCAGCTTATCAGCAACCGGTTGACGCATCGCGACGACGCCACCAGCGGTTTGCACCAGACCGATGTCTTGACCTGCGAACAGCTTCTCGCCCGCGATCACCGGCTCGACAGCCAGATGGATTGCATCACGTGCTTCATTCGGACCCAGCGGCGCAGTGCCAAGGGTCTCGAGTGCGTCGGTCGAGACCGAACGCTTGTCACCGTTACTCATTCTTCTTCCTCGTCTTGTTCTTCATGCTTGGGAATGATCAGGACGCAGAGCTTGCCGCCTGGTTCGGAGTGCGAGCACATGATCATCCAACCGTTCGGATACGGATTCATGTATTCGAGATTGACGTGCAACGTCTCGATGATCAGGTCATCCCTGCCCATGACGTCGATATTGATCCAACCGCGCTCGTCCGGTTGATGGATGGTCGCGATCTTCGTGATGCCATTGATGTTGATATGGCAACGGTTCATGATCACACGCGTCGAGAAACCCTCGATCGACCATTGGATAAGGTTCATCAGAGGCGCTCCAGGCGATGCTTCCACTTGCGGAAGAAGTCGGGCACTGCGACGTCTTCGCCGATGAAGACGGTCGATGATTGCGAAGACATGAACATTCCCAGACCTTCGGAGACGTATTGCTCGCCACGTTCTTCATCTGGCACGTTCTGATAGACGCGCGGCTTTGCGAGGCGATAGAGTTGTCCCATCAACAAGTCATGATGCGCAAACATGTCGATGAAGAACAGCCCGGTCTTGAAGTCGTGGACGAAGTCCAGTTCGACCTTATCGAAGAGCAAGCAGAACAGGTCGGCATCCTCCGTTACGAAGATCTTGCGATCGACGTAGACGGATTCCTTCGGGCTGTTGTAAGCGGTCAGGATACGGTTGTCGATGGCGTCGTTGTCTTCCTGGCTGCGGTTCAAGTCATACTCGCGCACGCCCCAGTAGTCGCCGATCTGACGCGGACAGCTTTCCTGGTTCTCCAGCCTGTAGCGGGAGAGCTCGTCGTAATCTGGTTCTTCGGTTCCGATGCAATACTTGCTCATCGCGGGTACTCCATCCATTCGCTCTTCGGATAGCCTTCGGTCACATCCTTACCCGCCCAGCTGAGGAACTTCTCCTTGCTGACGATCGGGAGCTTGCGACCAATCGACACGCTCGGGCTGTCGTACTGAACCTCATTCCCCCAGGCGCTAACCCAAACGATCATACGATCGTTGTACACCGGCTTGAATATGGTTCCGCTGCGCGCAGGTCGCTTGGCACGGTAGACGTGTCCGACCTTCAGTTCGAGGACACTCGAAACCGGGAACTCCATAACAACCGGCTTCGCGAACCGACCGAGTGCGCAACGTTGTGCTACCGTCAGCCCTGGCCACGTTGCCGGGTCGACGTTCTCCATGACAGCATAGAGGGCATCCAGTTCAGCAGTCATTTCCATTGCGCTCCTTCAGAATGATCTTGCGACGCGTTGCGGCTCGGATTGGGAGGTTATTTGACGCCTTCGGGAACTCAATGTTCACGAGAGCGATGTGGTATTCTTCATCCGCCCTACCCGCGAGCTCTTCATCGAAGAGACTCGCAGCCTTCTTGAGATCTTGATGCAGCGGTTTCAGCTGCATCGTATCCCAGTCGATCAGGTAGTTCACAACAGTTCCTCGGGGAAGAAGACGAGCGTTTCGTTCACGTCTCCTTCGCGGTATGCCATGTATCCGTCGCCGACATACGAGTGGACGACGAACCGGTTCTTGTTGGCGTCAATGATCACCTCGCCAGGCAGAAGGAAACTCATTTGGGCAACCACGCATCGAGGAAGGTGATCAGCGAGGAATGGACGACGCGGGTCATCGCCATCAGGATGAGCGGATCCGGATCTCGCCCCGTCAGGGCGGCATAGGTGTCAACTGCGTTGGTCAACGCGAGGTTGAAGCCTCGACCCTGCTGTTCGGCGTCCTGGAGCATCTGGAGGAAGCGCTGCTCGATGAACTTGGCGCGGCGGTTGTCAGCGTCGAACGTCTCGGCGTTGACGAAGACCCCTTCCTGCTCCAGCGAAGCGCCGAGCGTCTTGAGATAGTGGTGGGAGAAACGCATGGCGCCGGTAGCAGCAGCCAGCTGTTCCTGGAGCCAATCACACAGCCCCTGGAGTTGTTCCGCTTCACGGTACAGGCAGACGGCTTCGTCGTGCTCAGTACACTTACTGTTCCGGAACTGTTGGACTTCGGCGGTCGTGCCATCGCTCAGTTGAGCGTTGAACTTCACACGATACCCGACGATGTCGAGGTTGGGAAGCGGCATCCGCAGAGCAACACCGCGTTCGACATCGTTGACTTCGGGCTTGTACATTGGGCACATCCGGCAGTTGAGTTGCCGAGAAGGTTACGCCGGATGCACCCAATGTTTCGACTTACTTGCCTCGGCTCTGGATAATCCACTTGGCGAACGCTTCACCAGCGCGCCAGCTGTTGTCGTCGCCGGAAAGCGACACCCCTCGTTCCGCAGCTGCTTCGAATGCTGCACGGAACACTTCGTCGAGGACTTCCGTCTCCTTGGCGGTAAGTTGATCGTGGTAATATCCTACTTCACACATAGCGGACATGACGATGGCTCTCCCTCAGTTTGTTGATCCCGTTGTAGATGAGCGGGATGAAGAACAGATTCGCGATCCATGCGAGGATGACACAGACGGTGACCGCCTGCGGGTTCGTGACGTGGACGAGGGTCCACTTGACAGCGATGATCTGCCAGAGGATCGAAGCGAGAAGCGTGATCGTGTACTTCATACGGGCTTGACCTTCGTGTTGGCAGCGTTGACGAGCATCAGGATGGCCATGGTGATCACGGCACCAGCGGTGCAACCGATCACAGCGGCGAAGAAGATGTTCGGAACCAGGATGTTTGCGACGAGACCGCAGATGAAGCCGATCGCGAGGTAAACGAAATCGAAATACTTGTTCACAGCGTGTCTCCGTTCTCGTAGATATCGTTGAGGATGTCGCTCAGCGCGGTGTACGCTGCCGACTCGTTTGCGAAGTAGTCCAGGGCTTCAGTCCATTCGCCCGCTGCTGCCATCCAGAAGCTGCTGTCGATGTCTTCCGGGTCATCGTTGAAGAAGCCAGCCGACATCAATTGGTCGATCGGCACCAGAGCCGCTTCACACTGAGCCGGCGTGGTGCGGAAGTAGCAACCGTTGTCATCGCCCATGACCTGGACGAGCGCGAGGAAAACTTCGACGTTGTTCATGGCTCAGTAGATCCTGTAGAGGGGCGTGGAGAAGCGCTTGTCTTGGAGCCAATCGCTGGTGCAGAAGTCGCCGGTTGCCGGATCGATGCGCACAACAGGTTCACCGTTGACGACCGAGCCCAACGGCACCGGCTCGACGCCCGCCTGATGCCCCGCCAGAACCGCGAGGCGGTGTTTGTTCAGGACGGAAACAGAGTATTGCCCTTCCACGAGCCACGCCTTAGCCGCGAGGAACCGCAGGCAGTCGCGCATGTACTCGACGGTGAACGGGCGCGGATCAACTTCGCCGTTCTCGATATCGCTCGGATCGCACATCCAGACCGGATGCATCACGTCGTCATCGCACAGGTAGACGTGGACGCACTTGGTGTCGTCTTCGGGATCGAAGACCATCACGCCTTCATAGGCGGGTCCGTTGCCGGGGCTCACGTC
>Ga0160447_101242_pt1 | contig 10151 bp, 8 predicted proteins | sample HID1973K_E1MG_FD_108222 | JGI IMG/M metagenome (GOLD analysis project Ga0160447, IMG submission 108222) | Enriched mosquito-associated microbial communities from UW Madison campus, WI, USA - HID1973K_E1 MG | ecosystem: Host-associated > Arthropoda: Insects > Digestive system > Unclassified ...
CGCATGGAGCAGCTCAAAGTCATCGGCATCGAAGACGGCGTGCTGGTGCTCGCCACCGAGTCGGGCGATCGCTTCGCCCTGCCCGTGGACGAGACGCTTCGCGCGCAGCTTCGCCGCTCGTCCCGCGACCCCGAGTCGCGCGCCGCGCGCCCGAGTCCGCGCGACATCCAGTCGCACATCCGCGCGGGCCTGTCGGCGGAAGAGGTGGCGAGCCTGCTCGGCATCCGCGTCGAGGACGTCGCCCGATTCGAGGGCCCGGTGCTGGCCGAACGCGAGCACGTCGTCGGCCAGGCGCTCGCGGTGCCCGTCCTGATCAGCGGCGAGCTCGACCCCGACGCCCAGCCGACCTTCGGCACCGCCGTCCGCGCCAAGCTCGCCGAAGCCGGCGCCGTCGGCGAACGGTGGACCAGCTGGCGGGAGCCGTCGGGGTGGATCGTGAAGCTCGAGTTCACCGCCGGAGACGTCGACCACGACGCCCGATGGACCTTCGATCCCCGACGGGCGACCCTCGCCCCACAGAACGCGGACGCCACGCAGCTGTCGCGCCAGGGCTCGCTGCCCGAGGGGCTCATCCCCCCGCTGCGTCAGCCCGACACGTCGGGTGTGAAGGACGCGTCGCGATTCGACAGCGGAGCCTTCGCACCCCGCCGGCTTCCTGATGCCGACATCGACGCGCCCGAGGTGCGGGAGCCCGCGTCGCCCGCGGTCCAGCAGGCGGCCATCAAGCGCGCGCCCGACCAGGCGATCACCTCGACCGACACGGCCGACCTCCTCGAGGCGCTCCGTCGCCGCCGGGGGCAGCGCGAGTCGATGCCGGGCGAGTCGGATGCCGCGCCGGCCGCGCCGCGAGCCGCCTCCAGCCCGGTGGCGCTGTTCGACGCCCTCGAGCCCGGGTACGAGGATGCGGGCCGAGAAGCCGATGAGCCCGCCACGGTCGAAGAAGAGGCGGCCCCCGCCGACGCCGCGCGGCGCAAGGGCCGCACCTCGATGCCGTCGTGGGACGAGATCGTCTTCGGCGCGCGCACCGAGGACGGCTGAACCCGTCCACCGGCACCACCGAGCCGCCGGGGCGTCAGTCCGCGAAGGCGCCCAGGCGGATGAGCGGAACGATCCGCTCGGCGTCGGTGAGCGATCCGTGCTGGCCGACCATGCGCTGGGGCTTCTTGTCGTCGAGCCGGTCGTCGTAGTAGGCGACGCCGCTGCGTGCGGCGACAAGGACATCGCCGATGCGCGGCAGCACGTCGGAGTGCACGAAGGGACCGAACAGGCCGGCGGCGACCGCGTCGTCGCGTCCGATGACCCACGATCGGTGCGCCTCGGCATTCGCCCAGCAGGCTCGCACCTCCGCCGCCGCGCCCTCCTCCGCGTAGAGATGGAGCATCCGCGGCTCGCCCGCCATGATGCGCACACCGGCGAGGAGCGGATCGCCCTCGCGCAGCAGCACCTGGCGGTGCGCCGGGACGTCCACCATGCCGTGATCGGCGGTGACGAGGGCTCCGGTTCCCGGCGCGAGCGCGCGGTCGAGATCGGCCACAGCGGCGTCCACCTGCTCGAGGCCCGCCGTCCAGCGTTCGCTTTCCCAGCCGTGCGCGTGCCCGAGGGTGTCGAGTTCGGGCGCGTAGACGTACACGAGAGCGCCGTCGTGAGCGGCTGTGAGCTCGGCGGCTCGGGCCAGACGCTCCTCCAGCCGGTCGGCGGCGACGAACTGCGCCCCGCGCTGGGTGGCCCGGGTGAAACCGCTTCCGCGGTACACGGCCTTGGTGACGACGAAGCAGGGCCTCCCCGCGGCCGCCTCGCTCTCGAGCAGCGGCGGGGTGCGCTGCCAGGTCAGCGGGTCGAGGCCGTCCGTCTCCCAGCCCTTGAGCTGATTGGGGGCGGCATCGGTGCCGGGGACCCGCGCCCGGTAGCCGACGATCCCGTGCTCGCCCGCGTTCCGGCCGGTGAGCAGTGTGGTGAGCGCTGTCGCGGTCGTCGAGGGGAAGGTCGTGCGCACGGCATCGCGTTTGCTCATCCGTCCCGTCAGGAACCGCGCGTGTCCCGAGCGCGCCGAGAGGTTGGCGCGGCCGAGGCCGTCGACCACGAGGACCAGCGCCGACCGCGCGGGGCGGAACCAGTCCGATCGGCCCTCCAGGGCGGCGATCGACTGCGGCACGACATCGGTGAGGCTCCGGGCCGACGGCGGGTCCGCGGGTAGGCTGAGTGACATCGGGGTCAGTCTCGCACACCCGGCGGCGCCCCTCCCGTCACTCACGTCCCTGTCCTCGGAGGACCGCTCAATCCATGGCCGTTTCGCGCACCGACACCGTGTCCCCCGGCGGCGGAGAACGCATCGAGGACGTCGATGTCTCGGCCGAGATGCAGGGGTCCTTCCTGGAGTACGCCTACTCGGTCATCTACTCGCGCGCGCTGCCCGATGCCCGGGACGGCCTGAAGCCGGTCCAGCGACGCATCCTCTTCCAGATGGCCGACATGGGCCTGCGACCCGATCGAGGTCATGTGAAGAGCGCGCGGGTCGTCGGCGAGGTCATGGGCAAGCTCCACCCCCACGGCGACTCCGCGATCTACGACGCGCTCGTCCGCCTGGCGCAGGACTTCGCGCTGCGGGTGCCTCTGGTCGATGGGCACGGCAACTTCGGCTCGCTCGATGACGGACCGGCCGCCGCCCGATACACCGAGGCGCGGCTCGCGCCGTCCGCGCTCGCGCTCACCGAGAACCTCGACGAGGACGTCGTCGACTTCATCCCGAACTACGACGGTCAGTTCCAGCAGCCCGACGTGCTTCCGGCCGCCTTCCCCAATCTCCTCGTCAACGGGACCACCGGCATCGCGGTCGGCATGGCGACGAACATGGCGCCGCACAACCTCATCGAGGTCGTCGCGGCCGCCGTCCACCTGCTCGAGAACCCCGAGGCGACCCTCGAGGAGCTCATGGAGTTCGTCCCCGGGCCGGACCTTCCCGGCGGCGGAGTCATCGTCGGGCTCGACGGAGTGAAGGACGCCTACGCCACGGGACGCGGCACGTTCCGGACGCGCGCCAAGGTCTCGGTCGAATCGCTCGGACCGCGGCGCACGGGCCTCGTCATCACGGAGCTCCCCTACATGGTGGGTCCCGAACGCGTCATCGAGAAGATCAAGGATGCCGTCACCGCCAAGAAGCTCACCGGCATCGCCGACGTCACCGACCTGACCGACCGCAACCACGGCCTGCGGCTGGTCATCGGCATCAAGACCGGCTTCGATCCGAACGCGGTCCTCGAGCAGCTCTACCGCCTGACACCGCTCGAAGACTCGTTCGGCATCAACAACGTGGCGCTCGTCGAGGGCCAGCCGCAGACGCTGGGGCTGCGCGACCTCCTGCGCGTGTATCTCGATCACCGACTGCAGGTCGTGACCCGCCGCAGCCGCCACCGCCTCGCGCGGCGGCAGGAGCGGCTGCACCTCGTCGAGGGTCTCCTCATCGCGATCCTCGACATCGACGAGGTCATCCAGGTCATCCGCACCTCCGACGACAGCGAGCAGGCGCGCACGCGCCTCATGGACGTCTTCGACCTGTCGCAGCCGCAGGCGGAGTACATCCTCGAGCTGCGGCTGCGCCGTCTCACCAAGTTCTCGCGCGTGGAGCTCGAGTCCGAGCGCGACGCGCTGAAGGCCGAGATCGCCCAACTCGAGGAGCTGCTGGGCAGCGAGGTGCTGCTGCGCGCGCAGGTCGCCCGCGAGCTCGATGCCGCCGCGGAGGCCTACGGCACGCCGCGTCGGACGCTGCTGCTCAACGGCGGTCCCGTGCCCTCGCGTTCACGGACGACCGCGGCGGCGGCGGACCTGCAGATCGCCGACGCCCCCTGCCGCGTCTTCCTCGCGGTCACGGGGCGGATGGTGCGTGCCGAGACCGCCGACGCGGCGATCGTTCCGCCCGCGCGCCGCTCCAAGCACGACGCGATCCGCTCGGCGGTCGACGCGACGACGCGAGGCGACCTGGGGGCCGTCACGAGCCTCGGCCGCCTGGTGCGCTTCTCCCCCGTCGACCTGCCCTCGGTGCCCGCCAACTCGGTGCAGCTCGCCGCGGGGACGCGGGCCGACCAGTACCTCGGGCTCCCGTCGGGTGAGCACGTCGTGGCGATCGTCTCGCTCGCGGACGGGCCGCCGATCGCGCTCGGGACGGCCCACGGCGTCGTGAAGCGCGTCGCTGCGAGCGAGCTTCCCGCGAACAAGAACGATGTGGAGATCATCGCCCTGAAGCCCGGCGATACTGTGGTTGGCGCGGCGCCCGCGCCCGACGGCGTCGAGCTCGTCTTCGTCACCACGGATGCGCAGCTCCTGCGCTTCTCCGCCGACGCCGTTCGCCCGCAAGGGCGGGCTGCCGGCGGCATGGCGGGGATCCGCGTGACCTCCGGGGAGCGCGTCCTCTCGTTCACGGCGCTCGCGGCAACCGATCAGACCGTCGTGGCGACGATCGCCGGATCGGCGCAGGCGCTGCCGGGGACGGACGCCGGGTCGGGCAAGGTCTCCGACTTCGCCGAGTTCCCCGCCAAGGGGCGGGGCACCGGCGGCGTCCGGGCGCAGCGGTTCCTGAAGGGCGAGGATGCGCTGACTCTCGCGTGGGTCGGCGACGAGCCCCGCGCCGTCGGTGCTGACGGGTCGGTGCGCCAGCTTCCCGCTCCGGGTGCCAAGCGCGACGGCTCGGGTCAGATGCTGGATGCCGTCGTGGGCGGGATCGGCACCGCGGTCAGCTGAGCGCGCGCGGCGTCAGGCGTCGATCGCCTCGCGGTCGAGGCGATCGGCCGACGACACGATGAAGTCGCGTCGCGGTGCCACCTCGGAGCCCATCAGCAGCTCGAAGACCGTTGTGGCCATCTCGGCGTCCTCGACGCGCACGCGGCGGAGGGTGCGGCCGTTCCGGTCCATGGTCGTCGTCGCCAGCTGGTCGGCATCCATCTCGCCGAGGCCCTTGTAGCGCTGCACGGGCTCCTGCCAGCGGCGTCCGGACTTCTGGAGCTTCGCGAGGAGCGTGTGCAGCTCCTTCTCGGAGTACGTGTAGATCGTCTCGTTCGGCTTCGAGCCCGGGTTGATCACGATGACGCGGTGGAGCGGCGGGACGGCGGCATAGACGCGGCCCTCCTCGATGAGCGGCCTCATGTAGCGGAAGAACAGCGTCAGCAGCAGGGTGCGGATATGCGCGCCGTCGACGTCTGCGTCGCTCATCAGGATGATCTTGCCGTAGCGCGCCGTCTCGAGGTCGAACGAGCGCCCCGAGCCGGCGCCGATCGTCTGGATGATCGCCGCGCACTCCGCATTCGAGAGCATGTCGCTGATCGACGCCTTCTGGACGTTGAGGATCTTGCCGCGGATCGGCAGGAGCGCCTGGTACTCGCTGTTGCGCGCGTGCTTGGCGGTGCCGAGGGCCGAGTCGCCCTCCACGATGAACAGCTCCGACTCCACGACGTCGTTCGTCCGGCAATCGGCGAGCTTGGCGGGCAGCGAAGACGACTCCAGCGCGTTCTTCCGGCGCTGGGTCTCTTTGTGCGTGCGCGCCGAGATGCGCGCCTTCATCTCCGAGACGACCTTCTCGAGGAGGATGCCGGTCTGCGCCTTGTCTTCGCGCTTGGAGGACGCGAAGCGCGCGCCCAGCTGCTTCGCGACGACGCCTGCCACGATCGCGCGGATGGCGGGGGTGCCGAGCACCTCCTTCGTCTGCCCCTCGAACTGCGGCTCGGGGAAGCTGACGGTGAGGACCGCGGTGAGGCCGGCGAGGATGTCGTCCTTCTCGATCTTCTCGGTCGCCCCCACCTTCAGGCGGCGGGAGTTCTGCTGCACCTGGTCGCGCACGAGCTTCATGAGGCCCTGCTCGAACCCGGCGAGGTGGGTCCCGCCCTTCGGGGTGGCGATGATGTTGACGAAGGACCGCGTGACGGTGTCGTAGCCGGTGCCCCAGCGCAGGGCGATGTCCACCTCGCAGGTGCGCTCGACCTCGGTCGGCACCATCGCACCGGTCGGCTGCAGGACGGGCACCGTCTCGGTGAAGGTCCCTTCGCCGGTGAGGCGCCAGGTGTCGGTGACGCCGGCGTCGGGAGCCAGGAAGTCCGCGAACTCCGAGATGCCGCCGTCGTAGCGGAACGACGTCTCGCGGGGCGAGGCCGCGTCGGGATCGCCGGAGGGACGCTCGTCGACGATGACGATCTCGAGCCCGGGAACGAGGAACGCGGTCTGGCGTGCCCGCTGCTCCAGCTCGGCGAGACCGAACGCGGCATCCTTCGTGAAGATCTGCCGGTCGGCCCAGTAGCGGATGCGGGTGCCCGTGACGCCCTTGGCGGCCTTGCCGATGACGCGCAGCTCCGAAGACGCCTGGAACGGAGTGAACGCGGCATCGGGTTCGGGACCCGAGAAGATCCCGGGCTCGCCCCGGTGGAACGACATCGCGTAGGTCTTGCCCGCGCGGTCGACCTCGACGTCGAGACGCTCCGAGAGGGCGTTGACGACCGAGGCGCCCACGCCGTGAGCCCGCCGGATGCCGCGTAGGAGCCGCCGCCGAACTTGCCGCCGGCGTGGAGCTTGGTGAAGACGACCTCGACGCCCGTGAGACCGGTGCGCGGTTCGACGTCGACGGGGATGCCGCGGGCGCGGTCGCGCACCTCGACGCTGCCGTCGGCGTGCAGCACGATGTCGATGCGCGTGCCGTGACCTGCGAGGGCCTCGTCGACGGAGTTGTCGATGATCTCCCAGACGCAGTGCATGAGGCCGCGCGAGTCGGTGGAGCCGATGTACATGCCGGGGCGTTTGCGGACCGCTTCCAGCCCTTCGAGCACCTGGAGGTGGTGGGCGGAATACTCGGCTGTCACAATCTCCAAGCGTATCCGCCGGGCTGGGCGCCGCGGCGCCGACACACGCACAGGAGGCCCGAGCGCCGCCGCGTGTGCGGACACGCCGTACGCGTACAGCGAAATGTGACCTCCGCCGGGCATCGTCCTCACTATCGCGTGGTTGTATTTAGAGGACCCGCACTGGAGTAGACACACCGAGGAGGCACCCAGAATGAGCATCTCGACCACCGCAGAGCCCGGCGTCCTCGAGCACCGCCTGACCGCCGCCGACCGCTGCGATTCCTGCGGCGCGCAGGCCTACATCGCGGCCGAGGTCAACGGCAGCGAGCTTCTGTTCTGCGCCCATCACGGCCGCAAGTACGAGGAGAAGCTGCGCGCGATCGCCACGTCGTGGCACGACGAGACCGCGCGTCTCCTCGCCTGATCAGAAGACGACTGATCAGAACCCGACTGCCGCCTGATACACCGGCAGCAGTCCCGTCCGGACACCGGACGCGGACGGCTTCGGCTGGAACACGCTGGAGTTGTGGTTGCCTTCGATGACCACCGGGCCGTTCGGCGTGAGCGCCAGATCCCAGCCGACGTACGGCGCTTCCGGCGTGCGGCGCGCGAGCTTCTCGGTCAGCGCGACGACCTCGTCGTAGAGCGGTACCTGGAAGCCGACGATGGGGGCGCCGGTGGCCGGGTGCTCGCGGTACACGTTGCTTTTCTTGTCGACGCCCGGATAGAGCGCGACGCCGTTCTCGTCGAGCATCGTGAACATGCCGCCGGACGCGAAGTTGTCGATGACATCGCCGTTCCCGATGCGCAGCACCGCGGCGAGGAGATGCACGGTGCCCCCGGGCTCGGGGCCGTCCTTGTCGAGGAACGTGATCATGCGCACGGTGTTGACGCTGTCGGGGTAGAGCGCGCTCATGTCCGGATGCTGGACGATGAACTCGTCGACGATGGACTGCCCGGCGGCCGTGATCTCGGCGCGGAACGCCGCGGCATCCGCCACGTTCTCGTGCAGGGTGATCCCGCCGCCGCCCTGACCCTCCAGAGGCTTGGCGAGCACCTTCGGGTGCCGGGCGAGGAAGGCGCCGAGCTCGGCGTCGTCGACGTCGCGGAGATCGATCGTCTCGCGCCCCAGCAGATCGGCGTACTCGCGGGCGAACCGGCGCTTGTCCTCGAGCTTCGCGCGTCCCTCCGCGGTGTTGTGCATGCGGGTGATCCGGAACGACTTCGGATGGGTCATCCAGGTCGCGCGCTCCTTGGCGTTCAGGAGGCGGATGTCCCAGACCGCATAGTCGCGGAATCCCATGTCGTACTTGAGGGAGCACCACAGCATGTCGGCGACGAGCACCGGAAGCGGAGCGCGTGAGACCTTCTGCGCCTGACGGGCGAACTCGATGAGATTGCCTGGGCGGAGCTTGCGCGCTCGACGTGCGAGGTAGCGCAGGCGCACGGTTGCTCGACCCATGGGTGGTTTCCTTCCCTCGTCGCTCAGAAGCGCATGGCGGCGCGATAGCGCGGCAGCAGACCGCGACGGATGCCGGACACCGACGGCTTCGACTGGAACACCCCGGTGTTATGGTTGCCCTCGATCACGACCGCACGGTCGGGCGTGATGGCGATGTCCCACCCGATGTACGGCAATGCCGGGACGCGCCGCGCGAGACGATCGACGAGCGTCAGGACCTCGTCGTAGCGCGGGACCTGGTAGCCGGTGATGGTGACGCCGGTGACGGGATGCACCTCGAACGGGTGCCCCTCCTCGTCGCTGGCCGCGTGGAGCGCCCGGCCGCCATCGTCGAGCATCGTGTACATGCCGCCGTTGCTGAAGTTGTCGATCACTCCGCCGTTGCCGACCTTCAGGACGCCGGCGAGGACGTGGACCTCGCCGTCGGGGTCGAGATAGGTGACCACGCGCAGGGAGTTGACGCTCCGGGGGTAGAGCCGGGCCATGTCGGGGTGCTGCACCAGCACCTCCTCGACGAGGGTCTGGCCCGACGCGAGGAGCTCGGCGCGCAGCGCGTCGATGTCGGTGATGTCGGCGGTGTCGCGCATCGAGATGCCGTTCCCGCCGACGCCGCCGGGGTTCTTCGTGATGACGCGGTCGTGACGCGCGACGAAGGCGCCGAGCTCGGCGGCATCCGTCGTCGACACGTTCAGCCAGGCGCGACCCAGTTCGTCGCCGAAGTGCTCCGCGAAGCGCAGCTTGTCGTCGAAGATGGCGCGCTGAGCGTTGTCGTTGAGCTTGCGCGAGAGGTGGAACGACTTCGGGTCTGTCATGTAGGTCGCTCGCTCGCGTGCCCGCAGGATGCGGAAGTCCCACTCCGAGTAGTTCTCGAAGGTGGTCTCGTAGCGCACGGCGCACCATGCCATGTCGAGGACGACCCACCACAGCGGCGCGCGCGAGAGCGCGGCGGACTGGCGCGCGAACTGCAGGACGCGCTCGCGATCGAAGGAGAGGACGCGCTTCACGAAGAAGCGTGCGCGCCGGTACAGCCGGTTCACCGCGCGCACGTCAGGCTCCGGTGGTGCGCCGGATGATGCCGAGCGGCGTGGACTGGTGCCCCTGGCCGAGCGGGTTGTCGCCCAGGATCTGCACGAGGGTGCGCTCCCCCGCCTTGTCGAGCGTCGAGCCGAGGATGTTGCCGCCGATGTCGTTGATGTCGACGACCGCCACCTCGTTGGCGCCGCCGAGCAGCGCCTTCGCCCGCGCCGCGACCTTCTCGGGCTCGAGCGGTCCGAGGACGACGGCCTTGTTGTACGGCGGGATGGTGTGGCGGGTCGGGCCGTCGATCGAGCGCGCCTTGTCGCCGGCGATCCGGTAGAAGTCGCCGCGGCGGCCGACGAGCTTGCCCACGGCGCTGACGGCGGCGGCGAACAGGATCCGCGGAGTGCCGCATTCGCGCAGGGCCATCTCCATCGTCTCGGGCATGCCCAGGCCGATGCCGTAGGAGGTCTTGACGACGTAGCGCGAGAGGAACCGTGCGAGCGGACGCGGGGTGATGTCCGCCACGAGGAACGAGCGCCCCTGGGTGATGGCGACGATCTTCTCCGTGACGAACAGCGTGTCGCCCGGTTCGAGCACACCGGTGGCGTATTCGGTCAGGAACGACTCGAGGTCGTCACCCGGCATGACGACCCGCGTGCGGATCGGGATACGCGCGTACGTCGCACCATCGACGGCGATCTCGAGCGATTTGCCGTCGTTCGCCTGTGCGCTCATTCGAGGTAGTCCCGCAGCGACTGCGACCGCGACGGGTGGCGGAGCTTCGCCATCGTCTTCGACTCGATCTGGCGGATGCGCTCGCGGGTGACCCCGAACGTGTCGCCGATCTGGTCGAG
>Ga0160447_101243_pt1 | contig 10145 bp, 9 predicted proteins | sample HID1973K_E1MG_FD_108222 | JGI IMG/M metagenome (GOLD analysis project Ga0160447, IMG submission 108222) | Enriched mosquito-associated microbial communities from UW Madison campus, WI, USA - HID1973K_E1 MG | ecosystem: Host-associated > Arthropoda: Insects > Digestive system > Unclassified ...
CCTGGAACGAAGTGGGCGAAGAAGCCGTACGTCGCTTCAAGAAGGGCGACGAGCTCGACACCGTGATCCTGTCTGTTGATCCAGAGCGTGAGCGTATCTCGCTGGGTATCAAGCAGCTGGAAAGCGATCCGTTCTCCGAATACGTCACTGTCAATGACAAAGGCGCTATCGTTCGCGGTACCGTTAAAGAAGTTGACGCCAAAGGCGCCATCATCACTCTGGCCGACGACATCGAAGCTACCCTCAAAGCCTCTGAAATCAGCCGTGACCGCGTTGAAGACGCGCGTAACGTTCTGAAAGAAGGCGAAGAGATCGAAGCCAAGATCATCAGCGTTGACCGCAAGAGCCGCGTGATCAGCTTGTCCATCAAGTCGAAAGACGTTGAAGACGAGAAAGAAGCCATTCAGAGCCTGCGTAGCAAGCCTGAAACCGCAGAAAACACTGGTCCGACCACTCTGGGCGACCTGCTGCGTGCTCAAATGGAAAAGCAGAACTGAGTTCTGTCTAACCATTGAAAAAGGGCGACTTCGGTCGCCCTTTTTCGTGGGCGCCTGTTTTTCAGAGCTGAAATGCCAGTGGAGGCGCATGCGCTCCAGGCCCCGATTGACGAAGGGTTGCGTCTTGTAATGGCCTGTTGCCTAGAAATACCCTTCACATAAGTCGAAACATGGGCTGTTCAAAATCATCCGGTCATGCTAAAACCTTCAAAGCGCTTTACCTAGCTGCTTGAAAAAGAAGGGAAAAATATGACGAAGTCGGAGTTGATCGAACGAATTGTCACCCATCAAGGACTGCTCTCATCCAAGGATGTGGAGTTGGCCATCAAGACCATGCTTGAGCAGATGTCGCAATGTCTGGCCACGGGTGATCGTATTGAAATACGGGGCTTTGGCAGCTTCTCCCTGCATTACCGTGCACCTCGCGTAGGTCGCAATCCCAAAACCGGACAATCCGTCAGCCTTGACGGAAAATTCGTCCCCCACTTCAAGCCCGGCAAGGAATTGCGTGACCGGGTGAACGAAGAGGAGGAGCACGAGCTCCAATAGCCGTCAGAGGAGTACTCGATGCGGAATATCAAACGCCTGATCTTTTTTGTGATCGTCCTGTTCGTTCTGGCAGTGACGGTAGTCTTCGTGCTTGAAAACCAGCAGCCTGTGGCGTTGGTGTTCTTCGGTTGGTCCGCTCCGGAGCTTTCGGTGGCCGTGCCGGTCATTCTTGCCCTGTTGGTCGGTATGTTGATTGGACCGGTCCTCACATGGGTCGCGCGACTGCGCAAGAAGCCGAAATCCCGTCTGGCGTGAGGGCGGTAGCTTTCGGCTAAAGGGATATCCCACAGCTGAGGCGCGCTCGCCTTGCTTGAGCGCATGTTTGATCCCGCACCGCTGTGCCTGGAATAGGGATCCATGGCTGTGATCCTTTTCATCAGGGCATGTTCCTGATGACACCCGTAAGATTTCGCAAAACCATAGTGGCTGAACCCGGGAGAACCCGCGGTTAAGCTGCGCGCGTTTGCTCAGTCTGGAGTCAGGTTGGGCGAGCCGCGTAGCTGTGCGGTTGAACGGTTTAAAGAGAATTGCACCTGCGCAGTTAACTAATTCCCGTTTTTACTGCCTAACCCTCGCCTCAAGCTGTTATGCGCGAGGGTAGCGTGCGGTCCTAAGGCTGGACTGCTTCATACTGAACAGAGAAACCTTCGGGTTTTTTCGTCGCATAGGTTTTTTACTCATGAATCCCGACTATCCCGTTATTCAGACCCGTTGCTTTAAAGCCTACGATATTCGCGGTCAGGTCCCCAATGACCTGGACGCGGATGTTGCCTATCGGATTGGGCGCTCCATGGTGGTGGAACTGGGTGCCAAAAATATCGTGGTCGGCAGAGACATGCGTCTCGAAAGCCCAGCGCTGGCTCAGGCCTTGATGAAAGGCATTCAGGAAGCCGGTGCCGATGTGATCGACATCGGCTTGTGCGGTACAGAGGAAGTTTATTTTGCGACCAGTCACTATGCTGCCGATGGCGGCGTGATGGTCACGGCCAGTCATAACCCCAAGGGTTATAACGGCATGAAGCTGGTTCAGCGCGAATCCCGTCCCATCAGTGGCGATACCGGGCTGGACGCGATTCGTCAGCGCGTCGATGCGGCTGATTTCGGTGCTGTAGCTGCCCAGCAGGGCCGCGTCGAAGAAAAGCCGGACAAGACGGCTTACATCGAACACCTGCTCAGTTATGTCAAAGGCGCCGATCTGCGCCCGCTGAAGATTCTCGCCGACCCTGGCAACGGAGCGGTGGGGCCTGCGCTGGAAGCCATCAGAAAGCAACTTCCCTTCGAGTGGGTCATCATCAATGCCGAACCTGACGGCAACTTCCCCAACGGAGTGCCTAACCCACTGCTGCCCGAGAACCGCAGCATCACCCGTGATGCTCTGATCGAGCACGGTTGCGACCTGGGTCTGGCCTGGGATGGGGACTTTGACCGCTGCTTCTTCTTCGATGAAAAGGGGCGTTTCGTAGAGGGCTATTACCTCGTTGGATTGCTGGCAGAAATGCTGCTCAAGCAACATCCGGGCTCGAAGATCATTCATGACCCGCGTCTGACCTGGAACACCATCGATCAAGTCAATCTGGCCGGCGGTACGCCAGTATTGTGCAAGACGGGTCACGCCTTCATCAAAGAGCGCATGCGCAAGGAAGACGCCGTGTATGGCGGCGAAATGAGCGCGCATCACTACTTCCGGGATTTCGCCTATTGCGACAGCGGGATGATTCCGTGGCTGCTGGTCACTGCGCTGATGTCGGTCTCCGGCAAATCTTTCTCCCAACTGGTTGACGAACGAATGGCCGCGTACCCATGCAGCGGTGAAATCAACTACAAGGTCGACGACGTCAAGACCGTGCTGAGCAAGGTGCTGGAGCACTACTCGCCCCTTTGTTCGAATATCGACAAAACCGACGGCATCAGCCTTGAGTTTGCCGATTGGCGTTTCAATCTGCGTGGGTCGAATACAGAGCCGCTGCTGCGCTTGAATGTGGAAAGCCGTCGCGACCAGCAACTGGTCGATGCGAAGGTCAAGGAAATCGAACAACTGCTTAAAGCCGGTTGATCGAAACGGTTCTGCGGCCCTGGGTCTCGTCGATCAAGGGCCTGCAGGTCGACCTGCCTGTCAGCGCTCATTCGAGCTTTCGTGTTTTAACCCCCTGCGTGATATCTTTCCCGCGTTTTTCGGTAGGCCCATCCTTCCATCCCGAAGGCTCCTTCGGTGATAGAGGTATGTACGCGTGATCTCAACAACGGAACAAAAATGAATCATTGGTGGTTGGCGGTTGCTGTTGTCGGGATTTCCTTTGCATTGACGTACTGGCTGCGGCGTTATGCGCTGCACAAAAGTCTGCTCGACATCCCCAACGGCAGAAGCTCGCATTCGGTACCGACGCCCCGTGGCGGCGGGGTCGCAATCGTCGTCAGCTATCTTGCAGCCCTGGTTTTCCTGTTCGTTGAAGGTGCATTGAGCACGCCTCTGTTCCTCGCGCTGCTGGGCTCAGGGCTAGTCATTGCGGCCTTGGGCTTTCTCGACGATCACGGGCATGTCGCGGCGCGCTGGCGTCTGTTGGGGCATTTCATCGCTGCGGTCTGGGCGTTGATCTGGCTGGGCGGCCTGCCGCCGGTGGCAATGTTCGGCAGCGTGCTCGATATTGGCTGGCTGGGGCATGTGCTGGCCGTGTTCTATCTGGTTTGGCTGCTCAATCTCTACAACTTCATGGATGGTATCGACGGTATCGCCAGTGTCGAAGCGGTCTGCGTCTGTCTCAGTGCGGCGCTGATCTACGCCTTGAGCGGTTTCTACGAGCTGATCTGGCTGCCGCTTCTTCTGGTTGCGGCCGTGCTGGGCTTTCTGTTCTGGAACTTTCCGCCCGCCAGAATCTTCATGGGCGATGCCGGAAGCGGCTTTCTGGGCATTATTCTGGGTGTTTTATCGCTCCAGGCGGCTTGGATTTCCTCGCAGTTCTTATGGTCTTGGCTTATTCTTCTGGGGGTTTTCATCGTAGACGCTACAGTTACCCTCATCCGTCGCCTCGTTCGTGGCGACAAAGTCTATGAGGCTCACAGAAGCCATGCGTACCAATTTGCGTCACGCAGATATGGCAGGCATCTTCCCGTGACGTCCGCAGTCGGTGTAATCAATCTGGTCTGGCTGTTGCCGCTTGCCCTCTGTGTCACACAGTTGGGGTTGAATGGCGTGATCGGGGTTGTCGTTGCCTACGTTCCATTGGTGGTCCTGGCATTTGGATTTCGGGCCGGAGAGCTTGAACGAAACTGACGGGGTTCCCCGAGTCGGGGATGGTGTAATTCTTGCGTAAGGCAGGAATCAAACACTGCTGTTTCATGTCGATAGGAGATTGAACCCGTGTTCGAGGGATGGATGGACAAGTTACGCGCAGTGCTGGTGGCGCTTCCTCGCCGCCAGAAGCGGATCATTCAGGTCACGACGGATGTCTGTCTGGTCTGGTTCGCTCTGTGGATGGCCTTCGTGGTCCGTCTCGGCGTAGACGAGCTCATCAATCCCCTCGAGATCCACACCTGGCTGTTCATCAGCGCGCCTGTCATCGCGATTCCCCTGTTCATCCGGATCGGCATGTATCGTGCCGTCATGCGCTATTTCGGCAACGATGCGCTGGTTGCAATCATCAAGGCCGTCAGCCTCTCGGCTCTGATCCTCGGGGTTGTCGTCTACCTCTACAGTAACCACCAGCATGTCGTGCCGCGCTCGGTCATGTTCAATTATTGGTGGCTGAGCCTGGTGATGATCGGTGGGTTGCGGCTTGCGATGCGCCAGTACTTTCTCGGTGACTGGTTTTCCGCAGCGCAGCACGTGCCTTTCGCGACCCGTGACGACGGCCTGCCCAAAGTCGCCGTCTATGGCGCCGGTGCGGCCGGTAATCAGCTGGTCGCTGCATTGCGGATGGGGCGGTCCATGCGTCCGGTCGCTTTCATCGATGATGACGACTCCATCTCTAACCGGGTCATTTCCGGTCTGCAGGTCTACAAGCCCAAGCATATCCAGCAGATGATCGATGTCACGGGTGCACAGGAAATCCTGCTGGCGATTCCTTCTTCGGCCCGAGCCCGGCGTCGCGAGATTCTGGGGTTTCTGGAAGGCTTTCCGCTCCATGTACGCAGTGTGCCGAATTTCTCCGATCTGGCGGCTGGTCGGGTCAAGGTCGACGATCTGCAGGAAGTGGACATTGCGGACCTGCTGGGGCGGGATTCCGTTCCCGCACAGGACGAATTGCTGGAGCACTGCATCAAGAATCAATGCGTGCTAGTGACCGGGGCGGGCGGGTCGATCGGTTCGGAATTGTGTCGACAGATCGTCTTGCTCAAGCCTACGACGCTGCTTCTGCTGGATCACAGTGAATTCAACCTCTACACGATTCTGTCCGAGCTGGAGCGTCGGGTTGCGCGCGAGTCGCTGAAGGTCAAGGTGCTGCCGATTCTCGGCTCGGTGCGCAATCACTCCAAGTTGCTGGACGTGATGAAGACCTGGAAGGTCGACACGGTCTACCACGCCGCCGCCTACAAGCATGTGCCCATGGTCGAGCACAACATTGCAGAAGGTGTCATCAACAATGTGGTCGGAACGCTCAACGCGGCGCAGGCTGCATTGCAGGCCGGCGTTGCGAACTTCGTGCTCATTTCCACCGACAAGGCAGTCAGGCCCACCAACATCATGGGCAGCACCAAGCGTCTGGCGGAGCTGATCCTTCAGGCATTGAGCCGCGAAACGGCGCCCGTGATGTTCGGCGACCGCGCCAATGTGCATCAGGTCAATAAGACCCGCTTCATCATGGTGCGGTTCGGCAATGTCCTGGGCTCGTCCGGTTCGGTAATCCCGTTGTTCCATCAGCAGATCAAGTCCGGTGGACCGCTGACAGTCACGCACCCGAAGATCACCCGTTACTTCATGACCATTCCCGAGGCTGCGCAGTTGGTGATCCAGGCGGGGTCGATGGGGCAGGGCGGCGATGTGTTCGTCCTCGACATGGGGGAGCCTGTGAGAATCATCGAGCTTGCCGAAAAAATGGTGCATCTCTCGGGCTTGAGCATCCGTTCGGACAAGAATCCTCATGGCGACATCTCCATCGAGTTCACCGGCTTGCGACCCGGCGAGAAACTCTATGAAGAGTTGCTGATCGGCGACAACGTGGCCGTGACCAGTCATCCGATGATCATGAGCGCTCAAGAGGACTATCTGTCGTGGGACGCCTTCCGGCAGAACCTCTCGCATTTGCTCAAGGCGCTGGACGAGGATGACTACAACCGGGTTCGTCAGATCCTGAGCGACACTGTCAGCGGCTACGCGCCCGAGGGCGATATCGTCGACTGGATTCACCTGCAGCGCCGTCACGAACCGTGATTCCTCGACCGCGGGAAAACTTTGCTTACGCACTGAATCAACCCGCACCTCCCCTTTGCAGGCCCTGATTCCGGGCATCGCCGTGACGTACACATTCGGTGACCGATCCCTGCGTTGACGCTCTATGAGCATCGGCTAGGTTTGAGAAGCAGCTCGGGAAAGCTGCTCCCCAACCCACGATGTCATGGAGCATTACTGATGCGTACTTCCTACCTGTCGTCCATTGTCTTCGCCTTGCTCGCCGGCTTTTCCGTTGCAGCCAACGCTGCGCCAGCGGATGGCGCCCCTCCGGCGCCGGTCGCCCCTGCGTCCGCGTCTATGGAGCGAGGTGCCAAAGTCAATATCAACGCCGCCACTGCCGAAACCCTGCACAAGGAACTGGCGGGCATCGGTGCGGCAAAAGCTGCGGCCATCGTCGCCTATCGAGAGGAGAACGGCGCGTTTACATCGATAGATGAGCTGATCGAGGTCAAGGGCATCGGCAAGGCATTGCTGGACAGGAACCGCGACCGGCTTGCGCTGGATTGAAACGCCTCACGGCACCAAGGAGACCGATCATTGATCGGTCTTTTTTTGCCTGGCGTTTGAACGGTCCGCAATGATCACCGGGAAATGAAGGCTTGACATGCAAAATGTCGATCAACATATAATTTTGAAAATTACGGGCGTAATATGCCTGCGTTGCTACTCTCAATGTCCACGGAGAACTACCCATGAGCACTCTCGATACCCAAGGCACAGCGTTGATCACCGGGGCTTCTTCCGGTATTGGCGCCACGTACGCTGACCGGCTGGCCAAGCGAGGTTTCGATCTGTTGCTGGTCGCCCGCGATCAGGCGCGGCTGGAGACGCTGGCCACCGATCTGCGTGCCAGGCACGCCGTGAAGGTCGAGGTGTTGAAAGCTGACCTGACGAACGCACAAGACGTTGCCGCCGTCGAACAGCGACTGCGCAACGATGCCTCGATCACGCTGTTGCTGAACAACGCCGGTGTGGCCTCCAACACGGCATTGGCCGAGGCGGATCTGGGTGAGGTGGATCGCCTGATTCAACTCAATATCGTTGCCCTGACCCACTTGGCATCAGCTGGCGCAGCGGGTTTCCTGGCCCGTGGTCGAGGCGCCATCGTGAACATCGCCTCCGTGGTGCCGATGATTCCCGAGCGTTTCAACGCCGTGTACGCAGCCAGCAAAGCCTATGTGTTGAGCCTGACTCAGTCATTGAATGCTGAAATCGGCGAAAAGGGTGTGCAGGTTCAAGCCGTGATGCCGGGCGCGACGCGGACCGAGATCTGGGAACGCGCCGGTATGGATCTGAATGCTTTCCCATCCGAGATGGTGATGGACGTCAATGAAATGGTCGATGCGGCACTGGCCGGCTTCGATCATAAGGAACTCGTCACCATCCCTTCGTTGTCCAACGCTGCAGACTGGGACGCGTTCATCAACGCACGTCTGGCATTGGGGCCTAACCTGTCGCTGCAGCATGCGGCCGCCCGCTACAAAACGTCAGGTGCTTGAGTCCGCGCCTGTAAACGTCCTGAAAGTCGAAAAGGTGAACGCATGAACGAACGTCGCATCGTAGTGACGGGGATGGGGCTGGTGACGCCATTGGGCACCGGTGTCGAGAAAGTCTGGCAGCGCTTGCTCGAAGGGCGCTCGGGCATCGTTCAGTTGCCCGAGGAGACGGTGGCGGATCTGCCAGGCAAGGTCGGCGGTCCCGTTCCGACGTTGGCTGACGATCCCGAGGCCGGCTTTGATGCGGATGCCGCCGCGCCGCCCAAGGAACAGAAAAAGATGGATCGCTTCATTCTGTTCGCCCTGGGTGCTGCGCAGGAAGCGGTCAGGCAGGCGGGCTGGGCGCCATCCACCGACGAAGAACGTGAACGTACGGCGACGGTCATCGGCGCCGGGGTCGGGGGCTTCGTGTCCATTGCCGATGCAGTGCGGACCACGGATTCTCGAGGTCCTCGCCGACTCTCGCCGTTTACCATTCCTTCGTTCCTGGTCAATCTCGCTGCCGGGCATGTGTCGATTCAGCATGGCTTCCAGGGGCCGCTTGGTGCACCGGTGACTGCTTGTGCAGCGGGCGTTCAGGCGATTGGCGATGCCGCGCGGATGATTCGTGACGGCGAAGCGGACATCGCAATCTGCGGTGGCGCCGAGGCGTGTATCGACCGCGTGGCGTTGGGTGGTTTTGCGGCAGCTCGGGCGTTGTCCAGTGGCTTTAACGAAACGCCCGAGCGCGCATCCCGGCCATTCGACAAAGATCGCGATGGCTTCGTCATGGGCGAAGGCGCGGGTATTGTCGTGATCGAGACGTTGGAGCACGCGTTGGCCCGTGGGGCCAAACCGATTGTCGAGTTGGTGGGCTATGGCACCAGCGCCGATGCCTATCACCTCACCGCCGGGCCTGAGGACGGCAGCGGTGCGCGACGGGCCATGCAGGCTGCGATCCGTCAGGCAGGCATCAAGCCAGCGGATATCCAGCACCTCAATGCCCACGCGACATCGACGCCGGTCGGAGACAAAGGCGAGATGGCGGCGATCAAGACAGTGTTTGGTGATCAGAACGGCGTAGCAGTCACATCCACCAAATCGGCGACCGGGCATCTGCTCGGAGCGGCGGGTGGCATCGAGGCGATTTTCACCGCTTTGGCCATTCGCGACCAGATCGCGCCGATGACGCTCAATCTGGAAAATCCGGACGAGGCGGCGACGGGTATCGATATCGTCCACGGCAAGGCGCGCCCGATGAAGATCGAGTATGCGTTGTCCAACGGGTTCGGATTCGGTGGCGTCAACGCCAGCGTCCTGTTTCGCCGCTGGCAGCCGTGAGCAGGCAATCGTGATGGCGTAACGAAGCCCCTGTCGGAGACGTCAGGGGCTTTTCGTTCAGGCGGCGCCGATTTGCTGCTTGAGCTGATCCCGTGTGGTTTGCAGGATCCGTTCAGCCAGTTGCGGATTCTTCGCGCTGCGAGCGAGCACCAGTGCACCGACCAGCCCCGACATGAGCATCACGCTCTTGTCACTGTTTTCCTGCCCTTCAGGCATACCGGCTTCGAGCGTGGCGAGCATGCGTTCGATCAGCTCATCGGTAATTTCGCTGGGTTGACCGCGCTGGCCCAGCTCCGAGGACATGGTCGGCAGCGGGCAGCCGTTTTCCGGTTCCGTGCGATGCTCGGGGGACAGGTACATGTCGATGAAGGCTGGCGCCGAGTCGTCAGCCGACAGCTTCTGCGCTCGCGACTCGTTCAGTTGGTCCACTGCGCAACGAAGGGCTTTTTCGACCAGGTCGTCCTTGGATTTGAAGTGGGCATAAAAACCACCGTGGGTCAGCCCCAGAGCCTTCATCAGCGGCTGCAAACCGGTTGCGCCGATACCGTCACGACGAAAGCGTGCGGCAGCTTCGTGGAGGATGCGCTGATGGGTTTGGGCTTTGTGATCTTCGGCGTAACGCATTAAGGAGCCTCCCGACTATGGCTCTTGAAATGTTGATCGACATTCTTACACGTATGACAGGTCGATGCAGTATCCACTTTCCGGGCCGGGTTGCCATTGGTCAGAAGGTCACAGGTTGGCGCTGTGTCGACTACGGTCGTTGCACACCCACATCTGTAGCAGTCGGGCCTGCCGGCGGTAGCGTTCTCAGGATCGCTCCGCCGATTGCCGTGCTGCTAGGCAAGTGGAGAGCGGTCGATCATTTCGGTCCCATCATCTTCGCCAACACTTCAG
>Ga0160447_101244_pt1 | contig 10140 bp, 7 predicted proteins | sample HID1973K_E1MG_FD_108222 | JGI IMG/M metagenome (GOLD analysis project Ga0160447, IMG submission 108222) | Enriched mosquito-associated microbial communities from UW Madison campus, WI, USA - HID1973K_E1 MG | ecosystem: Host-associated > Arthropoda: Insects > Digestive system > Unclassified ...
AGCTCGCGCACCATGCGATAGAACTGCGGCGCGGTGGTTTCGTCGACTTCCTGCGCGTTGTACATGCGCAGAACCAGCTTGTCCGAGAACCAGTACGAAAAGAAATTCATGCCGAGCGCGACGATCAGCGCGAGCATCATGCCCTTCGACCCGCCGATCATTCCGCCGATCACGACAAAGAGGGCCGTGATCGCAGCCATCAGCATCGCGGTTTTGACCCAGTTGAACATGTCCGGAGCTCCTCTCCCTAGATACGCTGCGCGAAGTGCGCGGTTGCCCCGGCCGACATGACCGGGACGACAATTGTAAGCAAAATGTTAGATAGGGGCACCCGGCAATAATTCAATCCGCGGTTGCGCGATTTATCGATGGGACGTCGCGAGCTTGATTCCAAGGCCCACGAACGCGCCGCCGACGCCGCGATCCAGCCATTTCTTCACGCCCGATCTGCCCGCGAAGCGCTCGGTGACGCTCCCCGCGATCCACGCGACGAAACTGTTCCAGACCGTGCTCATCGCGATGAAAACGATGCCGAGCGTGAGAAACGCGAGCGTTTTGTGCTGGCTGTCCGCGGCGACGAACTGCGGGAAGAACGACACGAAGAACAGCACGACCTTCGGGTTCAGCACGTTCGTGACGAAGCCCTGCGTGAAAAGTTGGCGCAGCGATTTGGGCGCGGATTTTTCGTTCGCCTGCGCCGGATGCGCGGCTTCGGCGTCGTCGTGTTTCGCGAAAATGAGACGCACGCCGAGATAAATCAGATAAATCGCGCCGGCGATCTTCACTACGGTGAACGCCGTCGCCGACGCCGCGAGAATCGCCGTCAGACCGAACGCGCACGCGAGCGTATGAACGATGCAGCCCGCGGAAATGCCGAGCGCCGACACGATACCCGCGCCGCGCCCCTGCGCGACACTGCGCCCGACGATGTACGCAGTGTCGGGGCCGGGCGTGACGTTGAGCAGGAAGACGGCGATGAGGAAGAAGGTGAAACCGGTAATGCCGAGCATCGGAAACTCCAGACTGACGAGCGCGTGTTGACAACTATTTATTTTAGCGCCGCGCCCGTTCCGCCGTCCCTTACTGAAGCGCGAATCGCTGGCCCTTCGCGAGCGGCGCACCCGCGAGAAATTCGCGCACGGGCAGACGCTTGCCGCCGGGCTTTTGCAGTTGCGTGAGTCTCAGCGCGCCGCCGCCACAGGCCACGACGATACCGTCCGGCGAAACTTCGGTGATCGTCCCGGGTTCCGCGCTCGACGAAGCATCGACTGGCTGCGCGGACCAGATCTTGATCGCGGCGTTGTCCAGCGTGCCGGACGCGCCGGGAAACGGATCGAACGCGCGAATCTGGCGCGCGAGTTCTACCGCCGGACGCCGCCAGTCGAGCGCGGCCTCGTTTTTAGCGATTTTTTCGGCGTAGGTCGTGCCGTCTTCCGGCTGCGGCGTGGACGGCAGCGAGCCGTCGCGCTCGAGATCGCGCAAACCCGCGACGATCAACTCGGCGCCCATTTGCGCGAGGCGGTCATGCAGCGTGGCGGTGGTGTCGTCAGGAAGAATCGGCGTGCGCGCTTCGCAGATCATCGCGCCGGTGTCGAGACCGGCGTCCATCTGCATCAGCGTAATGCCGGTTTCTGCGTCGCCCGCTTCGATCGCGCGATGGATCGGCGCGGCGCCACGCCAGCGCGGCAACAACGACGCGTGGATGTTGATCGCGCCGCGCGGCGGGATATCGAGGACTTCCTGCGGCAGGATCAGCCCGTAGGCCGCGACGACCATCACGTCGTGAGGCGTGGCGCGCAACAGGTCGATGGCTTCCGCCGCTTCCTGCGGATACTTGCCCGCGCGCCGCAGCGAAGTGGGCTGCGCGACCTTGAGCCCCTTTTCGACCGCGAAGCGCTTGACCGGACTCGCCGTGAGTTTCATGCCGCGCCCGGCGGGACGGTCGGGCTGCGTCAGCACGAGCGGCACCGAAAATCCGGCTGCATGAATGGCCGCGAGCGCGGCGGCAGCGAATTCCGGCGTCCCGGCGAAAACCACGCGCAACGGTTGAGTCATCGGTTACAGCGCCTTTTCCAGCTTCTTCATCTTGCCGCGAATGCGCGTCTGCTTGAGCGACGACAGATATTCGACGAACACATGACCAGCGAGATGATCCATCTCGTGCTGGATGCACACCGCGAGCAGGCCGTCGCAGTCGAGCTCGAAGGTCTCGCCCTTCTGATTCAGCGCCTTCACACGCACCTTGTCCGGGCGCTCGACGAAATCGTAAATGCCCGGCACCGACAGGCAGCCCTCTTCCCATTCCTTCTTCTGGTCGCTCGTCCAGACGAGTTCCGGGTTGATGAAGACCATCAGTTCGTCGTGCGCGTCCGAAACGTCGATCACGATCACGCGCTCGTGCACGTCCACCTGCGTCGCCGCGAGGCCGACGCCGGGCGCGGCGTACATCGTCTCGGCCATGTCGGCGACGAGCTTGCGGATGCGGTCATCGACCACGGCGACGGGCTTCGCCACCTTGTTCAGCCGCTTGTCCGGGTAGTTGAGTATCTTGAGCAGAGCCATGATTCGGATTGTCTACGCGCGCCGCGACGCGTGTAAATCGGCCATTCGGCCAGGTTGCGGGTGAGTGCCGGCATGCCGAAGATATGCGGGCGAATCCAGTGGATTCAACGCCGCCGGCAAGCGGCCAATGGCGTCGCTTCGGGCCTGAGACCCAAGCCTGAGCGACGATTCTTAATCTGTTCCGGATCAAAAATCTTAACATGACGACCGCCGCCCTGCCGACCGAGGAAGCCGCCTCCACACTCGATGCCGAAGAACTGCGCGCGTGGCTGCGGCTCGCGCACGCGAAGGGGCTGCGGCCGCTCGCGCTGCGCACGCTGCTCGGCGCTTTCGGTGGACCGCGCGAAGTGTTGTCGGAGAGTTTCGCGTCGCTCGCCAAGACCGCCGATGCCAGCGCCGCCGAGGCTGTCCTCGCGCCGCCGTCCGAGATCGAAGGCGTTGCATTCGAGCACTATATTGAAGAGGTTTTGGCATGGGCTTCCGAGCCCGGCAATCACTTGTTGACGCTCGCGGACGCCGGCTATCCGCAGGCGCTTCTCACCATGCCGGACCCGCCGCCGCTGCTCTACGCGAAAGGCCGGCTCGAGCTGCTTCAGGCGCGCGCGGTTGCCATCGTGGGCAGCCGGCACGCGACGCCGCAAGGTCTCGAGGATGCGCGGCGCTTCGCCCGCGCACTATCGGATGCGGGGCTCGCGGTGGTGTCCGGTCTCGCGCTCGGGATCGACGCTTCGGCGCATCGCGGCGCGCTGGAGGGCGCAACCGGCACGATTTCGGTGATCGGGACCGGCGCCGACCTCGTGTACCCGGCGGCGCATCACACGCTCGCGCATGAAATCGCCCGCGACGGCGCGATCCTCTCCGAGTGGCCGCTCGGCACGCCGGCGCGCTCGGCGAATTTTCCGCAGCGCAACCGGCTGATCGCGGGCCTGTCGGGTGGCGTGCTGATCGTCGAGGCCGCGATGCGATCCGGCTCGCTCATCACCGCGCGTCTCGCCAACGAAATGGGGCGCGATGTTTTCGCGATACCCGGTTCCGTTCACGCGCCGCTTTCGCAGGGCTGTCATCGGTTGATCAAACAGGGCGCGAAGCTGGTCGAAACGCCTGACGATGTGCTCGAAGAGTTCGGTTTCACGCCCGCGAACGCCGCGGCGGCTGCGGCGAAACGCGCGAAGCTGCGTCCGGTCAGCGCGTCGTGGGCATCGGCGCGCGCGGCTGAATCTGTCACGAGCGCCGACGCCGACCGCGTTCTCGATGCTCTCGGCCACGCGCCCGCGACGCTTGAAATCCTCGCGACACGCACCGATCTGGACGGCGCGGCGCTGCAAGGCGCGCTGCTGCAGCTCGAACTGTCGGGGCAGGTAGCCGCGCTTGCGGGCGGTCGCTACGCGGCGGTGGAGCGCTCGTGATGCCGCGTCGTGCTACATTCGCGGAAAAATGAGCCGTCCCCGCCGTCGATACCAATAAAGGATTTCGCACCCGCCATGTCCGCGCTGAATCTCGATACCGATGCCGATCGCATCGCGGAGCGCATCGCCGTGCCCGGCACGCTGTTCGTCGCCTGTCTGTGCGCCGACTGGTGCGGCACCTGCCGCGAATATCGCGAAGGCTTCGACAAGCTGGCGGACGCGCATCCGGAGATCTGCTTCGCGTGGATCGATATCGAGAATCACGCCGACCGTTTCGACGACCTCGACGTGGAAAATTTTCCTACCATCCTGATCGAGGATGCCGTCACTACGCGATTTTTCGGCACGGTGCTGCCGCAGGCGTCTATCGTCGGTCGAATGCTGACCGATCTCACCGCGCTGCCGGGCATGGTCGGCGCGCCGAAACTGCGCCCGGCGCTTGCCACGGCCTGATCGCGACGCACGCGAAACGCGCCTTTTGCGCTTCTCGCCATGCGCTTCGCGAGCCGGAAATTGAAACGCCCCGATGCGAGCTTCGACGCCCGCCGCGCAAAGCGTGTGCTATAAAGCGGTCGTTAAAGCAGTCCAAACCGGGCCGCTGCCAGTTACCAACTTTTTGAGTCATGTCCAAAGCCCTGATCATCGCCGAGAAGCCCTCCGTCGCGAACGACATCGCGCGTGCGCTGGGCGGCTTCACCAAGCATGACGAGTACTACGAGAGCGACGATTACGTGCTCTCGTCCGCGGTCGGCCACCTGCTCGAGATCGCTGCGCCGGAAGAGTACGACGTCAAGCGCGGCAAATGGAGCTTCGCCAATCTGCCCGTCATTCCGCCGCATTTCGACCTGAATCCGATCGCGAAAAGCGAGTCGCGCCTGAAGGTGCTGACCAAGCTGATGAAGCGCAAGGATATCGAGCGCCTCATCAACGCATGCGACGCGGGGCGCGAGGGTGAACTGATCTTCCGCCTGATCGCGCAGCACGCGAAGGCGAAACAGCCGGTACAGCGTCTGTGGCTGCAATCGATGACGCCCGCCGCGATCCGCGACGGCTTCGCGAACCTGCGCAGCGACGCCGACATGCAGCCGCTCGCCGACGCCGCGCGCTGCCGCTCGGAAGCGGACTGGCTCGTCGGCATCAACGGCACGCGCGCGATGACCGCGTTCAACAGCAAGGGCGGCGGCTTCTTCCTGACCACGGTCGGTCGCGTTCAGACGCCAACGTTGTCGATCGTCGTCGAACGTGAGGAGAAAATCCGCCGTTTCGTGCCGCGCGACTATTGGGAAGTGCGCGCCGAGTTCATCGCCGCGAAGGGCCTGTACGAAGGCCGCTGGTTCGATCCGAAGTTCAAGCGCGTCGAAAACGATCCCGAACAGCGCGATTCGCGCCTGTGGAGTCTCGCGGCGGCCGAAACCGTCGTCGCGGCCTGCCGTGGCAAAACCGGCACGGTAACGGAAGAATCGAAGCCGTCGACGCAAATGTCGCCGCTGCTCTTCGATCTGACGAGCCTGCAGCGCGAAGCCAACGGCCGCTTCGGTTTCTCCGCGAAGAACACGCTCGGCCTCGCCCAGGCGCTGTACGAAAAGCACAAGGTCCTGACCTATCCGCGTACCGATGCGCGCGCGCTGCCCGAGGACTACCTGAACACGGTCAAGGACACCATGACCATGCTCAAGGAGAGCAACAACTATCTGCCGTTCGCGAAGCAGGTGCTCGACAAGGGCTGGGTGAAGCCGAACAAGCGCATCTTCGATAACTCGAAGATCAGCGATCACTTCGCCATCATCCCGACGCTGCAGGCGCCGAAGTCGCTGTCCGAGCCCGAGCAGAAGCTGTATGACCTGGTCGTGAAGCGCTTCCTGTCGGTGTTCTTCCCGGCGGCGGAATATCTCGTGACGACGCGCATCACCGAAGTCTCGGGGCATCACTTCAAGACGGAAGGCAAGGTGCTCGTCGAGCCGGGCTGGCTGCAGATCTACGGTCGCGAGGCTGCGGGCGAGGAAGGCAATCTCGTGCCGGTGCAGAAGGACGAGAAGGTCGATGTCGAAAAGGTCGAGGCCCACGGTCTCGTGACCAAACCGCCTGCACGCTACAACGAAGCATCGCTGCTTTCGGCGATGGAAGGCGCGGGCAAGCTCGTCGAAGACGAAGAGCTGCGCGACGCGATGGCCGCAAAAGGCCTCGGCACGCCGGCGACGCGTGCGGCGATCATCGAAGGTCTGCTCGGCGAGAAGTACATGGTGCGCGAAGGCCGCGAACTGATCCCGACGGCGAAGGCATTCCAGTTGATGACCTTGCTGCGCGGTCTCGGCGTCGAGGAACTGACCGCGCCCGAACTGACCGGCCAGTGGGAGCACAAGCTTTCGCAAATGGAGCGCGGCAGCCTGCATCGCGATACCTTCATGCAGGAAATCGCGCGGATGACGCAGACCATCGTCAAGCGCGCGAAGGAATACGACTCCGACACGATCCCCGGCGACTACGCGACACTCGAAACGCCGTGCCCGAACTGCGGCGCGCAGGTGAAGGAAAACTATCGCCGGTTCGCGTGCACGAAGTGCGAGTTCTCGATTTCGAAGATTCCGGGCGGACGACAGTTCGAAATTCCGGAAGTCGAGGAATTGCTGCGCGAGAAAACCATCGGGCCGCTGTCGGGCTTCCGCAGCAAGATGGGCCGTCCGTTCTCGGCGATTCTCAAGCTCTCGCTCGACGACGAGATCAAGAACTACAAGCTCGAATTCGATTTCGGCCAGGACAATGGCGGCGAAGATGGCGAACCGCCTGATTTCTCCGAACAGACGCCGGTCGGCGCGTGTCCGAAGTGCCAGTCGCGCGTGTACGAGCACGGCATGAGCTACGTGTGCGAGAACTCGGTCTCGAATCCGAAGACCTGCGATTTCCGTTCGGGCAAGGTGATTCTCCAGCAGGAAATCGCGCGCGAGCAGATGCACAAGCTCCTGACCGAAGGCCGCACGGACTTGCTGACGAACTTCAAGTCGTCGCGCACCGGGCGCAACTTCAAGGCGTTTCTCGTGAAGCAGCCGGACGGCAAGATCGGCTTCGAGTTCGAGAAGAAGGAAGGCAAGCCGGCGGCGAAGACGGCGGCCAAGCGCGGCGCGTCGGCGGAAGCGCAGGCCGACAGCGGCGATGAAAGCGGCGACAGCGATGTCGCCGTCGCCGCCAAGACCACATCGGCGAAGACCGCGGCGAAGAAGGCGCCCGCGAAAAAGGCAGCGGCCAGGAAGACCGCGGCGAAGAAGACGAGCTAAGCGTCTTTTTGCAGGCTACAAAGAAAAACACCCGCGAAGCGATTCGCGGGTGTTTTTTATTTGCGCTTTGTTCGCGCGCGAGCCTTTCAAAAAGGCGATGCCGCCGGCAAGCGTCCGCGCGTGCGTGAAGGCTTCGCGAGTTTGGGCGCCATTTCGCCGTCGATCGGACGCGGACGTGGCGGGGGCGGCGCGGGCGTCGCGGTTTGATCGGCATGCTCGTAGTGCGAAGATGCGCCCGGCCTGCCGCGGCCATCGCGAATCCACTGCTCGCCCACCTGATGATTCGGCGTCTGGCTGAAATACTCGACGAGATGATCGATGAACGTGCGGACCTTCGCCGGCAAGTGACGGCGGCTCGGATACGCGACGTTGATCTCGACCTGCGGCAACTGATAGTCGCCGAGCAGGCGCACGAGCTGGCCGCGCGTCGTATCGTTGCCGATCAGATAGCTCGGCAGAATCGCGATGCCCATGCCGAGCAACGCGAATTGCCGAAGCATCTCCGTATTGTTCGCGATGATCACGTTCTGCGGCCGCACGCGCACTTCGCCTTCCGGACCGGTGAACACGCGCTCGTCGCCCCAATATTCCGACGGCAGACTCAGGCACGGATGTTCGAGCAGATGCTCCGGGCGCGTCGGCGTGCCGTGGGTTTCCAGGTAAGCGGGCGTCGCGCAGACGGTCATGCAACCGGTCGTCAGCCGCCGCGTGACGATGCTCGCGCTCTTCACCTGCCGCGCGATGACGATGCCGACATCGAAACCTTCCTCGACCAGATCGACCTGACGGTCAACCAGCGTCACGTCCGGCACGACCTTCGGATAGCGCTGCGCATACGTCTGCAACACGGGCGCGAGATTGTGCAGGCCAAACACCACAGGCGCGACGATCCTCAACGAACCGAGCGGTTCGTGATTACGCGCCACCACCATCTGTTCGACGTCTTCCAGTTCGTCGAGAATTTGCCGCGCCCGCTCCAGATACACCTGACCGGACTCGGTGAGCGAGAGGCTGCGCGTCGTGCGGTTGAGCAGGCGCGTGCCGAGGCGGCCTTCCAGGTCCGCGACGTGGCGCGTAGCCACCGCATTGGAGATGTCCATCGCGCTCGCGGCCCGGGCGAAACTGCCGAGGTCCGCGACACGGATGAACACTCTCATCGACTGCAAATGATCCATAAGACACTCCTGCCGCTAGACGGCTTGAATTCTGCTGCAAAGCAATTCAGGATTATCCTAGGACCGGCACTTTTGTGCAGAAGTTGCCGGGAAGCGTGAAAAAGTCGAAAAAAATCTGAATGTTAGGCGTCTTACTGCGATGAAAGATCACCGATTGTTGCGGTTCACACAACACACGGCTGGGTAAGTTCTGATAGACGAAATTTTGGAAATACTGGCCGCGTCAATTTTGACGGTGTAGGCGATGAAAAACGGGCCCGTCGAAACGGGCCCGATATATGGGGATTGATTCAGTTTGCGAGACAAATCCGGCGCAGCATCACGCCGGACGATCGGCTCAGGCGGCCAGACGCTTTTCCATGCCGGCCTTCGCCTCGGGCAGCGCCTCCGGCAAACCGTGCCGCAACTTCGTGAACAATTCGTCGTGCAGCGCGAGTTCGTCGCGCCAGGCTGCGTCGTTGACCGAGATGACCTGCGCGAATTGCTCGCGCGTGAAGCCGAGCGCGCCCCAGTCGATGTCCTCATAGCGCGGCGAGATGCCAAAGGCGTGCTCCTCGCCCTTCGCCGTGCCTTCGATGCGGCCGATCATCCAGTTCAGCACGCGCATGTTTTCGCCGAAGCCCGGCCACACGAACTTGCCGTCGTCGCCCTTGCGGAACCAGTTGACGCAGAAGAACTTCGGCGCTTTCGCATTCAGCGCTTCCAGACGCTCGCCCATCTTCAGCCAGTGACCGAAGTAATCGGCCATGTTGTAGCCGCAGAACGGCAGCATCGCGAACGGATCGCGGCGCACGACGCCCTGCTGCCCCGCGGCGGCGGCAGTGGTTTCGGAGCCCATCGTGGCGGCCATGTAGACGCCTTCCTTCCAGTCGCGCGCTTCGGTCACGAGCGGCACCGTGTTGGAGCGGCGTCCGCCGAAGATGAACGCATCGATCGGTACGCCGGCCGGATTCTCCCAATCCGCATCGATCGACGGACATTGCGACGCCGGCGCCGTGAAGCGCGCGTTCGGATGCGCGGCCTTCGCGCCCGTTTCCTTCGCGATTACCGGCGTCCAGTCGCGGCCCTGCCAGTCGATCAGATGCGCGGGCGGCGCGTCGGTCATGCCTTCCCACCAGACATCGCCGTCGTCGGTGAGCGCGACGTTGGTGAAAATCACGTTTTCCCTCAACGTTGCCATCGCGTTGAAGTTGGTCTTTTCGCTCGTGCCCGGGGCCACGCCAAAGTAGCCCGCTTCCGGGTTGATCGCGTACAGGCGGCCGTCGCGGCCCGGCTTGATCCAGGCGATGTCGTCGCCGATCGTCGTGACCTTCCAGCCGTCGAGATCGCTCGGCGGGATCAGCATTGCGAAGTTGGTCTTGCCGCACGCGGACGGGAACGCCGCCGCGACGTGATATTTGCGTCCCTGTGGCGACGTGACGCCGAGAATCAGCATGTGCTCGGCGAGCCACCCTTCGTCGCGGCCCATCGTCGATGCGATGCGCAGCGCGAAGCATTTCTTGCCGAGCAGCGCATTGCCGCCGTAGCCCGAGCCGAAGCTCCAGATCTCGCGCGATTCGGGGAAGTGAACGATGTACTTCGTGTCGTTGCACGGCCAGGCCACGTCCTTGCGGCCATCGGCCAGCGGCGCGCCGACCGAATGCACGCACGGCACGAACTCGCCGTCGGCGCCCAGCACGTCGTAAACCGCGCGGCCCATGCGCGTCATGATGCGCATGTTCGTCACGA
>Ga0160447_101248_pt1 | contig 10116 bp, 8 predicted proteins | sample HID1973K_E1MG_FD_108222 | JGI IMG/M metagenome (GOLD analysis project Ga0160447, IMG submission 108222) | Enriched mosquito-associated microbial communities from UW Madison campus, WI, USA - HID1973K_E1 MG | ecosystem: Host-associated > Arthropoda: Insects > Digestive system > Unclassified ...
CGCCTGAGGCACATAGCCAATGACGCCCGATGGCTGCTGCCACTCCAGGCTCAGGCGGCCCTGATGCGGCATCTGCCCGAGCAAGGTCTTGATCAGCGAGCTCTTGCCGCCGCCGTTGGGGCCCACCAGCGCATGAACGCTGCCGGGGCTGACGCGAAAACTCACGTCGTCGAGGATGACGGTTCGCCCCAGTGTCAGGCTGACGCTCTCGAAGTGGACGCCCGGACCGTTCCGGGTCACCTGGATACTTTCTGCGACCGTCATGCTCCGGACTCCTGAATCGCCCTGACCACAGTGTTCAGGTTGTTGGTCATTTCTTTTTCGTACTTGTCGGCGGTGTATTCGCCATAGGAAATGTGCGACAGCGGATAGAGCCTCACGCCGGCTTCGCGCTGGATGGTCTCGACGTAGGTGGAGGGAAAGTCCATCTCCGAGAAGATCACCTTGACGTCCAGTTCGCGCAGTTGGTCGATGGTTTTCTTCAACTGGCTGGGGCTGGGCTCGATGCCGTGGGCGGGTTCGACGACGGCGGTGACCTCAAGACCGAATTCCCGCAGCAGGTAGTCGTAGGCCGCATGCACCGTGGCGACACGCAGGTCAGGGTTTGGCGCCTGGGTCAGTCTGGCCAGCGCATCGGCGCGCATCTTGCGCAGGCGTTTGCCGTAGGCCCGTGCGTTGGCGGTGTAGGTGGCCGCGTTGGGCGGATCGAGTTTGCCCAGCTCGCGGGCGATGTTGTTGACCTGAGCAATGGAGGCGCTGATGGAAAGAAACGTGTGCGGGTTCACCACTTTGCCCGCGCCTCGGGCGGCGGTGCCGGTGGCGGCGAGCAGGGGCACGTTTTCATTGGCTTCGATGGTCGCGATCCCGGGCTTTTCGCTGGCCTGGATCATGCGGTCGGCGAAGTCATCGTGGCCCACGCCGTTGAGCACGATCACGTCCAGCGTGCCGATGCGTTTGATGTCCTCGGCGCGGGGCTCGTAGGCGTGGGGATTGAAGCCGGCCGGTATCAACGGCACCACTTCGGCGTTGTCGCCGACGATGTTCGCCACGTAGCTGTAATACGGATGCAGGGTGATGCCGATGCGCAGGCGCTTTGCTTCCTCGGCGCTGACGGTGTGTGACATCAACGGCGTCAGCAAAAGGCCGAGCAGGCCAGCCAGCAGCAGGTGGCGCTGGCGAACGAAGGATGAAATGGACATGGGTAAGCAGTCTTCTCCTGGCGCGAATCAAGGGTTCAATGTTGATGCTGACGGGTGACCCCGGCGTCGAACTGCGCGACGATCTGCCGCCAGCCCCCCGCAATCAGGGCCTCATCGCCGAGGTCATCAGGAATGGCCGTTGCGACGGCGCGGTTGAGCCAGATGTCCGGTTGTGGGTCCGCGGCGTTCACACGCAGCAGAAACGAGCCTGCAGTGGTCGCCACCTTGCTCAGTCCCAGGTAGGCGCGTTGATCGAGCAGTTGCCAGATGTGACCACCGCGACTGACCGAACTGGCGTCCTTGGCGAACGGCGCGAAACCTTCTGCGCCCAAAGCGTTTGGCGTCGGCAGGGTCGGCTGTTCCTGTTGCAGCAGGCGGATCTCGTCGAGGGTCACCCGCAGATCCGCGTAGATCCCCTGTTCGCCGGGCGTCAGGTCGCGTCGGGCGTCCATCTGGAAGGTTTCGAGGCTGGCGACTTCCTGGCTCTCGCGATGCCAGAACACCACCGAACCGGCGCAGGCCAGCACGATCAGGCAGAACAGCAGCACGTAAAGCGTTTCGTGGCCGGCCCCGGCGGGACGGATGACCTGGGTATTGGCGGATGCGTTCATTGTGGCTGGATATCCGCGTGATCGACTTCCACGACGTGGCCTGGACCTGCGTCGAACAGCACATAGAATTCGCCGCCCGGCTTCTTGAAGGTCAGGGTCGAGTCGGTGCCCAGCTTGCCCGGCACCAGAATGCTTTCGTCGTAGCCGATGACGTCCAGCGTCACCCCCGGCGCGCCGCTGCCGTCGGAGAAACCGCCCGTGCAGCGGATTTGCTCGCCTTCGATTTCCTTGCACTCGCACAGCGGGTTGTGGGCCATTGCCAGGCTGCTGAAGCCGGCGCAGAACATCAGCAATAGGCCTGGGGCAACAAGGCCCGGCCAAGGTTTGCCTGTCACAGCGGTCATGGTTTGCTTCCTTGTGTTTCGAGCCAGGCGGCCGTTGCCGGCGACGCCTTGCTCAGGGGAATCGAGGCTTGATGCATGGAGCCGTCCCAGCCCTCCATGGTGATCCACAGATCATTGTCGGCGGGAAGGCGTTTGGGGATCGAAACGGCGGCGCCCATGCGATACGGCGTGCCGAAAAAGATCGCACCGGCAGCGCGCAGGCTGCGGGGTTTGCCGATGCGCAGATAGGTTGCCTTGACCTGGCTGACGCAGGTGTCGCAAAGGGCGGCGTTGAAGCTTTTCATGTAGCCGGCCGGGCCGTTGAGTTGCGGCGCCTGATTGCGCAACTCGGCCAGACGCAGGCTCCATGGCCCGACCTGAACCTCACCAATTTCCCGCTCGCCCAGACCGCTCTCGCCACGGAACAGCGCAGCGTCTGCGAAGTATTTGGGCATGAAGCCCAAGGGGATCAGCAACAGCAGGATGTTCAGGTGGAAGCGCCACTTGTGCCAGAGCTGGCGCAGCGGGGATGGGGCGGCTGCAATGTGGGGCCGGCTCACAGGTTAGCCTCCGCAGTGCCTGGAATGGAGGCGGTCTTGATCGGCTCGGCCGTTGCCTTGTTGCTGCGTTTGAAGGCGGCGGCGGTCGCCTGAGCGGTGCGTTTGGTCCAGATCAGCAGGCCGCTGAGCACCATCATGCTCAGCACCAGGCCGAAGAAGCACCAGATCAGCTTGATCCAGATGCCGCCGAAATCGCCGGTGTGCAGCGGGCGCATCGATTCGGTGACGAACTCCAGAGCGCTGCGGTCGGTCAGCAGGTGGGTGGTGTCAAGGGTGCCGCTGTACGGATTGATGTTGGCAGTCTGGTACATCAACGGATACCAGCCGCGGCCCATCACCGAAAGGTGGCTGTAGGCATTGGCGGGCAGGGCGACGTAACTGACGTCGAACCCCGGGACCTTGCTACTCATCACGCGGATCGCTTCATCGACGCCAATCGTCGGCGGCGGTTCTCCGTTGGCGCCGGTGGGCACGTTTTCACGGGCGATGACCGGGACGACGGGCTCGCTGGAGATGCTGATCTGGTTGTCGAACAGGATGGCCTGGATCAGGAACCAGGTCCCGGTGATGGAAATCACGGCAATGAACCAGATCGACCAGATGCCGCTGAGTCGATGAAAGTCGCCCCAGAAAATCCGTGCGCCCTGGCGGATGCGCAGGGTCGGTCTGAAAAAGCCTTTCCAGAACTTCTTGTAGACGACCAGGCCGGTGATCAACGAGGCCAGCAGCGGCAGCCCCAGCAGTGAAACCAGATACCAGCCCCAACTGAAACCGTTGGTGAACGGGACCAGCCACCAGCCATGCAGTGCGCGGGTGAAGGCCTGGAAGTCGAATGGCGGGCTGACCCCCTGGATAGCGCCGGTGTACGGGTTGACGTAGACGGAGATCGAGCGGCCATCGGGGTAGCTGACATCGGCGGTCAGCGCAAAATGGGACTCGTCGGGGGTTCTGATGTTTTCCACCAGCGTCTGCGGTTCGGCCACCTGGATGGCCTTGAGGATCGCGTCGTAGCTCAGCGGCGTGGCGTCATCCGAGGGTTTGCTGGCGCGCACGTCCGGGTTGGCCAGCCAGACGATTTCCTGACTGACCACGGCCAGGGTGCCGGTCACGCAGACGATCAATACGAAAAACCAGATCGGCAGCGCCAACCAGCTATGGACGAGAAACCAGAGTTTGGAGCGGGACTTCTTGGACATTCGGTATACGTCTTGATCCGAGGGGTTGAGCCGTGCGGGCAGCGCTGTGCAGCGCCTCGGTGGCGAGGCGCCGCCCTTTGACCGGCACGACCGGCTTCAACTTATAAAGACGAATGAGCGCGGGAAAACCCGACACGGAATATGAAAGTAAATGTTTCGGTGCGACCAGTGGCCCGGAATTCAAGAGCTGGCGATACGGCAGACAGGTTTTTCGCGGGGGTGCCGGGTTACCAGCCACGCCCCGAATTGACCCAGAAGTTGACCGAGAGCGACGTGGAGATCGATTCCACCTGATGGAACCAGCCTTCGGGCAGGAACAGCAGGTCACCGGCTTCCAGGGTCACCCGCAGGAACGGCACGTCTCTGGATGCCGGAAAGCGCCCATAGTCGGGGGCATCTGGATTGACTTCGCAGCCATCCAGCCCGCCCTCCGGCGAGGTCGACCAAGTCCCTAGCGCTTGACGATGATGGGGCGCGGCGAGAATGACCGATTTCTGTCCCCAGACCTGAGCGAACAGGTTGTCGGTGTCGTCTCTGTGCAGCGGCGTCAACGTGCCTTTCGGGCCGATCCAGATGCGCGGCGGGATGAACAGTGACGGGTCGAAGTAGGGCGGGTACTTGATCTGTTTCATCAGTTGCGTCGGCAGGAGGTTGTTGCCCATGTAGGCCGGTGGTGCGCCGTCCGCGCCCTTTTGCGCCGGGCGGTCCAGCGAGGCAATGAAGTCGGCCATCGATGTGGAGCGAAAATCACGGTCGGCGGAGAAGGTCTTCTTCACGTAGTCGCCGTGGCGGGTGATGCCCTGCAGTTCGGCGAAATGCACCAGCGACTCTTCGCGGCTGAGCTTGAACAACGGCCAGTCCTGCAGGGCGTCACTGATCACCAGCGGAATGCCATGGGGCAGGTAGCGGCTGCGAAACTCGCTGACCGACACTTCGCTGCGCGGCCGTCGTTCGATCACCCGCTGCATCGGCAGGCTGGCCGACACCCTCTCGCTGAAGCGCGCAGGCGTCGGATAGCGCTTGTTCATGTCGACCTTTTCCGCCTTGGCGCCGCCATTGCGAGCCTGATCGATGATCTGCGGCAACATCGTCGCCAGACCCATGTTGCCGCCGATCTTCAGCCGCCCACTGGCGAACAGTTCCTCGACGTTAGCCACGCCGCCCATGATCCCGAGGAAATCCCGCTCGGCCACTTCGATGGTCACGTCGGGGCTCGCGTGACGACCGGCCTGTGTACGGCTGGCGGCCTTGACCTCGGACCAGAACGCCTGCCCCGGCGAGAACACGAATTGAAAGACGCCTTCGATGCCGACGCTGCCTGCATTGGCGAACAGTCTGGTGAGGATGGTCTGCAGGTCCACGGCGTTGCCTCTCGTTCGGTCTGGTGGCGGGGTCTGAGTGCTTTTGTCTGAGTGCTTTGGTTCGAATGCTTTGGAGACGGTTTGAACAGGGAACGAGCGATGACCCAGGAAATTTATCGCGACGACGACCGTCATCCGTCTGCGGTGGCACTAATTTGCCCGCGTCTTCATCCGTTCCATCTACACATCACTGATCGAGGTAAGCGCGGTGAACAAGCTGACATTGCTGTGTCTGCCGTATTCCGGCGCCAGCGCCATGGTTTACAGCCGGTGGCGACGCAGCCTTCCACCCTGGCTGCAATTGCATCCGGTGGAGCTGCCGGGCAGAGGAGCGCGTTACGACGAGCCTCTGCAAACCGACATGCATCAACTGGCGCGGCAGCTCGCCAGAGAGCATCTGTCGTCGATCAAGGGCCCCTATGCCTTGTTCGGCCACAGCCTGGGCGCCTTGATGGCCTGCGAGATGGCCTATGCCTTTCGCGAGCTCGGCTGCCCGGAACCGGTCGCGCTGTTCGCTTCAGGTACGGCGGCACCGACTCAACGCAGCGATTACGACCGCGAATTCGCCGAGCCCAAGACGGACGAGCAGTTGATCGAACAGCTGCGCACGTTTCAGGGCACCCGTGAGGAAGTGCTGGCCAATCGCGAACTGATGAGCCTGACCTTGCCTGTGTTGCGCGCGGACTTTTTGATGTGCGGCCGGTTTCGTCCGCGCGAGCGCCCGCTGCTCAAATGCCCGGTGCATGTGCTGGGCGGCAAGGAAGACAGGGCCACCACCGAACAGTTGATCGGCTGGAGCAAGGAGACCAGCGGCAGCTTTTCGGTGGACATGATGACGGGCGGGCATTTCTTCATTCACGAACACGAAGCGCGGGTGCTGCGACTGATCAGGGACAACCTTGACGTTCACTACCGTCGGCACCTTCCGCCGGTCGCACTCAGCCGCTAGCGCCGTGCGGCGCGCTTGATTGTCTACAGGAGGCCCATCATGGGTGTTGCCAAAGGATTTGCCGTGCGTCCGCTGTTTTCCGGGGAGGGGCATCTGCCGTTGCTGGTCGAAGCGACGGACCCCGACACCCGCCTGCTGGCGGTGTTCGATGAGATCAGTGAGGTGGTGGATGAGCATCTGCAGCGCGACGGCGGGATTCTCTTTCGCGGCTTTTCGCTGGAAGGCGCGGAGCAGTTTCGCGAGTTCGCCGCCAGCTTCGGTCATCCGCTGCTCAACTATGAGTTCGGCTCCACGCCGCGCAGCAGTGTGACGCAGGGCGTCTATACCTCGACCGAATACCCGGCGCATCAGAGCATTCCGCTGCACAACGAACAGGCGTATTCCCGCGACTGGCCGATGAAGATCTGGTTCTACAGCATGATCGCCGCGCAGTCAGGGGGAGAGACACCGATTGCCGACAGTCGCGAGGTGTACAGGCGGGTGCCGGTGCATATTCGCGAGCGTTTTGTCAGCAAGGGTTTGATGTACGTGCGCAATTTCGGCAACGGGCTGGATGTGGCCTGGGAGCAGGTCTTCAACACCGAGGACCGGGCGGTGGTCGAGGCGTATTGCCGGGCCCATGGCATCGTCTGCGAATGGAAGGACGATGGCGAGTTGCGCACGCGGCAGACCTGCCAGGCGGTGGCGCGTCATCCCCGTACCGGTGAGAGGGTCTGGTTCAATCAGGCGCATCTTTTTCACATTTCCAACTTGCAGCCGGAGGTGCGGGAGAGCCTGCTGGACATCGTCGATGAAGAGGACCTGCCGCGTAATGTGTATTACGGCGATGGATCGCCGATCGAGGATGAGATTCTGGAGGAGATTCGTGGGGTGCTGGATCAGTGCATGATCCGTTTTCCGTGGCAGGAGGGGGATGTGTTGATGCTCGATAACATGCTCGCCGCCCATGCCCGCGCGCCGTTCGAGGGTAAGCGCAAGGTGATCGTGGCGATGGCCGAGGGGTTTTCGGCGGATCAGTTGTAACGGGGTCATAGGCTGGCTAACGCCAGGCCTGTTTCGCCTTCGGCGAGTTACTTGAAAGGACACCAAGTAACCAAGTGTCCTGGCTCCTGGTTTGGCGCTTCCTTCGTCAGCGTACCCTCACTCCGGCGACGCTCCGTGGGCCCGCCGCCATCCGCCATCCATGGCGGGGGGCGGCTCTCGCGGCATCCATGCCGCTCGGCCCACTGCGCGTCGCCTGCGTTCAGCCTGCACCCAAGTCGCGATTTGTGTCGTCTGTGCTGTCGCGCGCTTAGAGGCAAAAGCAAAAGCGTGTTGTGATGTTGATCATGCCCACGCTCGGCGTGGGCATGAATCCTGTGACGCTCCGCGTCACCCAAGGCGGACGCAGAGCGTCCAGGGCGGCGTTACCACGCGGAGCGTCGGAACGATCAACGTACTGGCACGCTTACATTCTTTATGATCGTGCCCACGCTCCGCGTGAGCATGAATCCTGTGACGCTCCGCGTCACCCAAGGCGGACGCAGAGCGTCCAGGGCTGCGTTACCACGCGGAGCGTGGGAACGATCAGCGTAGTGGCACGCTTACATTCTTTATGATCGTGCCCACGCTCCGCGTGGGCATGGAGCCTGTGACGCTCCGCGTCACCCACATCCCGCTAATTTTTCCCCGCTGCATTCGTTTTATAGGGACGACGTGCCTTTGTGCTTCCTGCCTATTGATCCGGATGCTAAGAAATGAATGCTGATGACTCCTTGAAACTCGCTCGCAGGTTTATCGGGTTGCCCCTGGAAAAACGCCGGTTGTTCCTGGCGGCCTTGCAGAAAGAAGGGGTGGATTTCGCTCAGTTTCCGATCCCGGCAGAAGTAGACGTCGAGGACCGTGATGCGCTGTCCTATGCGCAGCGGCGCATGTGGTTTCTCTGGCAGCTGGATCCGCAAAGCGGCGCCTACAACCTGCCCAGTGCAGTGCGGCTCAAGGGGCCGTTGGTCGAGTCAGCGCTCGAACAGGCGTTCGCCAGTCTGGTCCAGCGGCACCAGACGTTGCGCACGGTCTTCAAACAGCTGCCCGACGAAACCCTGCAACAGGCGCCGGTCACTGCCGAACGGGTGGTCGAGCGCGAAGATTTCAGCATCCTGCCCGAAGACGAACGCGAGCGACGTGTACGCCATGAAGCGCAAGCACAGTCGCTGCTGCCGTTCGACCTGGCCAACGGTCCACTGCTGCGAGTCAAGTTGATCAAGCTCGGCGCCGAGCATCACGTGCTGTTGCTCACCTTGCACCATATCGTCTCCGACGGCTGGTCGATGAGCATCCTCATCGACGAATTCATCCGCTTCTATGATGCCCACACTCGCGGCGTAAACCTCGACCTGGAGCCGTTGCCGATCCAGTATGCCGACTACGCACTCTGGCAGCGACGCTGGATGGAAGCGGGCGAGCAGGAGCGCCAGCTCGCCTACTGGCAAGCGCAACTGGGTGACGATCATCCGGTGCTGGAGTTGCCCACCGATTTCCCCCGCCCGGCAGTGGCGAGTCATCAAGGCAGTCGCTATGAATTCGATCTGCCGCCCGCGCTGGCGGACGATCTGCGGCAGCTGGCGCGCCAACAGAATGTCTCGCTGTTCACGGTGCTGCTGGCCGCGTTCAACATTCTGCTTTATCGCTACACCGGCCAGACCGATCTGCGGGTCGGGGTGCCGATTGCCAACCGCAATCGCCGGGAGGTCGAAGGCCTGATCGGGCTGTTCGTCAACACGCAGGTACTGCGCGCGCGCTTCGACGAGCAGACCTCCGTCAACCAGTTGTTGGCAGACCTCAAGGACGTAGTGAATAGCGCCCAGGCCCATCAGGATCTGCCCTTCGAGCGGCTGGTCGATGCGCTGAAACTCGAGCGCAGCCTGAGCCACACCCCGCTGTTTCAGGTGATGTACAACCACCAGCCGGACGTCGCCGACATCTCGGCACTCGAACTCGAATCGGGACTGAACCTGAGTCAGCTGGACTGGAGCACCCGCACTACGCAGTTCGACCTGACGCTGGACACCTACGAGAAGGGCGGCACGCTCATGGCTGCCCTGACATTTGCCACCGACCTGTTCGCCCCGGCGAGCATCGAGCGCATGGCCGGTCACTGGCTCAAGGTGCTCGATGAAATGGTCGCCGACAGTGCGCGTCGGGTCAGTGATTTGCCCGCGCTCGATGCCCGCCAGATCCAGACCCAAGTGGTGGAGTGGAACCGCACCGACGCCGAATTCCCCGCGCAACACGGCGTCCACCAATTGTTCGAAGATCAAGCGCGCCAGCAGCCTCAGGCCGTGGCGCTGATGTTCGATGGCCAGACACTGTCCTACCTGCAACTCAACCAGCGCGCCAACCGTCTGGCCCACAAACTGCGCGAACTGGCGCCGGCCGGGGCCGAGTTGCTGGTGGGCGTCGCCACCGAGCGTTCGGTGGAGATGGTCGTGGCCCTGCTGGCCGTGCTCAAGGGCGGGGGCGCGTACGTGCCGCTGGACCCGGAATACCCGGCCGAGCGTCTGCGCTACATGATCGAGGACAGCGGCGTGCGTCTGCTGCTGACCCAGCGCCACTTGCTGGATCAACTGCCCCTGGACGCGCAGGTCCAGGCGCTGTGTCTGGACCAGGACGGCGACTGGCTCGAAGGTTACAGCGACGCCAACCCCGGGCTGCCGTGTCTGCCAGAGCAACTGGCCTACATGATCTACACCTCGGGCTCGACCGGGCGCCCGAAAGGCGCCGGCAATCGGCACATCGCGCTGACCAACCGGCTGTGGTGGATGCAGCGCGAATACCGCCTCGACGCGCGCGATACCGTGCTGCAGAAGACGCCGTTCAGCTTCGACGTTTCGGTCTGGGAGTTCTTCTGGCCGCTGATGGTCGGTGCGCGTCTGGCGGTC
>Ga0160447_101250_pt1 | contig 10086 bp, 5 predicted proteins | sample HID1973K_E1MG_FD_108222 | JGI IMG/M metagenome (GOLD analysis project Ga0160447, IMG submission 108222) | Enriched mosquito-associated microbial communities from UW Madison campus, WI, USA - HID1973K_E1 MG | ecosystem: Host-associated > Arthropoda: Insects > Digestive system > Unclassified ...
AGACCGTGAAGCGCATGGAGTTGAATGATGGTGTGGCGAAATGCATAACGTGTGTCGTCGCTGAGGGGGTTGTGCACGGGTTCAAGAAAGAGGCCGTCGACAAGCTGAGTCACCGTGTCGAGCGTCTCCTGCGTGCTCGAATTCCCGGAGATCGCATGAATGAACGAGAAGTCGAGCGCGCTTCCTTCGGGAAACATCGCCAGCTTTCGCAGCAGTGAACGCACGGGAGGGGGGAGCGCGCCTATTCGAGCAGCGTAGTAGGGTCCAAGTCGGCTCCAAACCCCAGGCAGTTCGTTGACGGATGACTTGCCTGTTATCCACTCCTCGAGAACGAGTGGGCGTCCCTGAGTCCCGATCATGACTCTTGAAAGCTCATCGTTGTCAGGAAGCTCGCCGTGCTCGTGCAAGTACCACTCCTCGACAGCGGGGCGCTCGAGCGCCTGAAGTTCAAGCCGCTCGGCATTCGCGTATGCAAAGTCGGGCCAATGATCTTTGAGCCATTGCACTCCGGCGGGAGTCTCATCGTTCGCCGCGACGATGAGACTCCATCCGGTCGGCAAGTCGCGCGCGACAGCGAGAACTGTTGCCGTGACAGTGTCCGAGGCCCGTTCGATTTGGTCGACGACGATGGTGCCGCGGAGCCCTGCATCATTCACAGCATGTAGCAGGTCGAGGAGCGCGCTTACGGAATCGGCATCCGATGCGCCGTAGAGCGCGCTGGCCCGCGTTGCGACGTCTGACTCCCCGTCAGCGTTTTCAAGCGCTCCCACGACAGCCCCGATAGTGTCTGACAGTTGTGGTGCGGCGACCCGAAGACCATCGACTACCGCGGCAGTGGCGACCTTTCTCCAGTTTCCCCGGAGAGCTTGGGCGAGCGAGGTGCCGACACTTTCGGCATCCAAGCCCGAATGGGCAATTGCAGCCATCAACTGACTCGCGAACTCGTTTACGACGTTGCTGGCCGAAGCAGTCGACGCTCGGACTTCGTATCGAATCGTTGCCCCCTCAGGGGCGGCGACGTGTCGTAGGAGATCAGACTTGCCCACCCCAGAGGGGGCGACGACGACGATCGCGGCAGGCCGACCATCCTCCCGACCGGCTACGCTGATGAGCGTGTCCAGATCGTCGGACCGGCCATGGAGGGGCTTACCGCTGCTTCGCGCTAAAGGCGTCAATACGTTCTCGTCTCGCCCGGAGCCACGCTCCGCGTGTGTGCGGCCTAGCTAATTGACTTAGACTGCAATATATAGCCACATGTCCGGGTTGCGTTGCATGGCCCATGAACATCACCGCTAATTTGACGTCTGACCGGCCGCCGAAACAGCGGACGCGTTCGCATCGCGTTTCATATGAGAGCCCGGCCGCAGTCAAGTCGGAGTTCCAGCACACGTACCAGCGCGCTGGGCGGCGACGCACATACCTGTCACCGCCCGCGGCTGCCGGGCCGCGAAGACCCAGCGGCCGTCGGCGCGCAGCTGTCCGACCCGCTGCGGGGCGACGAGATGCCCGGCTGCACGTGAAGAACTACAGCTCTAAGGGGTCGGAGGATGCACGCGCCAATGCGGCAGGGGTGGGCGACCAGCTGCGAACACACCGGCCGGATCATGCGGTTGACGCGTCCTGGAAGCGCCCGCTGCTCGCGCTGGAGATGGCCGCCTGGGCCAGCGGAGACGTGGCCGGGCCGATCCACCACTCCAACCTCGGCCAAAACTACGTCTCACTGGTCTTCACCGACCAACCTCCCAACTCGGCGCGACACCATCGGTGGCCAGCGTCGGCGAAAGCTACGACAAAAGGTTGGTGTCCGGGAAAGCGGGTCATGCTCCCCGCGTCCCGCTGCTACGTCTATCGGCGATCAACGCCTGACGGACGATCACGCTTTGGCGGAAGAGCGACGGCCCGCGAGAGGCAACTGGATGTGGCTCGGGCTCTCGCCGCAATCGGAATGGTCGTCGAATTGGGTGCCCGGGTTCCTTCAGGCTTCGTCCGAGCGCAGGCTTAGCGGGGCTGTTCAGGAGGCGGCGGCACCCACCCTGCCGTGCTTCCAGGCGGAAGCGTCAACGCTCAAGTCCGTCTTCAATGACGTGGCAACTCGTCCAGGCGCGTGTTTGTCAACAACGCCTGTCTCTGAGAGGACCTGACGGGCAAACGCTTCGTCGTCCGTTGCGATCCGAAGCTCGGCTTCTACGATCGTGTGCCATCGCGCTCCGGACACGGAGTCGTAGTTGACGGTTGCCCTCAATCGAGCACCGGCGGCCGCGACCAAGTTGGTAAGGAGTGAACGGCCAGCCGTTCCGGAGAACTGTGCAACGAATTGCGAGACATGACTGTCGCCCGAGTTGATCGGCAGACCTATCTCCCGCGACTCTGCCCAGACGGTCGAACCGCTGCTCACGATCTCGAGTTTGAAAGCGGGCGAAAGCGCCACATCCGCCAGCGACTGGAGCGGAATCGCGATTTCGAGCCGAAGGTCGACTCCGCGGCCGGACTCGTGGACTGCACGCGAAACGGTAGCTTGCGCTACATCCCCATCGCTTTCACCGTCGCCGAACCGGACAGTCAGCACCGGCCGACGTGACTCCATCCGATCCGCCAGATCGCGCTCCCGTTCGCGCATGTCCCAGACCAGAACGATGATAAGACCCGCAAAGGCCAAACCAGAGAAGAGTGCTGTAGCAGCTCCGAACATGTCGCCTACGACGCCGAGCTCCTCCACAGGCTGGCCCGAGTCGATGAGCCACCTATGGAGGACCAGAACCGCTCCAACCATTGCTGCCAGTGCCACGATCACGGCAACAAGAAACGAGCAGAACCACAGCCACGGACGCATCGGGCGACGTGGCCGCCATTCGCCCCTAGATGATTTCACTGACGGCACCTCGCACCCATCCCAAAAGTGTGTCGTGGCGCGCGGCTGCGTCCCGTGAGCCGAGTTCAAAGCCCTGCGAGGCTAGCGCGGCCGGATCAAGCGCATACTCAGGGATAGCTGCCGCCCCACGCAAGCGAGCCCTGACGGACGTAGCGCTTGAGCCGCTCAGATAGATGACGTTCCCGAGCTCAGTTCTTGCAGTCGCCGGACCGACAATGCCGTAGCCAGGGTGGTACTCAAACTCCCGCAACTCGCGTCGGGCGAGTTCGCCGTAGTCGAACGGATCTCGGACCCCATTGATGCGTGCAAGCCCGCGAACTGCTCGCGTCAGGGTGCGACTTCCGCCGCGAGTCAGACGGTCTAGCGGCGCGTTCGCGAATCGCGCTGTTTCTCGGGTTCTTATCGTGTCACCGTGCCGAACTACATTTAGGACGTCGGAATCCAAGAGGTCGTCCGGCCTCAGGACGGCATTCCAGTAGGTGTCCAGAGCGGCGGCGATCCCGCCGCGAGGAAGGGTCGTAGCGGCAAGGAGAGCGGCTCGACTCGACGGCAGGTCGGCGGGCTCGACCACCCCCGCATGCTCGACCAGAACCGTCAGAGCGTTGGCGTAGTCCTCGATCGCGCGTGGCCAGACGGCCGCAACGTATTCCGGTGGGATATCGAGGAGGTAACTGGCACGCAAACCTCGCACGGCGGCATTCTCCTGGCTGACTGCGTTGAGCGCTACGAGGCGGAGAACTTCGAGCTCCGTCACGCGAAAATCGGTCAAGATCGGAAGAGATTCTCTCAGCTCATCCCAGCTCTTGCGCAGATCCACTCCGACCGCACCCGCGCGGGCGTTGGCGAGGTCAAAGACGTCGATCGGTACTCCCGGCGTATTAATCGCTTCGAATATCTGCGCGAGCTCGTAAACCTCTACATCAGGACCGAGCACAACGCACGGGAGAGTGTAGTGAACTAGTCGGGTCAACTGATCTTGTGCATTCACTCGGTCGGTTGGCATCGTTGACGCCCACTCAAAGAGCTGGTCCTTCTCGGTGCCGCGAGCTCGATTGAGCGAAAAGCCGTACTCGCCCACGCCGGAGATTGCTTGGTATAGCGCAGTCAGGCGCTGCTGCCCGTCCAGCACCAAGTAACGAACACGGTCGCGGCGCAACGTGGGCGCGCCAGCGATCGGTCGCATGGACAACTCTGGAACCGGGGGTACCAGGAGGAGAGTTCCGATCGGCCAGTCGCGCGCAACGCTGTCAAGCAACGCGGCAATTTGAGCAGGTGGCCAAACAAAGTCTCTTTGAAAGTTCGGAAGGCCGATTACGCCATCATCAATCATCCGAACGAGCTGTCCGACAGAGAAAGTGAGCACGTCCTGCCTCAACTACTCACCCCATAATCAGCCGCGACCGGAACCCAGAGATGAGATTACACTCCCGGGTGCTCGAAGCGGTGATTTCTGTGTCGGTGACCATGTGGACCATCGCGCCGCCTTCTGCACGAGAGCGATTCGATGCGCCACTCGGTGCTCGATCCCGCACCGATGACTTCGTTAGCGCGACCGAGCCACTCGGAGTTTCCGTCCGAGCAGTTGTAGTGGGTATCGACCGCTAGATCGCGTCGCGTCCCGAGGACTCCGGCCGGCTCGGTTCGCATCTAGAGCGACGTCCGCGCGAGTGGGCCTGATGCAGGAATCGACCACGCTCGAGTCGCCGGCCCGCCAAGCTGTCTGCAGAGCGCGGCGGATCAGACGCCCAACGGGATCCCGTCCCCCGCACTCGGCGCCCCGACCACCGGCCCCGTGGCCATCGCCATCTCCCGGTTCCTCGCCGCACGCCGAACCTCCGCCTGGGCCGCCCGCACAGCATCCTGCATCGTCAACTCCGGAGTGCCGCGCTGCATCGACTCGGCCAGGCACTCGCGGGCCGCGTCATCCGTCTTGGCCACGACGATCGCGACGTTGTGCAACCGCCCGCGCGTGAGGCCGACGTAGAGCCCCGCGGCATCCACATCCGGCCCGACCACCGACGCATCGGCGGTGTCGCCCTGCACGCCATGCACGGTGGACGCGTAGGCGAGCTGCAGGTGCTCGCGCGCGTAATCGGTGGACACCCGCGCCATCTCGCCGCTGTCGCTCACGGAGACAAGAGAAAGGTACTCGTCGCTTATGCCACCCACGATCCACTGCGCGCGATTCTCGACTCCCGTGAGCCGGTCGTTGCGACGGGTCTGGACGGTGTCGCCGACGAGGATTCGCTGCTGCCCGATTCCCCAAGCGGCGACGCGGACGTCGAGTTCGCGCTGGTCGACTCGCCGCTGCTGGATGCCGTCGTCGATCGCGTTCGCCTCAGCGTTCGTGCCAGATACCAGCGTCGCTCGCTTGTCGCGCGCGTGCCAGTCGAAGTACGCGTCGATCATCCGCTCACGCGCCGCGTCGTGATGGTCGACCCGGTCGACGTGACCGCGTTCGATAAGCTCACCAGCAACCGCCAGCGCACGCTCGCGATCACCCGCATCCCGAAGCCGCAGTGTGAGCGCCGCGTACTCGGGATCGCGGAACCGGTGCACCGTGTCAAGCTCGACCGCAGCGTTCGCGTGCCGGATCGCAGAACCCATCGCACCCGCATGCCCGACCGGCAACGCCTGATGCGTGTCACCCACGAACGCCAAGCCGACACCCTGCTCGATCGCGATCTCGAAAAGAACGTTCGCCGTCTGCAGGTCGACCATGCCGGCTTCGTCGACGACGATCCGATCGCGAGAACGCAGCACGTACTGGGCCGGTCCGCCGTATACGGCGTCGGTGCTGGGATCGACTTCTCCCGCCCGAAGCCTGGTCCACACCTTCGCGCCGGCCTCGTCGGTGCCCCATCGGTAGCCGTGGTCCGAAAGGAGGGCATGAATGCTGGATGCTGCGGCCCCGACCTCGCGAGACGCTACCGATGCCGCCTTCCGCGTGGGTGCAACAACGAGCATCCGTCGCCGTTGCGACGTGAGCGCCGCGAACGCAGCGCGCAGCATCGTCGTCTTGCCCGCGCCGGCGGGGCCGGTCACCGTGACGAGCCCGTCCTTGCCGGCGATGGCGCACGCTGCAACGCCTTGCGACGTATCCAATGCCAAGAGATCCTCGTGTGGTGCGGACCGATGCAACTCGCTCGACAGCAGTGAGCGGCCGGGTCGGGCGAGCACGTCCAGGCGACCTGCGAGACGCACCTTGGCGCGCACGGTCTCCGTCGCCATGAACGCCTTCACGTGCGCCGGCGGATCATCCTCAACCAGCCAGTAGACGGAAGCCGTCGCGCGCTCTGTGATCTCGGCAATCGCGCCATCGAGCCGGTTGCGCTCCGCAACGACGCCCGTGCGCGAGAGTGCGCGTATCGCGCCGGCGCGGATGTCGAAGATGCTGAACCTTCCTCCGCATGAAGTGGACCGTTCGTCCGCGTCGACGACCGCCCGTGCGGCGAGCAGATCCAGGTCGACGGCATCCAGGTCTGTTGCGGTGACTGGAATGGGTGCGCGCCGGGTGATCAGACTCGGATCGATCGCAGCGATCTCATTGCGGACGTGCGTCTCCCAAGACGCCTCGTCGAAATCGGTCGGCTTGTTCGGACGCGACGCCGCCCATGCGCGCCGATCGATCTGCTGCAGGACCTCCATGCTCGGCGCGGATCCTCCGTGCGCCGCTGACCACTCCGCGATCAGGTGAGTGCGGTTGCCTTCGATCTGCGCCGAGCGACGCGAGACGGGTCGGACGGCGCTGGCGAGTTCGGCAATCTCGCCGGTGTCGTCAAGCGTGTAGCCGTGCCGCGCGAGCGCGGCGATCCAAGCGGGTTCGGTGCGCGCGGCGAGCTCGCCCTCGGCGTTGACGACCGTGTGCAGTTTCATCGCGACGCGCGAGTCGAGGTTCGACCACTTGCCGTCCGCGCCGAGCACCTTGATGTTGAGCCAGAGATGACGGTGGATGTGCGGGTCGAGCGCGCGCGAGCGTCGATGCTGCAGCTCGACGACCTCGATGCGAGTTATCTCCTCGCGGATGAGCCCTCCGTGCCCGCGTCGGGCGTTGAGCTCCGTCTGCCATGTGAGCAGGATGCGGTCACGCAGCCGGTCCTGCAACGCTTCAAATTCGGTGGCGAGTTCGGGATGCAGTAGCGCGGCGATGCTGTACGACTTTGGGTGGTTGAGCGTCCCGTCGAGCAGCAGGTCGGCGTCAGGGCTGAGCCGCTGATGGCCGCGCTCTTCTCCGGTGACCGGGTCGTGTCCGGTGAGCCAGACACGAAGGCCGCCAGCGGTGAGCTCGTCGGTGGTGATGACGCCGTTCGCCACGACGAATCGTGAGACGGTCGAGACGGATGCGGCACCGTACGCTTCGAGCGCGTCAACGCCGGGGGAGTGCTGCAGGTGAGCATCGCAGGCGCCCTCGAGCGCGTAGCCGATTGCCTGTCGAACTCCTCGGGATTCGATGCCTCGCTTCCATCGCTCGAGGCCTCCTCGCATGGCGCCAGGATAGGCGGCATTTTGCCTGTTATCCAGGGATTTTTCGGGCATGCCGGTATGTGTAGGGGAGTGCTTCTAAAGGGTGTCCGTCACCCTTGGTGCCTGCGTGCATCGCATCTTCCCATTCCCGGTCCTCCCTCTCGCGCCGTGCTCCGTGAACGGCGCGAGATCGTCGGGTGGCCAGGCGGGCGTTGCTATGAAGCCCTGAGGCGTTAGCGGAGCGTTGAACGGAGCCGGGATTCGAAGAGTTTGTGTGCCGGTACGAGTCGGCTCTTCTCGACGCGACACGAAAACCGCCCAGGGAAACGCGCGATGTCGGAGTTGATCGATAGTTTGGACCTGATCGAGTGGGAGGGGGACCCGCGAACGTGATTACCATGCACGACCGCGTGACCGAAGCGATCGCTGACGTCATGTTCGACTCGGTCCAGGCTGGGCGCCCTGTCTACACGCTGGCCGATTCCGAGACGATACGCCAGGTGCTGGACGCTGCTGGAGTCGAAGATTCGACGCGCGATGGCCTTTCAAGGCTGGTGAGATCGACTCTGCAACTGGACAACGCGGGCGTCTCCACGTTCCACTGGCAGGCGGAGGCTGCACGACGCCATCAACGTCAGCCGCTCGAAACCCCACCGGCCCTCCCGCTGCTGGTCGTGCTTTCGATCGCGGCCGAGCAGATGCATGCCGACGGAAACCTTGCCGCCCACAACTACTACTCGCGGCTGCACGCAATGTTGGGCATCCCGGCGACCCAGTCGCAACGATTCCAAAGAGATTACCGTCGTACCGCTGAACTCTTATGGGGATCGCTGAACTCTTGGCTCGAGGCCTGGGAGGGTGAGCGTGGAATCCCGACCGCCTATGCGGTCGGAGGCCACGCCTTCATCGGGCTGCCAATGTCGCAGGCGGTTGTGCGACAACATGATCGTGACGGCCTCCACGAGTTCTTTGCGATGGAGGGCATGACGCCGGGTCTGCGTATCTCTCCGGAAGACATGAGCAGGGCGATGGATCCATATGCAACGGCCATGCCGAGCCTTCCCATCAGTTCTCACCTTGCCCGCCTCTGGCGCGTTCCGACCGCCAGGGAGCGGATCGTCGAGGCTGCTTGTCTCGAACTCGAGGCATGGGATGGCTCCGGGATCGAACGCATCGCTTCGATGCGGCCCGTCGCCACTACACGCCTTCTAGGCTTCCTCCGGACCTTCCCGCGTAAGTCGATCGAGTTCAACCTGATGCTTCCGTACCGCTCGGAAGGGCCAAGTATCGCCCGATTCCTCCTTGCTGACGGCGAGTCGATCGTTCCGACCGTCGCCGGGCCAGGTGGCTCAACGCGGCTCTCTGGCGTTGAGGGGGTAAGTGCGACATCGCTCGTAGCAGAGCAATTGGCGGGAAGGTTCGGGGATGATGACCGCCGTCCCTTTGGTCGCCGACCGACGCGAGTCGCGGCTCTCCGATGGGATGACCTCCAGGGTGCGTTCGTCGAAATCGAGCGCATCTCGCTCGGAGAGGACAGCATCGTCCTCGCGAGGTCGGATGCGCGCCAGCGGGTAGAGGCCCACCTCGCGGCGCACGCTCGGCCCGGATGGCAGGACCTCGCCGACCTGCCAGGAACACCGGAAGGGTGGCTGGTGTACCAACATGTCCAGATCGTCTCCGCGCCCACCGGCCCGGTGCATTTCGATCTGTTCCCCCTTGCTCCGCGAGCACGCACGAGTCTGACGCTCCGAGGGGGTTTCGTACTACCTGGTCTGCTTCGCAAGTGGTCGGTGATGGAGCCCCCCGAGGTCGTCGCTCTCGCCGCTGGAGCGTCCTCAGTCGGTCTCCGCGTATACCGCGGCACACGAATCGACCCCGCCGAGGTCATCGTCGAATGTGATCAGCTCGGCGAACTTGCTGTTCTCCCGCTGCGAGACCGTGGCCTATCCGATGGCGAGTATGTCGTCGCGATGTTCGTCGACGGCGCGGACAAGCCGTCGTCGACGGCGTTGCTCCGTCTGCGATCGGCGCGCACACCACAGTTCAGGGTCGAGGACGTCGACATTCGCCTGGTTTACTCGCCTGACGATTCGCCGCTGTGGCCACTTACTGCCGGCCCTCCCGAGTGGCCGAGTCACGTGAACGGCCCGAGGATCGTTGGTCTCGAGTCAGGTCGCGAAGGAGGTGCAACGCCCATACGGGAGTTCGTTCCGCGGGTGCGAGGCGCCTCGAAGGCAGCCCCAATCAAGACTCGCGTGGGCATCCCGATGGGGAGTGACTCCTGTCTCATAACGGGAATGCATCGATTCCTGCTGCCCCCGGTCCTACCGGGCCAAGCGCCCACACGGAGTGTCGACGGCGAGTGCACGACTTGCGGTCTTGTACGTCGTTTCGCGGGCACGCCCTGGGCTGCCAAGAAGAAGGATCGCGGTGCCAGGACGATCCCTGTCCCGGAGATTCCGCCGGTGATCGAATCAGACGAGCCTGATTTCGAGGTGGCATTCGATGCGCTCAATCACGTCGGAACGGGGTCTTTCGGGGTGTTCGAACGAATCGCTGCACAGGTCGAAGGCTCGGGCTTGATTGCCGACTCCTTTCTCCGACGCCTCGAGGTCACCGGCCACGTGGACGTGGCGAGGGACTGCCATTTCCAGGTGACCGAATGGGCGGTGAACACGTCGACGCTCGTTCCGACCGGCGCCGGCAGGTATGTGCTCATTGGGTCGCGCTCAAGCGAGTTTCTAAACCACCTC
>Ga0160447_101253_pt1 | contig 10065 bp, 9 predicted proteins | sample HID1973K_E1MG_FD_108222 | JGI IMG/M metagenome (GOLD analysis project Ga0160447, IMG submission 108222) | Enriched mosquito-associated microbial communities from UW Madison campus, WI, USA - HID1973K_E1 MG | ecosystem: Host-associated > Arthropoda: Insects > Digestive system > Unclassified ...
CCCTGGTTGTCGTCGGCCGTCGAGAAAACCTGCGATTTCTTGGTAGGAATCGTGGTGTTCTTCTCGATCAGCGCAGTCATCACGCCACCCATGGTTTCGATACCCAGCGTCAGCGGGCTGACGTCCAGCAGCAGAACGTCCTTCACGTCGCCTGCCAGAACGGCACCTTGAATCGCAGCACCCATCGCAACGGCTTCGTCAGGGTTGACGTCTTTACGGGCTTCTTTGCCGAAGAAATCGGTTACCGCTTTCTGAACCAGTGGCATACGGGTCTGACCGCCGACGAGGATTACGTCGTTGATCGAACCAACGTCGATACCCGAGTCTTTCAGTGCGATGCGGCAAGGCTCGATGGTGCGCTGAACCAGATCCTCAACCAGAGATTCCAGCTTGGCGCGGGAGATCTTCACGTTCAGGTGCTTGGGACCTGTCGCGTCTGCTGTGATATACGGCAGATTGACGTCGGTTTGCAGGCTCGAAGACAGCTCGATCTTCGCCTTCTCGGCAGCCTCTTTCAGACGCTGCATCGCCAGCGGGTCACCTTTGAGGTTCATGCCGGTTTCTTTCTTGAATTCGTCAACCAGGTAATCGATCAGACGAATGTCGAAGTCCTCACCACCCAGGAAGGTGTCGCCGTTGGTCGCCAACACTTCGAACTGGTGCTCGCCATCGACTTCAGCGATTTCGATGACCGAAACGTCGAAGGTACCGCCACCCAGGTCATAAACGATGACGGTGTGGTCGCCCTTGGCCTTGTCCATACCGTAGGCCAGCGCGGCTGCGGTTGGTTCGTTGATGATGCGCTTGACGTCCAGACCGGCAATACGACCGGCGTCCTTGGTGGCCTGACGCTGACTGTCGTTGAAGTAAGCCGGAACGGTGATGACCGCCTCAGTTACGGCTTCGCCCAAGTAGTCTTCGGCAGTCTTTTTCATCTTCTTCAGGATTTCAGCAGAAATCTGAGGAGGGGACATTTTCTTGCCATTGACTTCGACCCACGCGTCGCCGTTGTCAGCCTTGGCGATTTTGTATGGGACCATCTTGATGTCTTTCTGCACGACGTCTTCGTCGAACTTGCGACCGATCAGACGCTTCACCGCGTACAAAGTGTTGTGCGGGTTGGTAACTGCCTGACGCTTGGCCGACTGACCGACCAGGGTTTCGCCGTCGTTGGCGTACGCGATGATCGATGGCGTGGTACGCGCGCCTTCGGCGTTTTCGATAACCTTGGCTACACCGTTTTCCAGCACGGAGACGCAGGAGTTGGTGGTCCCCAGGTCGATACCGATAATCTTGCCCATGTTTGACTCTCCCGAAACTTTAATTTGGTTGCCGCAACTGCGTTTACAAATTGCGGTAATTCTTTAAACGCATGGCCTGTAAATGGGGGCCACTCAGCTGATTTCAAGCCTGCTCGTCAATTGACGGTGCGACAGGCGACGGTGCCTTGCTGACCACGACCATGGCCGGGCGCAGCAGACGACCGTTAAGCTGATAACCCTTCTGAAACACCTTCAAAACACTGTTTGGCTCGACATCTGCGCTTTCCTGCATCGCCATTGCCTGGTGGTGCTCGGCATTGAACGGCTGGCCATGCGGGTCGATGGCTTCCAAGTGATAGCGCTTGAGGGTGTCAGCGAACATCTTCAGGGTCAGCTCGATGCCTTCACGCATCGGACGGATACTTTCGTCATCCGGGTTGGACAGATCCAGACCACGTTCCAGACTGTCGACGATCGGCAGCAGGTCGCCGGCGAACTTCTCCAGCGCGAACTTGTGGGCCTTCTCTACATCCTGCTCTGCGCGGCGGCGGACGTTTTGCAGATCCGCAGCGACGCGCAGAGACTGGTCCTGCGCCGCAGCCAGTTGCTCTTCGAGCACCTGCACGCGGGTTGCCAAATCGTCACCGGAAGTCGCCGCATCGGCAGCCTGATCCTGAGCCTGCGTATCCGGGTTCTGTTCGTCAGCCATAGTTCTCTCCTTCTAATTGCGTCCGTGAGCTCAACTCACGCTTCTGCCCGGCTATATGGGGCCGTAATTTCCGGGTTCAAGGGTTTTGATCGCAGGATCGTTCGAATAGCCCTACAAATTTTCCGACATGATCTTTTTCACAGCGCGCCGGCCAAAACAGCGGGCAGATGCTAAAAATTCCTTCGGACCTGCCAAATCGAGCTAAGACAAGGCATTGTCAGCCCAAAGCAAAACACTGTATAAATAACCAGACAAATCGCTTGGGAGCCGCCCTGATGCTGGTGCACCTGTCCATACATAACTACGCCATCGTTGAACATCTCGACCTTGAACTGGATCGCGGGATGAGTGTGATCACCGGAGAAACCGGCGCTGGCAAGTCGATCATGCTCGATGCGCTCGGGCTTACGCTTGGTGATCGTGCCGATAGCGGCGTCGTCAGACCGGGATCAGACAAGGCGGATATCCTGGCGACATTCGATGTATCGGACATCCCGGAAGCCGGCACCTGGCTGAAGGACCGCGATTTGGAAACCGACGGCCCGTGCATCTTGCGCCGAGTGATCACGGCAGAAGGCCGTTCCCGCTCTTATATAAATGGAACCCCCTGCCCCCAGGGCGACCTGAAGGCGCTGGGCGAACTGTTGATCGATATCCACAGCCAACACGAGCATCAGTCGCTACTCAAGACCGACACCCATCGTCGACTGCTCGATGAGTATGCTGGCGCGACGGATCTCGCTCGCCAGGTTCAACTCGCTGCCCAACGCTGGCGTCAGACGCGCCAGGAACTGGAACGCCTGGCCAATTCCGGCGATGAGCAGCGCGCCAAGCATCAATTACTCAGCTACCAGCTGGAAGAACTCGAAAGCCTGAGCCTGGGCGAGAACGAACTCCAGCAACTGGAGCAGGAACACACTACGCTCACCAATGCGGAAAGCCTGCTGGGCATTTGCCGACAAGTGGTCGAGCTGTGCAGTGAAAGCGATTCCGGTAATGCGCTCAACGCACTGACGGCGAGCCTGAACCGTCTGACCAGCGTCAATAACTCTCCAGATGCGCTCAACGAAGCCACCAACCTTCTTTCCAGTGCGCAGATTCAAGTCGAAGAGGCCGTAGGTGAGATCAATCGGTTTCTGGATCGTTTCGAAGCCGACCCCGCGCGCCTGCAGCAGATTGAGGAGCGCCTCGACACGATTTACACACTGGCACGCAAACACCGCGTTCAGCCTCACGAAGTCCCTGCGCTGCACCAGAAGCTCCTGGATGAAATCGAGACGCTTAATGCCAATGACGAGGCAGTCGAACGCCTGGAGCACGAGCTTGGCTCCTACGCCCGCCATTACCAGGAGAAGGCTCGCGAGCTAAGCGACCTGCGCCATCGCGCCGCGCCGGAACTGGCTCATGCAGTGGAGCATGAAATTCAGAGACTGGGCATGCCAGGCGGCCGCTTCAACATCGAGTTGCGAGAGAACGCGGACAAAGAGCTTTCGCCTAATGGCCTCGAACAGGTCGAACTGCTGGTCAGCGCAAACCCCGGCCAACCGCTCAAGGCGCTGGCAAAAGTAGCATCGGGCGGCGAGCTTTCCAGGATTAGCCTGGCGATTCAGGTCATCACCGCGCAGACCTCACGAGTGCCAACTCTGGTCTTCGACGAAGTGGACGTTGGCATTGGCGGCCCTACGGCGGAAATCGTCGGCCAGTTACTCCGGCGCCTTGGAGAGCGCGGCCAAGTGATGACCGTCACCCACTTGCCACAGGTTGCTGCCCAAGGGCATCAGCACCTCTTTGTACACAAGGTTCGCGATGAAAAAGCCACGCGTACTGCCGTGTCCAAACTCAGCAAAAGCGAACGTGTGGAAGAAGTGGCGAGAATGCTCGGCGGCATCGACCTGACCAAGGAGTCACTGGCTCACGCCAAGAAGATGGTCGTGGCGGCCAAATCCTGAAATCCGAAGCAGCTGAAACAACAAAGGCGACCTCAGGGTCGCCTTTGTTTTGTTTCAAAAAAGACTTACGCCTTTTTCTTGCGTACGTAGAGCACCAGATTGTGATCGACGAGTTCGAAGCCATGCTCCGTGACGATCTGCTTCTGTAGCTCTTCGATTCCTTTGTGAAAGAACTCGATAACCTCACCGGAATCCACGTTGACCATATGGTCGTGGTGGCCTCCGTCCGCCAGTTCGAATACGGCATGACCGCCGTCGAAGTTGTGGCGAACCACCAACCCGGCTGCTTCGAACTGAGTCAAAACACGGTAAACCGTCGCCAGACCGACGTCTTCGTTGGCCTCCATAAGCGCCTTGTAGACGTCTTCCGCGCTCATGTGGCGCTGCTCTGCAGAATCGAGCATTTGAAGGATCTTGACCCGTGGCAGGGTCACTTTAAGTCCAGCTTTGCGTAGTTCGCTATTTTCAACCATGGTCAGCTTTCTCGCAGACGCTGCTTCGCAGCTTCTCTTAATGCAGGTATGATCGGGGTTTACGTTGTCCCAGCCAAGATAGTGGAAGTCGCCCACCGATGCAAAAAACCAAGCTCTTGCTAACCAGTTTCACCTTCGTGGGACTGCTCGCACTCGCCGGTTGTTCATTCCCCGGGGTTTATAAAATCGACATCCAACAGGGCAATGTCGTCACGCAAGACATGATAGACCAGTTACGGCCCGGAATGACCCGTCGGCAAGTAAGGTTTATCATGGGCAACCCCTTGTTGACCGATACGTTCCACCCTGACCGCTGGGACTACCTGTACAGCCTGCAGCCCGGTGGCGGTGAACGCCAACAGGAACGGATCAGCCTGATCTTCAACGGTAACGACCAACTGGCGAGCCTTTCTGGTGACTTCAAACCGGGTGTCAGCCGCGACGAGGCGATCCTCGGCAAGAGCAGCGACACCAGCGTTACCCCTGAAAACAAAGGGGAACCGGCTCCAGAAAAGGAAGAGCCGCCAAAACCGGGCTCTCTGCTCGAACAGATCCAGAACGACGTCGACAAGGTCGAAACCGTTCCGGTGCCCACTCAGGAGCCGCTGGATACCAATCCACGCTGATCCCCACAGGCCTCGATCGGCTGCGACAAAAAAGCCCGGCAACCCCGGGCTTTTTTTCGTCTTTAAATCGAGTCGATGAAAAACTTAAATCGGTTTTTTTTCTTTCTTTGCCTGTGCTGCCTTCTCGGCACGCAAGCGACGGACTTCTTTAGGGTCAGCCAATAGCGGCCGGTATATTTCCACCCTGTCACCCTGCTCCAACTGACGCGCCTGCGGATCAGCTACGAGCTTGCCAAAGATCCCCAATGCGCACCCTGCCAAATCCAGGTCCCCCACCCGCTCAGAGATACCTGAGGCTGCGACAGCATCGAGCATCGTCGCGCCCACCGGCAGCTCGACCTTGCGTAACTCCTGACGCTCAGCAGTGGCGTAAACCACCTCGACAGTGATCATCGCCTTAGCCATGCAACTCTTTGGCTCGCTGACAGAACGCGTCGACCAAGGTGTTCGCAGCCTGATTGAACAAAGGCCCCAGGGTTGCGCGAACGATAGGGCCCGAATAATCGAAGGACAGGTCCAGGCTGATCTTGCAGGCTTTCTCCCCCAACGCCTTGAAGGTCCAGACGCCATGCAACTGGCTGAACGGCCCCTCCTCCAAGTTCATTTCGATGGTCTGCCCGGGGGTCAGCGTATTGCGCGTCACGAAGTGCTGACTCAGGCCACCCTTGGCGACCTCCACCCGTGCACGCATCGACGTATCGGTCAGCTCCAGCACCGTGGCGCCGGAGCACCAAGGCAGGAACTCGGAATAGTGAGCCACATCGTTGACCAGGTCATACAGTGCCTGAGCGGGATACGGCAACAGGGCCGAACGTTGAATATGCGTAGTCATGTCAGCGTCATTTCCAAAGCTGAGCGGCAAATACAATAAAAATGCCGATCGGCGCCACATAGCGCATCAAAAAGAACGTTAGAGCGAACAGCACCGGACTGCGCACCGACAACTCGTCGCGCACTGCCTCACGGCCCATCACCCAACCTGCGAAAATCACAAAGCACAGCCCACCTAGCGGCAGCATGATCCGCGAGGTGAAGAAATCGATCACGCCGAAGAAATCCAGCCCCGCCGTCGCACCCCACTGGTAGAGGTGAAACGCTCCGCCTTCGTTCACGAAGAATTTGGCCTGTTTCCAGATATTGAAGGAGAACACGGTTCCCAAACCCACGAACCAGCAGATGAACGACAACCAGAACGTCACCCAGCCACGACGGACCTTCGTGCGCTCTACCAGATAAGCCACCATCGGCTCAAGAAGCGAGATCGCCGAACTCCAGGCGGCCACTGCGACGAGGATGAAAAACACCACGCCCATGACCGTTCCGAACGCTACGTTACCAAAGGCAAAGGGCAAGGTGACGAACATTAACCCCGGCCCCTCGCTCGGATTCAGGCCCGCGGCGAACACAATCGGAAACAATGCCAGACCGGCCAGCAGCGAAACGAAGGTATCCAGCAGCGCGACACCCACTACCGTGGCGCTGATCGACGCTTCCTTGGTCATGTAGGCGCCATAGATCATGATCGAGCCCACGCCCACGCTCAGCGAAAAGAACGCATGTCCCATCGCAGGCAACAAACCCTCCATGATCTGTTCGGGCTTGAAGTCGAACATGAAGTGCACGCCCTCCATGAAGTGCCCGGTGGTGAGGCTGTAACCAAGAAGAATCACCATCAGCACGAAAAGCAGCGGCATCAGGATACGCAGGCTGCGCTCCAGACCGGCATTCACGCCTTTGGCGATAGTGAACGCCGACAGCAACATGAACAGCGTGTGCCAGGCAACAAGGCGCCATGGGTCAGCGATCAACTCGCCGAAAAACGCGCCGACGCCATCAGGGGTCACTGCCTGAAAATTGCCTTTGCCGACATCGATGATGTACTCCAGCGACCAACCGCCGACGACACTATAAAAAGAAATGATCAGCAGTGCAGTGATCATCCCGGCGAATGCGCCCCAGGACCACTTGCTCGAATGACCAGCCTCGCGCGCCAGCACTTTCAGGGCGTTGGCCGGGCTCTGCCGGGCGCGACGGCCGATCAGGGTTTCGGCCATCATGACGGGAATGCCGATCAGAGCGATGCACGCCAGGAACACCAGAACGAATGCACCACCCCCATAAACGCCGACCATGTAGGGGAATTTCCATATGCTGCCCAACCCCACGGCAGAGCCGGTCGCAGCCAGGATGAACACCCAGCGACTCGCCCAGCTACCGTGAACTGAAACCTTGTCCGTCGACATCGTTGACACGCCCAACACGCAAAAAAGATCGCGCATTGTCCGGGATTCACTCAACGTGCTCAAGCGCACTGCTTCAGGGGCATCGAGCCCATAGCGCAGAGAACCGTTGATCCCTATAATGCGTCGCCTATGGCTAAGCTCAAGAAACATCCCACAGGGACCATCGCGCAAAATAAAAAGGCGCGTCACGATTACTTCATCGAACACAAGTTCGAGGCCGGTCTGGTCCTGGCTGGCTGGGAAGTAAAAAGCCTGCGTGCCAACAAGGTGCAGCTGGTGGACAGTTACGTGCTGCTCAAAGACGGTGAGGCCTGGCTGATGGGCAGCCATATCTCGCCGCTGACGACAGCCAGTACCCACGTCATCGCTGACCCGACACGCACCCGTAAACTGCTGCTGAACAAGCGCGAGCTGGACAAGCTCATCTCGTCTGTTTCGCAGAAAGGCTATGCCTGCGTGGCCCTCTCCCTTTACTGGAAGCAGCACTTGATCAAGTGCGAAATCGCTTTGGGCAAAGGCAAGAAGGAATACGACAAGCGCGATACCGAGCGCGAACGCGACTCCAATCGCGAATTGCATCGCGCCGTGCGCAACAAAGGCAAGGAAGAGTGATTCTTTCGGGCGCCTGACCTGTTGGAGTGAGCTTGCTCGCGATAGCGACCTGTCAGACACATTAGTGTTCTCTGACAGACCGCTATCGCGAGCAAGCTCACTCCTACAAGCCTTGCAGCGAAGTCGAACCTACCGGCTCAGGTTCACATCCCGTTGCGCCGCTCGGCCCGAGCAGTGCGCTGCACCTGCTGGCGCACTTCTTCCAGCACTTCCTGCACATACAGCAGATGTCGGCTGGACACCTCTCGGGCATCGTCCGCCCGCCCTTCGATAATCGCCAGATACAATTCACGATGCTGATTGATCAGCATGTCGCGAGTCTCTGCCCGCTGTTTGTACATACCGCCGATATTGGTCACTACATTGCGGCGCAGCAGATCGAACAGACCGCGAATGGTGTGCAGCAAGACGGCGTTATGGCTGGCTTCGGCAATCGCGAGGTGAAAATTCGCATCAGCCGCGCCCTCTTCCGCACGACTCACCTCATCGACCCGGCTGTAGCAATCCTGCAGGGCATCGAATGCCTCGCGCAGCCTGGCCCGATCAACATCGGTCGCACGAATGGCCGCGTAGTACGCACAGGAAGCTTCGAGGGTGTGACGGAACTCCAGCAGGTCACGCTGCGCCTCGGAACTGCTTTCCAACAGATGCAGCAACGGGTCGCTGAAGGTCGAACCCAGATTTTCCACGACATAATTGCCGCCACCTTGCCGGCTGACCAGCAGCCCCTTGGCGGTAAGTTTCTGAATGGCTTCGCGCAGGGAAGGACGCGAGACGCCGAACTGCTCGGCCAGCGCACGCTCGGCAGGCAAGCGTCCACCGGGCCGCAGCGTTCCCTCCAGGATCATCCTTTCTAGCTGTTCGACGATATCGTCAGACAAGCGGCGCTGACGCACCTGGTCAAAGCCCATACCCCTCACTCCACATCCACAGCAGCCCCGTCCGACACCAAAGCGGGGGCGCATATTCTCGCTGATTGTGAACCGACATTCACCCAGCAGATGTAGGACAAATGACCGATTCAAGCAAAAAGCGGGATAACTGCTACAAAAGTTTTAGAGCCTTAAATTGACACACCAACGCCAAGGCTTTTAACCTAGCGCCAAGACATTGTAAATTGGTATTACCAATTTATGGATGCCGGCGACTAGTGGTCATCCACCACGGTACGCCGCAGGCAGTTCGCGACGGCGGATGCTTGAGCTGGTGAGCTGTGCGACTCGTTCGTCAGCACCGGCAGGACGACAGGAAAGCAGTTGTCCCCTGCAGGAGCCGCGCACGTAAGACATGGACACCGGGCCTAACCAACAACAATTAGGGGCCTCCTACATGCAAACCTGGCAACAGCTCTATACACCTCTCGGCAGCCTGAGCCTATCGGCACTGGTTGCAGTCATTCCCATCGTCTTTTTCTTTCTCGCATTGGCGATATTCCGGCTCAAAGGGCACGTTGCAGGTGCAATTACCCTGCTGCTGGCGGTACTGATTGCGATCTTCGCGTTCCAGATGCCTGCGGACATGGCAGTGGCCTCGGCGGTCTACGGCTTCCTCTACGGTTTGTGGCCCATCGCCTGGATCATCGTCGCGGCGGTGTTCCTCTACAAACTCACAGTGAAGAGCGGCCAGTTCGAGATCATTCGCAGCTCGGTCATGTCGATCACCGACGACCAGCGCCTTCAGGTCTTGCTGATCGGCTTCTGCTTCGGCGCATTCCTCGAAGGTGCGGCAGGCTTCGGCGCGCCGGTGGCGATCACTGCGGCATTGCTGGTGGGCCTGGGCCTGAACCCGCTCTACGCAGCGGGTCTTTGCCTGATCGCCAACACCGCGCCAGTGGCTTTCGGCGCGTTGGGGATTCCGATCATCGTCGCCGGACAAGTCTCGGGCATCGACGCATTCAAGATCGGCGCGATGGCGGGTCGTCAGTTGCCATTGCTGTCGGTGTTCGTACCGTTCTGGCTGATGTTCATGATGGACGGCGTCAAAGGCGTGAAAGAAACCTGGCCAGCCGCTCTGGTGGCGGGCGGCAGCTTTGCGATCGTGCAGTTTCTGACGTCCAACTACATTGGTCCGGAACTGCCAGACATTACCTCGGCACTGGTCAGCCTCGTTTCTCTGACGTTCTTCCTGAAAGTCTGGCAACCGGCTCGTGCAGCAGATGCACAAGTTGCAAGCGCCGGTGGCGGCGCGGTCG
>Ga0160447_101255_pt1 | contig 10062 bp, 12 predicted proteins | sample HID1973K_E1MG_FD_108222 | JGI IMG/M metagenome (GOLD analysis project Ga0160447, IMG submission 108222) | Enriched mosquito-associated microbial communities from UW Madison campus, WI, USA - HID1973K_E1 MG | ecosystem: Host-associated > Arthropoda: Insects > Digestive system > Unclassified ...
AGCCGCGCCTGCAGCGCCGCGATCGCGGCCAGGCCTGCGGTTTCGGTGCGCAGGATGCGCGGGCCCAACTGCAGGCCCTGGAAGCCGGCCCCGGCCAACACCTGCCGGTCGCGCGGCGACCAGCCGCCTTCCGGGCCGATCGCCACCACCAGCGTCACGCCAGGCGGCGCCTGCAGCGTGGAGAGGCGATGCTCTCCTTGCGGATCCAGCGTCAGCTTCAGCGCCTCGGCCGGCACCCCGGCCGCCGCATCCGCCAGCGATTGCGGCGGCGACAGCTGCGGCACCCGCGCGCGCCCGGACTGCTCGCAAGCCGACACGATCACATTGCGCCAGTGCGCGACGCGCTTGGCCGCACGCGCGGCATCCAGCTTCACCTCGGTGCGCTCGGCGTTGACCGGCAGCACCGCCGATACCCCCAGCTCGGTGGCTTTCTGCAAAATCAGGTCCATCTTCTCGCCGCGCGCGATGCCTTGCAGCAGCACGATCGACCGTGGCGATTCGTTGTCGACCGCCACCGCGGCGCCCAGTCTGGCGCGCGCCTCGCGCTTGTTCGCCGCGACCAAGATGGCGGGATAGTCGTGGCCGTCGCCGTTGAACAGCACGCAGTGGTCGCCTTCGCCCAGGCGCAGCACCCGCAGCAGATGGTTGGCGGTGTCTTCCGGCAGGACGATCTCCGCACCCGGCGCCAGCGGCAGGTCGACATGGCTGCGGGTCAGGCGCATGCGGTGGCCTCCTCGATCGCGGCCAGGGTGGTTTCCGCCAGCAGGGCCAACTGGCTGTCGTCCACGCAGTAGGGCGGCATCCAATACAGCACGTCGCCGAGCGGACGCAGCACCACGCCGCGCGCCAGCGCCGCGCGGTAGGCGTGCAGGCCGACGCGTGCGGCGGCGGGGAACGGCGTGCGCCGGTCGCCCTCTTGGGTCAGTTCGAAGGCCACCACCATGCCGGCCTGGCGCACGTCGGCGACATGCCGATGGTCGCGCAGCGGCAACGACAGCTCGCGCATCGTCGCGGCGATGCCGAGGTTGCGCTCGACCACTGCGTCGTTGGCGAAGATGTCCAGGCAGGCCAGCGCCGCCGAACAGGCCAGCGGATTGCCGGTATAGCTGTGCGAATGCAGGAAGGCGCGTTCGCGCGAGTCGTCGAGGAACGCGTCGTAGAGCTCCTGCGTGGCCAGCACCGCCGACAGCGGCAGGAAGCCGCCGGTCAGGCCCTTGGACAGGCACATCAGGTCCGGCATGACCCCGGCCTGCTCGCAGGCGAACATCGTGCCGGTGCGGCCGAAGCCGGTGGCGATCTCGTCGGCGATCAGGAACGCCCCGTGCGCATCGCACAGTTCGCGCGCCCGGGCGACGTAGGCCGGATCGTGCATGCGCATGCCGCCGGCGCATTGCAGTCGCGGCTCCAGGATCACCGCGCAGATTTCGCCCGGATGCTGGTCGAACAGGTCGGCCAGGGCATCGGCGGCCTGGTGCGCGCGTTCGGCCGCGCTCTGGCCCGGCTCGGCGAGGTAGGCGTCGGGCGAGGGCGCGAACAGCGACTCGGCCAGCAGCGGCGCATACACCCGCCGGTATAGCGGAATATCGCCGACCGACAACGCGCCGATGGTTTCGCCGTGGTAGCCGTTCTCCAGCGCGACGAAGCGGGTCCGCTGCGGTTCGCCGCGGTTGCGGAAATAGTGGAAGGCCATCTTCAGCGCGACCTCGACCCCGGCCGAGCCGTTGTCGGCGAAGAACACCTTGCTCAGCGGCGCGCGCCCGGCCTGGCGCGGGGCGATCCGCAGCAGGCGTTCGGCCAGCTGGATCGCCGGCTCGTGGCCGAAACCGGCCAGCATCACCTGTTCCAGCTGGCCGGCCTGGGCGGCGATCGCCGCGGCGATGCGCGGCTCGGCGTGGCCGAACAGGTTGGTCCACCAGCTGCTCACCGCATCCAGGTAATGGCGGCCGTCGTGGCCGATCAGCCAGGCACCTTGGCCGCGTGCGATCGGCACCAGCGGCAGCGTGTCCGGGTGCTCGCGCATCTGCGTGCAGGGGTGCCACAGCACGGCGAGGTCGCGCTGGCGCCAGTGCTCGGCCAGTGCCTGGGCGTTGGGGTCTGATAGCATTTCGGTTCGATGAGTCTCTTTGCGCATATGCCCATTCTATTGCCCATCGCGCGGGCCGCTTCCTTCCGGGTATCGCCGGCATGAGCCGGACGCTGCCGGTCATCCATCAGGTCAGCGAGCTGGGCGAGGGCCGCCAGCAGCTGGACCTGGAGTTCTCCAACGGCGAGCGTCGCCTGTATCACCGCCAGCTCAGCGGCGGCCACGGCGCCGTGGTGGTCGTGCCAATGCTGGACGAGGACACCGTGCTGCTGGTGCGCGAGTACGCCGCTGGGGTGCATCGCTACGAGCTGGGCCTGGTCAAGGGCCGTATCGATCCGGGCGAGACGCCGCTGCAGGCCGCCGACCGCGAACTGAAGGAAGAGGCCGGCTACGGCGCGCGCCGGCTCGACGTGCTGCGCGCGATGACCCTGGCGCCTACCTACATGAGCCACCAGTCCTGGCTGGTGGTGGCGCGCGACCTGTACCCCGAGCGCCTGCCGGGCGACGAACCCGAGGAGCTGGAAGTGGTGCCCTGGAAGCTCTCCGAGCTCGACGCGCTGATGTTGCGTGAAGACTTCTCCGAAGGCCGCTCGCTGGCCGCGTTGTTCATCGCCCGCCAGTGGCTGCAGGGCGAGCGATGAGCGGCGACCGGCAGCTCACCGAATCGGTCATCGGCATCGCAGAGGCCGCCGGCGAGGCGATCATGGCGGTGTATCGCGACGGCTTCTCCGTGCAAACCAAGGAAGACGCCAGCCCGCTCACCCAGGCCGACCTGGCCGCACACCGGCTCATCGTTGCCGGGCTGACCCAGCTGACCCCGGACATTCCGGTGCTGTCGGAAGAGTCGGCGCTGGTGCCCTGGGAAACCCGCCGGCAATGGCGCCGCTACTGGCTGGTCGACCCGCTCGACGGCACCCGCGAATTCATCAAGCGCAATGGCGAATTCAGCGTCAACATCGCGCTGATCGACGACGGCGAGGCGGTGTTCGGGGTGATCCAGGCGCCAGTCGACGGCCGCCTGTGGCATGCCTGGCGCACCGGCCCCGCGCTGCGTCGCGCAGGCACCCAGGACGTCGCCTTGCGCGTGCATGCGCCGGCGCTGGCGCCGCTGCGCGTGGCCGCCAGCCGCTCGCACCGCGGCCCGCGGACCGACGCGCTGCTGGCGCGGATGGGCGAGGTGGAAGTGATCGCTCAGGGCTCGTCGCTGAAATTCTGCCGCATCGCCGATGGCGAGCTGGACGTGTACCCGCGCTTCGGTCCGACCTCCGAATGGGACACCGCCGCCGGCCAGTGCGTGCTCGAAGCCGCCGGCGGCCAGCTGCTCGCCGCCGGCAGCGGCAAACCGTTCCGCTACAACCAGCGCGAAAGCCTGCTCAACGGCGACTTCATCGCTTTCGGCGACCCGGCACTGCCGTGGCGCGACTGGCTGTGATCCACGTGATTCGCCTCCGCTCTTTGTAGGAGCGGCTTCAGCCGACCCGTGATGCCAGGGGTCACGGCGGAAGCCACTCCTACAACTGCGGCATCATGGACCATCTCCCGCGAGCAACCTGCCCATGAACCTGGCCGAGCCCAACGCCACGCGCGACATCCACGAACTGCTGCGGATCATGGCGCGGCTGCGCGACCCGACCGATGGATGCCCCTGGGACCTGGCGCAGGACTTCGCCAGCATCGCCCCCTACACGATCGAGGAGGCCTACGAAGTCGCCGACGCCATCGATCGCCACGATCTGCCGGCGCTCAAGGACGAATTGGGCGATCTGCTGCTGCAAGTGGTCTTCCACGCACAGATGGCCAGCGAGCAGGGCGCCTTCGGTTTCGGCGACGTCGTCGCGGCGATCAGCGACAAGCTGCTGCGCCGCCACCCGCACGTGTTCGGCGATGCCTCGGCCGAGGACGCCGACGCGGTCAGCGCAAACTGGGAGGCGATCAAGCGTGCCGAACGCCGCGACGCCGGCGATGCCGATGCCTCGGCGCTGGCCGGCATCGCGCGTGGCCTGCCCGAATGGCAGCGCGCGGTGAAACTGCAGTCGCGCGCCGCACGCGTCGGTTTCGACTGGCCCAATCCCGCTCCGGTGATGGCCAAGCTGCACGAGGAAATCGAAGAGGTGCGGCAGGAGTTCGCCTACGGCGATACCGAAGCCCGCCACGCGCAGCTGCAAGAGGAAATCGGCGACGTCCTGTTCGTCTGCGCCAACCTGGCCCGGCATGCGAAGGTCGATGTCGGCGCCGCGTTGCGCCAGGCCAACCACAAGTTCGAGCGCCGTTTCCGTGCGATGGAAACGATCGCGGCCGGGCAGGGGCAGCCACTCGACGCGCTGTCGCTGACCGAACAGGACGCGCTGTGGGAGCAGGTCAAGCAGGCTGAGCGCCAGGGATGAAGACGCTGTTGCTGTTCGTGGTCACCGCGCTGGCCGAGATCGTCGGCTGCTATCTGCCCTGGCTGTGGCTGCGCCAGGGCGGCAGCGCCTGGTTGTTGGCACCGGCCGCGGCCAGCCTCGCCTTGTTCGTCTGGTTGCTCAGCCTGCACCCGACCGCGTCCGGGCGCGTTTACGCCGCCTACGGCGGGGTCTACGTCGCGGTGGCGCTGCTGTGGCTGTGGCAGGTCGACGGCGTGCGGCCCACCCGCTGGGACCTGCTGGGCGCCACGCTGTGCCTGTCGGGCATGGCGGTGATCATGTTCGCGCCTCGTCCGGCCTGAGCGCCCTCTCCCATCCGCGCCGATCGCGGCGGCGTATCCTGTGCTCGTTTCCAGCGCCCGGAGGGAGGGTCATGCGCCGGTTCGCCAGCTTCCGCGAGTTCTATCCGTACTACCTGAGCGAGCATGCCAACCGCACTTCGCGTCGGCTGCATTTCGTCGGCAGCTGCGGTGTGCTGTTGGTGCTCGCGTTGGCGATCGCCAACGCGCGCCCATGGTGGCTGCTGGCAGCGCTGGCCTGCGGCTATGGGTTTGCCTGGATCGGCCACTTCTTCTTCGAGAAGAACCGGCCGGCGACGTTCCGCCATCCCTTCTATTCGTTTGCCGGCGACTGGGTCATGTTCCGCGACATCCTGTCCGGTCGCATCCCGTTCTGAGCGGCGCGCCCGGCATACTGGGTCTTCACAAGGATCAGACCGAAACGGAGGGGCGGATGTTTACGACCGGATTTCTCACGCTGGTAGTGCTGGTGGCCGGTGCCATCGTGCTGTTCAAGGCGGTGCGCATGGTGCCGCAGGGCTACGAATGGACGGTGGAGCGCTTCGGCCGCTACACCCACACGATGACGCCCGGCCTGCATTTCCTGATCCCGATCGTCTACGGCGTCGGCCGCAAGGTGAACATGATGGAGCAGGTGCTGGAGGTGCCCAGCCAGGACGTCATCACCAAGGACAATGCGGTGGTGCGCGTGGACGGGGTGGTGTTCTTCCAGGTGCTCGACGCGGCCAAGGCGGCCTATGAAGTGGCCAACCTCGAAGTGGCCACCATCGCCTTGGTGCAGACCAACATCCGCACCGTGATCGGTTCGATGGACCTGGACGAGTCGCTGAGCCAGCGCGAGACCATCAACGCCAAGCTGCTCAATGTCGTCGACCACGCCACCAATCCGTGGGGCATCAAGGTCACCCGCATCGAGATCAAGGACATCCAGCCGCCGCAGAATCTGGTGCAGTCGATGCAGCAGCAGAAGATGGCCGAGCAGAACAAGCGCGCGGCGGTGCTCGACGCCGAAGGCGTGCGCCAGTCGGCGATCCTGCGCGCCGAGGGCGAGAAGCAGGCCGCGGTGCTCGAGGCCGAGGGCCGCAAGGAAGCCGCCTTCCGCGACGCCGAAGCGCGCGAGCGACTGGCCCAGGCCGAAGCCAAGGCGACCCAGATGGTGTCCGACGCGATCGCCAACGGCAACGTGCAGGCGATCAATTACTTCGTCGCGCAGAAGTACGTCGAGGCATTCAAGGAGCTGGCCACTGCGCCGAACCAGAAGTTCGTGCTGATGCCGATGGAGTCCAGCGGCATCATCGGCTCGATCGCCGGCATCGCCGACCTGGCGCGCGAGGCGCTGGCCGATCGCGCCGCGCAGCCGCCCAACCGCGTGCCGGGATCGCAGTCGCCGCAACCACCCCGTTTCGGAGGCTGAGCCATGCGCGCCGAAGTGGTGGTGTGGGCGGCGCTGGCTTTGTTGCTGTTCGCCGCCGAGGCGCTGGCGCCGGGCGCCTTCATGCTGTGGATGGGCTTCGCCGCGGTGGTGGTATTCCTGGCGGTGTGGCTGCTGCCGGGCATTCCGGTGCTGGTCCAGGGGGTGGCCTTCGTGGTGCTGAGCTTCCTGGCGGTGCAGATCTACCGCACCCGCTTCCGTGGTGCCGGCCGAGAGAGCGACCAGCCGCTGCTTAATCGCCGCGCCGAACAGTTGATCGGCCGGGTCGTGCCGCTGGACCAGGCCATCAGCGGTGGCCGCGGCCGGGTGAAGATCGACGACGCGTTCTGGGTCGTCGCCGGCCCGGACCTGCCCGTCGGCAGCCCGGTGCGCGTGGTCGCCGTCGACGGGATGACCTTGAAGGTGCAAGCGGCCTGAAGCACGCTCCCTCTCCCGCAAGCGGAAGAAGGTTGGGGTGAGGGCGCCCTGACGCAGTGCGTCGAGCGTCGCCTGGGCCGGCGGGCGATAATGGCGGTCTTTCCAGCGGAACGACCGTCATGACCCAGCGCAAGACCATCCTCAACGACTCCCACCGCGCCCTCGGCGCCAAGATGGTGGACTTCGGCGGCTGGGACATGCCCATCCACTACGGCTCGCAGATCGACGAGCACCACCTGGTGCGTAGCGACGCCGGCATGTTCGACGTCAGCCACATGACCGTGGTCGACCTGCACGGCGCGCGCGTGCGCGATTTCCTGCGCCACCTGGTCGCCAACTCCGTCGACAAGCTCAAGGTGCCGGGCAAGGCCCTGTACACCTGCATGCTGAATCCGCAGGGCGGCGTGGTCGACGACCTCATCGTCTACTTCCAGGGCGAGGATTTCTTCCGCCTGGTCGTCAACGCCGCCACCCGCGACAAGGACCTGGCGTGGATCGGTGAACAGGCGGCCGCATTCGACGTGCGCGTGAGCGAGCGTCCCGACTTCGCGATGATCGCGGTGCAGGGACCGACTGCCCGCGAGAAGGTGATTGCGCTGTTGGCGGACGCCGACCAGGCCGCCGCGCGCAAGCTCGGCCGCTTCGCCGCGCTGCATGCCACCTCGCGCAGCGGCGTGGCGCTGTTCCTGGCGCGTACCGGCTACACCGGCGAAGACGGCTTCGAGATCGTGCTGCCCGAAGGCGACGCGGTGGCGTTCTGGAACGCGCTGCTGGACGTCGGCGTCAAGCCGGCGGGCCTGGGCGCGCGCGACACGCTGCGCCTGGAGGCGGGCATGAACCTCTACGGGCAGGACATGGACGATGCGGTGTCGCCGTACGAAGCGGCGCTGGCCTGGACCGTCGCGCTGGACGAGGGCCGTGACTTCATCGGCCGCGCCGTGCTCGAACAGCAGCAGGCGCAGGGCGCGCCGCGGCAGATGATCGGCCTGGTGATGGACGAGAAGGGCGTGCTGCGCCACGGCCAAAAGGTGCTGACCGCGCAAGGCGAGGGCGAGATCCTGTCCGGCACTTTCTCGCCGACGCTGGGCAAGGCGATCGCATTCGCGCGCGTGCCGGCCGGCGAACCCGGCCAGGTGCGCGTGGACATCCGCGGCAAGGAAGTGCCGGTGCGCGTGGTCAAGTTCCCGTTCGTGCGCGAAGGCCAGGCGCAGCCGGGCGTGCTGGGCTGAGTTCCGACACAGGACCGATCCCGGCACGGGTGCTGGACCCGCGCCGGGTTGGTTAAACTATCCGCCCATCCCCGTTACCCGTTTTTCGGAGCTGCCCCATGAGCGAGATCCCAGGCGACCTCAAGTTCCTCAAGTCCCACGAGTGGGCCCGCGCCGAAGGCAACGGCCGCGTCACCGTCGGCATTTCCGACCACGCCCAAGGCCTGCTCGGCGACCTGGTCTACGTCGAACTTCCCAACGTGGGCGACACCGTCCAGGCCGGCAACGGCGCGGCGGTGGTGGAGTCGGTCAAGGCCGCTTCGGACGTCTACAGCCCGGTCACCGGCAAGGTCGTGGAGGTCAACGAGGCACTCAACGACAAGCCGGAGACCATCAACGAAGACGCCTATGGCGACGGCTGGATCTTCGTGGTCGAGCTCAGCGAGCCGGAGCAGCTCAACGAACTGCTGTCCCCGGACGACTACGCCGAGCTGCTGGAAGACGAAGATCACTGATCCTTCACTTCCGCTCGACGACAGACGCAAACGGCCGCGAAAGCGGCCGTTTTTTTATGCCCGGCGGTTCGGTCGTCATTCCCGGCGGCGGGTTTTCCGTCGTCGCGGAGTGTGTCGTCGGAGCTCGCGGTCGTCGCTTTCCGTCGCCGATCGCGGTGCGCGTCGGCATGCATCGACGCTGCACCGACCGCTTCGGCACGCACGCGTCGGGGGTTGGCGCGCCGCAAAAGTTTGCGCATTTCGATGGATGCGATGCCGCGGAAGGCAGATCCGGCGTAAAAATTTTCAGCCGCCCGACAGGCTCTCGGCGGCGCCCGCCAAGACGATCGGCGGGTGTTCCGATAGCGACCGCTGCGCCGGCGTGTTCTGCAGTGCGTTTACGAAACGCAGCCAAAAAGAAGCTGTTTTTTTTCGTGCGTGCTTTTTGTCGCGCGCGTATGCGGTGTCACCGACGCAGTCCGCGCGCATCGCCGTCGTCGCCGAGAGCAGTGCTGGGAGGGGTGGGGGAGGAAAATATTTTGCGCGGGAGTGTTGACAGTAAAAAAAACCGTGATTAGGTTTCGCCCAGCAGACGTTGCCTGCCGCAGAGAGTGAGCCGAATCGACATCAAGGTGACAAGCAAGAACCGGACATCCACCGAGCAACCTTCCATGGTGGATGCGGGACTGCTTCCCTCCGCGAAAAGCCGCAACGTCTTTCCATCGTGCACCCGTGCCGGCGTCGGCGCGGGTGTTTCTGTATCCGCCGCGTCGTTGCCGACGGTCAGGCGGTCTCCGCGGGCGAATCCCGCCGCGGAACTTCGTTTCACTGGGCACTCAACTCCATAGTTCACTGACGAGGAGCCATCACATGGCCACTAAGAAAGCTGCGAAGAAGAAACCTGCCGCCAAGAAAGCGGTGAAGAAGACCGCCAAGAAGGCTGGCGCCAAGAAGGCCGTCAAGAAGGTAACCAAGAAGGCCGCTGCCAAGAAGACGGTGAAGAAGGCCGCCAAGAAGGCGACCAAGAAGACCGCCAAGAAGACGGTGAAGAAGGCCGCCAAGAAGGCGACCAAGAAGACCGCCAAGAAGGCCGCCAAGAAGTCGGTGAAGAAGGCCGCCAAGAAGGCGACCAAGAAGTCCCCGGCCAAGAAGGTAGCCAAGAAGGCAGCGAAGAAGACTGCCAAGAAGGCCGCCAAGAAGTCGGTGAAGAAGGCCGCGAAGAAGGCCGCTCCGAAGAAGGCTGCGAAGAAGGTCGCCAAGAAGAAGCCGGCCGCTCGCAAGAAGAAGTCGGCTCCGGTCGCTCTGCCGGCCACCCCGGCTCCGCTGATCTGATCCAGTCCCGATAAGCCGTAAAACATCAAGCTCTCTCCCCGGCGCCCAGCGGGGAGGGAGCTTTTTTATTGGGCGATGAAGTCGCCCGAACTTCGCGTCTGGTGGTCTGCGCCTTCTGTTGGCGCTCTTCTCCTGCCATTGGGACGCCTGCAGCTGCTGGGGCTTGCGAGGTGGGGGTGTTGAGGGGGCGCGCGTGCGGGGTTGCGGTTTGGTGGCGTCGGCTTACGTTTTGGGCACCGCCCTGGCGGGAGTGGGCGGGCCCGGCTCGGTTGGACATCCTGTCCAACAGCGGCACATCCCGCTGCGCGGGCTGCGCCCCCCAAGTTTGCTGCGCAAACTTCGGGCCCCAGTTTCGACCTCGCCTATCCCCGCGCCTGTCGGCGCGCCCCTTAACA
>Ga0160447_101256_pt1 | contig 10061 bp, 8 predicted proteins | sample HID1973K_E1MG_FD_108222 | JGI IMG/M metagenome (GOLD analysis project Ga0160447, IMG submission 108222) | Enriched mosquito-associated microbial communities from UW Madison campus, WI, USA - HID1973K_E1 MG | ecosystem: Host-associated > Arthropoda: Insects > Digestive system > Unclassified ...
CATGACCGGGCGCACCGGCTGCGGCCTGTGCGGCACCGAGAGCCTGGCCCACGTGGCGCGCGACCTGCCGGTGCTGGGCGCCGGCAGGCCGCTGGCGCGCGAGGCCATCAGCCGCGCCATGTCGCAGTTCTGCGCGCTGCAGACGCTGCAGCAGGCCACCGGCGCGGTGCATGCCGCCGCCTGGTGCTCGGCGCAGGGCGAGGTGATGTGGCTGCGCGAGGACGTCGGCCGCCACAACGCGCTGGACAAGCTCATCGGCGCCCTGGCCGCGCAGGACGTGGATGCCGGCAGCGGCTTCATCGCCGTCACCAGCCGGGCCAGCTTCGAGATGGTGCAGAAGACCGCCATGGCCGGCGTGCCGCTGCTGGCCGCCGTGTCCGCACCGACTTCCTTCGCCGTGGCCACCGCGCAGCGCGCGCGCATGACCCTGGTGGGCTTCGCCCGGCAGCAGGACCTGGTGGTCTACTGCGACAACGGCGGGCGCCTGCAACTCGACACCAGTACCGCCGCTGCGGCGCAGACATCCCATGCACACTGAAAACCTGGTCCGGATGGTCAACCAGATCGGCACCTTCTTCGAAGCCATGCCCGACCGCGCCGCCGCGCTCGAAGAAATGGCGCAGCACATCCGCAAGTTATGGGAGCCGCGCATGCGCAAGCAGCTGCTCGCGCACGTCGACAGCAGCGGCGAGGGCCTGACGGCGATGGCCGCCGAGGCGATGGCGCGGCACCGGGCGACCATCGTCTGACGGCCCCCGCGCGGACGGTTTTCCGTGCGCCGATCGGCGCGTTGGCCGGAAAGCCGTTCGCGCGACATCGCCGGCGTGGGGCGTGTGCCTGCGCAGGGACGGCGCCAGGTCACTGGCACAATGCGTGCTGGGAAATGATGTTTGACTTTCATTTCCCGCGCGTCTGTCCATGCTGCGTCTCCTGCTCGTCTCCGTTTCGATGCTGTGTTGTGCCAGCGCCGCCATTGCCCAGCCGATCGACACACTGAAGCGCATTGCCGATACAGGCACCATCAACCTGGGACACCGAGAGTCTTCGGTGCCGTTTTCGTACTACGACAACCGGCGCCAGGTGGTCGGCTACTCGCACGAGCTGATGCTCAAGGTGCTCGATTCGATCAAGGCGGAACTGAAGCTGCCGGCGTTGACCATCAAGCTGGTCCCGGTGACGCCGCAGAACCGGCTTGCGCTGGTGCAGAACGGCACGGTCGACATCGAATGCGGCTCCACCACGCACAACCGCGAGCGTGCGCGCCAGGTGGCGTTCTCGGTCTCCATCTTCAAGATCGGCACGCGCCTGATGACGGCGCGCGGTTCGGGCATCCGCGACTTCCCCGACCTGGCGCGCAGGCGCGTGGTCGTCACCGCCGCCACGACCTCGGAGCGGCTGCTTCGCCTTTTCAACGAAGGGATCGGGCACAAGTTCACCATCGTGGTCGCCAAGGACCACGACGAGTCGTTCGCGCTGCTGGAGGCGGGCCGGGTCGACGCCTTCATGATGGATGACGCACTGCTGTACGGCGAGCGCGCCAAGGCCCACGAGCCCGAGCGCTGGGTGGTGGTGGGCTCGCCCATGTCGGCGGAAGTCTACGGCTGCGTGATGCGCAGCGGCGATCGCGATCTGAAGCGCATCGTCGACGCCTCGCTCACCCGCCAGATGCAGTCGGGCGAAGCCATGCGCATCTATGCCAAGTGGTTCCAGCAGCCGATCCCGCCGCGCGGCCTGAACCTGAACTGGCCGGCGTCGCCGGACCTGGTGGAGCTGTTCCGGATGCCCAACGATCTGCCGATCGACTAGGGCCCTGACGCGTGCCGGGTCCGACGTTTCGCTTCCGCGCCCCCCGCGCCGCCAGGCGCCTGCTGGCCGTCATCGCCGCCCTGGTGTTGATGGGCGCGAGCGCCGTGTACGCCTACCGCCACGAGGAGCGCGCCCGCACGCGGCAACTTCCGAACGACGCCAACCATCGGCTGGACCTGGTCGCCTCCGCCCTCGAGGGCATGGCCAAGCGCCTCGAGCATGTGCCTGCGACGATCCAGCTCAACCCCGAGATCCTGGCGCTGCTGCGCGAGCCGGCGTCGCCCTCGCGCGTGGCCGCGGCGAACACCTACCTGCGTCGGCTCAATGCGCATGTGGGCAGCCTGGCCGCGTTCACGCTGAACGTGCGCGGCACGGTGGTGGCGTCCAGCAACGACAGCCATCCGGACGACAGCATGCTGGGCACCGACGCGTCGTTTCGCCCCTATTTCCTGGAAGCGCTGTCGGGGCGCGTCGGCCGTCACTTCGCCATCGGCGTGGACGGGCGGGTCCCGGGCTACTTCGTGTCGCATCCGATCCGCGACGGCGCGCTCGTGGTCGGCGTGGCCGTGATCAAGGTCAGCCTGGAGCCGATCGACCAGACCTGGAGCATGGTCGGCGTGCCGGCACTGCTTGCGGACGCCAACCGGGTGGTCATCCACAGCTCCTACCTGCCCTGGCGCTACACCGCGCTCGCGCCGGTGACGCTGGAGCAGCGCGTCGACATGCAGCTCACGCGCATGTACGCCGACCTGCAGATCCGGGAGTTTCCGCTGGCGCCGCGCCTGGACGCGCAGGCCGAAAGTCAGCGCATCGGCGAGCAGCTGATCCTGACGCGCCCGCTCGACGGCATGGACTGGCGCGTCATGCTGTTCCTGGACCTGAAGGGCGTGCGTCACGCGGCGCTGATGCAGGGCGCCATGTCGGCCGTCGCCGCGGCCTTCGTCGTGCTGCTCGCGCTGGTGCTGGTGCAGGCGCGGCGCATCCAGCGCCAGCGGCAGGACGCGCGGCGACTCCTGGAATGCGCCAACCTCGAACTCGAGACCAAGGTCGAGGCCCGCATGCAGGACCTGACCGAAGCCAACGCCCTGCTCAAGCGCGAGGTGCGCGATCGCGAGCAGGCCGAACACTCGCTGCGCGCCGCCCAGGACGAGCTCGTGCAGACGGCCAAGATGGCCACGCTGGGCCAGCTGGCCGCGGGCATCACCCACGAGCTGACGCAGCCGCTGGGCGCGGTGCGCACGCTGTCGGGCAATGCCGAGGAGTTCCTGCGCCGCGGACAGCTGGAGCCGCTGGCCGGCAACCTCCAGATCATCGGCAGGCTGACCGACCAGATGGGCAACATCATCCAGCCCCTCAAGGCGTTCGCACGCAAGTCCGACGCGGTGCACGGCCCCACCGACATCGGCCAGACCTTCAGCAATGCGCTGTTCCTGTACGGTCCGCGGCAGCGCCAGATGAAGGTCGAGGTGATCAATGCCTGTGCGCCCGGCACCGTGTTCGCGTGGTGCGACGCCAATCGCCTCGAGCAGGTGCTGATCAACCTGGTCGGCAACGCGCTGGACGCGATGGCGGCCACGCCGCAGCCCTGCCTGACGCTGAGGGCCGGCAGCCACGTGCGCCAGGGCGTCAGTGGCCGCTGGACCTGGATCGACATCGAGGACAACGGCACCGGCCTGTCGCCAACGGCCCGGGCGCAGCTGTTCGAGCCCTTCTTCACGACCAAGGCACCAGGCGCCGGTCTGGGCCTCGGCCTGGCGATCTCGCGCGACATCGTGCGCGGCTTCGGCGGCGACATCCTGGCGCTGGACCGCCATGGCGGGGGCACCTGCTTTCGCCTGCACATCCCCGCGCAAGCTCCTTCGACATCATGAAGCTATCCGATCTCTCCGTCCTGATCGTGGAGGACGACCCGCACCTGCAGCTGGGCTGCGTGCAGGCCATGCAGCTGGCCGGCATCGCGGCGCGCGCCGTCGCATCGGCGGAAGAAGCGCACGGCTTGATCGCGCCTGGCTTCGCGGGCGTGGTGGTCACCGACATGCTGTTGCCGGGACAGGATGGCCTGGCGCTGATCCGCTGGTGCCGGCAGCGCGACGCGGACCTGCCGCTGATCATGATCACCGGCCATGGCGACGTGGGGCTGGCGGTGGAGGCCATGCGCAGTGGCGCCTACGACTTCATTCCCAAGCCGTTCTCGCCCGACGCTCTGGTGGAAGTGGTGCGCCGCGCGCTGGAAAAGCGCGCGTTGACGCTGGAGGTGGCGTCTCTGCGCAAGTCGCTGGCCAGCCGCGCCGGCCTGGAGGGCCAGCTGATCGGCAGCTCGCCGCAGATGCAGCGCGTGCGCCACCTGATCGGGGAGGTGGCCGACTCGCCGGTGGACGTGCTGGTCCACGGTGAGACCGGCACCGGCAAGGAGGTGGTGGCGCAGGCGCTGCACACGCACTCCACGCGCAGGAGCAATCCCTTTGTCGCGCTCAACTGCGGCGGCATGCCGGACGCCCTGCTGGACAGCGAACTGTTCGGCCACGAGTCCGGCGCGTTCACCGGCGCGCAGAAGCGGCGCATCGGCAAGATCGAGCATGCGCACCAGGGCACGCTGTTCCTGGACGAACTCGAATCCATGCCCACCGGCATGCAGATCAAGCTGTTGCGCGTGCTGCAGGAGCGCAGCCTGGAGCGGCTCGGGTCCAACGAAAGCATGCAGGTGGACGTGCGCGTGGTGGCCGCGACCAAGGAGAACCTGCTGCAACGGGCGAAGGAGGGCGGGTTCCGGTCCGACCTGTACTACCGGCTCAACGTGGTCACCATCGAACTGCCCGCGTTGCGCGAGCGGCGCGAAGACATTCCGCTGCTGACCGAGCACTTCATGCTGCTGGCCGCCAGCCGCTACGGGCGGCCGCACCCGGGCATCGCGCAGGACCAGCTGCGCCAGCTCATGGCGCACGACTGGCCGGGCAACGTGCGCGAGCTGCGCAACGTCGCGGACTGCCTGGTGCTGGGCATTCCGAGCGGTGTGCTCGGCGCGCACGCCGGCGCGCAGGCGGATGCCGCCGCGCCATCACTCACCGAGATGGTCGACGCCTACGAGCGCGACCTGATCGCGGCTGAGCTCGGCCGCAGCCAGGGCAACGTCTCGCACAGCGCACGCGCGCTGCGAATACCAAAGACCACGCTGGCGGACAAGGTGCGCAAGTACGGCCTGTCCTGAGCGCGGCCGGACGCGACGGATTTCCGTCTGCGCCCGCGCGGGTGCGTGCGGCTTTCCGTTCCAGCGTGCCGCGCCATGCGGCCGCGTCCCGTTGATTTGATTGGGTTTCCTTCTTCTCGTCGGCGCGCGTGCGGCGTGGCACATGCATTGCAAAGAGACGGCGTCATCGTGCGCTGGCACGACTGGCGTCATCGAACGGCCGGAGTCTCCGGCCCATCTCTCGGATGCCCCGATCCGACGACCTAACGAGGAGTGAAGTACATGGCAGAAAGACTGAGCAACCTGCGGCTGCTGTTCCTGGCATCGGCCCTGGTCCTGACGGCTTGCGGAGGAAGCGACAACAACAACCCGCCGCCGGCCCCGCCGCCGGGCGGGGAAGTCGAGCCTCCCGCGCCGCCGCCGCCTCCTCCTCCGCCGCCTCCGGCACCGCCGCCGAGCAGCGCCAACGTTCCCGACATCTCGCCGGAAGTGGTGAGCGCCGCGCAGAAGATCAACACCGATGCGAAGGTCTCCTCGATCCTGGCCGATCTGCGCACGCCCGAGAGCGCGAAGTCGCGCTTCGACCAGTTGATGGAACTGGTGCGCATCGCATCGCCCTCGCGCTACGAATACCGGATGGCCGCGGAGATCCATCGCCGCATGGTGGCCGAATGGGGCTTCTCGCCCAGCGAAGTGAAGACGAGTGCCGACGGCAACCTGCCCGGCTCGGACGTGCAGATCGTCGATGGCACGCCGGTCTACAACGCCTGCGTGGAGATCAAGGGCTCCTACTCGAGCTCGCCCGGCGCACAGTCGTACAAGGGGCAGTTCCCGAAGATCCTGGTCGAATCCCACATCGATGTCGTGAACCCCGAGGTACTGCCGCCCGACAGCAACCCCTACCAGCCGATCCGCCTGCAGTCCGTCAGCCTGCCCATCGTCACGCTGCCTTCGGAACTCGACATGCTGCCGGACCAGCTCGCATTCAATGCCGCCGGCCGCATCGTCGAGGACTCGAACTATGCCCAGGCGAGCCGCTGGTTCAAGGACGCCAACGCCGCACGCGACGGCGGCGGCGTGCGTCGCTACGTGCCGGGCATCGGCGATGCCATGGGCCAGACCTCCGGCGTGCTGACGCTGGCGCAGATGATGAAGAAGCACGGCATCCAGCCGGTCTACGACATCTGGATCTGCGGCACGGCGGGCGAGGAAGGCAAGGGCAACCTGGCCGGCATGAAGCAGCTGTACGGCTACAACCAGGACCGGGGCACCGGCACCAACCCGCTGAACTTCGTGACCAACTTCGGCAACGAGGGCGGTGGCTCCATCAACTTCCTCGGCAGCTACCGCTTCGAGATGAAGTACAAGGCGCCCGCGACCCCGGGGGCCGACCAGCCGAGCGCGCTGCAGGCCATGGCGGCGACGGTGGCGAAGATCGCCGACGTCAAGACGCCGTCCGAGCTGCGCACCGATGCGCCCAAGACGACCTACACCGTGGGGCAGGTCAGCTGCGAGGCGCCGGCCGCGGGCAGCACCGTCGTGCCCAGCTGCACGATCCTGGTCGACATGCGTTCGCCGCTCACCTCGACGCTGGACGAGGTGCGTGCTTCCATCGAGCCGCTGTTCCAGGCCGGCATCAGCGATGAGAACGCACGCCATGGCGCCGCCGAGGGCAGCGCACAGGCCGTGACGAAGGAGCTGGTGTGGTTCGGCCTGCGGCCGGCGCACGTGAACCAGAACAAGAGCGACGTGGCGATCCAGGCCGGCTGGCAGGCCGCGCAGGTCGTGGGCGTGGACAAGCTGACCGAGCTGAGCACCGGCGCCGGCAGCCTGAACGACAACGTCCCCGCAGCCATCGGCGTGCCGACCTACAACTGGAACCTGGCGTCGACCGCCGGCAGCGGCGGGGGCCATGCGTTCTGGGAATGGAGCACGCGCGGCGATCCCGAGATGGAAGTCCTGCGCATCCAGCGCGCCATGGTCGCGGCCCTGACGGCCGCCGGCTACCACGCCGCCGACGGAACGGTGGTGCCGCCCCTGGCCGGTCCCATCGGGCCGCGCACCGCGGAAGTCCAGTGAGCAAGGAGTTCAAGATGATGAAGAAGACGTTGGGTTCGATCCTCTGCGCAGCCGTCCTGGGGGCGCTGTCCATTCCCGCTGCCGCGCAAACGAGCGGCGTGTTGTCGGTCGACTTCCAGGGGCCGGGCGGCCACAGCAACGGCAACTACGGCCGCACGAGCGCATTGCATGCCGCCGGGCGCTCGCTGATCTTCCTGCAAAAGGCCGGGCTGGCGGCGGGCAGCTATTCCGTCACCGGCCTGCAGGGCGGCAACTCGGTCAACAGCATCGCCTCCGACGGGCACTTCGACGTGGCGTTGACCGCCGCCGATGCGACGGCGTACCAGGCGCTGGTGGCGCAGGTCACCGCGGCCGCGAAGGCCGGCGCCGATGCCGAGAATGCGTTCCGCGGCGTGAAGGAGGGTGACCTGACCGCCGGGGCGCCGGCGAACATCCGCTACACGGTCACGCCGAAGTAGGCGCGCCTCACCCAGGAAAAAAGCGACGAGAGCGATCTCGTCGCTTTTTTTTGCTTGGCACTCGCGTCGGTGACGCAGGCCGCCCGGACCCTCAGTCCTTGCCGCTCCAGTGCACCACCCGCGCCTCGATGGCGCGCACCAGCCGGTCGAGCGCGAAACCCAGGGCGGCCATGATGATCACGCCGACCAGCACGATGTCGGTGGACAGGTATTCGGCCGCGGTCAGCGACAGCCAGGCGATGCCGTCCGAGGTGGCCGTGAGTTCCGCGCCGACCAGCATGGTCACCGCGATCGAGATCGCCATGCGGATGGCGGTGAAGATGCCCGGCAGGCTGGCCGGCAGGATCACGCGCCAGAACACGGTGGACGGGCTGGCGCCCAGCGCCTGGGCCGCCTGGATCTTCTTGGTGCTGACCGAGCGCACCGCCTGCATCGCCCCGATGACGATCAGCGGAAACACCGGGCCGGCGATCAGGATGATCTTCGACAGGTTGCCGATGCCGAACCAGACGATGAACAGTGGCAGCAGCGCCAGCTTGGGCACCGGGCGGATGGCCTGGATCGGCGGCTCGAAGATCGCGCGGATCGACGGCACCGTGCCCATCAGCAGCCCGAGCGGCACGCCGATCAGCACGCACAGGCCGAACGCCGTGCCGAAGCGCAAGAAGCTCACGCCGAAGTGATGCGCCAGGCTCTTGCCCTGGTAGCCCTGCTGTGCCAGCTTGACGAAGGCGCGCGCCACGTCCACCGGCGACGGCAGGAAGATCGGGTTGACCAGCGGCGCCCACAGGCCGGAGCCGGTGACGATCGCCCACAGGGCCAGCAGGCCCAGCAGGGTGGAGCCGGTCAGCCAGCGCTCGCGGTGCACGGAGGAAGGGCGGCGCGCGGCCGGGGCGGGCAGGTCCAGTGCGTCGGAGGAGATCGGGGTCGAGCTCATTGCGGGGTTTCCAGGCTTTTGGCCCGCTGCGTCTCGGAGCGCAGCAGTTCGAGGATCTGGCGCTTGGCCGCGGCGAATTCGGGCGTGGCGCTGATCAGCGGATCGGGGTTCTGGCTGAAGTGCGAGCGGAACGCCGCCTTGATCTGGCCGGGGCGGGCGGTCATCACCACGATGTGCGTGGCCAGGAACAGCGCCTCCTCGATCGAGTGCGTGATCCACAGCACCGTGGTGCCGGTGCGGCGCCAGATGCCGCGGATCTCTTCCTGCAGCAGCTCGCGCGTCTGCTGGTCGAGCGCGGCGAAGGGCTCGTCCATCAGCAATATGTCGGGCTCGTTGGCCAGTGCGCGGGCGATGCCCACGCGCTGCTGCATGCCGCCGGACAGCTGGTACGGGTACTTCTGCGCGAACGCCTCCAGCCCCACCAGCTTGAGCAATTGCCGCGCCGACTCGCGCGCCTTGGCGGCCGGCACGTTGCACGAGCGCGGGCCGAACGCGACGTTCTCCAGCACCGTCATCCAGTTGAACAGCGCGCCTTGCTGGAACACCACGCCGCGCTCGGCGCCGGGGCGGTCCACCGCCTTGCCGTCCAGCAGCACACGGCCGCGCGACGGCTGCTCGAAGCCGGCGACCACGTTCAGCAGCGTCGTCTTGCCGCAGCCCGAGGGCCCGACCACGCACAGGAAGTCGCCACGCTCCAGTGCGATGCTGGTGGGCGACAGGGCCAGCACGGCGTCGTCGCCGGTGCCGTAGCTCTTGCCCAGGCCTTCGATCAGCAGCTTGGCGTGGGCGCGCCGGTCGGCGGCGCACAGGTCGATCGGTTCGATGCGCATGCTCAGACCATCTTCTGCACGAAGCTGCGGTCGATGAACTTGTCGAAGTCGGACGGGGCGGCCTTGATCTGGTCGGCCGCCTTCAGGAACTCCGCCTGGTCGCGCAGCGTCTTCTGCACACCGGAATTCTTCGAGCCGGGTGCGCCCATCCAGGTCTCGGTGAGCATCTCCTGCGGCGAGATGGTGTAGGTCGTGCGGGCGACGCGCAGGGCCATGTCGCGCTCGATCTGCAGGAAGGGCGCCATCACGTCCGCCATCTGCTCCGGATGCTCCCGGTACAGCGTGTTGATGCGGTTCAGCTCCTTCAGGTAGGCCAGCACCAGCTCCGGATGCTGGCGCTTGAACTCGTCGCGCACCACGATCGCGTCGAAGATCACCGTGCCCAGCGGGATCAGGTTGGAGCCGTTGAAGATCATGGTGCCGCCGTCGGCCAGCAGCTTCGGCGCCACCGGGAACCAGATGTAGGCGCCGTCGATGTCCTTGCGCTGCCAGGCCGAGAGCACCGCGTCGGGCTTGAGGTTGATCAGCTGCACGTCGGCGGCCGTCAGGTTGGCCGAGCGCATCGCCGCCAGCAGCGCGAAGTGCGCGGACGAATTGAACGGGCAGCCGATCTTCTTGCCCTTGAGGTCGGCCACGGTACGGATGCCGGCGTCCGGGCGGACGATCAGCGACTCGTCGTCCTTGATCACCTTGTGCACGTAGACCATGGACACCGGCAGTCCCTGCGACATGGCCACCACCATCGGGCTGGAGCCGACGTTGCACAG
>Ga0160447_101257_pt1 | contig 10059 bp, 9 predicted proteins | sample HID1973K_E1MG_FD_108222 | JGI IMG/M metagenome (GOLD analysis project Ga0160447, IMG submission 108222) | Enriched mosquito-associated microbial communities from UW Madison campus, WI, USA - HID1973K_E1 MG | ecosystem: Host-associated > Arthropoda: Insects > Digestive system > Unclassified ...
AGAGTGAGCTGCGCGAAAGGGTTGTCCGGTACGTGATCCCAAAAAATGAAGATCAGCGCCAAACCTCGAAAGAAGTCGATTCGATGGTCGCGTCCGTTCGTCATGACGGTGGGCTCTTGCAAGTCTGTTTAAAGAAGAGGGCCATGGCTGGCCTTGGTTCAACGTTAGCAGCCGGGGCTGATCGGCGGCGCGAAGCGTGGCGGTTTTGCGGGGTAAAAGCAAAAAGGGGGGTATTACAGAATGTCTCAGTTATACGGTCCCGGCCTTCGGTCAATGGAGGCGGTTGGTGCCACCTCCATAACGACAACCGAATCAATCGATCTCATTGGGCTCAAAGCTGTCAGCCCGGGCCATACGCCAGGTGCGCGAGTAGAAGCTGTCGTCGACGATGCCGTTGAGCAACTGCCCCGGTTGCAGGAATACGTGGGACTGGGAGAACTGTTTGACTTCTGTGGCCGACATGCGCCGCACCAGATGCTTGGCCTCCAGTTGATCGGGTGAGTCCAGACCGGCTGCCGCGAGCATTTCCGCAAGGGCGTGCAGCGTGTTGCGGTGGAAGTTGAACACCCGTTGGGCTTTGTCGGGCACGACCAGCGCGCGTTGGCGCAACGGGTCTTGCGTGGCGACGCCGGTCGGGCATTTGTTGGTGTGGCAGCTTTGGGACTGAATACAGCCAATTGCAAACATGAAACCGCGCGCTGAGTTTGCCCAGTCGGCGCCAATCGACAGCACGCTTGCGATGTCGAAGGCGCTGACGATCTTGCCGCTGGCACCGAGTTTGATCTTGTCGCGCAGGTTCAGCCCGACCAGTGTGTTGTGCACGAACAGCAGGCCTTCGCGCATCGGGACGCCCATGTGGTCGGTGAACTCGACCGGGGCCGCGCCAGTGCCGCCTTCGGTGCCATCGACGACGATGAAGTCGGGGAGGATGCCGGTCTCCATCATGGCCTTGGCGATTCCCATGAACTCCCATGGGTGACCCAGGCAGAACTTGAAGCCGACAGGCTTGCCGCCGGACAACTCCCTGAGTTGAGCGATGAACTGCATCATCTCGGACGGGGTGGAAAACGCGCTGTGACGTGACGGCGAAATACAGTCCTCGCCCATCGGAATTCCACGTGTCTGGGCGATCTCTTCAGTGACTTTGTGTTTGGGCAGGATGCCGCCATGACCAGGTTTTGCGCCTTGGCTCATCTTGATTTCGATCATGCGCACCTGTGGATCCTGCGCCTGTTTGGCGAACCGCTCAGGGTCGAAACGGCCATCCTCGGTGCGGCAGCCGAAATAGCCGCTGCCCAGCTCCCATGTCAGGTCGCCGCCGTTCTCCCGGTGATAGGGGCTGATGCTGCCTTCGCCGGTGTCATGGGCGAAGTTGCCCAGCTTGGCGCCTTTGTTCAGTGCGCGGATGGCGTTGGCGCTGAGCGAGCCGAAGCTCATGGCGGAAATATTGAAGATCGATGCTGAGTACGGTTGGCTGCATTGCGGCCCACCGACGGTGACGCGGAACAGGTTGGGGTCGGACAACGGCGCCGGTCGCATGGAGTGACTGATGAATTCGAAGCCCGTTTCATAGACGTCGATCAGCGTGCCGAATGGCTTGTCGGCCGTTTCATTCTTGGCGCGTGCGTACACCAGCGAGCGCTGGGCGCGGGAGAAGGGCAGTGCGTCGCTGTCGGACTCCAGCAGGTACTGGCGGATCTCCGGGCGGATTGTCTCGACGGCGTAGCGGATGTTGCCGAGGATCGGGTAGTTGCGCCGGACCGAATGTGGCACCTGAATGAGGTCGAAAATACCGATCAGGCTGAGTACTGCGGTGGTTAGCGTGAAGGGCCAGAGCCACTCGTGGTACAGAAACGGCAAGCTCAACAAAGTGAACAACACGCAGCCAACGAAGAAGGCGTAGCGACTGAGAAGGGACAAGCTCATAGGCGATCCTGTAGGTCTTTCCACGGTTAATGACGGTAGCGCTGTGCCGCGCCTTTGTTCGGCAAGACTTTCCTTCGCCTCAAGCGCTCTGCGCCTGAAGAAAAATCGAGAACAGTTCAGACTGCGATTTGATCCCGAGTTTGCTGTAGATATGTTTCTTGTGTACGCGCACGGTTTCCGCAGAGATTTCCAGTTTGCGTGCAATTTCCTTGCTGGAGCAGCCACTGAGCATCAAGCGACCTACATCCAGTTCCCGTGCCGTCAGTTGTGCGCCTCGGCTTTGCTGCACCGAGGCCTCCAATTGGGTCCGCCAGTCGCTGGTCGGGAGCTGCACAGCCGCAGTTTCCTGATCGCAAACCGGTTCTGCCAGTTCGAAGGGCAGTCGTTGGCGTAGCAGGGCGATGACCCACGGCTGAATCAGAGACAACAACGCAATCTGCTCGGCACTGAAACGTTGGGTCGAGCCCAGCGAGAGACAAAGGGTGCGGTCGCTGTCGAGCTGGCAATTGAACTGGATTTCGTCGGCCACGACATTCAGACGAAAGTATCGCTGATAGTACTCGGTCAGCTCGAAATGCTCCGGCGCCACTTCCGCAAGCCGAAAGAGACCGCTTTGCGAGCGCTCGCGACTGGCAATGTAGAAGGGGTCGAGCAGGTACAAACCCTTGAGGTAATCCTGAAAAAGCTGATCGGGGCTGCCGTCCTCGGCCGGGCTTTCAGCAAAGACCTGAGGGCGTTGTGTGGAGCTAAATTGCAGCGCAACCCAGCTATCGAAGCTCACGTACTGGTTGAGCAGGCGCACCAGTTGGGCCCAGAAGTTCGGCCGGTCCAAGGCCTCGATCAGCTGCGCAACCGAGCGATGCCAGGCGATGTCCTGAAGTGCGATGGTCATTGATCTACCCCTATTGGGTTACTACAGCTGCGTAATACCCCGTAACACATGCTGATGCGCATACTGCCCGCAGAGCCAATGATCAGGCCAGCATTTTTGCGCCTGTTCAGCAACGTGACTCGATAAGGAGAACCCATGAAGGTCGAATTCGCCCAATTGACGGGCCAGGACAATGGCACGAGCCATAACCTGAAACGCGCACTCAATGCGATTGCCGCGTGCGCCAGCGATACCGCGTTGATCGTATTCCCGGAAACGCATCTGATGGGCTTCCCTTCGAGCGAAACGGTCGCCGGGATTTCCGAACCCGTGGACGGTGTGACGGTTCAGGCTGTGCAGCAGGCAGCCCGTGCGAGCAATGTCTCTGTGGTAATCGGCATGGCCGAGAGCGACAACGGCCGCTTCTACAACACCACCTTGCTGATTACCCCTGAAGGCATCGCGCTGCGCTATCGCAAGACGCATCTGTGGGCGTCCGATCGCGGGGTGTTCACGCCCGGCGACCGTTATGCGACCTGCCTGTGGAATGGCGTGCGTGTCGGCATGCTGATTTGCTACGACATCGAGTTTCCCGAGTCGGCCCGTGCGCTGGCGCAGCTCGGCGCCGAATTGATCATCGTCACCAACGGCAATATGGACCCTTACGGTCCGACCCACCGCACCGCGATCATGGCTCGAGCGCAGGAAAATCAGGCGTTTGCGCTGATGGTCAACCGCGTCGGAGAGGGCGACGGCGATCTCGTATTCGCTGGCGGCAGCGCGTTGGTCGATCCATTCGGCACGCTGTTGCAGGAAGCTGGCCGCGATGAGTCTCAATTCAGCGCCGAACTCGATCTGAGCCAGTTGCAGGCTGTGCGCCGTGATTACCGCTACCTCGATGACCAGCGTCTGCGCTTGCCGGGCGAAGTGATCGAACATGCCAACGGCGTGCGCGAGCTGATGATTCCAAAACAGTAAAAGAAGAAATGACTGATCGCCGTCCTGTAGCGGGCTCAGGCGATCGGCAACTCCCAATAATAGAAACGCCTTTGTTCTGCCGAACTTTTCTCTGCCATAAAACCTATAAATTCGGAGTAGTCGCTCATGGCTCGTTTACAACGCACCCTTTCGTTAGGGTCGGTGGTGCTGTTTGGCATCGCCTATATGACCCCCATCATCGTGCTCGGAACCTTCGGCATCCTTGCGCAATCCACCGGCGGCATGGTGCCGGCGTCGTACCTCGCCGCACTGGTGGCGATGTTTTTCACCGCCATGAGTTATGGCCGCATGGCATCGGCATTTCCGGTGGCAGGTTCAGCCTATAGCTATGTGCGCAAGGCCATCAGCCCGAAGCTGGGTTTCATCGCCGGTTGGGCCGTGTTGCTCGACTACCTGTTTCTGCCCATGGCCATCTGGCTGATTGGCGCTGCGTATCTGGGCTCGGCGTTTCCTTCGGTCCCTCAGCCGGTCTGGGTGCTGGCGTTCATCATCATCACCAGCCTGATCAACATCGTTGGCCTGAAACTGGCGAATACCGTCAATGCGTTGCTGATGATCGTGCAGTTTCTGGTGCTGGCAGCGTTCGTAGTGCTGTGCATCCATTACCTCGGTGGCGACGCGAGCAAGCCGCTCTGGACGCTGGCGCCATTCTTCAACGGTGACATGCAGATGCCGCTGATCATGAGTGGTGCAGCCATTGCCTGTTACTCGTTCCTGGGCTTCGACGCGGTCAGCACCTTGACCGAGGAAACCCGGGATCCGCGTCGCACCATTCCCAAGGCGATCATGCTGATCACCCTGATCGGCGGCCTGATCTTCGTCGGCGTCTCGTACTTCGTGCAGTTGGCGCACCCGTCGGCGCAGTTCGAGAACGTCGATTCTGCAGCGTACGAAATCGCCCGCAACATCGGTGGCGACCTGTTCGTGACCATCTTCCTGATCGGGCTGATCGTCGGCCAGTTCGCATCTGGCCTGTCGGCTCAGGCCAGCGGCTCGCGTCTGCTTTATGCCATGGGCCGCGACGGCGTGTTGCCCAAGTCGTTCTTCGCCAGGCTCAGCGAACGCTATGGCACGCCGGTCAACAGCATTCTGTTGTGTGCGGTGGTTGCCCTTCTGGCGCTGAAACTGGACGTGACCACGTCGACCTCGTTCATCAACTTCGGGGCGTTCCTGGCGTTCAGTCTGGTCAACCTTTCGGTGATATTTCATTACTGGATAGCAGGCGAAAAACGCGGGTTGCGTGAGTTGTTTCTCTTCCTGATCTGCCCACTGATCGGCCTTGTGGCCGACCTGTGGCTGATGGTCAGCCTCGATAAACTGGCGATCATGCTCGGCGTCAGCTGGCTGGTGCTCGGTTGTCTCTATCTGGCCTGGCTTACCGGTGGTTTTCGCCGACAGCCGCCTGAAATGGACTTTCAGGAAGCGGCGTGATGCTAAAGCGGGGCGCGCTGCAATGGCGCGCCCCTTTGCTTCAAGCCGTCATTGAGGAACCGGCATCGGTTTGCGGTCCAAGGTATCGCTGATCATGCGATAGATGTCCTCCTGGCCTTCTTCGCTGCAACTGCGTAGCTCGTGCAGCATCTCGCGCTCCCTGGGTGACAGCGCTATGTAATCCCAGTCGCACGCCTGGCGCATGAACGCGTCGCGGCCATCAACGGGGCGCGTGTCGTCAGCGGCGTCGTTCAGGGCTTCGACCAATGGCTCCAGCTTCTCGGCAAGCTGTTCGGGATTCAGCGGTCCTTCGCTGCTTTTAACGAAGCGCTCCAGATAGTTCAGCGCGCTTCGGGCGTCGACCAGTCGCATGTGGCCCGGAATAGTCAGTTCATAGCGATCGATCAAGTGCATGGCACAACCTCCTGGTGATGATGTTTCATTCCGTTCCCGATGGGCTCGGGGTGGGGCGTTTTGCAGCGGCACGAACGTTAGCGGCAGTTCCACCAGCGGCAAAGCGCAAAAATGTAACGGTTACAAAAAAACTGGAAGTTGAACTATTTCACATTGTTACTGTATAACGTATTACATGATTACCTAAATCTGGAGAGCGTCATGAAAGCCAATATCCATCCTGACTACCGCCAAGTCCTTTTCCACGACACAGCTGCCGACGTTTACTTTGTGATCGGCTCGACGGTCGACACTGATCGCACCCAGAAGCACAGCGATGGCAATACCTATCCTTACGTCGCGCTCGATGTGTCCAGTGCTTCGCATCCGATGTACACCGGGCAGCAGCGCAAGACGACCACAGAAGGGCGTATCGCAGGCTTCAACAAGCGGTTTGCGACGTTTGGGTCGGGTGCCAAGAAGGCAGAATGACGAAAATGATTCCCGCGCCTTGGGGTTCGTGCGACGAATCCCCGAGGCGTGGTTTTTTTGTGGCGGGATCCTGTGGCGCTGATTCCTGACTGATACCGCGACATGGAGTGCGATCTGGCGTCGTGCGCCTCTGCATTCCGTCCAGCGAACGTCCTTGGCACTGGACTAACGGCGCAAATTGCTTTTAGCTCTGCGACCTGAAATCCAGGAGCTTCTCCCTTTGAAAAAGTCAGTCGCCATCGTTTTTGGTGGGCAATCCTCCGAACATGAAGTGTCGTTGCAATCGGCGCGCAACGTGATCAACGCGATTGATCGCAACAACTATTACGTCACCCTGATCGGCATCGACAAGCAGGGTCACTGGCTGCGTTTCGACGAGCGCGATTACCTGCAGAACGCCAACGATCCTGCGCATATCAAACTCAGCGACTCCGGCCGTCTGCTGTCGTTGATGCCCGGTGCCCAAGGGCCGCAGTTCGTTGAGGTTGAAACCGGTCTCGACGTGCCGCGTATCGATGTGGTGTTCCCACTGATTCATGGCAGCTACGGCGAAGATGGCTCGCTGCAGGGCATGTTGCGTCTGCTTGATATTCCGTTCGTAGGCCCCGATGTGCTCGGTTCGGCGGCGTGCATGGACAAGGATGTGACCAAACGCCTGCTGCGCGACGCCGGTATCAGTGTGGCGCCGTTCGTGGTGCTGCATCGCGGTGAGTCCGTGGACTTCGTCAGCGTTTCCGCGCAACTGGGCTTGCCGCTGTTCGTCAAACCCGCCAGCCAGGGATCGTCGGTCGGCGTGAGCAAGGTGACCGACGAGGCCAGCTACGCCGCCGCCTTGAAGCTGGCGTTCGACTACGACAACAAGGTGCTGATCGAGCAGGGCATCGTCGGCCGTGAAGTGGAATGCGCGGTGCTGGGCAACCATGAGCCGCAGGTCAGCGTGTGCGGCGAAGTGGTGGCCAACGATGAGTTCTACGCCTATGACACCAAGTACCTGAACGACGGCCAGGCGCGCATCGCGATCCCTGCCGAGTTGCCCCAAGACTTGAGCGAGGAAGTGCGCGAGGTCGCTTTGCAGGCCTATCGCGTGCTGGGCTGCGCGGGTCTGTCGCGGGTCGATTTCTTCGTGACCGAGGCGCGGGAGATCATCATCAACGAGATCAATACCATCCCTGGATTCACCTCCATCAGCATGTACCCGAAACTCTGGCAGGCCAGTGGCTTGAGTTATCCGGAACTGATCGATCGCCTGATCGTGCTCGCGCTGGAGCGCGCCGAAGAAAACCGTGCGCTGAAAACCGAGGTGGTGCTGTGAAGGTCATTCGTATCGCGGCGGCGTTATTGATCGGCGCAGACGGGCGAACTTTTCTGGTGCGCAAGCGCGGTACTCAGGCTTTCATGCAGCCGGGTGGCAAGATCGATGCCGGCGAGTCCGCACCGATTGCGCTGGTTCGTGAGTTGTACGAGGAACTGGGCCTGCAAGTCCTGCCTGAGCACGCGCAGTTTCTCGGTGAGTTTTCGGCAGTAGCTGCCAACGAGCCAGGTTTCGAGGTGAACTGCCAGTTGTATCGGCTCGACATTGGACAGGAAGTCGCACCTGCTGCAGAGATCGAAGAGGTTGTCTGGATCGATGCCGGAAACGTCGATCACCTTCATCTGGCGCCGCTGACCCGGGATTCGATTTTGCCGTTGTACAGACGTCTGCAAAGGGCCTGATTTTCTCTGTTGCGTGCTGACGCTGATACTGTTGGTGTCGGATACCCTGTAGCAGTCCGGCTTGCCGGCGGTGAGGGGCTCAAGACCGCTGCCGCCGGCAAGCCGGACTGCTACAGGTATAAGGTCGCGTTGGAAAGTGACGAACGGGGTAACTGGCGTTGTGCTTTCATCGCACCGCACTCACCCCATCCAGCGTCGAGAACGAGGTGTCCTTGGCCGTCAGCAGGAAGTCGCGCATGTACGGCGCGTCCAGCATGTCCGCGCGAATCGCTGCGTACAGCGTGGCAAACAGACCTTTCTCGCCCAGGCGCTTGGCTTTCACGTAGCCCCGTGAGCTGTATTCATGCAGGGCCCAGTGCGGCATCCCGCACACACCTCGGCCACTGGCGACGAGCTGCATCATCATCACCGTCAACTCCGACGTCCTTACCTGTGCAGGCTCGACATCCGCGGGCTCAAGGAAACGGGTGAAGATATCCAGACGATCACGTTCCACCGGATAGGTGATCAGCGTTTCGATGATCAGGTCCTCCGGCACCACATAAGGCTTGCCCGCCAGCGGATGTTGATTGGCAACGGCCAGCATCGCCTCATAGGTGAATAGCGGCACATAGGTAATGCCAACCAGATCCACAGGATCGGAAGTCACCACCAGGTCCAGATCGCCACGGGCCAGGGCTGGCAGAGGCGCGAAGGCAAAACCGGAGGCCAGATCCAGTTCCACTTCAGGCCAGGCATCGCGGAACTGGTCGATGGTCGGCATCAGCCACTGAAAGCAACTGTGACATTCGATTGCCATGTGTAGACGCCCGGCGACACCGCCCGCCAGACGCGAAATATCCCGCTCTGCATTACGCAGTTGCGGCAATACCGAGTCCGCCAGTTGCAGCAGCCGCAAGCCTGCGCTGGTGAACCGCACCGGTTTGGTCTTGCGCACGAACAGCGGCATGCCCATGCGCTCCTCCAGCTCCTTGAACTGATGGGAAAGCGCCGACTGTGTCAGATGCAGACGGTCAGCAGCATCCACCAGGCTATCGGCCTCGCGCAGCGCATGCAGGGTTTTCAGGTGGCGTATCTCAAGCACCTTGGCGCTCCATGAATGAATTTTGTGATCAACACGAAAACAATGAGTTTGTCTCATGTGACAGCGAGTGTCGACAATGGCGCCATATTTTGAATGGAGTAGTCGTCATGGCCCTGGCCCATAACCTTGGATTTCCGCGCATTGGCGCTGATCGCGAGCTCAAGAAAGCCCTTGAAGCCTACTGGAAAGGCGACCTTGACCAGGCCGCTCTGCGAGCTGTGGGACGTGACCTTCGCGCCACTCACTGGCAACTGCAGAAAGACGCAGGCATCGATCTGCTGCCTGTTGGCGACTTCGCCTGGTACGACCAGGTGCTCACCCATTCGCTGACTTTCGGGGTCATCCCGGAGCGCTTTAACGACCTGCGCAACGACAAAGGCCTGCCGACCCTCGATACTCTGTTTGGCATGGCCCGTGGCGCCACCCACACCTGCTGCGGCGCAAGTCATGGCAAGGCGCAATATGCCCAGGAACTGACCAAGTGGTTCGACACCAACTACCATTATCTCGTCCCGGAATTCACTCAGGATCAACGCTTCAAACTGAGCTGGGAGCAGTTGTTCGAGGAAGTCGACGAAGCCCGCGCACTGGGTTACAAGGTCAAGCCGGTGATCATCGGGCCGCTGACCTACCTCTGGTTGGGCAAGGCCAAGGGCGACAGCTTCGACAAGCTCCAATTGCTGGATCGCCTGTTGCCGATCTACGGCGAGATCCTCGGTCGTCTGGCGGGGCAGGGCGTGGAGTGGGTGCAAATCGACGAGCCGATCCTCAGTCTGGATCTGCCGCAGGACTGGAAGAACGCCTTCGAACGCGCCTACCACAGCCTGCAGTATTCCCCGTTGAAAAAGCTGATCGCGACCTACTTCGGCGGCCTGGAAGACAACCTTGGTCTGGCGGTTACGTTGCCCGTGGACGGCCTGCACGTCGATCTGGTGCGCGCTCCTGAGCAACTGCCAGCGCTGCTTGATCGTCTGCCGACCTACAAAGTCCTGTCTCTGGGCGTGGTCAATGGCCGTAACGTCTGGCGGTGCGACCTGGAAGCCGCTCATGAGCTGTTGATCGAGGCACAACTGCGCTTCGCCGATAACCTGTGGGTCGCAGAGTCCTGCTCGCTGCTGCACAGCCCGGTCAATCTGGAACGTGAAGACAA
>Ga0160447_101269_pt1 | contig 9997 bp, 10 predicted proteins | sample HID1973K_E1MG_FD_108222 | JGI IMG/M metagenome (GOLD analysis project Ga0160447, IMG submission 108222) | Enriched mosquito-associated microbial communities from UW Madison campus, WI, USA - HID1973K_E1 MG | ecosystem: Host-associated > Arthropoda: Insects > Digestive system > Unclassified ...
TATATTCACTACTACAATCACAACCGCATCAAGCTAAAGCTAAAAGGGCTGAGTCCCGTGATGTACAGAACTCAGCCCTCTCGGCCCTAGCCCAAAACTGTCCAACTTTGCGGGGTCAGTTCAAAATGGTTTGCGGGCTTTTTTTGCCGACTCCGTACTTCGACGTATTACGGCGTGAGCGTCACTTCCACACGACGATTTTCCGCACGGCCTGCGCTCGTTGCGTTCGACGCGATCGGATTTGCCTTGCCGAAACCCTTCGCCGAGAAATTGTCGGCATTCAGGCCGCGGCTCTTGAGATAGTCGCGCACGGCCTGGGCGCGGCGTTGCGACAGACCGACGTTATACGCATCCGGGCCGGTCGAATCCGTGAAGCCTTCGACCGAGACGGACGCGAACTTCACGCCCTGCGATTCCGCGACGAGCTTGTCCAGAATACGCTTGGCGTTCGGCATCAGAGCGGCGCTGTCGAATGCGAAGTTGGTCTTCTCGCCCAGCGTGATCTTGCGCGGTGCCGGGGCCGGGGCCGGCGCTGGTGCGGGAGCCGGTTGCGGTTGGGCCACCGGCGCGGCGGGCGCAGGCTGCGCCGGCGTCGCGCAGTTGAAGATCACACTGCGCGGATCATTGGCGGTCTGCGTGCCAGCGAGCGTCTGGAGCAGATTCACGTTTTGATTGCCGCACATCTTCTGGGCGGCAACCATACAGGCGCTGCCTTTCTCGAAAAGGCCGTAGCATTCGGCGCGATACGCCTTCTGACCATCCGACGTTTGAATCGTACTGATATTGAAAGCCGGTCCCGTGGTGGACGAGCAACCCGCAAGTGCGGCAGCGGCGATAAGACTAACGGCAAGGGTTTTCGTGAGCATCTTGGTGTTCATGCGAGTCAATGTGAAAGCGCGAAGCCGCTGAAAGCGCGCCTCAATACAGGCCCGGGCTCATGCCCAAAGGCGGCAGGCAGATTCATGGTTCGATTTCGAACGAGCCCATCCATCGATAAGCAATCCGAAAGCCGCCGGATTGTAGCCCGGTGATTTGTGCAACTTAAGCGGACAACTCCCAAATTGAAGACGCGTTCGTCCGACGCATCTACGCGCCCTGTTTATTCGGCGCCGGCAGATTGCCGTCGGACTGTTCTTGCAGTTCCTGCACGCTGCGCGCGAGCAATGCATTACGCGTTTTGAATGCGCAGCCCAACGTAATAAGTCATCCGCTCGACGCATTACGAAGACTCGCAACCGTGACGGCCATTGGGCACGGTCGAAACCGCTTATTCACGCGCAATAAAATCGCGCGGATTCAAATCATGGGCTTACGCTTAGAACGGTCTTGCAACGGCAATTCGCTCGCGCTGCGTATTGGGTCGATCGGCTTGAGGATGCGCGAGTCGCCGTGCTCGGCGGGCATGCGCGAGAAAATGTCGCGGTCGGCGCGAAATTCGAATGGAGCGGCCGACAGAATGCGCGCGTCGGGCAAACGCTCGAGCGCATGAACCGGCGCGGCAGCCGTGGCAAAAAAGACGTAAAAGCTGGCGGCGAGCGCGAGAGCGCCCGGCATCGAGTGCGAACGTTGCATGACTAGGAGAAGGCAAAGAGGGCGCGCGAGCGCCGGGATGGAACGGCCGGAAGAACACACGGCATCCGTGTACAGCATGAATCGTTATTTCAACAGCACTCGCGCCGCTTGCCCATGAGAGTGTTCTCAAAGATTTCCTGTTTGCGAGCAGCCACTCTCATTCGTCACGACGACCGGGCGTGAAAAATGCGTCGACCATACGTTCGCTAACGTGCGACGAGGGTCGCCATTCTCACGCAAGGACGCGCGCGAAGGCTCTGCGGCGGAGCCGACTGGCACGGCGGGCCGCCACAGCTTGCCAAGAGTCAGCCATAATGCGCGTTCGCAAAAATGCCCGAACGCACAAGTAAAAACGAAAATGCCATGAATCAAGACGATAACCACTCGACCGGTCAACCCAGGCAGCCCGCGGCCAGCGACGGCAACGTCACGACCGGCGTCACGGGCCTGGACGAGATTCTGGGCGGCGGCCTGGTCGAAGGCGGCCTGTATCTGATCGAAGGGATGGCGGGCGCGGGCAAGACGATTCTCTCGTCGCAGATCGGCTTTCACCGCGTGGCGCAGGGCGACATGGTGCTGTATATCACGCTGATCGCCGAATCGCACACCAAGCTGCTGTCCCATCTGCGAGGACTTTCGTTCTACAACGCCGACGCCATTTCCGACCGGATGCTCTTCGTCTCCGGCTATCACGAATTGATGCGCGACGGCTTGTCCGGCTTTCTTGCGCTGATCGCGTCGACCATCAAGTCGAGCCGGCCGCGCTTCATGGTCATCGACGGCTTTCGCAGCGCGCGCGAATTCAGCTCGACGGAACTCGAACTCTCGCAGTTCATCCACGAGCTTTCGGCCTTCGTGAGCGCGGCGCGCTGCACGACGCTGATCCTCGCGCCGCTGTCCGGCAACGAACCGCATCCGGAACACACGCTCGTCGACGGGCTCATCGAACTGAACCGCTACAACACGGGCATGCGGCGCGCCCGCGAGATCGAAGTCCACAAGCTGCGCGCCCGCAATCATCTGCTCGGCAAGCACTTCTTCAAGATCACGGAAGCCGGCCTCGTGACGTTTCCGCGCATCGAGGCATCGCCTGCCAACGATCAGAGCCCGCCGCCCGATTTCAAGAGCAAGCTCGCCTTCGCGTTCCCCGATTTCGACCAGATGCTCGGCGGTGGTGTCGTGCGCGGCTCGACGACCACGCTCGTCGGGCCATCGGGGATCGGCAAAACGCTGCTGTCGCTCAAGTTTCTGCAGGCGGGCGCGGATCGCGGCGAGCGCTGCGTCTATTTCGGCCTCTATGAATCGCCCGAGCGGCTGCTCGCGAAGGCGCAGTCGGTCGGCATCGATCTCACGCCGGCCGTGCAGGATGGAAGGCTCACGATCCACTGGCATCCGGCCGTCGAACTGGCGATCGACGAACTCGCCGTCGAACTGGTGAACGCGGTCAAAAGTGCGCAGGCGTCGCGGCTCGTGGTCGACGGCATCGACGGACTGCTTCAGTCCGCGAACCGCACCGAGCGCGTCGGGCTCTTTCTCAACGCGCTCACGCACCGGCTGCGCGACGCGGGCGTGACCACGCTCCTGACCGAGGAACTGCCGCTCTGCGGCGATTCGACGTTGCCCGCGACGCTGCGCGCCTCCGCGATGACGGAGAACATCGTGCTGATGCGCTATGTGGAGGCGAACTCCGCGCTGTATCGCATGGTGTCGGTGGTCAAGCAGCGCGAAGGTCCGCACGATTCGGCCATCCGCCGCCTCACGATCGATTCGCGCGGCCTGCATCTCAGTGAAGGTTTCATCGGCCCGACGGGACTGTTGTCCGGACACCCGTCGCCGGCGCCCGCGCTCTCTGTGTCGGATCCCGGCGCGCGCGCATGAAAAAAATCCTCGTCGTCGACGATGAATTCGACATTCTGACCACCTGGCGGCTCGTGCTCGAAATGGAGGGCTACGAGGTTTCGACCGCGTCCAACGGACGCAGCGCGCTCGACTTCGTGCGCGCGAACCCGCCCGCGCTCGTCATCACCGACTGGATGATGCCGCACATGGACGGCGTCGAGCTGATCCGCAATCTGGCCGCAAGCGATGGGCTCGCGAACGTGCCCGTGATCCTTATGAGCGCTGCCGCCAATGCACCCGCGCTCGAGCATCCGCACGCGCAGTTTCGCCGCAAGCCGCTGTCGATCGACGATCTGATCGAGACGGTCAAAGGCCTGATCGGACCGGCGTAGCACGCGCTGGGCACGCGACGTGCTGTACTGGTGCGTTCCGGCGAAACCGGACTTACGAGAAACCGCTCAACCGAAAGGGAGGCACCATGGTGCAGGATCAAGTGGAAGGCGCGGCGCAAAAGGTCGTCGGCAAGGTGCAGGATGCGGTCGGCGCACTGACGGGCGATGAAGCCACGCAAGCCGAAGGCAAGGTACGGCAGGCGTATGGCACATTTCAGCAGAGCTACGGGCAGACTGTCGACAACGTGCGCCTGGCGGTCGCGAGCCAGCCGATTCAGGGCGTGCTGATCGCGGCGGCGGTCGGCTTCGTGCTCGGCGCGTTGTGGAATCGCGATCGTTGAGGTCGATGCGCGGCTCGCCGCACGTATGACGAATCGACGCAAGGCCGGCCGGGAAACCGCGCCGGCCTTGTCGTTTTCATGGCGTCTCGCGCGCGACGCCCAAAACAGCCGCGGTCCGCGCGCAGCCGATGGCGAGCGCGACGGCCGCCACCGCAAGCGCCCCATGCGTGCCATTGAACGCCGCCGTGGCCGCGAGGCCGCATGACGCCAGGCCGCTCAGCAGACTCGCGACGGGCACGCCGGCGCGGCCGCTCATTGCGAGCGACAAGTGCGCGCCGATGAGCGCGACCATCGCGATGACCGACACCACGGACAGCGCCCCCGACTGCGCGCCGAGCACATAGGCGAGCGCCGCGCACGCGCCGGCGCACACGAGATGCAGTGGCTGAAGGTTGACGCTTTCGCGACGACGCGCCCACACACCGGCAAGATGGACCAGCGCGCCAACGGCGCCGCCCGCGAGCACCGCGTACGCGCTATTCGCGCTCGGCAACACCCACGCGGCGAACGCGATCGTTGCGAACAGCGCCTGCGTCGACGTGTTCGCCGCGCCCCGGCCGAAGCGAAAGCCGACGCATCCCGCGACGACCGCAAGCGACAAAGCCATCGCACCCGACGCGCCGCCCGCGCCGCACGCCACGATAAGCACCGCGCCGGCGGCCCACAACCCGCGCGAACGCGCCGCGTCCGCGCGCATCGAAGCGCCCGCCGACAGCGCCGCGAGCACGCAGAGCGCGCCGGCCAGAGCATCGGACATGTGTCGCTCCTTCAGGCGGCCAGGACGTTCGACAACGTGCCGATGCCGGCGATCGACACATCCACGCGCGCGCCGTCCTTGATCGAGCCGACGCCGATCGAGGTGCCGCAAGCGATCACGTCGCCGGGCACGAGCGTCATGTCCTGCGACAGCAGGCTCACCTGTTCGGCGGGCGAGAAGATCATGTCGTCGAGTGGATAGTTCTGACGCTCGACGCCTTCGAGCGTCGTCACGACGTTCGATGTGCGCCAGTCGAACGCGGTCGCGATGGACGGCCCGAGGCAGGTGAAGGTATCGAAGCCCTTCGAGCGGCACCATTGCGCGAAGTTGGGATCTTCCTGCAACAGTTCGATCGCGGTGACGTCGTTCACGCAGGTATAGCCGAAGATCGCCGCTTCGGCCTCTTCCACCGACGCCCCGCTCACCGTCTTGCCGATCACGATGCCCAGTTCGCCCTCATACGCGATCTTGCCTTGATAGCTCTTCGGCCGGCGGATCGACTCGTGCGGCCCGATCACCGACATCGGCGGCTTGATCAGGAAAAGCGGATGCTGCGGCGGCGCCTTGTCGAGCTTCTGCGACAGCGCGTAGTAGTTGTTCCATAGCGCGATGACCTTGCTCGGCTGGCACGGCGCGAGCAAGGCGAGATCGTCGGCGGCGTAGGAGATGTCGGTCGGGCGCGGGTTGTCGAACATCGCGCCGTCGTGCTGCACGACGCGGCCCGAATGTTGATCGAGCGTGCCGAAGCCAATGCTGCCGGCGCCATTGCGAAAACGAATCCAGTGTGTCAAGTGTTGCTCCCTGTTTAAAGGAGCGCGGGCGTACATGGCCCGCGCTCTCGTCCCCTCCTCCTGAAACTCAGATCAAGCCCGCGCTGAGCGCCCGCTTGTACTACGTTTCTGGACAACCGTGCTGTTCATGCTGGCGTGTCTCCATGTAGGGCGCGTCCGTCTTCTGGACGTGACGGTCCACGCCGTCTCCTTTCGAGGCGGCGGACGTGTGCGCGTTTCAGACAGCTTTCAGATGGCGCCGAGGCTTCTCAGCGTGGCGACCTGTTCGGGCGTGTAGCCGAGTTCGGCCATGACTTCGTCGGTATGCTCGCCGAGCAGCGGCGAGCGCTCGACTTCGGTCGGGCTGTCGGACAGCTTGATCGGGTTGCCGACCGTGAGGTATTTGCCGCGCACCGGATGATCCACTTCGACCACGGTGCCGGTCTTGCGCAGCGACGGCTCCTCGGCGATTTCCTTCATCGAGAGAATCGGGCCGCACGGAATGTCGTGCTTGTTGAGGATTTCCATTGCCTGGAACTTGGTCTTCGACATCGTCCAGCGCTCGATCTCGGCGAAGATGTCCTTCAGATGCGGCAGGCGCGCATTCGGCGTCTTGTAGTCCGGATGATCGATCCATTCCTCCTTGCCGATCACCTTGCAGATTTCGCCCCACACCGGCGCCTGCGTGATGAAGTAGATGTACGCGTTCGGATCGGCTTCCCAGCCTTTGCACTTGAGAATCCAGCCCGGCTGACCGCCGCCCGATGCGTTGCCCGCGCGCGGCACCGCTTCGCTGAACGAGCCGTTCGGGTATTGCGGGTATTCCTTCATCACGCCGGTGCGTTCGAGCCGCTGCTGGTCGCGCAGCTTCACGCGGCAGAGGTTGAGCACGCCGTCCTGCATCGCGGCGAGCACTTTCTGGCCGCGCCCGCTCGTGTTGCGCTGATAGAGCGCCGTGACGATGCCGAGCGCCAGATGCAGGCCCGTGCCGGAATCGCCGATCTGCGCGCCGGAGACGACCGGCGGGCCGTCGTCGAAACCGGTGGTCGAGGCTGCGCCGCCCGCACATTGCGCGACGTTTTCGTAGACTTTGCAATCCTCGTACGGCCCCGGCCCGAAGCCCTTCACGGAGGCGACGATCATGCGCGGATTCAACTCCTGGATGCGCTCCCATGTGAAGCCCATGCGATCGAGCGCGCCCGGCGCAAAGTTCTCGACGAGCACGTCGCACTTCTTCACGAGCGTCTCGAGCACCTTCTTGCCCTCGGGATTCTTCGTGTCGATGGTGATCGAGCGCTTGTTGTGGTTCAGCATCGTGAAGTAGAGGCTGTCGGCGTCGGGAATGTCACGCAGCTGTTCGCGCGTGATGTCGCCCGAGCCCGCGCGCTCCACCTTGATGACGTCCGCGCCGAACCATGCGAGCAGTTGCGTGCAGGTCGGGCCGGACTGAACGTGCGTGAAATCCAGGATACGCACGCCGTCCAGCGCCTTGCCAGAAGTCTTCAGCGTCATGGTTTTGTCTCCCAAGTCTTACATTCAACGTTTATAGGTTCACATTTATTTGTACATCGTATGCGCGATCGCGCCAGGCGATCGTGTCGCTTCACGTGATATACAATATTCCAGACACAAAATTAGTCAACAGTGTCCCGCTCGTCGAAAACCCTGTGACGCACCGCACGATCGCCTGAAACGCCCGCTGCTAAACGATTTCAGCCGTGGTTACGCTGCGCCGCGTCAAAACGTGTACCCGTTCTTCTCTAATTAAGTGCCTACCTGACGATGGCACAGGCGTGCATCGAAGTATTTTGCACGCCGTGAAATGTGATATACAGTATTTCAGCGCGTCATCTACGCGTTTTTTTGTGTCGCGCGCATTCCCATCAGAGGACATAGGAGACGCAATGAACATCCACGAATATCAGGCGAAGGCGCTGCTGCGAAAGTACGGCGTCGCGGTACCAGAGGGCCGCGTCGCCTTTTCCGCGCAGGAAGCCGCCGATGCGGCGCGCGCGATCGGCGGTCCGGTCTGGGTCGTGAAATCGCAGATTCACGCGGGCGGCCGCGGCGCCGGCCGCTTCGCCAACGATCCGGACGGCAAGGGCGGCGTGCGGGTCGTGAAATCGGTGGACGACGTGCGCGAGAACGCGCAGAAAATGCTCTCGTCGGTGCTCGTGACGAAGCAGACCGGCGCGGCGGGCAAGGAAGTGAAGCGACTCTATATCGAGGAAGGCTGCGACATCGCGCGCGAGTTGTATCTCGGCATGCTGGTCGATCGCGCCACGTCGCGCATCACGATCATGGCGTCGACCGAAGGCGGCATGGAAATCGAGGAAGTCGCGCATCGCACGCCGGAAAAGATTCTCAAGGTCGCGATCGATCCCGCCACCGGGCTGCAGCCCTTTCACACGCGACAGATCGCGTTCGGGCTAGGTCTCACCGGCAAGCAAGTCAGCGCCGCGTCGAAATTCGTCAGCGCGCTGTATCAGGCCTTCGTCGATCTGGATGCGTCCATCGTCGAAGTGAATCCGCTCGTCGTGACCGGCTCCGGCGACGTCATGGCGCTCGACGCCAAGCTCAATTTCGACGACAACGCGCTCTATCGCCATCCGGATATCGAAAAGCTGCGCGACGAGGACGAGGAAGATCCCGCCGAAATCGAAGCGGCGAAGCACGGACTCAACTACGTGAAGCTCGACGGCAACATCGGCTGCATGGTGAACGGCGCCGGTCTCGCGATGGCCACGATGGACATCATCAAGCTCTACGGCGGCGAGCCCGCGAACTTTCTCGACGTCGGCGGCGGGGCGACGCAAGAGCGCGTCGCGACCGCTTTCAAGCTGATCCTGCGCGATCCGAAGGTGCAAGGGATTCTCGTCAATATCTTCGGCGGCATCATGCGTTGCGATGTGATCGCGCAAGGCGTGGTCGCGGCCGCGCGTGAAATCGATCTGAGCGTGCCGCTCGTCGTGCGCCTCGCCGGAACGAACGTCGATGCGGGCCGCGAGATTCTGCGCACCTCCGGCCTCACCATCATTGCCGCCGAAAATCTCGCCGACGCCGCCGACAGAATCGTCAGCGCCGTCCATCATTGAGAGGAAGCCCGACATGAGCGTCTTGATCAACAAGGATACGAAAGTGATTTGCCAGGGCTTCACTGGCGCGCAGGGTACGTTTCATTCGGAACAGGCAATCGCGTACGGCACGCGCATGGTCGGCGGCGTGACGCCCGGCAAGGGCGGCACGACGCATCTGGATCTGCCCGTGTTCGACACCGTCGCCGATGCGGTCGACAGAACCGGCGCCGATGCGTCCGTGATCTACGTGCCGCCGCCCTTCGCCGCCGACGCGATTCTCGAAGCCATCGATGCGCAAGTGCCGTTCATCGTCTGCATCACGGAAGGCATTCCGGTGCTCGACATGCTGCGCGTGAAGCGCGCCCTGAGCGGCTCGAACAGCCGGCTCGTCGGGCCGAACTGTCCAGGCGTCATCACGCCGGGGCAATGCAAGATCGGCATCATGCCGGGGCATATCCATCAGCCGGGGAAGATCGGCGTGGTGTCGCGCTCGGGCACGCTCACCTATGAAGCCGTCGCGCAGACGACTGCGGCCGGGCTCGGCCAGACGACGTGCATCGGCATTGGCGGCGATCCGGTGAACGGGACGAACTTCATCGACTGTCTCTCGCTCTTTCTGGAAGACGACGCGACCGAAGGCATCATCATGATTGGCGAGATTGGCGGTTCGGCGGAGGAAGAGGCCGCGCAGTTCCTGAAGGACGCGAAGACGAAGAAGCCGGTCGTGGGTTTCATCGCCGGCACGACCGCGCCGCCGGGACGCCGCATGGGTCACGCGGGAGCGATCATCTCGGGCGGCTCGGGCACCGCGAGCGCGAAGATCGACGCGATGAAGTCCGCGGGCATTCACGTCGCGGATTCGCCCGCCACGCTCGGCGAAACGATGCTGCACGCAATACGGTAATCGTCACGAATGCGGCACGATTCAACGTGCCGCATCATTCTTTACATTTTCATTACGCGACTGAAGTAGAATCGCAGGTTGATCTCAACCTCGTTCGACGGAGTCGCCGTGATTCGTCTCTTCTACACTTCAGTCGCCGCGCTGTTGCTTGCCATGACGATCGAGCAAGCGTTGGCAATCTCGGTTCTGTAACTCAGAACGCAAAAAAGGCCGCCCGGCAAATGAACTGACCCCGCAAAGTTGGACAGTTTTGGGCTAGGGCCGAGAGGGCTGAGTTCTGTACATCACGGGACTCAGCCCTTTTAGCTTTAGCTTGATGCGGTTGTGATTGTAGTAGTGAATATA
>Ga0160447_101274_pt1 | contig 9965 bp, 9 predicted proteins | sample HID1973K_E1MG_FD_108222 | JGI IMG/M metagenome (GOLD analysis project Ga0160447, IMG submission 108222) | Enriched mosquito-associated microbial communities from UW Madison campus, WI, USA - HID1973K_E1 MG | ecosystem: Host-associated > Arthropoda: Insects > Digestive system > Unclassified ...
AGCTACCGAGGTTAAACGCTGTTTCCTGCAGACAGACTACCTCCCTTCTGTGAACACCAAAGTAAGCGGCTTGAACAGGGCCATTCATGAGGCGGTCTTCAAACTACCGGAAAGCGTTAACTCGCTGTTTCACAAGATCGCCATCAACACCGATACCCTCCGGGCCTATCAGACGGAACTGAGGGATGCACCAAGTTCTGACATGCAGGAAATCCTGGAAGACATCAGCACCCAGGCCGTGAATATCGTTCGAGTCGTCAGGGAAACAAACGCTGAGCTCAAACGCGCACTTACCCCCCTGACTGATACTGTGGACCGAAGAGCCACGGCTGGCTATATCGCGGAACTGGAAGTCGAGCAGCAACAGTTGCCCATCGAGATTCAGGAAATCCGGGAACGAAAAGCCACCCTGGATGCAAAACGCAAGTCGTTGACCGATGCGATGGCTCTCCTTGAAGCCAAGGGCATCGCCGAGATCGGCAAGGACACAATGCTCAATGCTCAGCAGATGGCAAACATGGGTATGGCGTCTCCCGAAGTAGCAGTCGTTGATACAGCCATCAAGCTGGCTCAGGAAGCGCTTGAACGACTGGAGTCGATGATCAACTACGTTGGCTTATCCGAAGCCCGCGACGAGATTCGCAAACAAATCGAGGTCCTGCTGGCCGGTGAGAGCGGCAAAGACGAAAGCCTGCACGAGATAAACACCAAACATGCCTTGATCACCGCTGCTCATGATTTTGACGATCAACGTCAGCGCTATGTCGCAGAGTTCGGAAAATTCATCGTCGCAGGCCAATCGTTCCTCGATATTTACCGAGCAGTCGATGCCCAAGACATGGAGGTCATCAGCCAGCTTACGGTCGATGCCGTCGCGCTGTCGGTGCATCTGAAGTCCGCTCTCTGACCAACCCCGCTCGTTCAGGAGTCGTGGCACGAAACGGTCCGGCTCCTGAACCCACCCAATAAGAAACATGGCGTCCGTATTTCGGAGTGAGCCTGTCGGAGACACCTGTGACCGGAACATTCATTGATCAAACCCAATTCGATGCCCTCCAGGCCTGTATGTCATATATAGAGGGCCTGGAGGCAGCGGTTCGGGATTTCAGTAACGCCCTCGACCTGAGCAGCTGGAATTACGGGCAGACCCCACCGCCTTGGGACGCAATACGTGCGGGCGAGACTCAAGCGAAGTGGTGGAGTTTGAAGAGCGGTTATGGGGTGTTGGCACATACCCATAAAATTCTCACCGAGGCCGCGGTCTTCTACACGTACTTGATAACCACGTTCCGGACGAATTCACGGGCGGAGCGCACTTCTCCCGTCGTCACCCTGGAAAAGCTGGCGTCCCCTCCAGGCCCCCAGCCCATGTACGCCACAGTCCCGATGAGCAATTGTTTGCAGCTGCTGCGATACCATCAGCAATGGGTTGAAGTCATATCAGCAGTTTTCAAGACTGCTGATCCGGGTTATGCAGCCGTGCGCACCGGTATTTACCATACGCTGCCAAGGGTGATGACATTCATGTCGATTCATCTGAACGCAGTCACTATCAGTAAGCCCCCGCCCGTGCGGCTGAAAGCAGCCAGACAGCATGACAGGGACGTGCGTAACCATTATTTGTCGGGAGCCGGGGCCGTCGCCAATTACCTGGTTCAATACTCACGCATTACAACGCTCTTGAATCAGGCGAATCAACGCGTCGCTCAATTAGAGAGCACGTCGACGCTGCACCGACTGAATACAGACATTCGGTTGATTCTGGTCGAAATGAATCAGGCACTGGGTATGTGCAAAGAATTCATGGACCTGCGAGCAAATAATTAGAGAAGCAATGGCATAAAAAAACCCGCGATGACTCGCGGGTTTTATTTAAATCGGCGCTGACTTACACGTAGAACGATTTCAACGGTGGGAAGCCGTTGAATTCAACAGCACTGTAGCTGGTGGTGTACGCACCGGTGGACAGCCAGTAAAGGCGATCGCCGATGGCCAGGTTCAACGGCAGGCCGTACTTGTAGTTCTCGTACATGATGTCGGCGCTGTCGCAGGTTGGGCCGGCGATGACGACTTCTTCAACTTCGCCTTTCTTCTCGGTCCAGATCGGGAACTTGATGGCTTCGTCCATGGTTTCGATCAGGCCGGAGAACTTGCCCACATCGGTATAGACCCAACGCTCGACGGCAGTACGCGACTTACGCGCAACCAGCACCACTTCGCTGACCAGGATACCGGCGTTGGCGATCAACGAACGGCCCGGCTCCAGAATGATTTCCGGCAGATCGTCACCGAAGTCTTCTTTCAGGAAGCGGATGATTTCTTCGGCGTAGGTTTCCAGGCTGTTGGTACGGGTGATGTAGTTGGCCGGGAAGCCGCCACCCATGTTGATCAGCTTGAGTTCGATGCCGTCCTCTTCTTTGAGGCGTTCGAAGATCACCTTCACTTTGGCGATCGCGGCGTCCCAGACACTGATGTCGCGCTGTTGCGAGCCCACGTGGAACGAGATGCCGTAAGGCACCAGGCCCAGGTCACGGGCCAGGATCAGCAGGTCCATCGCCATGTCGGTCTGGCAGCCGAATTTGCGCGACAAAGGCCAGTCAGCGGTGGTCGAGCCTTCGGTAAGAATACGCACGTAGACTTTCGAGCCCGGGGCGGCCTTGGCGATGTTGCGCAGGTCGGCTTCGGAGTCGGTCGCGTACAAACGCACGCCCTTGTCGTAGAAGTAGCGAATGTCTTTGGATTTCTTGATGGTGTTGCCATAGCTGATGCGATCCGGGCCAACGCCACGGTCCATCACTTTGTCCAGCTCGTAGATCGAAGCGATGTCGAAGCTCGAACCTTTCTCTTTGAGCAGGTCGATGATTTCGACGGCCGGGTTGGCCTTGACTGCATAGTAAACCTTGGCGAATTCGAAACCGGCGCGCAGGTCGTCGTAGGCCTTGCTGATCATCGCGGTGTCGATGAGCACGAACGGGGTTTCTTGCTTGTCGGCAAACGCCTTCATTTTTTCGAAGGTGCTTTTCTCGAAATAGTCTTCGACCTGAATCGACATGCGGGGGACTCCTGTTGGCAAACGGTAAAAAACAATGGGTGCAAATGAACGTCCTCCGTATCCCCACTTTGGTTCGCCTACTTCCCAAGGCATGTCGCCGAAAGCAAAAAGGCCATGAGAACGCTGGTTCTCTTGGCCTTGCTGTCTCGTCGTCAGTACTTGAGCCGGATGGATCGTTTCCAGCATGGACGTTCGGCGCGAACTGTAGGACCTGAGGGGTTCAAGATCAACAAAAAATGTCGCTTTTCTGCCCGTTTTTGCCAGACGGGCATCAGCATCTGTTCATCACCCTGTAGTAACCGACCGATGTGACAGGACGATGTTCCCCTTGGTCCCTGCCATTGATCCCCTGTAGCAGCCCGGCATGCCGACGGCGGTGATTTGAAAGACGCCACCGCCGGCAAGCCGGACTGCTGCAGGGGACCGGAATCAGACGCTGAAATAGGTGTCAGCAACGCCTGTCGCTGCTTCCCAAACACCAAACGATGCAGGCTTTCCCCACGTACCACTGGCGAGTCCCAGTGACGGAGATATCTGTCAGTTACCGGAGACCGCCACGCCGGAATCGGCCTACATGACGGATGGCCTACCCCCTATCGTCAGGCAGCATTTTCATTCCGTACGGTGATGCGCTCACTGGGCGAATAATGAGGGCTTAGCCGTGGGTTATTTCAAAATTGGCGGGCGTGAGCAGGGATTGGATGGGGACAAAACCAGCCCGTGCGGGCTATGCGGGCAGATCGGGGAAATTGTCGAGGGTGAAAAGAGTTTCAAGTGGGATGGCATTCCCACAGCGCTGCACAACGCGATGGTGATGTACGGATGTCCGCCGGGGACCAATCGATTGATCGCCCCATCCAGAACAAAATCGGGTTCGAATCGGGATGGAGCGTCTACGCCGCCGAAAGCGAACACCGGATCCTCGAACGTGGTGCCCTACCCTTTAGCGAAGGGGATACAGCCCGTGGGAAAAACCTGGGCGCGCAGCTTCTTCGTGACCCATAGCGAAACCGGCCAACCGCTGGCAAACCGGAAATACATCGCGACGGTAGACGGTCAGCAACGCAATGGCGCAACCGATAGCAACGGGATTGCATACATAGAAGGAGCGTCACCTAACTCCAGCGCTTCCATTCACATCCCCTTCTACTCCCCCGCACGCGAATTGATCGAGCTTGCGGGAATGACAACTCGCGAGGTCGTCACCACTACCCGGGTCGAGCAAGTGCTGCACGGCGAAACACCCAGGCCTATCGCGATCACCGTGAATGATCGAGCGGCGACTCGGGGGGCGATCATTCAGAAAGTGCGGGAATTGGGGCATGGATTTGTGGAGCGTTCGGGATGGCATGCGAAACCGCCTGGAAAGCCACTGGAGCGGGATTGGGATTACAGCATGATCGCCTTGCATCACGCGGGTAGGAGCTATTCGTGCGGGAATGGCGCAGACCAGATGATAGAGACTCAGAAGTCTCACCAACGCAAATACGATGACATCGGATACCATTTCGGAATTGATTGCTCCGGAAACGTCTACGAGGGAAGAGATATTCGAACCAAAGCCTCCGGCGTCGAGCTTTACAACACGGGCGTCATCAGCATTGTGTTGCTCAACAACTTCACTACTGACGAGGAAGGGGGCGATTGGGTTGCGTGGGGACGAGGCTTGCTCGGCGCACTTGGAGTCAGCACCACTAACCGAATACCGCCGTCACAGATTGATGCAGCGTTGAATTTGGTGCGGGCGTTGCAAAGTGTCTTCTTCCTGACACGCTTGGGTGGACACAAAGAGTTTCCGGGGCAGAGGTTTGAAGGAAAGATATGCCCCGGTCGTATAGCCATGAATTTGGTCAAGTCGATCAGAGCCGAGACAAATCTACTTCCTCCACCAAAACCATGAAACAGGTTATCTGCTTCATGGCTTTGCTGCTCTGTCCTTTACCTTTTATCGGCGTTTACCAGACTCGCTGGATTGAAGACGATCAGACTGTTTTCTTCGTTAAAAAACAACCCACATACAAACTACACTTCATCAACGTATTTCGAAGCGACCACGAGGATAACTGGAAAGGACACTTAGAAAAGACAGAGCGACAGTATGCGACTGACTTCTGTCAATACTATGTCGGTTACAAGACTGCGATAAGTTCGATGGATGACTTCTATCGATGTAAGGAACTCTATGAATCCTCGATAGCAAAAGATCCCCCAAGCTACATTCAGCACGAATCGTGGGATATTCCTGACTGACCGACCAAGGTAAAAAAGCAGTGAACCGACCCATGAACATCTCGTTTTTCCTGTTATTCCCACTCCTGGGAGCATCGTTGACGTTTGGCTATTACCGGGAAACAGGGGAGACACAAATGCACACCTATGTATTTGTTAAAAAACGTCCTACGCTCCAGATCAGGTTTGAAAACATAGTTGCGAACATGCGTAAGGACAAAACACTCTCTGAACTCAACGATCAGGAACGTCGACAGGTCATGAACTATTGCAAATATCGGCTTGGCATCGAAACCCGGTTGAAAACCCAGGATGAACTTGAGAGCTGTAAGGAGCTATAGACCTCAAGACCTTCGAATCAGACAGGGATGAATGCCATGCCGCGTACATCGAGTCGTTCAGAACGATGACCAACAGATTTTAGCCGCGATCCCTGACGATTCAAGCAACCGACACTCATCAACTCCCCAATCTTTCAAAAAACCCGCTCCCACAATCTGGAATATCACCCCACCCGTGGGAGCGAATTCATTCGCGATGGCGTCCGCTCAGGCACCGCAGAAGCGCCTGAGCGACTCAGTCATACCGCCGCTGCATCCGCTGGCGAAACGATGCTGGTCTTTTTGCCTCGGGATTGCCCCGAGCTGAGGTAGGCCGCAATCGACTCTTGCGTCACTTCACCCAGGAACACGTTCTCGGCGTCCAGCACCGGCAGCCATGCGCGGTTGAACTCGTACATGCGCGACAGCAGGATGCGCAGGTGTTCGTCGTAGGCCGCCGTGGCGTTGAACGGGCGCAGGTATTGCTCGCAGGTGCCGGTCTGGCGGTGCAGGTCGCGACGGCGAACATAACCCATGGCTTTGTTGTCGCCATCGGTGACGACGACGTAGCGGCGGTCCTGTTCGTCCATGATTTCCAGCGCGTCCGCAACCGGGGTTTCCGGGCTGACGGAGGGTGCGTTGTCGGCAGCGTCTTCGGCCTTCACCAGCAACAGGCGCTTGAGGGTGCTGTCCTGACCGACGAAGTTGCTGACGAAGTCGTCCGCCGGATGCGCCAGCAGCGTGTCCGGATGGTCGATCTGCAGCAGCTTGCCTGCGCGGAAGATGGCGATCTTGTCGCCCAGCTTGATGGCTTCGTCAATGTCGTGGCTGACCATGATCACGGTCTTGTTCAGCGCCCGCTGCATCTCGAAGAACTCGTTCTGGATCATCTCCCGGTTAATCGGGTCGACCGCGCCGAACGGTTCATCCATCAGCAGCAACGGCGCGTCGGCCGCCAGCGCACGGATCACGCCGATACGCTGTTGCTGACCACCGGACAACTCACGCGGGTAACGATGCAGATACTGCTTGGGTTCCAGCTTGATCATGCTCATCAGTTCGCGCGCACGGTCGTGGCATTTCTGTTTGTCCCAGCCCAGGAGCTTGGGAACGACCACGATGTTTTCCTCGATGGTCATGTTGGGGAACAGACCAATCTGCTGGATCACGTAGCCGATGTTGCGACGCAGCGTCACTTCATCGAGTTGCGTGGTGTCTTCGCCGTTGATCAATACCTTGCCGGAGGTCGGCATGATCAGGCGGTTGATCATTTTCAGCGTCGTGCTCTTGCCGCAGCCCGATGGGCCGAGGAAGACGCAGATTTCGCCTTCGTTGACGGTCAGGCTCACTGAATCGACAGCCTTCACTTCCTTGCCGTTGCTCTGGAAGGTTTTGGAGAGATTTTGAAGTTCGATCATGGTTTTGACAGTCATTTGAGCAATCCTTTTGGAGTCAGCGAGCGTTGCAGCCATTGCAGAAGCAGGTCGGCGAAGATGGCCAGAATGCTGACCAGAACGGCGCCGACGATAAGCATCGACATGTCGCTGCGGCTGATGGAAGCGAGGATGAGTACGCCCAGACCACCGGCACCGATGGTGGCGGCGATGGTCATGACGCCAATGTTCATGACCACGGCGGTGCGGACACCGGCGAGGATCACCGGCACGGCAATCGGCAGTTCGACCATGCGCAGACGCTGACCGAAGGTCATGCCAATGCCCTTGGCCGCTTCGCGAATACCGGGCTCGACGCCGGTCAACGCCAGGTAGGTATTACGCATGATCGGCAGCAGTGAGTACAAAAACACCGCAGTGATCGCTGGCATCGGGCCCAGACCCTGACCGAACTTGGAATAGAACGGCAGCAGCAGCCCGAACAAGGCAATCGACGGAACGGTCAGCAGCACCGTGGCGCTGGCCTGCAAAGGACCGGCGAGGCTCGGAAAGCGGGTCATGAGCACGCCCAACGGCACGCCTACCAGAATCGCCAGCGAAACGGCGATGCCGACCAGCGTGATGTGTTGCAAGGTCAGGTGCATGACCTGATTCCAGTCCAAATGGGAGAACGCGCTGAGGAAGCTCATAGTTTCTCCTCTTGTTTTTCCACCGGCGTCTGCTTGATCGGCACGCTTTCGGCGGAAGGATTGATCGGATGTGTGCGCAGGAAATCGGCGGCCACGACAGAAGGACTTTCGTGATCGACATCGATGCGCGCGTTCAGATCGATCATCGTCTGGTTATCCAGCAGCGCAGCCAGCGGCTTGAGTTGTTCAGCCAGCTGCGGGTGCTTGTCCAGGTACTCTTTGCGGATCACGGGGGCCGCGGTGTAATCCGGGAAGTAGTGCTTGTCGTCGTCCAGCACCTTGAGTTTGAACGCGTTCAAGCGGCCATCCGTGGTGTAGACGAGCCCGGCGAATACCTGACCGTTGCGCAGTGCGGTGTAAACCAGACCTGCGTCCATCTGACGAGTGTTTTCACGGCTCAGGTTCATGTCGTAGTGCTTGACCATGCCTACCAGCCCGTCTGAACGGTTGGCGAACTCGGTGTCGAGCGCGACGATATGACCCTCCTTGGCCTCATCCTTTAGCAAGGTTGTCAGTTGGGAAATGTTGTTGATCTGCGGATATGCCTTGGCGACCTTGTCCGGCAGCGCCAGCGCATAGGTGTTGTTGAACTTCGACGGCGAGAGCCAGACCAGGCCCTTCTTGGCGTCCAGTTCTTTCACCCGCTGATAGGTCTGTTCGCTGTCGAGCTTTTCGTCGACATGGTTGTAAGCCACCAGCGAAACGCCGGTGTATTCCCAGAGCATGTCGAGCTGACCGCTTTCCTGCGCGCTGCGCGCCAGATTGCTGCCCAGGCCGCCAGTGATCTGGACTTGATAACCCTTGTCACGCAGGTATTGGGCAGTCAGTTCGGCGAGGATGGTCTGCTCGGTGAAGACCCGTGCGCCGATGCGTAATAACGGTCGTTCTGCCGGAGCGTCGGCTGCTTGAGCGAACCCGGCCAGCAACAGCCCGGCGCCCAGTATCAATGTGCATAACTTCTTCATACGAATTCCTTCTTCAGCGCGGCAGCTCAACGAGCCAGGCCACGTTCCAGCCACAGACGGCTTGCCAGCGTCACGGCGCCATCGAGGAACAGGGCCAGTAACGCGGTACACGCGGCGCCCAATACCAGTTGCGGCTGATTGTTCAGGGCGATGCCGGGGAAGATCAGGCTGCCAAGGCTGTTGGCGCCAATCAGGAAGGCCAGCGGCGCGGTCCCGACGTTGATCGCCAGCGCGACTCGCACACCACCGACAATGATCGGCACGGCGTTGGGCAGCTCGACGCGCCACAACACCTGACGCGGCGTCATGCCAATGCCGGTGGCAGCTTCTTTGAGAGAACCCTGGACGTTTCTCAGGCCTTCATAGGTGTTGCGCACGATGGGCAACAGCGAGGCGAGGAACAGCGCGAAGATCGCAGGTCCACTGCCGATACCCAGGACACCCAGGGCAATGGCCAGTACTGCGAGAGGAGGAACGGTGTTACCGATGTTGAAGATTTGCATGAAGCGTTCGGCGCGGCCAACCATATTCGGTCGGCTCAAGACAATGCCGGTCGGAATTCCGACCACCAGTGCCGCGAGCATCGATGCCAGTACAAGCATCACATGCGCTTGCAGGTAAAACAGCAGATCATCTTGATACTGCCTGATGGTACTGATGCCGATCCATTGGACCAGCAGGGCCAGAAGTGCGATGACAATCACACCTCCCATTAGCCCCTTGCCATAGCGATTAGCCACGGGCGGACTCCTTATTTCAGTCGGCGAACGCCTCGCAGGGGATTGGCTTTTCAACCAGTTTGCGAACGTTCGCGAAGAGCAGCGGGTGGGTCGCCGGAAAGGGTGAAACCTCGGCGAAAACACAAGCCATGAGCGCAGCTTCGTCAAGCTAACTTGCTGATTTTGCGACCCTTGGCAGTTTGCGTTGCAAGGGAATGGACGTCTCCACAACCGCAAAGGTTCCCACGTAAGATGCTATTTGGCCACCCTTGATCGACTGAACGGTTCGGTTATTGACTTGGTTTGGGCTATAATCGCCGCCCTTTTTTGAATCACCTCTCGGGCGATTTCCCATGACCAGACAGGCCGCCGAAGTCGCGAAACGCCGCACTTTCGCCATTATTTCCCACCCCGACGCCGGTAAGACCACCATCACCGAAAAGCTTCTGCTGATGGGCAAGGCCATTGCCGTCGCCGGTACGGTGAAGTCCCGCAAATCCGACCGTCACGCGACATCCGACTGGATGGAGATGGAAAAGCAGCGCGGCATTTCCATCACCACCTCGGTCATGCAGTTCCCGTATCGCGACCACATGA
>Ga0160447_101277_pt1 | contig 9933 bp, 7 predicted proteins | sample HID1973K_E1MG_FD_108222 | JGI IMG/M metagenome (GOLD analysis project Ga0160447, IMG submission 108222) | Enriched mosquito-associated microbial communities from UW Madison campus, WI, USA - HID1973K_E1 MG | ecosystem: Host-associated > Arthropoda: Insects > Digestive system > Unclassified ...
AGCCCGGGAACGCACGCAGCGGTTCGAGCGGCATGGGTAGCATCGCCCGCAGCCGGGCCAAGGGTGCGAGAAACAGCACCTGAATACTGCTCGTACGGTAGTAGAAGTTGGGGGCCCATGTCGGCCCGACGCGCGAAGCAACCAGTTGTTTTGGAATCCGGCGGAAAAAATCAATGTTTCCCGCGGCAGGGTCCCGGGCCACCTCATCAAGGTTGGGGTTCATTCGGAAGCGGTCATAGTAACCCCCGGCGGGCACCTCGACCTGCTGCGATCCGAACTCGACCAGTGTTTGTCGCCTATCCATTCGTTGACCTTTCTCGATGAGTAACCTGACGCGTTTTGCCTAAGACGCGCTGCGAAGCGCCGGCAGTCATCACTCTAAGATTGAACTCAACTTGAAGGTCAAGCATCTTGATACGCATATTTCAGAGCATGCTCTTGTAGGTATCTCCAGGTGGTGATGGCGACGTGAGCCTTGCGTGGTATCGTGCGCGCGGCAAGCGCTTTGGAAAATTCAGAATCACGTTCGAAAGCAATTTCCTGCTATGGCCGAGTCACCGTGTGGTGGCGCGACGAGCCTTGCCCGGTGTTGGCACGACCCCCTCTTCGCGCAGGCGCTCCAGCACCCATTTCTTCCCGTCGGAACACGCCATATCCGTTGGCCGGTTCTCGATGCTCTTGATAGCCGCGAGTAGATGTGCCCTATTTTCGTTCAGGCGCTTTTGCATGTCGTCGATCTCGGCAACCTTCCGCCTTAGGGCATCCAGCAGCTCATCATGTTGCCAGCTGCCCGAGCCGTTCGGCAGCAGAGAACGGATCTGGTCGAGCGAAAATCCCGCACTCTGCGCGCTAGCAATGATCTCTAGCATCGACGCCGACTCAGGAGAATAGTCGCGATAGCCATTTGCTTTACGCTCGACCGCAGAGATCAATCCGGCGGTCTCGTAGAAGCGGATGCGCGAGGCCGTCAGGCCGCTGAGCTTTGCCAGTTCCCCGATTCTCATACGTCACCTGAAGAGGCATGGACATTAACGTTTACTTTAACTCAACATTAGTCACGACTTGGCGACACAGTCCGTCGAAGCTGTCCGCCAGGTAAGCGCACCTCAGCCGTTCTACTGTTCTAACGCATCGCCAACGTTGCTCATGGAGAGAAAACTTGGCTGACGTAAGCACGATCCAGCCCGGAGACTGCACCACGGACCCTTCATGAAACGCTGTGAACATAACGGCGTCGGCCAGCGCGTCGGGAAGGATTAGGACTCGGCCTTCTGGGAAAAGCAAACATCGGATGGACCCTTCCTGCAGCGCCCCAATCGTACTTGGCGACGTGCGCAAGCCGACGTCATGAAACTGCCATAGCGGTGTGGATCTTCAATTCGTCGAAGAAGTTGGCGACGTGCATGTACAGGACCGCTGCCCCAAAAGCCGAAAGCAACGCGTTTTTCTCCTGCCCGAGTCGGAGCAGCCACATACGGCGCCGCAAACAGCTCTTAAAACTGCTTTGCGGAGATTTATCCCCGTGCGAGCCATGCGGGCGAGGCACTTGGCCTATCTATCACGATCTGGTTGGACAACGGTGTCGCGCAACCGATCTCCACGCCACCAATTTCGGGCCGGTGCTCGTATCTCCCTCGGAGATCAGCGGTGTAAGAGTACTATTCACTTCACTCACGTCGTTTTTCTTCAAAGGTACAAACGTGGGCCACCCGCCGGAAGATACAACCGTTGATAAAAAATCGGCTCCCCATGGGAACTGCTGCCCATTATCTCTACATGGGCTCCATAAGTCCTGCCGGGAAGATGCAGCACATCCGACACGTTTTTTGGAAGAATGTCGGCCTTGACCGTGTGAACGATTTTCGTCGCGGAAGCTTTGTAGATTGATTTCGTAAGTTTCACGAAATTTTCGCTATCGAGATCGTCAAGGGGTACTTCCACGAAATAAGGGAAGCGCGTTGCGTCCGCAAAATAATGACTTATAAAGGAATGATTTTCTGCGTCGATTTTCCGATCCAGTCGAATGATATTGCGATCGTCGCTCCCCTCGCACAGCCAGCGCGCCCAGCTATCATCAGATTCGATTTGAACCCGCCGGATGACCGTACTCGTCATCGGAACAAATCTTGTCCCGTCAGACGAGAGTACCTGATAGATCCATGGCTCTCCCAGTCGTTTTTCGCGAGGGATGACGAAGGTCCCCAGGGCTCTCTTCCTCTCAACATAGCCGTCGCTGACTAGTGAGCCTACAGCCTTCTGAATGGTCCCAAGGCTGAAAGGAACAATCTTGGACATCTCCTGCTCCGTTGGCAGCTTGTCTCCGTCTGTCCAAAATCCATCTTCGATCGCTGCGATAAATACCTCTTTCAGATATTCGTGCTTAATGGGGTTATCCGCCACGCGGGGTTGATAGATATCGAAAAAGTTCTTGTTCTTCATATGTCTCCGCTCTTTCTCCGCGCCCGTCGCGTTAATAGCAATCTCATCTGCCATCCATTTAAAATTAATAGACGACGAATCAAACTTCAATAAACTATTATAAACATCGAGTAAGTCGTACAGACAGAATACTATACTACATAGTATATATGGACAATTGCAGGTCGTCGGATCGTTCAACGACAGGATTCGTCAACGTATATTTTCAGGCAGATGAAAGCGTTCCTGCTCAGGCGCGGAAGCTCTAGAACCGGCGGTTGAGACAGCTAAAGGGCGCCAAGTCGGGCGTGTGCTCGTTGCTGTCGGGGTCTACGAGCAGGATGGCACCCTCAGATATGCCGGACACCTCGCCCCAATCATTTCGCGCCGAGGCGCTGCACGGCTTTCGCCAGGCGCGCTCAGTCCTTGCCTCGGGCGCCACCGCCCTCTACAACGCTCCCGGGGCCCGGGCCGGAGCGCGATCGCGAATTCCATTGGCTCGCGCCCGACATTGTGGCGGAGGTGGTCGTTTCTCGAGTGGACGCGCAGCAACGAAGCCCGTCATCCCGTGTTTCGTGTTTCGTGTTTCGTGTTTCGTGTTTCGTGTTTCGTGTTTCGTGTTTCGTGTTTCGTGTTTCGTGTGTCGTGTTTCGCGCCTGACGGGATGATATAAGCCTGCGCAGGCGGTGACCGATAAAAAGATCGCGGATGAAGCCGGAGGCTGCAACATCCGCTCGACGCGTGAGCGACCCGATCCGCGCGGCACGGTCTTCGTCGGTGACATCAAGATCAGCAACCCGCAGCGCGTAATCGATTAAGCGTCAGGCCGCTCGAAACTCGACATCGTGCGCTACTACGATGCCATCGCGCAACGGGCGCTGCCCTACCTGCATGCCCGACCGCTGCACTCGTGCGCGCGCCGGATGGTATTGCGGGCGAACGGCTTTATTTAGAAGCACTCCGAACGCGCGCATTCCCGGTCAAAGAGGTCGCGAACACCGCAGACGCACTGGTCGGACTTGGCCAGACGAGCGTCGAAGAGATCCACTTATGGAACGAAGCCGCAGGGGCGCAAAGACTGTTCCGAGTGGCTTGTTTTGGACCTTCGCCCGCTGTGCGGGTTCACTTTCAATTTATGCGGCGAGTCATGCGCGTAGTACGGTCGGTCTCGAGCCTCGAGCACGCCATCGAGCGGGGCAGGGTCGCACGACTGCGCAGTCAGCCACGTGTTCACGTTCTCGCGCTTGATCGGCGCGATACAACTGCTCGTGGCCGGCCGCTTCGAGTTCCGCGGGCGGCTCTCGTCCATGATGGCCGCGAAAGGTAAAAGGTCCGGTTGAACGAGAGAGCGGTCCGCTTCGAGCACAAGCACGCGACCGTCATGAGCTGACCTTCTCGCCTGTTTACTGCGCTTTGTCTTGCGTCTTCGACAACGTGTTTTTCGCGCTTCGCGCGTTCGACATTTTCATAGAAGCAAACAGATGCGGGATTTCTTGCCAGCAGCGTTTCGATGCAACCGTGCCGATCGCTTGGCCCTCCCGCCAACACTTCCGAAACATGCGCAGCATCGCCGCCCCCAATCGGCGCCACTAGTCGCAACCATCCTACGCGTTTACGCCTATGTCGCGGTTTTTTTGACATGATAATCTGAATACGCGGATTGGCGCTTATTCATAAAGTAATTTAAGGTAAAGCATGATTTCGATGACAGCAACTGATAGCAACCCCGGAAAGCGCAGTGCAAGCCTTCTCCGGCGGATCAACATCGGCTCTTCAGCATTGCGCCTGCTCGTGACGTTCGTGTACGCATTCATGCTTTGCCCGCTCGTTTTCGTGGTGTGGCTCAGCTTCTTCTCGGACTCCATCCCGACGTTCCCGCCGTCGGGCTACAGCCTCCACTGGTATCAGGCCGCGTGGAGTAATGCCTCATTTTCGAGCGGGTTTGTTCTGAGTGTTCAGGTGGCCCTGTGCGCAGTTGCCATCGGCGTCAGCGTTGGCGTTGCGGCAGCGTTCGCGTTGAACCGCTTCTGCTTTCGCGGCAGTTCAGTCGTGCGTCTTGTGTTGCTTAGCCCGCTTGTGATCCCCGGAATCGTGGCCGGCATCGCGATTTATCTGGCGATGCTTCGAGCAGAAAACGCCTTGGACGTGAGCATCATCGGGACGATGCCCGCGCTCATCGCCGCCCACGTCTGCCTGACAATTCCATGGACGCTAAGACTGGTAGCCGCCGGTCTGAGCGGCGTCGATCCGCTCATTGAGGAGGCCGCCCGCAACCTTGGCGCGGCGCCCTCGACTGTATTTGTCAGGGTCACGCTCCCCCTACTGCGGCCATCAATCGTCGCGGCCGCCCTCTTCAGCTTCATTGTTTCATTCGAAAACCTCGAAATCACTCTCCCGTTAGTCGGCGCGGGCCGCACCACGCTGCCCATCGCGATCATGCAGTACCTGGAGTTCAACCTCGATCCTACGATCGCGGCAGTTTCAGCCGTCCAGATCGCCCTGTTGGGAATCGTGATGCTCGTCACTGATCGCTTCGTCAAACTTAGCCAGGTCGTCTGAAATGAGTCATGTAACCATCCGCAATCTGCGGAAGCAGTACGGCGATCACGCTGCCGTCGCCGATTTTTCGCTCGACATCGGCGAGGGCGAACTCGTCGCGTTCCTGGGTCCAAGTGGTTGCGGCAAGACTACGACCCTACGAATGGTCGCTGGCTTCATACAGCCAACGTCCGGCGAAATCCTCGTCAACGGGCGCGACATCACCTACATGCCGCCTCATGTTCGGAATACCGGCATGGTCTTCCAGCGGTATGCACTGTTTCCGCATATGACCGTCGCGCAGAACGTTGCTTTCGGTCTGCAAATGCGAAAGCTCGGCAAATCGGAAATCGACGAGCGCGTGCGCGTCGCGCTCGACATGGTTCGTCTGTCCTCGCTGTCCGATCGCTATCCAAGGCAGATGTCTGGTGGCCAGCAGCAACGGGTCGCGATTGCACGCGCCCTGGCAATCCGTCCCGACGTTTTCCTGCTTGATGAACCTCTCTCGAATCTCGATGCAAAGCTACGAGTAGATGTTCGCGAAGAAATCAGGTCACTTCAACAAGAACTGGGGCTAACAACCATTTTCGTGACCCACGATCAGGAGGAGGCGCTAACGATCGCGGACCGGCTCGCAGTCATGTACGACGGCAGGGTTCAGCAGATCGGCACCGCTTCAGAACTCTATGAAAGGCCTGCAAACCGGTTCGTCGCCGACTTCCTCGGTCTCATGAACTTTGTGAGCGGCAGGGGCAGCGCACAGGGATTTGAAACCGAGAACGGTACCCGGCTGGCAGTGTGCCCCCCAACGAGCGAAAAGCAGACCTTGGGCGTCCGTCCGGAGCGCGTAAGCATAAGCGCCTCGCCGACCGACGGATTGATCAGTGTTGCCGCAAACATCGTTGAAACCGTCTACAAGGGACCTGTTCTTGAGATCCGCGCGCGGACCGCGCGTGGCGACACTTTCGCCTCACATATGCCCAACACCATCGCCACCTCGGGCCTCCCGATCCAGCCGGAACAACAGTGTTTTGTCGGCTTTGCTGAAAGCGACTGCCTCTTCTTTGACTAGAGAATCGAAAATATGAATTCCGTCACCCGCCGAAATTTCTTCAAGTTTGTTGCAGGCGCGGCAATGGCTCCTGCTATCGGATCGTTACCGTCAAGGCTTCTGGCCGCTGAGAACTGCCCGAACATCGTGGTCGGCACATGGGGCGGAGACTACCAAAACCTCCTCGACGCCAACATTGCGTCGCCATTGATGAAGCCCCAAGGCAGCAGCGTTATCTTTTCGACGGCCGATCAGACCTCTCGCATGACGAAGATGCGCGCTGAGAAGGCATCGCGTCGAGGCTCGCTTGACGTCACCTGCCTGTCGGACGTCGACATGTATGAAATAAACCGTTCCGGCCTTTTGCAGCCGGTGCAGACCGCGCTCGTCCCCAATCTTGCGAACACAATTGAGCAGTTTCGCAAGCCCTACTCCATCGCGCAGATGTTCAGTGCATTTGTCATTGTCTACACGCCAGGAAAAGGCACGCCTCCAAAAAGCTTTGGGGACGCACTTGATCCGCGCCACAAGGGAAAAGTTGGCTTCTCTGACATTCTTTACGGCTTTGTCGGCTCGGCGTCCGCCCTCGCTGCGGGTGATAAAACTGCAAACATGATGTCGGGCAAAGACTTTCTAAACAAGCTCAAGGCCAACAGCCCAAAGGTGTATCCGTCCAACGAAACCGTGGCGGCGGCGCTGAAAAGCGGTGAAATCGAGATGACCTGGATGTGGAAAGCACGCGCGCTCCAGTGGAAAAAGGCCGGCGTACCGATCGACTTCGTCGTTCCCACGGAGGGCGCGATTCCCGCGCTCTTTGAAGCTTCCGTGCCGAAGAACGCACCCGACGGCACCTGCGGGTACGCCTTCATAAACGCGATGCTCGATCCCCGAGCCCAGCTCGCCTTCGCGGAAAAGATGGGCTATGCGCCGACCGTGAAAAATGCCGCGCTGCCCGACGCTCTCGCAAGGCAGGTCGGCTTCACCGACGCTGAACTATCGCGCTTTGTAAAGCTGAACTACGAAAACATGTTGACCCAGCGTTCCGCGTTCCTCGACTACTGGTCGAAAGACTTCAAGGTTGGGCTCTGATGAGCGCCCTTCAACAGCCCGCTAGGGGCAGCGGTGGGGCCAGCAAGGGAAGCGCGTACCTGCTTGCCACCCCGGCTACTGCCATCGTCGCCCTGATTATTCTGGTTCCCGCGCTCCAACTGGTGCGCTACAGCCTTAATCATTTTGACCCCGTCGACTTGATGCAGACCGCCCTAACTGGAGAGAACTACCGGAAGTTTTTCACTGACCCGTACTATCTCTCGGTTCTCTGGACGACCCTGAAGATTTCCATTCTGTGCTCAGTGCTTGCGCTTGTTTTCGGGTTCCCCGTTGCATACAGCCTCGCGAAATCGCAATCAAGGTACAAGAGCCTTCTGATCATCCTGATCGTCTTCCCTCTGCTCGTCGGGAATGTCGTGCGCGCGGCGGGCTGGATGGTCGTCCTTGGAAATGCCGGGTTTGTAAACGCGGTGCTTCTTCATCTCGGCTTTATCCACGCGCCGCTCCGACTCATGTACACGCCGCTGGCCGTCGTTCTTGGTACGACAGGGGTTGTGTTGCCCTACATGATCCTGACTCTGCAAAGCGTGCTCGAAGGCGTTGACCTGTCCGTCGAAGAAGCAGCCCGCAACCTTGGCGCTCCTGCAATCGTATCCTTCTTCCGAATTGTCCTGCCGATTGCGGTACCGGGAATAGCGGCAGGAACGATGCTGGTTCTGATCCTCTGCATGAACGCCTATGCAACTCCGGTGCTGCTCGGCGGAACCGGGCTTGTAATGATGGCCCCGACCGTCTACGACCAGATTTCCAAAGCGAATGACTGGCCATTCGGCTCGGCTCTCGCAATCATCCTCATGATCGTCACCCTCGGGGTTGCGGTCATGTCCAACTCCTTCATCCAGCGTAAGTACGCAAAGACCATGCGGTCGTGATTCTCACGACTTACGAACTCGTCCGGAAACCTGACATGCCCAAACTCACCCGCAAAACCTATGACCAGCGCCTGAAGTCAATGCGTTCCCTGATGGAGCAAAGCCGGCTCGATGCGCTGATCTTTACCAGTGCCGATTTCTTTCAGTGGGCAACCAATTTTCACGTCGACGTTCAGACGTGGGAACGCCCCATTTTCGTAGTAATTCCTCTCACCGGCGACCCCTTTGCCGTAATGAACGAGTTGTCTACGAGCCACATGCGATTCGCGAAAGAGCGCAACACTGTCTGGCTCGATGACGTCGGGTATTATCTCGAGCACCCACGCGTAACTGACCGCTTGCCGCTGGTCACTGAACTTCCCGAGATGGTAGCAGCGCGTCTGCGTAGCGCCGGTCTCTCCGCAAGCCGCATTGGTGTCGACGCGATGAGCAGCCCCCTTGCAAAAGCGGCTGCCCTGCTTCCAGACGCCAAATTCGTCCCCGTGACTGCCTCCCTGCGCTCGCTGCGCTGGGTCAAGAACGACGAAGAACTTGAAGTGATGCGGGCCGCTTGCAGCCTTTCGGATTGGATCCAGGAGCGTTATCGCGAAAACATTCGCCCCGGCCGTCTCGTACAGGAACTGGATTATCAGATGGCCAGCCTCATGGTCGAAGAGGGTGCTCGCCGTTTCCCTGGGGAAAATCTGGAAGTGTTGCGCTGCTGGACGCTCTCGGGGCCGGCCTCCGCCTCGCCCCATGGCGACGGCGCGTCCTGCGGTGCACGCATCGCTGCGGGGGACGGGCTTGTGAATATTGTCATTCCCCGCCTGAACGGCATCGTCATAGAAAACGAGCGCACATGGTTTTGTGGCAAGCCGAACGCCGAGCAAGCCCGTTTCTACGAGGTCGCACGTGCAGCTAATGCCGCAGCGCTCGACGCTGCGGTCACTGGCGCACCCGTTTCTGGTATTGATGCGGCAGCCCAGGCAGTCATCGAGAAAGCCGACTGCGGACAATACATCCGCCATCGAACCGGACACGGCATGGGCATCATTGGTCATGAATATCCGGAAGACATGGCATTCAATCACCGTGCTCTGCTGACCGGCGAAGTCTATTCGGCTGAGCCCGGAATTTACGTGTTCGGCCTCGGCGGCTTCCGGCTTGATGACTCGGTCGTTGTGCGTCCCACTCCTGAAGTCATGACCACGACACCGAAGACCCTCGAGTACGCAACAATCACCTGATACACGCCCTGTCTGCGCACCGGCTCGCCGGACCTCCAGCCTACTTTCTATTACCTCGTTTTTTGAACGTCAGGAACACCCGCATGACTAGCACTACGCTCGGTGTGAAGGTCGACGAACGCCTTCGTGGTCGTTTAAAAAAGGCAGCATCGCAAATGGATCGCACGCCACATTGGCTCATCAAGCAGGCAATAGGCGTATATCTTGAAAGAATCGAGTCCGGTGACATACCTCCCGAGCTGCTGCTGACCGCCTCGCTGCCCGGTGGCCATGAAGTAGATGCAAGCCACAACACGATCGAACACGATGCGTCGCATCCGTTCCTTGAGTTCGCACAAAACGTGCAATCGCAATCGGTGCTGCGCGCAGCGATAACATCGGCGTATCGTCGTCCCGAACCGGAATGCGTGCCGTTCCTGCTGGGCCAGGCGCGGTTGCCTGAAAACCTTGCGGGCAAAGTTCAGGCGATGGCGGGCGAACTTGTCGGCAAGCTGCGCGGCAAGAGCCGCGGTGGCGGCGTCGAAGGGTTGATCCACGAGTTCTCGCTGTCGAGCCACGAAGGCGTCGCGCTGATGTGTCTCGCCGAAGCGCTCCTGCGTATTCCCGACCGCGCCACGCGCGACGCGCTGATCCGCGACAAGATCAGCAAGGGCGACTGGAAATCGCACATGGGCCAGGCGCCGTCGCTGTTCGTGAACGCGGCGACGTGGGGCCTGAT
>Ga0160447_101278_pt1 | contig 9926 bp, 10 predicted proteins | sample HID1973K_E1MG_FD_108222 | JGI IMG/M metagenome (GOLD analysis project Ga0160447, IMG submission 108222) | Enriched mosquito-associated microbial communities from UW Madison campus, WI, USA - HID1973K_E1 MG | ecosystem: Host-associated > Arthropoda: Insects > Digestive system > Unclassified ...
AACACATTAGGCCATAGCTTGCTGGCCCAGCCGTGGCGAGGCTGTAAATCCACGGCCAGCCGATCAATGACCTTGGCTGAACGACCGCGACACAGTGCTTCGAAGTCTTCGAACGTGCAGAAGTGGATGTTCGGCGTGTTGTACCAGGTGTAGGGCAGGAATTCGGAGACCGGCATCCGTCCCTTGCTCGCCAGGTACCAGCGGCAGCGCCAGTGGCCGAAGTTGGGGAAGGTGATGATGCACTGACGACCGACCCGCAGCATTTCGTCGAGGATGCGATCAGGGTAGTGAACCGCCTGCAGCGCCTGAGTCATGACCACAACATCGAAGCTGTTGCTGGCGAAATTGCCCAGGCCTTTGTCCAGGTCCTGCTCGATCACGTTGACGCCCCGCGCCACGCAGCGTGCGATGTTGTCGGCGTCGTTTTCCAGGCCGTAGCCGGTGACTTGTTTGTTGTCCCGCAGCCAGGCCAGCAATTCGCCGTCACCGCAGCCGAGGTCGAGCACGCGGCTGCCTGCCGGTATCCAGTCTTGGATGATTTCCAGGTCGGCTCTCATGGTGTCCTCAGAGTGCAATACGGTTCATGTAGCTGGAGAAGGCCTGCAAGTAGCGCGGGATCGGCATCAGGAAGGCATCGTGGCCCTGTGGTGCGTCGATTTCCAGATAGCAGACGTCTTTCTTCGCAGCCATGAGGGCGTCCACCAGTTCCCGCGAACGGGCTGGCGAGAAACGCCAGTCGGTGGTGAACGACATCACGCAGAATTTGGAGGTGACATGGGCAAAGGTGGCCGCCAGATCATCGTTGAAACCGGCCGCCGGGTCGAAGTAGTCCAGAGCCTTGGTCATCAACAGATAGGTATTGGCATCGAAGCGCCCGGAGAATTCTTCACCCTGATAGCGCAGATAGCTCTCGACCTGAAACTCGACACTGTGAAAGTCGTAGTTGAGCTTTTCGCTCTTGAGACCCCGGCCGAATTTCTCGCCCATGGAGTCGTCTGACAGGTACGTGATGTGGCCGACCATGCGCGCCAGCATCAGGCCGCGTTTGGGGATCACGCCCATTTCCTGGAACGAGCCACCATGGAATTCGGGGTCGGTCAGGATGGCCTGACGGGCGACTTCGTTGAAGGCGATGTTCTGCGCCGACAGCTTCGGTGCCGACGCGATGGCCAGACAGTGACGCACGCGATCCGGGTAGGTCATGGTCCACTGCAGGGCCTGCATGCCGCCCAGACTGCCGCCCACGATAGCGGCCCATTGCATGATGCCCAGGCTGTCGGCCAGACGCGCCTGGCTGTGTACCCAGTCCTCGACGGTGAGCACAGGAAAGTCTGCGCCGAACGGCTTGCCGGTTTCCGGGTTGATACTGCTCGGGCCGGTGGAGCCATTGCAGCCGCCGAGGTTGTTCAGGCTGACGACGAAGAACTTGCTGGTGTCGATGGGCTTGCCGGGGCCGATGCAGCTGTCCCACCAGCCCGGTTTGCGGTCTTCGGTGCTGTGGTAACCGGCGGCATGATGATGGCCGGAAAGGGCGTGGCAGATCAGTACCGCGTTGCTTTTGGCGGCGTTGAGCTGACCGTAGGTTTCGTAGATGAGGTCGTAGGCGGCCAGCGAACGGCCGCAGGCCAACGCCAGAGGCTCGCTGAAATGCGCCGTTTGCGGCGTGACTAGACCGACAGAATCTTCGGGAAAGACCGTGGACATCGACCCTGCTCTCGCTGAAATGAGGCGTAAGTCTAAAGATCGCGGTGGGTAGCGGCAACAAAGTAAATAATTGGAACGGTTGATGATGGCTTTTGATTCTGCCCAGAGGGCGTAGGAGCGCGCTTGCCCGCGATTGCGTTGGGTCAGATATCAAATATGAACCTGATCTACTGCTATCGCGGGCAAGCGCGCTCCTACAAAATCCTGCTCCCGATTGGAGGGGTCAGATCAACCGCCACAACTCCTGCGGCATGCCGGCGTAGCCTGCCAGTTCAGGCATGACGTACGACTGCAGCACCTGAATCGCCAGGAAGGCGAAGATCGGTGAGATGTCCAGACCGCCCAGGTTCGGAATGATGCGGCGGAAGGGCGCCAGAATCGGCTCGCTGATCTGGTAGGCCAGTTCGGCGGCCGGGTTGTGCGTGCCCGGTGCGATCCAGGACACGATGACCATGATGATCATAGCCACCCAGAAGATCTTCAGCAGCAGCGAGGTAATGCCGATGATCGACCACATCAGCAGATGCGGCACGTCGCCGATGGTGCCGTAGGTCATCATCAGCACGAACGCCATCAACAGCGCTTGAATCACAATGGCCAGCAGCAGGGAGGAGGTGTCCAGCCCCAGCACGCTAGGCACAATCCGACGGATAGGTTTGAGCAATGGCTGGGTCGCGCGCACGGCGAACTGGCAGAGCGGGTTGTAGAAGTTGGCCTTGACCAATTGCAGCACGAAGCGCAGCAGAACGATCGTCAGGTACAGGCTGATCAGCGTCTGGATGACGAAAATCGTGGCGCCGGTGAGTGCATTCATGAATTGCTCCTTATTTGCCCAACAGTTCGGCCAACTCGGCCGAGCGGTGTGCGGCAGCGCCAAGCGCCTTTTCTACAATGGCTTCGAAACCGTCCGCCTGGAACGATTTGATCGCTGCTTCCGTGGTGCCCGCTGGCGAGGTCACACGACGACGCAGCTCGGCAGCGTCGACATCGCTCTCGGTGGCCATGCGTGCAGCGCCCAGCGCGGTCTGCTCGGCCAGTTGCTTGGCGACCTCTTGCGACAAGCCCAGCTTCACGCCAGCGGCAGTCATGGCTTCGATCAGCAGGAAGAAGTACGCAGGGCCGCTGCCCGAAACGGCAGTCACGGAGTCGATCTGGGTTTCTTCGTCCACCCAGAGAGCGATCCCCACTGCGGACAGCAGCGTTTCGGCCTGCTGACGCTGGGCCTGGGTCACTTCAGCGGTCGCATACAGCCCACTCACACCCTGACGCAACAGCGCCGGAGTGTTAGGCATGCAGCGCACGATCGGCTGCTCGCCCAGCCAGGCTTTCATGCTGGCGCAGGTGATCCCGGCGGCAATCGAGACAAGAAGCTGGTCTGGTTTGAGGGCTGGCTTGAGGGCTTCGCAGACGGTTTTCATCATCTGTGGCTTGACCGCCAGCAGGATCACGTCAGCGCCATCGATGGCTTCAGCGTTATCGGCGACGACCTTGATGCCGTGCTCTTTGGCAACGCGTTCGCGGGTTTCTGCACCAGGATCGCTGGCACGGATCAAATCAGCTTCGACGCCTTGGGCACGCATGCCGCCAATCAGGCTGGCGGCCATGTTTCCGGCGCCGATAAACGCGATACGGGTCTTGCTCATGAACGATTTCCTGTGAGGCGAAGGTTAAGGCTGCCCATAGTCGCGGGCGCCGAAGAGGGCAGTGCCGATCCGCACCCAGGTCGCGCCTTGTGCGATGGCGGATTCCAGGTCGTGGCTCATGCCCATGGAAAGAGTGTCCAGCGGCAGATTCAGTTGGTCTTGCAAGGTACGTACAGCAGCAAAGGCAGCGTTCTGTTCGTCGCTATCTTCTGTAGGTTCGGGAATTGCCATCAAACCGCGCAATCTCAGATTGGGCAAGGCGCTGATTGCGTGCGCCAGCGCGGGCAGGTCTTGGGGCGTGCAGCCGGACTTGCTGGCTTCGCCGCTGACGTTGACCTGAATACAGATGTTCAGCGCAGGCAGTTCTGTGGGACGTTGCTCGGACAGGCGTTGTGCGATTTTCAGGCGATCCACGGAGTGTACCCAGGCGAAGTTCTCGGCGATGGCGCGAGTCTTGTTTGACTGGATGGGGCCGATGAAATGCCAGATCAAGGGCAGGTCGCTCAACTCGGTCTGTTTGCCGAGCGCTTCCTGGAGGTAATTCTCGCCGAAGTCGCGCAATCCGGCGGCATAGGCTTCGCGCAGGTCGCTCGCCGGTTTGGTCTTGCTCACGGCCAGCAGGCCGACGGACGCCGGGTCGCGCTGCACCGCTTGCGCAGCGTCGCGAATTCGCTCTGCGAGCGTTGAAATGTTCTCTGCTATCGTGGACATTGATTTGCGCCAGCAGGGCTAAAGTCTGCGGCATTCTATGTGATGAGGAGCTGTATGGATATTACCGAGCTGCTTGCCTTCAGTGCCAAGCAAGGCGCGTCGGACTTACATCTCTCTGCCGGCTTGCCACCGATGATTCGGGTGGATGGCGATGTGCGGCGGATCAACCTCCCGGCTTTGGACCAGAAAGAAGTCCAGGCGCTGATCTACGACATCATGAACGACAGGCAGCGCAAGGACTTCGAAGAAGACCTGGAAACGGACTTCTCCTTCGAGGTGCCGGGCGTGGCGCGGTTCAGGGTCAACGCGTTCAATCAGAACCGTGGCGCAGGTGCGGTGTTCCGGACCATTCCGTCGAAAGTCCTGAGCATGGAAGAGCTGGGCATGGGGGAAGTGTTTCGCAAGATTACCGATGTCCCGCGTGGCCTGGTGCTGGTGACCGGTCCGACCGGTTCGGGTAAGTCGACGACGCTCGCCGCGATGGTCGATTACCTGAACGCCAACAAACACCACCACATCCTGACCATTGAGGACCCGATCGAATTCGTTCACGAGTCCAAGAAAAGTCTGATCAACCAGCGTGAAGTTCACCGCGACACTCATGGTTTCGCGGAAGCGCTGCGGTCGGCACTTCGGGAAGACCCGGACGTGATTCTGGTGGGGGAGCTGCGCGACCTGGAAACCATTCGCCTGGCGCTGACTGCCGCGGAAACCGGCCACCTTGTGTTCGGTACATTGCACACCACGTCGGCGGCGAAGAGTATCGACCGTATCGTTGACGTGTTTCCGGCTCAGGAAAAGTCGATGATCCGTTCGATGCTGTCCGAGTCCCTGCACGCCATCGTGTCTCAGGCCCTGCTGAAAAAGGTCGGCGGTGGTCGAGTGGCGGCTCACGAGATCATGATCGGCACGTCGGCGATCCGGAACCTGATCCGCGAAGACAAGGTAGCGCAGATGTACTCGTCGATTCAGACCGGAGGCGCATTGGGGATGCAGACCCTGGATATGTGTCTGAAGGATCTGATCAGCAAAGGGCTGATCACGCGAGAAAGCGCTCGCGAGAAAGCAAAGACGCCGGATAATTTCTGATTGCCCAAACAGCAGATGCGAAAAAACCTGCAGGAGTCCGGATTCACGGCGGTGGCGTCAATAAGATCGCTACCGCCGGCTAGCCGGGTTGCTACAGGTACATGTCGCGATGCTGCTTATCTAGATCAGCGCTGCGCGATGCGCACAGTACCTTTCGGCGCCGGTGCCTGTTTTGGCAGGACGCGCTTGGCAACCACGTAATGGCTGTCCCAGTACGGCTTCTTCAGGGTGTCGATGGTCACCGACTTGCCACGGCGAGGCGCGTGGACGAAGCGGTCGTCACCCAGATAGATCGCGACGTGATTGACCTTGCGGCTCTTGATGTTGAAAAACAGCAAGTCGCCTGGCTTCAGATCCTTGCGGTCGACCTTCTGCCCATGACCTTCGGCCATGGCATTGGAGGTACGCGGCAGATCCACTTCGCTCACGTCGTTGAACGCATATTTGACCAGACCGCTACAGTCAAACCCTTTTGTCGGGCTGGTTCCGCCCCAACGATAGGGTGTACCGATGGCATTGACTGCACGGTTCACCACGGTGCTGCTCTGCTTGCTCCCCATTTGCGAGGGTGCTGCCAGGGCAACGGTGTTCTGTGAAATCTTGCGAGAACTGCGGGACTTCTTGCCCTTGGTCGCTCGGATTTTCTTGCTTGAAGTCTCAAGCGGGGCGGCTGTTTCTTCGAGTGCGGCAATTGCAGCGCGTTGGGCTGCAATGTTGCGTGATACGGTTTCCTGTGACTCGGATTTGGCGGTAAAACCCGTAAAACTCGAAGGCAGCGTTTGCTCACGATTGGTGGCGTGGGCGGCCAGTGGCATAAATAGGCAAATAGTTAGCCATGTCTTCAAAAATGGACGCATTAGGCAGGGCTCATATTGGTCAGCGCGCAACTTTATAACAGCTTTCGCAGCGTTTCCGAGGCCATTTGTCGAACAATTTACTGCCCTGGAGGTCAGCTTCGACATTAAAACTGTCATCTGGCCCGATGCATCGCCTTTCAGAACAAGGGTTTGCGTGAACGTACAGAGGTTCAAACCATACGTCGGAGAGCGGCACGAAAGTCACAAAAGTTACGCATATTTTTTTCTATCGCTTCAAATGAGGTAAGCAATGAACACCTATCACCCTGACGCTCAACGTCCTGATACACACAGCAAGGTCATGGGTTACCTGCTGTGGATCGTCGGTTTTACCGGTTCTCACCGCTTCTATTACGGCAAGCCGGTGACCGGCACTCTCTGGTTTTTCACCCTCGGGTTGTTGGGGATTGGCTGGCTGATCGACCTGTTTCTGATCCCATCGATGGATCGCGAGGCGGATCTGAGATTCAACGCGGGCACGACCGACTATAGCGTCGCATGGATTCTTCTGACGTTTTTGGGTGTGTTCGGGGTGCATCGGATGTATCAAGGCAAATGGATCACGGGGATCATCTACCTGTTCACGGGCGGGCTGTTCTTTCTGGGTGTGCTGTATGACTTCTGGACGCTGAATGACCAGATTTCGGTGAAGAACGCGCAGCACCGGTAAACGCTGACCTGTAGGAGCGCGCTTGCCCGCGAGGTGTCAGACCTGAGTTTTGCGGGTCTCTGACCTAATGCGATCGCGGGCAAGCGCGCTCCTACGAGGTCAGAGCGGCAGTTCGACTTAGCCGATATAGCTGATCCGGCCATCCACAAAGGTGTATTTCACCGCGCCCGGCAGGCAATGCCCGAGGAATGGGCAGTTTTCGCCCTTCGACAACCATTTCTCGCCAGCCACGGTGGACGCCGCGGGATCAAACAGCACCAGATCCGCTGGCGCACCCGCAGCCAACTGGCCGGCTGGCAGGCGCAAGGCCGCTGCAGGGCCTGAACTCAGGCGTGCCAGCAGGGTGGGCACGTCCAGCAAGCCATCCTCGACCAGGGTCATTGCCAGCGGCAGCAGCAGTTCGACGCTGCTGATGCCCGGCTCCGTCGCGCCGAACGGCGCCAGCTTGGCATCTCGCTCATGGGGCTGATGATGGCTGGAGATGGCCTGCACCACGCCCGAGCGGACCGCCTCACGCAGCGCGTCCCGGTCGGCGCGGGTGCGCAGCGGCGGTTGCACGTGATAGAGGCTGGAAAAGTCGATCAGCGCTTCGTCGGTCAGAATCAATTGATAGAGAGCGACGTCGGCGGTTACCGGCAGGCCGCGAGCTTGCGCTTGGGCGATCAGCTCGACTCCGCGAGCGCTGGTCAACTGAGTAAAGTGTGCGCGTACGCCGCTTTGTTCGACCAGCAGCAGGTCGCGGGCCAGCGCCACGGTCTCGGCGGTTTCCGGGATACCCGGCAGACCGAGGAAGGAAGCGGTGGGGCCATCATGAGCCAGACCACCGGCCGCCAGATCGTGATCCTGGGAATTGAAGATCACGGTCAGGTCGAAGGTCGCGGCGTATTCCAGCGCCCTGCACAGGGTGCGATTGCTGCCAAAGTTCACCAAGCCATTGGTGAACGCTACGCAACCCGCATCACGCAGGGCGATCAGTTCGGCCAGTTGTTCGCCTTCCAGACCTTTGCTCAGCGCCCCGATGGGGAAGACTTTGCTGTGTCCGGCTTCACGGGCGCGATCCAGAATCAGTTCCGCCACGGCCGAGGTGTCGAGGACCGGTTTGGTCCGAGGCGGGCAGCACAGGCTGGTAACGCCGCCCGCCGCAGCGGCGCGGGTTTCGCTGGCGATAGTGCCTTTGCGGCTGTAGCCGGGTTCGCGCAGCGAGACGTTGAGATCGACCAGGCCGGGCGCTGCAACCAGACCCTTGCCGTCGATGGTCTGCGACGGGATGAAATCGGCGGGCGCCGCGCCCAGCGCTAGGACCTTGCCGGCTTCCAGGTGGACATCGATGACTTGATCCAGACCGCTGACAGGGTCGATGACGCGAGCTTTGATGATACTGACCTTCACTGCGCGTTCTCCTGCTCGAACTGGCGTTGGGCGGTTTGGCCACTCATGGCCATGGACAAGACGGCCATGCGCACTGCGATGCCGTAGGTCACTTGATTGAGGATCACCGAGTGGGCGCCGTCGGCCACTGCCGACTCGATCTCCACGCCACGGTTGATTGGGCCAGGGTGCATGACGATGGCGTCAGGCTTGGCACCGGCCAGGCGCGCGGTGGTCAACCCGAACAGCCGGTAGAACTCGCCCTCACTCGGCAACAGCCCGCCGGACATACGCTCGCGTTGCAGGCGCAGCATGATCACCACGTCAACGTCTTTGAGACCTTCAGCCAGATCCGTATAGACCTTCACGCCATACTGCTCGACGCCAATCGGCAGCAGGGTTTTCGGCGCGACCACGCGAATGTCAGGGCAGCCCAACGCCTTGAGAGCGATCATGTTCGAGCGCGCAACCCGGGAATGAAGGATGTCGCCGACGATGGCGACCGAAAGGTTCTCGAAATTGCCCTTGTGGCGGCGGATGGTCAGCATGTCGAGCATGCCTTGTGTCGGGTGCGCATGACGGCCGTCGCCGCCGTTGATGATCGCCACCTGCGGGCAGACATGCTCGGCAATGAAGTGCGCCGCGCCGGAGTCGCCGTGGCGCACGACGAACATGTCGGCGGCCATGGCCTCAAGGTTGCGCAGGGTATCGAACAGGGTTTCGCCCTTGCTGGTGGAAGAGGTGGAGACGTTCAGGGTAATGACGTCCGCCGACAGCCTCTGCGCCGCCAGTTCGAAGGTGGTGCGGGTGCGAGTCGAATTCTCGAAGAACACGTTGCACACGGTCTTGCCGCGCAGCAGCGGGACTTTTTTCACCGCCCGGGCGCCGACCTCAAGGAACGAGTCGGCGGTGTCGAGGATTTCGGTGAGCAGCTCGCGGGGCAAACCATCGAGCGAGAGGAAATGTTGCAGCTGACCCTGATGGTTCAGCTGCAGCGGGCGCTTGGCGTCGAGAGGCGTCATCGCAAAGGACTCTTAGAGGGCGGCGGAATCGGTGGAGAGGTCTTGCAGTTCGAGTGTCAGCGGTGTCGGACCCGACAGCTTGACCCGTTCGTTCGGAGACAGATCCAGCGTCGCGCCGGTCACATTCGGGCGGATCGGCAGCTCGGCAGCGTCCAGATCCAGCAATGAAACCAGCGTCACACTGGCAGGGCGGCCATAGTCGAACAGCTCGTTCAGCGCCGCGCGAATGGTCCGGCCGCTCATCAGTACGTCGTCGATCAGGACCAGATGCTGCCCTTCGATCTCGAACGGCAGCTCGGAAGGGCGTACTTGCGGGTGCAGGCCGTTCTGGCTGAAGTCGTCGCGGTAGAAGGAAACGTCCAGCGTGCCAAGGGGCGACTGGCTGTTCAGCGCCTGAAGCAGGGCTTGGGCGACCCATACACCGCCGGTGCGGATGCCGATGAAGCGGGGCTCGCTGATACCACGTTTATTCAGGTGCGCGTTCAGATCGATCGCCATCTGGCTGATCAGTTCGGCGGGGTTGGGCAGGCTGCTCATGGTCGCTCCTTCAGGAGCCCGGTCGTCCGTGCGGCACACACCGGGCTGAAACTCGAATGCTGTGTTCTTCAATTCGGTGCAGTGTAAGGCGCTCAGGTGTCAAACAGTGCGCCATTGGCCTCCAGCCAGCCTTGCAACAGAAGCGCTGCGGCGATGGCATCGACCGGATTGTCGCGGTAGCTACCGCGCTGACCGCCACGGGACATGCGTTCGCCTTTGGCTTCGAAGGTCGTCAGGCGCTCGTCGTGGGTGTAGACGGGCAAATTGAAGCGGCCGTTGAGCTTGCGTGAAAACTTCTCGGCACGGGCGCTCATCTCGCTGGGGG
>Ga0160447_101279_pt1 | contig 9923 bp, 8 predicted proteins | sample HID1973K_E1MG_FD_108222 | JGI IMG/M metagenome (GOLD analysis project Ga0160447, IMG submission 108222) | Enriched mosquito-associated microbial communities from UW Madison campus, WI, USA - HID1973K_E1 MG | ecosystem: Host-associated > Arthropoda: Insects > Digestive system > Unclassified ...
ACGTCGCCGCTCATGCGTTCGATGGCGCTGACGGTTTCCTGCACCAGATCGCGACCGTCACTTGCGGACGTGGTGGCGTTCTTCGAGGCTTCGGAAGTGCTCACCGCGTTGCGTGCGACTTCTTCGACGGCGCTGGTCATTTCGTTGACCGCAGTTGCCGCCTGTTCAATTTCGTTGTTCTGTTGCGACAGGCCACGGGCGCTTTCGTCGGTGACGGCGTTCAGTTCTTCAGCCGCAGATGCAAGCTGAGTGGCCGAACCTGAGATGCGTTGCAGCGTGTCACGCAGCTTGGACTGCATCTTCAGCATGGCGCTCAGCAGGCGACCGGCTTCGTCGGTGCCATCTACCTGAATGGTGCGGGTCAGGTCGCCTTCGGCAACTTCTTCGGCCGCTTTGAGTGCCGAGGCAATTGGACGGGTAATGCTGTTGGTCAGTAGCCAGGCGAACAGCAGGGTCAGGACAGTGGCGATGATCAGCAGGGTGACGACCATGGTGAAGGCCGAAGAATATTGATCCGAAGCCATCTTGTTGGTGGCATTGAGCTGTTGAGTGTTGATCTCGATCAGCTTGCCCAGCACGACGTTCATCTGGTCGGAGTTGGTCTGCAGATCGGCGCTGAGCAGGATGGTCAATTCGTCCAGCTTGTTCGCACTGCTCAAGGACTTCATGCGGTCTTCAAGTCGACGGTAGTCGTTGAGCAGGGTCAGGTACTGATCGTAGGCGGCTTGCTCTTCGGGCGCAGAGATCAGTTTCACGTAAATTGCACGGGCGTCTTCGATCTGCTTGTTACGCATCGCCAGCAGCTCGACGGTTTTCTGCAGCGTTTCGGGCTCGCGGTTGAGCATCAGACGATAGGACAGAACGCGCAAGCGAATGCTGGCCTCGGTCAGCTTATCCAGCGCCTTGATGCTCGGCATGCTGTTGGTGGCCATGACTTCAGTGGCGTCGTTGATCTTGCTCATTTGTGTCAGAGCGAAGATGCCGAGCACCAGCATCAGCAGTCCGATGATGGAAAAGCCAAGGAATGCGCGGGGCGCGATGTTCATATTGCGTAGGGACATGACGGTTCCTGAAGGGGCCGCGATCCATGCGTGCTGAAGGGACTTTCGACAGAGATGCTTGCTTATCGGTCGGCTGTGCAAGGACTTGAACCCTTTGGTCCATTCCTGTGCGCTTATGTCGCAGGCGGTCGATCTGACGAACAGCAGGAACAAGATAGGGAATTCGCAGTCAATCAGGACCCTGATGCGTTTGCGGGATTGAAGCAATACAAGTGCTTTTTCTGGTCGGTGTAGCGGCTTAAATGCCCTGATTTCACTGGTAGCTGGAGTGACTTTTCTTTATCGTACGCGCCCTTTGAAATTTGCCTGAGAAATCAAAATGTTGGAAGCATCCCTAAGCCAGTTGGAAAAGCTCGTCGGTGACTTGGTAGAGCAGAACCAGAACCTTCAGAACACGAATGCGCAGCTTGCCGAGGAGTTGAAGCAAGCCAGGGATGACAACGACAGTCTGCAGTTGAGCCTGCTGGAGCAAGAAGAGAAGCAGGGCGCAACGGCGGCGCGGATTCAGGCCTTGGTTGATCGCGCGACCAGCGCCAGTGCGGTCAGCGCATGATCATCGACCGCGACGCCACCAAGGTCATTTCCATTCTGGGCAACGACTACACGATCAAGGCGCCTGAAGGTCAGGAACAGACCTTGATGGACGCCGTGGTCATGCTCAAGGCGGCGCTGTCCGAAACCAAGCGCAGTTACCCGACCCTGATCGGTGATCGCCTGCTGGTGTTGGCGGCCCTGAACCTCTGCTCGAAGCAGATCGAACTCAAGCAGCAGCACGCTGAAGAGCTAAGCCGTTATGAGGACAAGGTCAGCGCGACGGTCGAGGTGATCGAGAAGGTGATTGCGCAGGGGTGATGCCATGGCTGCCGGCGGCCGATCGTCGACGACTTTAAGGTCTGCTTCTGCCGAAGGCGTGGGAGGTCGCCGGGGTGGCGCTCCACCTTGTCGACGATCTGCCGGGCACCGGCAGCAATCCCGGCAGATGCGGTGTGTCAGAGACAGCGATTTGAATGGTTTTGCGACTGCTTCGCAGCCGATCGCCGACAAGTCGGGCTCCCACCGCCTCCGGCCAGAAGCAGATGGCGTGTGTCTTATGCCCCCATCACCAGCCTTATGTCCGCCGCCAGCTCACGTACGCGGGCTTCTTCGGTGTCCCACGAGCACATGAATCGTGCGCCGCCGCTGCCGATGAAGGTGTAGAAGCGCCAGCCTCTGGCGGTCAGCGCTGCGATAGCCGCTTCCGACAACTGCAGGAACACGCCGTTGGCCTGCACAGGAAACATCAGTTCTACGCCCGGAATGTCTTTGACCAGTTGAGCCAGCAATTGCGCGCAGCTGTTGGCGTGGCGAGCGTGTTTGAGCCAGGCGTCGTTTTCCAGCAAGCCGACCCAGGGCGCCGACAGGAAGCGCATTTTCGACGCCAGTTGCCCGGCCTGCTTGCAGCGATAGTCGAAGTCTTCCGCCAATTTGTGGTTGAAGAACAGAATCGCTTCACCCACCGCCATGCCGTTCTTGGTGCCGCCGAAGCACAGCACGTCAATACCGGCTTTCCAGGTCAGTTCTGCGGGCGTGCAGCCCAGATAGGCGCAGGCGTTGGCGAACCGCGCGCCGTCCATGTGCAGGTTCAGGCCCAGCTCCTTGCAGGTGTCGCTGATCGCCTTGAGTTCTTCCGGCAGGTAAACGCTGCCCACTTCAGTGGCCTGGGTCAGGGTCACGACGCGAGGTTTGGGGTAGTGGATGTCGGCGCGTTTGAGTGCGACTTCGCGGATCGATTCCGGCGTCAGCTTGCCGTTCTCGCTGCGTGCAGTCAGCAGTTTGGAACCGTTGGAGAAGAACTCCGGGGCGCCGCATTCGTCGGTTTCGACGTGGGCGGTTTCCGAACAGATGACACTGTGGTAACTCTGGCACAAGGATGACAGCGCCAGTGAGTTGGCTGCCGTACCGTTGAAAGCGAAGAACACTTCGCAATCGGTTTCGAACAACTGACGGAATTGATCGGCGGCGCGTGCTGTCCATTGGTCGTCGCCGTAAGCGCGTTGATGGCCATGGTTCGCTTGCTCCATGGCCGCCCAGGCCTCCGGGCAGATTCCCGAATAGTTGTCGCTGGCAAACTGCTGGCTTTGGTCTGACATGGCCGGTTCCCTGTAATCGAAGGCTGCGACTGTAACCAACATCCGGGGGTTTGGTCTTGCTTTCTTGCGTCAGAAAATTCAACAAAGCAACGGAGTGAGATGAGCGAACCGAATCCTGCGACACGACCGCTGCGTGATCGAGCTCTGGACCTGATCAAGTGGTTGGCAATGCTGACCATGGTCATGGATCACCTGCGCTATGTCGGCTGGCACGCGAACTGGCTGTATGTGCCTGGGCGTCTGGCGTTCGCGTGGTTCTGTCTGGCGATTGCGGTGAATGTCGCGCGCAGCTCCAATCGTCCACTTCAGCCACCAATCAACTGGAAGTATCTGACATGGCTGGCTGTGTTTTCAGTCGTTGCCGAGTTTCCGTATCGGCTGTATATGGCCGGTGAAGTGACCACGCTCAATGTGATGCCGACCTTGATGCTGGGTTTGCTGATCGCGCAGGGCGCGATCAACCGCGCTTGGTCGATGCGCCTTATGGGTGTTTTGGCGCTGGGTGTCGGCGTCGCATTCGGGCCGCATTTGATGTTCGGTGCTTATGGCGTGCTCCTGCCGACTGCGTTTGTGTTGGTGCTGCGCGGGTCGTTGTGGCTGGCGGTGCTGCCAGGGATCGTCTGCCTGTTGAGCAACGAATGGCCGAAGATCATTGATGGCATGCTGTGGGGGGATCCGATTTCGATCGGCGCGCTCATCGCCTGTCTGCTCGGACCCTGGCTGGGGTTAACGCTGTTGCGCTGGCGAACGACCCTGTCGGTCTGGCCGATGCGGCGTTGGGCGTATCTGATTTATCCCGGACATTTTTTGCTGCTACTTGGACTGCGACAGATTCTCGCCTGACGCAATAACCGTGTAGGAGCGCGCTTGCCCGCGAATGCGGTGTGTCAGTCACCGGTGATGTGTTTTGATCTAACGCATCGCGGGCAAGCGCGCTCCTACAGGTTTCGCGGCGACTCACCGTTTGTTGCATGGCGCTGAAAATCCCTCTAGACAAACCGCCATCACCGCCCTTATCTTCCGCACCAGGCCACCGCAGTGGCCAGCGTCGCTCGGACGGTTCCGGGCGCTTACGTCTTCTAGAGGCCTCCATGGCAGACCAAGGTTCGCCGCGCCGCTTTGCGCGCATTGATCGACTCCCCCCTTATGTGTTCAACATCACTGCCGAGCTGAAAATGGCCGCTCGTCGTCGTGGTGAGGACATCATCGACTTGAGCATGGGCAACCCCGATGGGGCAACGCCGCCGCATATCGTCGAAAAACTGGTCACTGTCGCCCAACGTGAAGACACTCACGGCTACTCGACTTCGCGTGGCATTCCGCGTCTGCGTCGGGCGATCTCAAGCTGGTACAAAACGCGTTACGAGGTCGACATCGACCCGGAAAGCGAAGCCATCGTCACCATTGGCTCCAAAGAGGGCCTGGCGCACCTGATGCTCGCCACCCTCGATCAGGGTGACACCGTGCTGGTGCCGAACCCCAGTTATCCGATTCACATCTATGGTGCAGTGATCGCAGGTGCTCAGGTGCGCTCGGTGCCGCTGGTGCCGGGCGTGGATTTCTTCGCTGAGCTGGAAAAGGCCATCCGCGGCTCAATCCCCAAGCCGAAGATGATGATTCTGGGCTTTCCGTCCAACCCTACCGCTCAGTGCGTGGAACTGGACTTCTTCGAGCGCGTTGTCGCGCTGGCCAAACAGTACGACGTTCTGGTGGTTCACGACCTGGCCTACGCCGACATCGTCTACGACGGCTGGAAAGCACCGTCGATCATGCAGGTGCCCGGCGCTAAGGACATCGCGGTGGAATTCTTCACCCTGTCCAAGAGCTACAACATGGCGGGCTGGCGGATTGGTTTCATGGTCGGTAACCCTGAATTGGTCAACGCTCTGGCGCGGATCAAGAGCTACCACGATTATGGCACCTTCACCCCGCTGCAAGTCGCCGCCATCGCGGCGCTCGAAGGCGATCAGCAGTGTGTACTCGACATCGCCGAGCAGTATCGCCAGCGCCGCAACGTGCTGGTCAAAGGCCTGCATGAGCTGGGCTGGATGGTCGAAAACCCTAAAGCGTCGATGTACGTCTGGGCCAAGATCCCTGAAGCCTATGCGCATCTGGGGTCGCTGGAGTTTGCCAAGAAGATGCTGCTCGAAGCCAAGGTCTGCGTCTCACCGGGTGTCGGTTTTGGCGAATACGGCGACGATCACGTACGTTTCGCCTTGATCGAGAATCAGGACCGGATTCGTCAGGCGGTGCGCGGCATTCGCGGGATGTTCCGGGCGGATGGGCTGCTACCTGCCAAATCGGTCTGATTGCGACATTCGCCTCCTCAAAATCCCCGGCCCCGACCGGGGATTTTTGTTTGTAACACGCTTCTCTGTAGGAGCGCGCTTGCCCGCGAAGCATTCTTCCCGACACTGCAATGGTGCCTGATACACCGCAATCGCGGGCAAGCGCGCTCCTACAGTTTGTCCTCTGCATCAGTCTGAACCCGAGCATTTATCCCTCCCCGCCAACCCATGTCGTAAACGCACCATTGCGTGGCGTGCGCAGGCATCTAGGCTGTCTGCGTCGGTCATACCATCGCTGCCAAGGGGCAATCCAAAGCCCTATCGATAATTCAGGCGCCGCGCCGCCGCTGGGAGAACCGCGATGTTCAGCAAGCAAGACCAGATCCAGGGTTATGACGATGCACTGTTGGCAGCGATGAATGCCGAAGATCAGCGTCAGGAAGATCACATCGAGCTGATCGCCTCGGAGAACTACACCAGCAAGCGCGTAATGGAAGCTCAAGGCAGCGGTCTGACCAACAAGTACGCCGAAGGGTATCCGGGCAAGCGTTACTACGGCGGTTGCGAGCACGTCGACAAGGTCGAGCAACTGGCCATCGACCGCGCCAAACAGCTGTTCGGTGCTGATTACGCCAACGTGCAGCCGCACTCGGGTTCTTCGGCCAATAGCGCCGTTTACCTGGCACTGATTCAAGCGGGCGACACCATTCTGGGCATGAGCCTGGCCCACGGCGGTCACCTGACTCACGGAGCCAAAGTGTCGTCCTCGGGCAAGCTCTACAACGCTGTTCAGTACGGCATCGACACCACCACCGGCCTGATCGATTACGACGAAGTCGAACGTCTGGCCGTCGAACACAAGCCAAAAATGATCGTTGCCGGTTTCTCGGCTTACTCCAAGACGCTGGACTTCCCGCGCTTCCGTCAGATCGCTGACAAGGTCGGCGCGCTGCTGTTCGTTGACATGGCTCACGTGGCCGGTCTGGTCGCGGCTGGCCTGTACCCGAACCCGCTGCCGTACGCAGACGTGGTCACCACCACCACGCACAAAACCCTGCGCGGTCCACGTGGCGGTCTGATCCTGGCCAAGTCCAACGAAGAGATCGAGAAGAAGCTCAACTCCGCCGTGTTCCCAGGCGCTCAAGGCGGCCCGTTGATGCACGTCATCGCTGGCAAGGCCGTGTGCTTCAAGGAAGCGATGGAGCCCGGCTTCAAGGCGTACCAACAGCAAGTGATCGACAACGCCCAAGCCATGGCTCAGGTGTTCATTGATCGCGGTTACGACGTCGTCTCCGGTGGCACCGACAACCACCTGTTCCTGGTCAGCCTGATTCGTCAGGGCCTCACCGGTAAAGACGCTGATGCCGCGCTCGGTCGCGCCCACATCACCGTGAACAAGAACGCCGTACCGAACGACCCGCAATCGCCGTTCGTGACTTCGGGCCTGCGTATCGGCACGCCGGCTGTCACCACCCGCGGTTTCAAAGTCACCCAATGCGTCACGCTGGCCGGCTGGATCTGCGACATCCTCGACAACCTCGGCGATGCCGATGTCGAGGCCAATGTTGCCAGCCAGGTTGCCGCGCTGTGCGCAGATTTTCCGGTTTACCGCTGAGTCAGGAGTAGCACCATGCAGCATTACTCAGGCTTCGGCCTCTTCAAACACTCCCTCAGCCACCACGAAAACTGGCAGCGCATGTGGCGCACGCCGACCCCTAAAAAGGTCTACGACGTGGTTATCGTCGGCGGCGGCGGTCACGGGCTGGCAACGGCTTATTACCTGGCCAAAGAGCACGGCATCACCAACGTTGCCGTGGTTGAGAAAGGCTGGTTGGGCGGCGGCAACACCGCCCGTAACACCACCATCGTGCGTTCCAACTACCTGTGGGATGAGTCCGCGCACCTGTACGAACACGCGATGAAACTGTGGGAAGGCCTGTCTCAGGACCTGAACTACAACGTCATGTTCTCCCAGCGCGGCGTCTACAACCTGTGCCACACCCTGCAGGACATGCGTGATTCCGAGCGCCGAGTCAGTGCCAACCGCCTGAACGGTGTGGACGGCGAGCTGCTCAACGGCAAGCAAGTGGCCGAAGAGATCCCGTACCTGGACTGCTCGAAGAACACCCGTTACCCGATCATCGGCGCAACCGTGCAACGTCGCGGCGGTGTAGCACGCCACGACGCCGTGGCCTGGGGTTTTGCCCGTGCTGCCGACGCCTTGGGCGTGGACTTGATCCAACAAACCGAAGTCACCGGCTTCCGCAAGGAGAACGGTGTGTGTGTCGGCGTTGAAACCAACAAGGGCTTCATCGGCGCCAAGCGCGTTGGGGTGGTGACCGCCGGTAACTCGGGCCACATGGCCAAACTCGCAGGCTTCCGCCTGCCGGTCGAATCACACCCATTGCAAGCGCTGGTGTCCGAGCCGATCAAGCCGATTATCGACAGCGTGATCATGTCCAACGCCGTTCACGGCTACATCAGCCAGTCCGACAAGGGCGACCTGGTGATCGGCGCCGGTATCGACGGCTGGGTCGGCTACGGTCAGCGCGGTTCGTATCCGGTGATCGAGCACACCATTCAAGCCATCGTCGAGATGTTCCCGGTCCTGTCGCGCGTGCGCATGAACCGTCAGTGGGGCGGCATCGTCGACACCACGCCGGATGCATGCCCGATCATTTCCAAGACGCCTGTACCGAACATGTTCTTCAACTGCGGTTGGGGGACTGGCGGCTTCAAGGCGACCCCGGGTTCGGGCAACGTCTTCGCTGCAAGCCTGGCGAAGGGCGAAATGCACCCATTGGCCAAGCCGTTTTCCATCGACCGTTTCCACAACGGCGCCCTTATTGACGAACATGGCGCTGCGGCTGTCGCCCACTAACAGGAGAATTTCCTTATGTTGCATATCTTCTGTCCTCACTGTGGCGAACTGCGCTCCGAAGAGGAATTCCACGGCTCCGGTCAGGCGCACATTCCGCGTCCGCTGGATCCTGCGTCCTGCACCGACGAAGAGTGGGGCGACTACATGTTTTTCCGCGACAACCCGCGCGGCCTGCACCACGAACTGTGGATTCACGCAGCCGGTTGCCGTCAGTACTTCAACGCCACGCGTGACACCGTGACCTATGAAATTCTCGAAACCTATCTGATTGGCACCAAGCCGCAGTTCGTGAACCCGGTTCCAGCCGTCGGCAAGGGAGACAAGGTATGAGCCAGTCCAATCGTCTGCCCAACGGCGGCCGCATCGACCGCAGCAAGGTCCTGAACTTCAACTTCAATGGCCAGACCTACCAGGGCTTTGAAGGCGACACCCTCGCCGCAGCTCTGTTGGCAAACGGCGTGGATATCATCGGTCGCAGCTTCAAATACTCGCGTCCACGCGGCATTTTTGCTGCCGGCTCCGAAGAGCCGAACGCAGTCCTGCAGATCGGCGCCACCGAAGCCACTCAAATTCCGAACGTGCGCGCCACGCAACAGGCGCTGTACTCGGGCCTGGTCGCCACCAGCACCAATGGCTGGCCGAGCGTGAACACCGACATGATGGGGATTCTCGGCAAGGTCGGCGGCAAGCTGATGCCACCGGGCTTCTACTACAAAACCTTCATGTACCCGCAATCGTTCTGGATGACCTACGAGAAGTACATTCGTAAGGCCGCAGGTCTGGGCCGTTCGCCGACCGAAAACGATCCGGACACCTACGACAACATGAACCAGCACTGCGACGTGCTGATCGTTGGCGCAGGCCCGGCCGGTCTGGCGGCTGCGCTGGCGGCGGCACGCAGCGGTGCCCGAGTCATCATCGCCGACGAACAGGAAGAGTTTGGCGGCAGTCTGCTGGATTCCCGTGAGAGCCTGGACGGCAAGCCTGCAGCGGAGTGGGTTGCCACTGTCGTTGCCGAGCTTAAAGGCCTGGCCAACGTGGTTCTGTTGCCACGCGCTACCGTGAACGGCTACCACGACCACAACTTCCTGACCATTCACGAACGTCTGACTGATCACCTCGGCGACCGTGCGCCAATCGGCCAGGTGCGTCAGCGCATGCACCGCGTTCGCGCCAAGCGTGTCGTGCTGGCAACCGGTACTCACGAGCGTCCGCTGGTCTACGGCAACAACGACGTGCCGGGCAACATGCTGGCCGGTGCCGTTTCCACTTACGTTCGCCGTTACGGCGTGGCACCGGGCAAGAAGCTGGTGCTGTCGACCAACAACGATTACGCCTACCGCGTTGCGCTGGACTGGCTCGATGCCGGTCTGCAAGTGATCGCCGTCGCCGACGCCCGCCACAACCCACGTGGCGCACTGGTTGAAGAAGCACGTGCCAAGGGCATTCGCATTCTTACCGGAAGCGCCGTGATCGAAGCCCGCGGAAGCAAACGCGTCAGCGGTGCTCGTGTCGCGGCCATCGACGTCAAGGCGCACAAGGTCACAAGCCCAGGCGAATGGCT
>Ga0160447_101280_pt1 | contig 9921 bp, 8 predicted proteins | sample HID1973K_E1MG_FD_108222 | JGI IMG/M metagenome (GOLD analysis project Ga0160447, IMG submission 108222) | Enriched mosquito-associated microbial communities from UW Madison campus, WI, USA - HID1973K_E1 MG | ecosystem: Host-associated > Arthropoda: Insects > Digestive system > Unclassified ...
CAGCATGCAGCACATCCTTTTGTAGGAGCGCGCTTGCCCGCGATGGCGGTCTGTCTACAACTAATGCGTTGTCTGACACCACGCCATCGCGGGCAAGCGCGCTCCTACACATCCTCGATATGCCTCTCTTTCAATGCCGTCCATGCTCCTTATGGTGCGCATGCTCCCCGCAAAATCTTGCCAGTGTCAGCACGCTTTTCGTGATCGGCATCGGGATACTCACCTTCGCTGCCAACTCCAGCACCGCATCGCCAATCGCCGCCAGTTCAAGGGGCAAACCCTTGTCGAAATCCTGCAGCATCGAGGTGCGCACCGGGCCCATGCTGGCGCCGAACTGCATGAAGGTCGTCGGCTCCATGCTCAGCTTGGCGTCATACGCAGCCGCCACTTGCAGCGCTTCATTGAAGGTCGCCAGCGCCAGTTCACGCATGTCCGGCAGGCCATAAATCTGCTCCAGCGTTGCGCCGGTCACCACGGACACAGGATTGGACGTCAGGTTGGCGATGATTTTTGTCCACAGTTGATCGCGAATGCGGTCGGTGCCCTGGGCGTCGATGCCAGCGCTCTCGATCAACGCACGCAGGCGTTCAAGGCGTGGCGTCAACTGGTTGTTCAACTCGCCGAAGATGATGCGATACGGGTTGTGAGTTTTCACCACGGCCGGGGCCGAACTCTGGGCGGTGATGAACACCACACAGCCAATCACCTTGTGCAGGTCCAGCGTGTCGGTGATACGACCGTCCGGATCGACTGTCTCCACACGGTCGCCGTCGAAACGGCCACCTTCGCCATGGAAATACCACCAAGGCACGCCGTTGATCACCGGCACGACGACGGTATTCGGGCCGATCAACGGACCGATGTTGGGTAGCAGTCCGCTTAACGATGGCGCCTTGGTGCAGAGGAACAACAGGTCCTGCTCGCCAAGTTTTTCGGCACTGTCGCTGGCGGTGACCTGCACATGATGGCGCCCGTGCAGATCCTGAAGGTGAATGCCATTGCGCTGCAGGGCCGCCAGTGTGCGGCCGCGAGCGAACACATTGACCGCTCGCCCGGTCAGCGCGATACGGGCCGCCAGTGTGCAACCGATGGCGCCAGCGCCTGCGATGCAGATGCGCAGGGGGGAAGAACTCATGATGACTCCCGATGAGCGAGACTGTATTCGATGCTCAATATCGCCTGAATCCCACCGGGAGCGCACGTCTTCCCTTGAATGAATTTGCGGGGATGGGTTTGAGTTTGCACACCGGTGGAATTATCCGTAGCCGTCCGGCCGGGCGGCGTTCCGTTTGCCGGCGGTGGCGATTCTGAATGCGCTACCGCCTGCAAGCCGGACCGCTATAGGGGCGGGGCAAGCAACACCCTCCGCTGGTCACCTCCTATCAGCGGCTCTGAACTTCATCGCCTGCGCACCTATCCTTATTTCAAGCCTTCTCAGAAGCCGTCTGCCTCTGCGGTGTTGCCTGCAAGACAAGGAGATGTTCATGCGTGCACTGACTTATCACGGCGCTCACGACGTACGCGTCGAAACCGTTGCCGACCCGATCATTCAGGAACCTGACGACGTGTTGCTCAAGGTCACGGCAACGGCCATCTGTGGCTCGGATCTGCATCTGTACCGCGGCAAGATCCCCGCCACCGAACACGGCGACATTTTCGGGCATGAATTCATGGGGATCGTCGAGGAAGTCGGGCCTCAGGTCACCGCTGTCAGGCCTGGCGATCGCGTGGTGATTCCGTTCGTGATCGCTTGCGGCAGTTGTTTTTTCTGCCAGATGGAGGCCTTTGCAGCGTGCGAAACCACCAACACCGGTCGTGGCGCGATTCTCAACAAGAAGTCCATTGCACCGGGGGCGGCGTTGTTCGGCTACAGCCACCTTTACGGGGGCGTGCCGGGTGGGCAAGCCGAATACGTGCGCGTGCCGAAGGGCAATGTCGGGCCATTCAAGGTGCCGGGAACCCTGGCTGACGAGAAGGTACTGTTTCTCTCCGATATCCTGCCCACTGCATGGCAGGCGGTGCTCAACGCTGGCGTTGGCAAAGGCTCGATCGTTGCGATCTATGGCGCCGGGCCTGTAGGGCTGCTCAGCGCGGCCTGCGCGAAAATGCTCGGGGCCGAGAAGATCTTCATGGTCGATCACCACGCCTATCGTCTGGCTTACGCGCAGTTCACGTACGGCGTGATCCCGATCAATTTCGATGAAGACGACGACCCCGCAGATACCATCATTCGTCAGACGCCGGGCATGCGCGGTGTCGATGGTGTGATCGATGCCGTGGGTTTCGAAGCCAAGGGCAGCACCACGGAAACCATCCTCGCCACACTCAAACTCGAGGGCAGCAGCGGCAAGGCCCTACGCCAATGCATCGCGGCGGTTCGGCGCGGCGGGACCGTCAGCGTGCCCGGAGTGTACGCCGGCTTCATCCACGGCTTCATGTTCGGCGATGCCTTCGATAAAGGCCTGACCTTCAAGATGGGCCAGACCCACGTCCATCGTTATTTGCCAGAGTTGTTGAAGCTGATCGAGGAGGGGGCCTTGGCGCCCGAGGCCATCATCACCCACCGGCTGTCGCTGGAAGAGGCTGCCGAAGGGTACGCGATCTTCGACAAGCGCGAGGAAGATTGCCGCAAGATCATCCTCACGCCAGGGTTCGACAGCCGGGTGGATGCGTCGGCCAATGATGCTGAGCCGTTGTAAAACGCTAGCTGTTTATGTGCGCCACTGCAGTGAGTCAACGGATTCACCGCGCCTCACTTTGTGGGATGCACTCACGAATATGCTGCCGAATGATGCGGATAATCCACAAGACGAGAGCCAATGACCATTTCGCTGATCCAGTCGGTCAGCAATGTGGTGTAGGCGTGCTGGCTATTGTCGCTGCTCAAGCCGTGATCAGCGCCATCGAGCAGGCGATAAGTCAGCGAGTGCGCCAGGTCGAACGCCGTTCGGTAACTCATCAACGTCGCATGGGGCACGTAATCATCCTGTTCCGATTCCACCAGCAACACATCGCCCTTGAAATCCTTGCACGCCGCCAGCGCGCGATTATCGGCAGCGGTGACGGCCGAGCGGCGGTAATGCGCGAGTTTGTCGCGGTCCAGCGCCTGCTTGGGCATGTCCCAGTCGGCGTCCCAATACAAGGCGGGGACCCTCAGCGCCAGCCAGCGTACCGGGCGCATGCCGCTGAGAATGGTCGCCAGATAACCGCCATAGCTGCTGCCAATCACCGCGATGGCATTGTTATCCACAGCCGGATGGCTGGCGAGGCGGTCATACGCGGCCAGCAGGTCTTCCATGCTGTGTTCGCGGGACACCGAAGCGCGCATTTCGTGGGTGCGCTCGTGGCCGCGCAGATCGAAGGTCAGGCACACGCAACCCAAACCGGTAATGTTCTTGGCTCGGGCCAGGTCCCTTTGCTGGCTGCCGCCCCATCCATGAACGAAGAGGATGCCCGGCATTTTTGCGCCGGGAGTCAGGATGGTGCCGGAAATGTGGTCGTCGCTGACACTGATATCGATGGTTTCACTGCGTACGGTCATAAGGCTGGACCTGTGTGAATTTGCTGATAAGGCCGACCTCTGGATCGTCGCCTTCGTAGAGAACGTGAGCAGCGGCGGGCAACGTGGTCTGCCCGTAGATTTCGTGACTGGATGCGCAAATACGTTGAAGCCCGGGATCGGCCGCGAACGCCACCAGTGCTTCCACCTCGGCCGGGCTGGCTCCGCCGATACGCCAGGACTGTTCCAGCACGCCGGAGCACACTTCGCCTCTTGAATTGGTCCCATGAGCAATGTCGTAATTGCGTCGTGACGCGAGGAAATCCGGGAAGCAATCCAGGGCCGCTTTTTCGTAGCTCATCGCCTGATTGACCGAACGCCGCACATCCTCCTCGAGATCGAGTAGGAGCAGCTCATCATAGTCACCCCGTACCAACCACAATTGCGAGCCGCCATAGACGGTTTCGCCATTATTGTCTTCGGTCAGGCTTTGGGTGCCGTGATAGCTGACCATGATGCCGGCGACCTGAACCTGGCCAACGCTGTAGGTGATGACGTCGTGCAGATCCTCCTCCAGCACCAATCCCCACTCCTCAACTTCAGTCATGTCCTGTTCAGCGATGGCTTTGTCCAGATCGGCCTCTGTGGTGACTACCACCTGGCCGCGCCCCGCAGTCGCCAACACCGGCTTCAGGCGCACCGGGCCGTTCTTGAGCAACTGGCGGCCCGCGCGTTTTGCGTCGGCTTCGTTGAATACGCTGAAGCCGGTCAACACTGCATCGCCTGCGGCTTCGAAAAAACGCTCGGACCAGCCCGGCGGTTTGGACGTGGCATCTTTGAGCAGAGGATGAGAGATGGCTTTGGTTGCCATGAACGGATGATCGATCAGGCCACCGAAGAAGTCTTCGGCGGTGTGAATATTCAGCGCCTCGCCTTCTTCTTTGCCGATCAACGTGTCGGAAGGGATGTAATAAAGTGCGTGACCCTTATGCAGCACAGGGTCGTAATCGCCTGCGAACGTCGCGCCCAATAGCTTCGCGATGCGATTGCCCAGTGCCTGCTGCACCGCCACTTCATGCGTCGCCAGTTTCTTGTGTGTAGCCAGCAGAACGACTTCAGACTTTGCAGTGCTGCGTGATCCGCTCATGGGCGAACTCCCTGTTGGAATTGTGCAAGTAGTGGAGATTCCTGCAGGAGCGCGCTGGGCCGCGATCTGGACGCTATCGCGGGCCAGCGCGCTCCTGCAAAAGCCAACCTACCCACCACTAAGCCGCCTTGCGAATCGCGCTGATCAATTCCTGCTTGTTCATGGTTGAGCGACCGGCGATGTTCAACCCCCGTGCGCGCTGCATGAGATCGACCTTGGTCTGTGAGTCCAGTGACTGACCGCTCGTGTTGCGCGGCGAGCCCTGCTTTGCCGAAACAGCGCGTTTGGCGGAATCCTTGCGGTCATGGCTTTTGGCGCTGGCGGGCTTCTTCGTTCCGGAGCCGCCTTTCTTTTCGCCGCCGCCTGACTGCTTGTTCACCGTTGCCCACGCCCGGGCTTCAGCCTCACCTTTGGAAACGCCTTTGGACTCATAGCTGTCCTCGATATGAGCGGCTTTGCGTTTCTGTTCGGTGGTGTACTTGTCTTTGTTTTGAGTGGGCATTTTTCATTCTCCCGAATCAATTCAAGGTGGTGCGACAGGTTTCAATCGGTGCTGCGCTCAGGGCGCTGTGAAGGTTATGAAGTCCTCCAAGCCCCGTAGTTCCTTGGGCCTGATCAATGGTCGGGCAACTGGCCCGATTCTTTCTGATCGATGTCGGCATCACATTTGGGAAAGGGGCGGGTGTGATCGGCGTCCTCGCGTTCCCCCATCGCTTTGTATTTCTTACGCAGTGCCTTGAGCTCGTTCTGGTCGAGATTGTCCAGACTGAGCACCGCATTCTGTGCGTCCTTGGTCACCCTCAGCAGTTCGTCAATTTTGATGTGCAGCTCATCGGTGTCGCGGTTTTGGGTGTTCTGAATCAGGAACACCATGAGAAAGGTGATGATGGTCGTCGACGTATTGATGATCAGCTGCCAGGTGTCGTTGTAGTGAAACAGCGGCCCGGTCGCAGCCCACACGCAAATCAGCAGAACAGCAACGAGAAAGGTCCGGGGGCTGCCGGTCCATTTCGACAGAGCCTGTGCGAACTTCGAGAATTTCATTGCCTGTGTCCTTAGCTATCAGGGGGATATAGATAAGGGACCACTGGTCGTGTTTGAAATTTCTTTTTACAAAGCTAATTCAGTCAAGCGGTGCTTCACTGCCAGCCGAAGAGTTCACCGGCGTTATCAGTACTCGCCTGGGCCAGTCGCTCGGGGGGGATATTCATGAGCGTTGCCAGCGCAGTGCAAATCTGCGGCAAATGTTCAGGACTGTTGCGCACGCCCGGATACATGGCCGGCGCCATGTCCGGGGAGTCGGTTTCCAGCACCACGCTATCCAGTGGCAGTTCAGCGATGACCCGGTGCATGCGCAACGCCTGAGGCCAAGTGGCAGCGCCCCCCAGACCCAGTTTGAAGCCCAGCTTGATGTATTCCTTGGCTTCTTCACGGCTTCCGGCGAACGCATGAACGATGCCGCTGCGCTTGAGCCTGAACCGTTTGAGGGTTGCGATGGTGTCGGCGTGGCTGCGCCGAACATGGAGCAGGGCAGGGAGGTTGAATTCGGCGGCCATCTGCAATTGGCTGTCGAAGACTTCCAGCTGGCGCTCGCGGTCCAGGGACTCGACGTAGTAATCCAGCCCGATTTCCCCGACTGCGCAGAGCTTCGGGTGGCCCGCCAGTGTCGCCAGTCTGTCACGTAACGCGTCCAGATGTTCGGGGCGGTGCTCATCGAGGTAGATCGGATGCAGCCCAAATGCGGCGTAAACCTGAGGCTCCGTCAGCGCAAGATTCCATACCCGCTGCAGATTGCGCTGATAGACCCCCAACACCACCATGCGCTCGACACCCAGTTGCTTGCAGTGACTGAGCACGGTCTGGCGATCGGCATCGAAGTCGTCGAAATCCAGATGCGTGTGGGTGTCGATCAGCGTCACGATCAGACCTCGTGAATGCGCTGTTTGAACGTACGAACGATGGCATGCACGCCGGGCTCGTATTGATCCTGCTCGATGGCGGACAGCGCAAGCGCCAGGGCTTTCTCGGCGATCAGGTGATGCTGCTGGGCCATGGCATTGACCGGCAGCGGCAGGAAGTCCAGCAACTGCGTGTCGCCGAAAGTGCCCAGATGAAGCTGATCCGGATTCAGGCGCCGCTGTTGCAACAGATCGAACACACCCTGCAACAAAACGTAAGACGTGGTCACCAGCGCATCCGGGAAGTAACCCAGGCGATCAAGCATCTGTCCGGCCATCTGCAGGCCGCAGTCACGGCTGAAAGACTCGCCATGCTCGACGATCACCGAACCCTGGAAATTATCCAGCGCATCCTCGAAGCCGCTGGCACGAGCCCTACTGACACTCAGCTCGGGGCGGGCGCCGATCAGGGCGATATGTTTTGGGCGGGTTTCCAGCAGGCTGCGGGTCAGTTGCTGGCTGGCGTCGTGGTCATCGCTGACCACCGAGCAGAAGTGTTCCGGGTCCATCTCGCGGTCGATGGCGATGACAGGAACACCCTGCTGTTGCAATTTGCGATAACTGTCGTCGCTGGCGGGCAGGCAACTGGCGACGAACAAGGCGTCGCAGCGGCGGGCGCGGAACAGCTGCAACAATTGAAGTTCGCTGATGGGGTCGTCGTCAGAACTGGCAATCAACAACTGATAACCTCGCGCCCGTGCGCCTTGTTCCAGTTGCTTGGCGATGCGGGCATAACTGGGGTTTTCCAGGTCCGGCAGGATGAAGCCCAATGTGCGGGTGTGCCGGCTGCGCAGACCAGCGGCTTGCGGGTTTGGCCGGAAGCCATGGGCCTCGACCACCGCGCGTACGCGCTCGACCGTCGCGTTGCTGATGCGCTGCTGTTCGGCCTTGCCATTGATCACATAACTGGCGGTGGTGACAGACACACCGGCCAGACGCGCAATATCACTGAGTTTCAAGCCAACGTTCCTTTTATGTTCGGCAGAGAGTCCTGAGGGCGCCGTGGATTCTCACTGATTCCCGGCCATCATTACAGCAGACCATCACGATGAATGAAGGTCCTCGATTTTTTAGGAATGTTCCTACACCAATCGACCGGATGAGCTTCAATCCGCAGAGATTATCGAGTAACGTGCCCGCCCATCTAGATTAAACGATTCAGCAAGCCTGTTTATTGCTGTAATCGAGCAAAAGCGTAGGTCCGATGCCAAACGTTTCTTGCAGTGATCGGCCGTCTTGAGCGGTCTTACAACAAAAATCAGGCGCGATTTTGCGCTGCACAGGAGAAAGGCATGCTCGAACTGACCGTTGAGCAAATTTCCATGGCCCAGTCGGCTGTGGATAAACCCGCCGCGCTGCAACTGCTCGCTGATTTGCTGGTGGCCGATGGCCTGGTGGCGCCCGGCTATCTGGAAGGTCTGCAAGCACGCGAACAGCAGGGCTCGACCTTTCTGGGGCAGGGCATCGCGATTCCCCATGGCACCCCGCAAACCCGTGATCAGGTTTTCGCGACCGGCGTGCGTCTGATGCAATTCCCACAGGGCGTGGATTGGGGCGACGGGCAGATGGTCTATCTGGCCATCGGCATCGCTGCCAAGTCCGACGAACACCTGCGCCTGCTGCAGTTGCTGACCCGTGCCCTTGGCGAAACCGATCTGGGTGAAGCGTTGCGCCAGGCGAAAACTCCCGAAGCGCTGCTCAAACTGTTGCAAGGTGCGCCGCAAGAGCTGGCGCTGGATGCGCAGATGATCAGCCTGGGCGCTTCGGTGGATGATTTCGAAGAGCTGGTGTGGCGTGGCGCTCGCCTGTTGCGCCGTGCCGAGTGCGTGAACAACGGTTTCGCTGCGGTGCTGCAACAGGTCGAACCGTTGCCGCTGGGCGATGGCCTTTGGTGGCTGCACAGCGAACAGATGGTCAACAAGCCAGGGCTGGCTTTCGTGACCCCGGACAAAACCATGCGTCATCTGGGGCAGCCGCTGACCGGGCTCTTCTGTCTTGCGAGCCTGGGCGAATCTCATCAGGCATTGCTCGAGCGTCTTTGCGCGTTGCTGATCGAAGGTCGCGGCCACGAACTGGGTCAGGCCACCAGCAGCCGGGCCGTGTTGCAGGCGCTGGGCGGTGATGTGCCGCCCGACTGGCCCAGCGCGCGCGTGGCGTTGGCGAATGCTCACGGACTGCATGCACGGCCGGCGAAAATCCTCGCGCAACTGGCGAAGAGTTTCGAGGGCGATGTCCGCGTTCGAATCGTCGATTCCACTGAAAACCCGGTGTCCGCCAAAAGCCTGAGCAAATTGTTGAGCCTGGGCGTTCGTCGCGGGCAGACGCTGGAGTTCATCGCAGAGCCCGCCATTGCCGATGACGCGTTGCCTGCGCTGCTCGCCGCAGTGCTGGAGGGCCTGGGCGAAGATATCGAACCGCTGCCCACTGAAGTTGCGCCGACGCCGATGGCTGCCCTGGTCGAGAAAACCCTGGCGGCCCCTGCGCCCGGCTCGCATATCCAGGCCGTGCCAGCTGCGCCCGGCATCGCCACTGGCCCCGCCCACGTGCATGTGTTGCCGGTGTTCGAATACCCGCTGCGTGGCGAATCCCACAGCGCCGAGCACCAGCGCCTGCATGCGGCACTGGCCCAGGTGCGCGTGGACATCGAAGGCCTGATCAAGCGCAGCACGGCCAAGGCCATTCGCGAGATTTTCATCACTCACCAGGAAATGCTCGACGACCCCGAACTGGTCGACGAAGTCGCGTTGCGTTTGAAGCAAGGGGAAAGTGCTGCCGCCGCCTGGATCAACGTGATCGAAGCCGCCGCGCAGCAGCAGGAACAACTCAAGGATGCACTGCTCGCCGAGCGCGCCGCCGACCTGCGTGATGTGGGGCGACGCGTGCTGGCGCAGATGTGTGGCGTCGACGATCTGGTGGAGCCCGAAGAACCCTACATTCTGGTGATGGACGAGGTCGGGCCCTCCGATGTGGCGCGACTGGACCCGGCGCGCGTTGCTGGCATTCTGACCGCACGTGGCGGCGCGACCGCTCACAGTGCGATCGTGGCGCGGGCCTTGGGCATTCCAGCGCTGGTCGGCGCCGGCGATTCAGTCTTGCTGATCAAGTCCGGCACGATGCTGCTGATCGACGGGCAGCGCGGTCGTCTCGACATCGCGCCGGACCATCAGACGCTTCAGCGCGCGTTGCTCGATCGCGACACACGCGAGCAGCGTCTCAAGGCCGCGGCTGCCTTGCGCATGGAACCGGCCATCACCCAGGACGGCCATCCGGTCGAAGTCTTCGCCAACATCGGCGACAGTGCCGGTACGCCAGCGGCA
>Ga0160447_101284_pt1 | contig 9906 bp, 8 predicted proteins | sample HID1973K_E1MG_FD_108222 | JGI IMG/M metagenome (GOLD analysis project Ga0160447, IMG submission 108222) | Enriched mosquito-associated microbial communities from UW Madison campus, WI, USA - HID1973K_E1 MG | ecosystem: Host-associated > Arthropoda: Insects > Digestive system > Unclassified ...
AGAGCAGCGCTGGGTTTGCGACAAGACCGAAGAGCTGTTGGGCGAGATGCTTCATCGTCTGGCGTTGAAGCAGGCCGATGTTGAAATCGAATTCGACGCCATCGATGGTCATGAAGACGGAAACCGGCAGTGACCAACGCGACACCTGCCAAAGCGCCGAAGCCGCTGTTCAGTAACGTCAGTCCGGCCGTGCCTTCACCCTGCATCAGCGTGTGTCGGCTTGATGAGCATAAAGTCTGTACCGGGTGTTTGCGCCACGTCGAAGACATCCGCGCGTGGCGCGCGGCGACGGATGAGCGCAGGCGAGAGATCGTGCGCCAGGCTGATCAGCGCCGGGCGCAACGCTGAATCTTTCGGATGAATTGGCCCCCCCCCGTATGAGTGAGCATGCTCGCGAGACTGACTTTGGCCTCTGAACATGTATGGGATGCGCCCGTCTCTCGCGAGCAAGCTCACGCCTACAAGTCTTGCGTCAGACATGATGCCGAATAGAGCGCCCCTCAAGCCTCATCCATCGCCTCATTCAATGACTTCTCAAGCTCGGCCTTGTAACGCAAGAACAGGATCGTCTGGCCTCGCGTGTCAGCCAGTATCCCCGACAGATCAAGGTCGGTGATGTAACAGCGATAGCGTTGTGGCTCGCTGCGCTGGTCGAGAATCTGCCGTGCCACAACGCTGAACAGTTGCTCGCCGAATTCCAGCTCGGAGAATTCCATGCCGTCGCAATACAGGGTGACGCTGACCTGCCCCGGTGAAGCTTCCTCGACGATGGCTTGTACGTCATAGAACGGTTTGTCGGTTGGCATGACCGGTGCCAGGCGTTGTTCGATTCGCCGCGCGCGACCGGCGCCGTCCGGGGTAATGCGGTAATACAGGATTTGCAGCGATGAGGGCTCCAGCGGGTTGTCCAGTGGCAGCAGTGCGCCACGGCGGTACATCAAAGAATGCAGGAACCGCTGCAGCGGCATCAGCAGGCTGGGCTCATGGTGATACGGCAGTCGCTGATGCCACAGCGCATTGTGTTCATCGAGCACGTACAGGTCCGCGTGAGGTTCGCTGATGCGGTAGAACACCTGAAGGCATTCCGGCTGGCCATGGGGAATGATCAGCGACAGATCACTGTCATCCAGCGCTTGCGGATCCAGATGAATCGGGCTGTAACCCGGCAGTTCTTCGCCCAGATATTCGTAGAGCGCAGGCAGGGTTTCCAGCGAGACATGACTGACCTGGCCCGGTGTCATTTCCAGTACGTGATAGCGCTTCTCTACCTGAATCAGGTAACGATGATTCAGCCGTCGCGTCAGCAGCAATTGCGCTGTACCGATCAACTCCTCGACCCGTTGCGCAATGGCGGGCGCTCGGTTGTGGCAGAAACAGCGTACGAGAATGACCGGTCTGGGCGAGCTCTCGGGCAAGTTGTTGAGCAAGTCGGTCATGCAATCGAGCAGTGCGTGAGGCCCGTCGAAGCGGTTGACCAGTACCTCGTTCCAGCTATTGAGGGTGATCTGGTCGAAGGTCAGCACCAGATTCTCCCTGACCCCGGCGTAGCTCAAGGAGTCGGTGCGCTCGGTGGTCATCAGGATGTTCAAGTCCTTGTGATGCTTGAGCGGGTCGACCCCCACGTTGACCAGCAATAGAATTTCGCTCGGCACACTCGGCCTGAGCAGTGCTTCTTCATGGACCATCTCCAGGGGGAGCGGGATGCTTTGCTGCAGCGCGCCCTGAAGATTGAACAGCTCGAACTCGGTCAAATCGCTGGTGCCGGGGTGGAGTGCGAGGCGGGTGGTACTGTCGATCACGTTGTTGCGATGGCACCACGTCAACAGTTCCAGCAGTTCACGACTGCGCTTGATCGGCGCGAAAGCCTCCCATTCATGGGCCCCGAGATTGCCGTTGTACAAGCCCCACTGATATTTCCCGGGTTCGCGCTTGTTGGGCGATTGCACCAGGGTAAGCGTGTCTTCGGCCAGATCCGGGGCGATGCCCGGATTGACGAACTCGACCTTGCCCGCCTTGCGCTCGAAGGCCGCATAGAGGCGGCGTCCCAGCACGTTGAGATCACGTTTGTTGATCGAGCTGACAGCGTTCTGCGTGCGAGCGAACTGAGTCAGAAAGCGATAACTGTAATTGAGCTCACTGACCAGCGCGCGGCGCTCGCTGGACACCTGGCGCACTTTCCATTGGCTGCGACTGTCGAGTAGCGCCAGTTGGCGTTCGTCCCATTTCCATTCCTTGGCCAGACGTTCGAGCAGCAATCGTTGCCAACTGGTGGAGCGCTGTCGAGGCAGCCCGGTGAGCCTTTTGTTCACTTTCAGGTACAGGCTACGACGCACCAGCTCCAGGCGCTCCGGTTCGCCGCGATGGCGAAGGTACTCCTCGATTCGGCGGTAGACCATCATGTAGGGGTCCAGCTCGTCGAGGTCCGTGGAGTTGGCGAATACCTGCTGTTTGAAGCGCATGCTCAGGCAATGAACCTGGGGGTGTTCGCTGGCATAGACCTCGGTCAGCAGCAGCTTGAGCACTGACTTGTAAGGGGAGTCGATGCCCTTGAACAACTGCCACAGCCCGGCCCCGATGAACTCGCCCGGCGGAATGTGCGACATGTTGCCCAAGTCGATGACTTCATCTGCCCGAATGAAGCGCTTGGAGATCAGCGTATGGGTGTATTCGGCGTAGCGTGCTTCCTCATAGACCGGGACCAGCCACCACAGGGGTGTGCGACCGGCAAGCCAGATGGCCGTGCGGTAAAACTCGTCGAGGAGCAGGTAATGCTGAGTTGTTCCGCAATCTTCGCCGCTGAGCTGTGCGTCACGCTCCCCCAGTACGAAGCGCTCGGGATCGATCAGGAAGAAATGCGCTTCTGCGCCCATGGTGGCGGCCCATGTTTCCAGTGTCTGGCACTTCTTGCGCAGCTCCAGCACTTCTTCGGGGGAAAGGTTGGTGTCGTGGCAGATCCATACGTCCATGTCGCTCTGATCGGCCTGGGCGAGCGTGCCAAGGCTGCCCATCAGGAAAATTCCGTGGATCGGCTGCGCAGCATTGCCGCGCCGGGGTCGATAGGAGAACGAGCGCGTCAGGCGCTGCGCTTCGGCAAGGGCCTGAGCGTCGGGCTCGTAGTTCGAGACACCTGCGGGCGTGGCGCCGGAGACATAGCCAGGCAGCAGCGGATGATTGACGTGGAAGAACAGCGGCAGCAGGGTCAGGACCGATTGCTGGCGTGTGGACAGGCCTTCGTTGGCGCGACCGAGCCGCCCTTCATTCAGGGAGAGAAAGCGGTTGCGAAGCTGGCTGAGAACCTTGCGGTCGATGCCCTCATCCAGATCAGGGCGGATTTCAAAACTACGCGTCATCGCGACTCAAGGCCGACGAACGGCACTGCTGGGGTGGCGAGCAAGGCGACAGGAAAGAAGAGTCAGCATCGGGCGGCTGTCGTTGACGCGGCTGGATGTCTTTTTTCTGGCGCCAGATTTTTATCGGCGCAGCATCTTACAAATGAAGGGTTCGCGAAACCTTTATTTCATGCATCCGGGCAAAGGTTTCGCGATCGGCGATTTCAGGCCGCTTCCTGTACGGTGGTGAGAATGATCAGCAGCGATTGCGCATGTTCGGCGGCATCCAGTCCCAGACTGGTCAGATAGCCCCCGTCGACCTGAGTGGTCAGGCCTTTCTCGAAGAGTCTTTTGGCAGCAGCGACAGCGGTGGGAGCAGCCACGTGGTGGACTTTGAGGCCCTCCTGGGTATTGCGCAGATTGAACAGTGACAGGATTTCCAGTTCGGCAACCAATTCAGGGGTAAACGACATAGGTGCTCCAGACTTTTTCTAATTGATGACGCGGCGAACGAATCGCAGACGTGACAGCCCCGTAGGTCACGCGGCAGCGGGGCATCTGGAGTGTAGTTAGGGTCTGGAGGTTTTGCCGAAAGTATCTGGCCGGTCGTCAGGTGGCGGCGGCTGGGAGCGGTTGAAACTGACGATCACCCTTGTAGCAGCACGGCTTGCCCGCGGTGACGTTTTCCAAACCGCTACCGCCTGCAAGCCGTGCTGCTACAAAACGCCCAGCGGCTTGGGATTGAATCGAAAACCGGGGGGGTTACTCGCCTTCGTCCAGCTTCACGCCCGGTGGCAGCTCTGGCAGGGCGCGCAGGGCTTTTTCGTACCACTCAGTGTTGAAAGCGCGGTCTTCTTCCAGAATCCCGTCGATCTCGACGGCCAGAACGTGGGCCATCATCTCAAGGATGTCGTCGCGCTCATAACCGACCAGCGTCAGCTTGTTGAACGTTGCTTTGGCGGCAGGCGGGTTATCGCTTTCGATCTGGTTTTCGATGGCCTGGATCAGGGTCGATTCAGCGAACTCTTCTTCGTCGTTGTCGATCTTGTCGCTCATGGTGTTCTCGGTCCTGGAAATGAATGGGGCCGCCATCCAAGGGCGGCCCGCTCGGTATCGCTTAACGGTTGGCCAGCAATTGCTTGCCACGCCCCACGGCGGCCGTTACCTGCGCAGGCGCGGTACCGCCGATATGGTTACGGGCGTTGACCGAGCCTTCCAGAGTCAACACGGCGAACACGTCCTGCTCGATCTGGTCACTGAACTGGCGCAATTCCTCCAGCGTCATTTCCGCCAGGTCCTTGCCGGTTTCCACGCCGTATTTCACGGCATGGCCGACGATCTCGTGACAGTCACGGAACGGCAGGCCACGGCGCACCAGATAGTCAGCCAGGTCGGTCGCGGTGGAGAAGCCGCGCAAAGCCGCTTCACGCATGATCGCGTGCTTTGGCGTGATCGCAGGAATCATGTCGGCGAAGGCGCGCAGCGAGTCACGCAGCGTGTCGGCGGCGTCGAACAGCGGCTCTTTGTCTTCCTGATTGTCCTTGTTGTAGGCCAGAGGCTGGCCTTTCATCAAGGTCAGCAGACCCATCAGCGCGCCGAACACGCGGCCGCTCTTGCCGCGGACCAGTTCCGGGACGTCCGGGTTTTTCTTTTGCGGCATGATCGAGCTGCCGGTGCAGAAACGGTCTGGCAGGTCGATGAACTGGAACTGCGCGCTGGTCCACAGCACCAGCTCTTCGGAGAATCGCGACAAGTGCATCATCGCAACGCTTGCCGCGGAGCAGAACTCGATGGCGAAGTCGCGATCCGACACGCTGTCCAGCGAGTTGCCGCCCACGGCTTCGAAGCCCAGCAACTGGCAAGTCAGTTCGCGGTCGATGGGGTAAGTGGTGCCCGCCAGTGCGGCGCTGCCCAACGGCATGCGGTTGGTGCGTTTGCGGCAGTCGACCAGGCGCTCGTAGTCACGGCTGAGCATCTCGAACCAGGCCAGCATGTGATGACCGAAGGTCACAGGCTGTGCGGTCTGCAGGTGAGTGAAGCCTGGCATGATGGTATCGGCTTCGCGCTCGGCCAGACCCAGCAGTCCTTCTTGCAGGCGTGTGATTTCGGCCAGGATCAGGTCGATTTCGTCACGCAGCCACAGACGAATGTCGGTCGCGACCTGATCGTTCCGGCTGCGGCCGGTGTGCAGCTTCTTGCCAGTGATACCGATACGGTCGGTCAGACGCGCTTCGATGTTCATGTGCACGTCTTCCAGGTCCACGCGCCAGTCGAAGGTGCCGGCTTCGATCTCGCCCTGAATGGTTTTCAGACCGTCGATGATGGTGTCGCGCTCGGCATCGGTCAGCACGCCGACCTTGGCAAGCATCGTGGCATGGGCAATCGAGCCCATGATGTCGTGGCGATAAAGGCGCTGATCGAAGGTGACGGAGGCGGTGAAGCGTGCGACGAAGGCGTCGACGGGTTCACTGAAGCGGCCGCCCCAGGACTGGTTGGTCTTGTCGGTGCTCATGGATTCGCTCGCTGCTCTGCTGATTACTGTGCTGATGACTGTTTGGTGAAAAAGTGACTTGGCCGATTTTAAAAGGCGCGGGCGATGATAACAGCATTGCCGGTTTTTTATTCCGGACAGCTTGCCCGCCGGGGTGCGAGCGCGGAGACTGGAGCCATGCAAAACGAGCGCAACAATCCGGGCCAGAGCGCTTCGCCCGGCAAAGAGTTCTTCCTCCCGGAGCTGTGCCTGCCGCAGGCGCTGCTGGTTCTGGTCGTGCTGGCGGAGCTGCTGGTATTGGTGCTGGTGTTGGTCGAGCCGATGCGTCCGGGCTTCGATTGGGTGAGACTGGCGCTGATATCGCTGTTCGTGCAGTGGATCGTGCTGCTCTCTGCCGCGTTGCTGTGTGGCTTGCGCCCGTGGCTTGCCCGACTTCAGGCAGGTGTCGCCGGCGCCATCGGATGTTTTCTGGTCATGGCGGTCACCTTGCTGTGTACGGCCGTCACTGACTATTGTCAGTTGGCGGTCACGACGCCCGTCGATGGTGTCATCGAGCGCTATCTTCGTTACTCGTTGATAGCCTTGATCATGTCGGCGCTGATGTTGCGCTACTTTTATCTGCAAAGTCAGTGGCGCAAACAGCAACAGGCGGAGCTGCGGGCCAGGATCGAGTCATTGCAGGCGCGTATCCGGCCGCATTTTCTGTTCAACACGCTAAACAGCATTGCCAGTCTGGTCGCCACGGACCCGAACAAGGCCGAACAGGCAGTATTGGACCTGTCGGACCTGTTTCGTGCCAGTCTGGGCAAGCCCGGCAGCCTGACCACGTGGCGCGAAGAACTGGAGTTGGCCAAACGTTATCTATCGATTGAGCAATATCGACTTGGCGAGCGTCTACAGTTGGACTGGGACGTCAGTGCAATTCCCGACGACTTGCCGATTCCCCAGCTAACCTTGCAGCCATTACTTGAGAACGCATTGATCTACGGTATCGCGCCCAGCGTCGAAGGTGGCGTGGTCCGGGTCGAGGCGGACTACGAACGGGGAGTATTCATATTGCACGTCAGTAATCCCTATGACGAAGTCGCCCGACGGCAGACTTCAAGCGGCACTCAACAGGCCTTGGCAAATATCGGCGCCCGCATCACGGCACTTTTTGGCCCTCTCGCCAGTCTGAGCGTGGAGCGCCGTGACGGTCGTCACTTCACCTGTCTACGCTATCCTTGTGCGAGACTCACGCAGGAAGCCAGAGCAATATGAATGTCCTGATCGTTGATGACGAACCCCTAGCCCGCGAACGCCTGGGCCGAATGGTCGGTGATCTTGAGGGTTATCGGGTGTTGGAACCCAGCGCCACCAATGGCGAAGAAGCCTTGACGCTGATCGATAGTCTCAAACCCGATGTGGTGTTACTCGACATCCGCATGCCGGGTCTTGACGGGCTGCAAGTGGCAGCCAGATTGTGCGAACGCGATACACCGCCAGCCGTGGTTTTCTGCACGGCCCATGATGAGTTTGCCCTGGAGGCTTTCCAGGTCAGCGCCGTGGGTTATCTGGTCAAACCGGTGCGTCCGGAGAACCTGCTCGAAGCCCTGCGCAAGGCTGAACGGCCGAACCGCGTGCAATTGGCAGCCATGACCCGGCCTGCAGCAGAAAGCGGCAACGGTCCGCGCACCCACATCAGTGCCCGGACCCGCAAGGGGATCGAGTTGATACCGCTGGATCATGTGATCTATTTCATCGCTGATCACAAATACGTGACCTTGCGCCATGAGGACGGCGAAGTGTTGCTCGATGAGCCACTCAAGGCACTGGAAGACGAGTTCGGTGATCGCTTCGTGCGCATTCACCGCAACGCGCTGGTGGCCCGTGACCGCATAGAGCGCCTGCAGCGTACCCCGCTGGGACACTTTCAGCTGTTCCTCAAAGGGCTCAATGGCGATGCGCTGATTGTCAGCCGCCGGCACGTGGCTGGCGTGCGCAAGATGATGCAGCAGTTGTAGGGATTTGGGTTGGGCTGGTGCTCACTTCTATGTTGATCCCCTGTAGCAGCTTGGCTTGCCGGCGGTAGCGATCTGAAGTGTGTCACTGCCACCAGGCCGTGCTGCTACGGATCGACTCCTGTCATGACCGCATAGTGTCGCGATCAGCTCTGACGGCGACACGCCGTCACATGGCGTCGGTGCGTCGATTGAGACCATGATGCAAGCAGATTGATGACAGTCATTCGGCCCGATTGGGCCGAACTGTTATTATCCGCCGCATTCACTCAGTACGGATTGATCCATGTCCCTTCGCGAAATCCGCATCGCCACCCGCAAAAGCGCGCTGGCCCTCTGGCAGGCCGAGTACGTCAAAGCCCGCCTGCAAGAAGCCCATCCCGGCCTGGTCGTGACCCTCGTTCCGATGGTCAGTCGTGGCGACAAGCTGCTGGACTCGCCCCTGTCGAAAATCGGCGGCAAGGGTCTTTTCGTCAAAGAGCTGGAAACCGCACTGCTGGAAAACGAAGCGGACATCGCCGTTCACTCGATGAAAGACGTGCCGATGGATTTCCCTCAGGGGCTGGGACTGTTCTGCATCTGCGAACGGGAAGACCCGCGCGACGCGTTCGTTTCCAATACCTTCGCCAGCCTCGACGAGTTGCCTGCCGGCAGCATCGTCGGCACCTCCAGTCTGCGCCGTCAGGCTCAACTGCTGGCGCGTCGGCCCGATCTGAAAATCCACTTCCTGCGTGGCAACGTCAACACGCGGCTGGCCAAGCTGGATGCCGGCGAATACGACGCCATCATTCTCGCCGCAGCCGGACTGATTCGGTTGGGCTTCGAAGGTCGCATCACTTCGGCGATCAGTATCGAACACAGCCTGCCCGCGGGCGGCCAAGGCGCGGTGGGTATCGAGTGCCGCAGTGCCGACACCCAAGTGCATGCGCTGCTGACACCCCTTCACCATGCCGACACCGCTGTGCGTGTCACGGCCGAGCGAGCACTGAACAAGCATCTCAACGGCGGCTGCCAAGTGCCGATCGCTTGTTACGCGGTACTCGAAGACGACGAGATGTGGCTCCGTGGCCTGGTGGGCGACCCCGCTGGCAGTCTTCTGCTGCGCGCCGAAGCTCGTGCACCGCAATCCGATGCTCAGGCCTTGGGCGTGCAGGTGGCTGAAGCCTTGCTGGAGCAGGGGGCGGCGAAGATCCTGAAGGCTGTTTATGGCGAGGCGGGCGAGGAGTGAAAGGCTGGCGCTTGCTGCTGACGCGCCCGGCTGAGGAGTCGCAGTCACTTGCTCATGTGCTGGAACAGGAAGGCGTATATAGCGCGAGCCTGCCTTTGCTGGAGATCCACCCGTCGCCGGTTTCAGAAGAGATTCGTTCGATCATCTTCAACCTTGCGGCCTACAGCGCGGTGATCGTCGTCAGCAAACCCGCGGCACGCCTGGGTTTGGAAATGGTCGACGAAGTCTGGCCGCAGCCACCGATGCAGCCATGGTTTACGGTAGGGGCCGCTACCGCGCAGATCCTGGACGACTACGGCCTTCGTGTTTTCTTCCCTGAACAAGGTGACGACAGCGAAGCGCTGCTGGAACTGCCGCAACTTCAAGAAGCAATCTGCGGTTATGACCCAAAGGTGCTGATCATGCGCGGCGAGGACGGTCGCGAGCTGTTGGCCGAGCGCTTGCGAGAACGAGGTGTTGCTGTCGATTATCTGCCGCTGTACCGTCGTCACCTGCCGTATTACCCCGCTTTTGCCCTGCCACAGCGGGTTGAGGCTGAACGCTTGAACGGGCTGGTGGTCAGCAGTGGACAGGGTTTTCAACATCTGCGCGAGTTGGCGGGCGATGCCTGGCCGGATCTTGCGCAATTGCCTTTATTCGTACCGAGCCCCCGGGTCGCTGAACTGGCGCGAGAGGCCGGGGCTCTGACCGTAGTGGACTGCCGTGGCGCCAGCGCTTCGGCTTTGCTGGCAGCGTTGCGGGAACAACCCGAACCTGCCTCTCAGGCGTAATGATCGACAATCGGATTACGCGATTGCGCCCCAATGCAAAGGATGGATACGTGAGCGAAACAGTCTTGCCAAAAGATGACGTTGAACC
>Ga0160447_101285_pt1 | contig 9905 bp, 11 predicted proteins | sample HID1973K_E1MG_FD_108222 | JGI IMG/M metagenome (GOLD analysis project Ga0160447, IMG submission 108222) | Enriched mosquito-associated microbial communities from UW Madison campus, WI, USA - HID1973K_E1 MG | ecosystem: Host-associated > Arthropoda: Insects > Digestive system > Unclassified ...
CGCCGTCGTGGCCGCCACGCTGAACATGACCAGCAACGCCGCGCCCACCCACAGCGGATCGCTGATGATGCCGCCCAGGATGAGGCTGATGAGCGCCAGCTGGGCGGCGCCGCGGAGGATGGCCACGGCGGGGGCGAGGTACTGCGGCGTCCGGGAGCCCCAGAGGACGCCCACCGTGAGTGCCACCAGGATGGCGAGCGCCGCCAGGGTGGGCAGCAGGTCGGCAAGGTGGGGCATCAGGCCAGCGTATCCCGCCCCCAACTAGGTAGCAGTAGATGTCGTTATGGGCCCCCAAAACGACATCTACTGCTAGTTAGTTGGGTTCAGCGGCAAGGTACGGAGGGGAGGGGAACGCCGGGCAGAGACGCGTTTAGCCGGTGATGTCCGTCCTGGTGCTGAGGTCCTTCCACTGCTCCCGCTCGGCCAGCTGGGCGTCGGCCACCATGCCGAAGGCGCCGTACGCGTCAGTGCCCAGGAGCAGCAGGGCCGGCGGGTTCGCCGACTCCGCCACCGTGATGATCGCCTGGGCCGCCTTCACCGGATCGCCGGCCTGGTTGCCGTCCATCGTGTCGTTCTCCTTGCGCCGCTTCCCGGCCGTGTCCGCGTAGTCCCCGATCGGCGTCGCGGACTGGGTCAGCGAGCGGCCGGCGAAGTCGGTGCGGAAGGCGCCAGGTTCCACGGCCGTGACGCTGATGCCCAGCGGCTGCACCTCGTTGCGGAGCGAGCCGGACAGGCCCTCGAGTGCGGCCTTCGTGGCGGAGTAGTAGCCGGAGCCGGCCGGGGTGATGCGCGCTCCGATGGAGGAGATGTTGAAGATCGCCCCGGATTTCCGTGCCCGCATCCCGGGCAGGACCGCCTTGATCATGTCCACCGCGCCGAAAAAGTTGGTGTCGAACAAACTCCGGATGTCGCCGTCGTCCGCTTCTTCAACGGCCGCGCGGTACCCGTAACCGGCGTTGTTCACCAGCACGTCCACGCTGCCGAAACGCTCCTCCGCCTGCCGCACCGCCTCGGCCACCTGGGCCGAGTCCCTGACGTCCAGGGGCAGGACCAGCGAGGTGTCCGGGTGGGCGGCCCCGATGTCCTCCACCGAGGCGGCGTTCCGGGCGGTGACGACGGCGTTGTGCCCGGCTTCGAGCACGGCCTGGGCCAGGGCGCGGCCAAGTCCGGTGGAGCATCCTGTGATGAGCCACGTTGCCATGGGGTTTCCTTTCGAAGTGTCTGTCGGGATGGTGGAATCAGGCTTCGGGGATGGGCATCGCAAACCGGTCCAGGCGTGCTTCGTCCGGGTCCGGCCCGCTGCGCACGCCGGTGTCCAGAGCGTCGATCGCGGCGAGCTGGTCCGTGCTCAGTTCGAAGTCGAACACGTCGAAGTTCTCGGCGATGCGCCCCGGATTGGTGGATTTGGGGATGGCGGAGCGGCCCTGCTGCAGGTGCCAGCGGAGCATCACCTGGGCGGGCGACTTGCCGTGGGCCTGCCCGACGGCGGCAATCGCCGGGTCTTCCATGACATTCCGGCGGTGCTCATCGCCCCAGCCGGGGTAGAACGTGATGCCGCCGATGGGCGACCACGCCTGGGTGAGGATCCCGCTGGCCGCATCGGCTGCCTGGACGTCCGGCTGGGCGAAGTAGGGGTGCAGCTCGATCTGGTTCACGGCCGGAACCACTGACGTTTCCGCCAGCAGCTGCTCGAGGTGGTGCGGCATGAAGTTGCTGACGCCGATGGCCCGCACACGCCCGTCCTGAAGCAGGGTCTCCAGGGCTTTGTACGCGGCGATGGTCTTGGTGAACCGGTCCGGCGCGGGCTGGTGCAGGATGAGCAGGTCCAGCTGCTCCACCCCGAGCTTCCCCACGGCCTTGTCCCAGGCGTGCAGGGTTTCGTCGTAACCGTAGTCGCTGACCCACACTTTGGTTTCGATGAACACGTCGGAGCGGTCCAGGCCGGAGCGGCGGATGCCTTCGCCCACCTCGCGCTCGTTGCCGTAGGCGGCGGCGGTGTCGATGTGCCGGTAGCCGGCCTCGAGCGCGGACTGGACTGCCGCCGTCGTCTGTTCCGGTGGGCTTTGGAAGACGCCAAGGCCCAGGGCGGGCATGCTGACGCCGTTGTTGAGGGTTAGTTCCATGGTCATGCCTTCACGGTATTTCGGTTTCCGCGGTTGTGGGAGGGTGCGCCGGTACCTCCCTTCCACAGGGGGCCTGCGCGTACCGTGGAAGCCATGACACACAGCGACGATGTGCGGAAGTTCCTGACCTCCCGCCGTGCCCGGATCACGCCGGAGGAGGCCGGGCTGCCTGCCTACGGCGGGAACCGTCGGGTGGCGGGGCTGCGCCGCGAGGAGGTGGCGATGCTCGCCGGGATGAGCATCGATTACTACATCCGGCTGGAGCGCGGAAACCTCTCCGGCGCGTCGGACAGTGTGCTGGAAGCCCTGGCGCGGGCGTTGCAGCTGGACGACGCCGAGACGGCCCACCTGTTCGACCTGGCCCGGGCCTCCGCGGCGGCGCCCCGGGTGCGGCGCAAGCGGAGCCCGCAGACGGTACGGCCCAGCGTGCAGCGCATCCTCGATTCGATTACGACGGCGCCCGCCTGGGTCCGCAACGACCGCGGCGATGTCCTGGCCGCCAACGAGCTGGGCCGGGCGCTGTACCAGGACATGATGGCCGCCGGCGATCCGCCCAACAGTGCGCGGTTCACGTTCCTGAACCCGAAAGCGCAGGACTTCTTCCGTGACTGGGAGCGCACCGCCGACGACATCGTGGCGGTGCTACGGTCCACTGCAGGGAAGAACCCTTTCGACAAGGACCTCACGGACCTGATCGGCGAGCTCTCCACCCGCAGCGAGGAGTTCCGCACCCGCTGGGCCAAGCACGACGTCAAATATCACCGGACCGGCCGTAAGCGGCTGCACCACTCAGTGGTGGGGGACCTGGACCTGACCTACGAGGCCCTTGAGCTCCCAGCCGATCCCGGCCTGCGGATCAACGTGTACACGGCCGAGCCCGCCTCGCCGTCGGAGGATGCGCTGAAGGTGCTGGCCAGCTGGGCCGCCACGCAGCGGAGCCTGGACGGGGCAGCCCGGCCTTCCCTTGGGGCGCAGGACCAGCTGCGGCCCTGAGCCCATTGGTTCCGGCAGACCGCGTACGACGGCGGGAGGCCAGTTTCGCCGTCACGCCCGGTCAGGTGCGGGTCAGGGCGGGCCAGCTGCGGGACAGTGCCGTGGTTGGATGGTTGGCATGGGGAAACGGTTGAATGGCGGCGTCTTGATGGTCTTTGCCGTCACTTTGCTGTTCCTGTCAGTGTTGTCGACGTTCATGGTGTTCGGGTCTGGATTCGACTGGGACCCCGATGATTACTCGCCGGAATACTGGGAGGCTGAGATTCCCAAGCGCCAGTGGATCATGGCTATCGGAGTTGCCGTTCCCGCCGCTTCAATTGCGACCGCGGCTGCGTCCATGTTCGCCCTGCCCCGCCGTCCTGTTCGCATCATTGCAGGGGGACTGGTGGCGGTGCTGGCGTTGGTGCCCTTCGTTGTTAGCTGGTACCTCGGGGACGGCGCCGTGGGCAGGGCGCAATACTGGGCTCTCAGAACCCCGGGCAGCTTCCCGCGGTGACGGAACTCCGCAAGTGCCGTCCCGCCGTCGTGCTTTCTCAGCGCGAGCCGGGAACGCGCGGAGTGTGGGCGGCGTAGACGTTGTTGTGGACCTTCTTGAACCCGCCCTGCTCAAGCTCGGCGGTGTTGTAGCCGTCCGGCACCAGGACGGCGGTGACAATGCCCTTGGACCCGGTCCGCACAATCTCCCGGTCACTGTTGGCGCCGGACGCGCAGCCGCTGGACCACTGATTGGGGTGGTTGTCCGGGACCACTGTGACGCACAGGTTCTGCCGGTCTTCATTCCCGCTGACGAAGTATCGGATGCCTTCTTCCTCCGCGGCCAACCGCACCGTGAGCCCGTCGTTTTGCAAGGCAGAGACGCCCTCCGGGAGAGTGTCTGCCGCCGTGGCAGGACGGTCCAGGACGGCTAATTCGGCGGGCTTGGGAAGCGGGTTCAGCAGCACCCCAAGGGCCAGGGCCGCGATGATCGAGAGAATGATGATGAGCGGCACTTTCAGGGTCTTGCCTGCAGTCTGTGACGTGCTCACTGTGTGCGCCCCTGTTCGTCGCGGAGCCGCCTCAAACGCGCCATGTGGAAGGTGATAAGCCCGATGCCCACAGCGATGAATGCGAGGTCCCACCAAGCGAACGCCCCGGTGGCGAGGCGGTAGACGGACGGCCCCATGACCAGAAGGGCCACGACGCTGGATGCCCAGGCCGAGAACCTGATGTTGACCTGCTCGTCCCGGCTCTTCGCGTGTGCCGGTGGTTTGGTGTCGTCGCTAAAGCGTTCGTGTTCCATGCGTCTGCCCCTCAGGCGTTGGTTCCCCGAGCCTACCGGACTGGTATCCGGCGTCACTGGGTATTGCCGCCTTCCGGGCAGCGGGGCTACGTTGTGGCGATGGAACGGAAGGCCACACCCGAAGACATTGATGCCATCTGCCGTGGCCTGCCGGAAGTGGAGCTCGGCATCTCCTGGGGTGACCGGCCCACCTACAAGGTGCCGCGCGGACCCAAGGGGCGGGGCTTCGTGCTGTACCGGGCTCCGCATAAGACGGCGGTGGACCCGGACACGGGGGAGCAGTACCGGGACCTGCTGGTGATCATGGTTCCGGACGACGCCGCCAAGGCCGCCCTGGTGGAGGACGATTCCCTGCCGTTCTTCACCGTCCCGCATTTCAACGGGTACAACGCCGTCCTGGTGCAGGAATCCCGCCTCGGTGAGATCGCCCGGGACGAGTTGGCGGAGATCCTCGTCGAAGCGTGGGCGGCGCGTGCACCGAAGAAACTGGCTGCCGAGTTCTTTGCCGGCCGGTAACGCCCCGGGGGTAGGCCGTGCGCCATTCCTGAGTTTTGAGAGCCTGCCCTCCCAATCCGATTAGGGGCCGGCGTTCATTGACTTTCGATTTCGAGGTGAGGATCCTCGTTCCTACGTGTTTCAGGTACTCAAGCCGGTTGAGGTGTCCCGTGGGCAACGATGGCTGTGGACATTTTGAATTGAGTTTGCTCCGGTTCTGGCAACTTCGCCTCGACGGGGAAACTGTCCGTGTTGCCGCCCGGCAGCAGCGCCTCATTGCTGTGCTCGCCATTCGCGGGCCCAGCCTGCGGACCTATATAGCCGGTTTGTTGTGGCCGGAATGCCCCGAAGCCAGGGCGCTGGAAAGCCTCAGGGTCAGCATCCATCTGGTGACGCGCCAGGCAGCCGGGCTGCTGGTAAAGAATGGGCCGCTGGTGGGACTGGCCCCGGACGTGCAGGTGGACCTCCACAGTGTGCGTGCCCTTGTCAAGGACGCTTCCTCGGGTTTCGGGCAGGCTGCAAGGGCCCTGCTCAACCTGCGGGACGCGGAGCTTTTGCCCGGCTGGTATGAGGACTGGGTGATCTTCGAACAAAGCCGGCTGCGCGATGACCGGCTCCGGGCTCTGACTACCCTGGCCCGGTCGCTGATATCGGAGGGTGACCGGGAGGGTGCGGTTGAAGCCGCAGCCGCTGCTGTCGATCTTGAGCCGCTCTACGAGAGCGCAGTGCAGGCCATGGTCAGCGCGGAATTGCTGCTGGGGAATTCGGCGGCCGCCCTGGTGGCCTACCAAAAGTACGCCTCCACACTATGGAGTGAAATGGGCGTCCCACCCTCGGAGAAGCTCGCCGGCCTCATCGGAGCGCTTAACAAGCCGCTCAAACCCGAACCCTGTCTTTCAGCCGTGCTGGGCTTCCAACCACTGCCGGACAAGGTCCAAGACTTCTTCCCGGTCCACGCTGGACGCGCTGCCGTGCTGCCCGGACCCCTCGGTAAAGGTGACGCGGGCGCGGAAGCCCGTTTCGCCGTCGGGCTCCACCCAGGTACGGATGACCAAAGTGCCCCCGCCGCCGGGGGCACGGCCGCCGGCGGCTCCGTCGTCAATCATGTTGCCACCTAATTCGTTGTCATTTGCCCTGATCATTGCGTGATAATCCCTGCCTGACCCGCTGGATTTGGTGAAAGATTGGCGCAAGATGTCACGGCCCAGTGCCAGTAACGCAGCAGTAACGCCGGAAATGGTCTGCTACCCCGGGGGTGCGCAACATCGGCAGCTGAACTGCGAGGGGCAATATGCCGTGGGTGATGGACCTCAGTGGCCGAGAGGCCTGGGCCGGTGAAGCCACGGCATCCCTGCGCACCGGGAGCGTGCCGCTGGTCGCGGTTGACGCCCCGGACGGTGGGGCCACCGCGGGCCTGATCCTCGCCCGGACGTATGACCAGGACCTGGTGTCCGCGCTGCTGGCGGCCGAATGCGGCAGGTGCCGGGTGATAGTCATCGGCCCTCCGGACGGCCGCCTCAAACCGTGGCCGGTACTGGAGGCCGGGGCAGCGGAATGCGTTGCCTGGCACGGGCATGCCGAGCCGGTGATGGCGTGGCTGCAGCGGGTGGAAGAGGTGGAGTCCGCCCTGGATTCCCAACCGGTCCGGGAGCGGCTGGCCGGGCAGAGCCCTGCACTCCGTGCCGCGCTCCGGGATTTGGTGGTGGCAGCCAGGTTCGGGAATGCGCCCATCCTCATCCAGGGCGAGACGGGAACCGGCAAGGAGCTCGCAGCCCGGGTGGCGCACGCTGTCAGCAGCCAGCGCGGCAACCTGGTGGTGGTGGACTGCACCACCATCGTTCCAACGCTCATGGGAAGCGAACTGTTCGGGCATGAGCGGGGCGCTTTCACGGGCGCTGTCAGCGTGCGGACCGGTGCCTGTTCCGGCGCGGACCAGGGTTCGCTGTTCCTGGACGAGGTGGGCGAGCTGCCCTTGGAGCTGCAGCCCGAGTTGCTTCGGGTGGTGCAGGAAGGCACGTACAAGCGGGTGGGCGGGGACAGGTGGCTGCACAGCAAATTCCGGCTGATCTGCGCCACCAACCGGGACCTCGTGAGCGAAGTGGCTGGTGGCAGTTTCCGGGCCGACCTGTACCACCGCATCGCGGCCTCGGTGGTCACCATGCCGCCGCTGCGGGACCGGCTGGAGGACATCCTGCACCTCTTTTCCAGGTTCTGCCGGGAAGCGACCGGGGCGCGGACCGGTCCGGACGTGGATCCGGCGGTCCAGGACGTCCTGCTCCGCCGCAACTACCCCGGCAACCTTCGCGATCTCCGCCAACTCGCATTCCGCATCGCCGCCCGGCACGTGGGTCCCGGCGGCATCACCCCGGGGGACCTTCCCCGGGAGGACAGGCCGCAGGCCGGGCACCCGTTGGCGGGACGCTTCCCGGGCGCGTACGACGGCGGCCGGGCCAGCTCCGGCAGTCCGTCCGCTGCCGATCCACTCGCCGCCGATCCGCTTGCCTCGGCGGTAGCCTGGGCCGTGGATGCGGGCCTCGGCCTGCGCGAGATCAAGGAACGCGCTGCGGAGGCGGCCGTGGCGGTGGCAGTCCAGCGCAGCGGCGGCAACGTCCACTCGGCTGCCACGATGCTGGGACTCACGGACCGTGCTGTCCAGCAGCGGCAGGCCCGCAGGACGGAGGCCGGGACCTAAGCGCCCTGCATGAGTTCGTCCGCCACCTCGTGCCAGTACCCGTCGCCCGTCTCGTCGGCGAGTTCATAAAACAAGTCCCCAAGTTCACGCCATAGGACGTCCGGGCCCTTGCGTCCCGGGATCCTCCCTCTGTAGCTTGCGCGTTTATAGACCTTCCCAAATTCTTTGCGAACGAGGTCTTCCACGGCCAGACCGAACATGTCCGGCTGCTCATTTGGGGAAGGGAACGGAATGAATTTGTCGAGCTTTATTTCGCCGAGCGTCCGGCTGTACAGCAACAAACTCTGCGTGGGAGGAAGCCGTCCCACTTCTGGCAGCTTGGTGTGATCCACCTCGTGCGCGACGATGCGCACATGGGTTGGTGACCGCCGGTCCGGCAAAGGACGATAGGTGATGAGCCAAACTTCCTGACGGTCCGGTTCCTTGCCGTTCGCCCAGGACCCCCAGCGACCCCGGCCGGCCTTCAAAGCGGCCAGCGACGGTTTTGTTCCACGTGCGTACTTGCTTTGCCATACGTAGTCGCGCAGCTGGTCCAGTCCGGCGCGGATCCCTGCTGGACTCTCCGGCTTGATCTCGGCAAGTCCGGGGCCCTTGAGCGGTCCCTGTCCTGTGATGCTCATGTTGTCGTCCTCCTGATTGCTGGTTCGTAGTCTGGTCGTCTGCGGGTCCGTCGCGCCGGTCGGGTCAGCCGCAGGACGTTGCCGCCCAGAATGAGGGCCCGGTCAGCAGGGGGCAGAGTCAGTGCGAAGATTTTGGCCAGCTCCGGTGCCGGATGCAGGTAGGGCCCGTCGCTCCCAAACAGCACTTTTCGTGAGCCTGCCCGGGCAACGGCCTCCTCCAGCAGGTCGAAGTACCGCACCCCTGACGTGTCGGTGAAGATGTTGGGCACCCGGACCAACGCGTCGATGAGCCGGCTTTGGGCGCGCCAGTCGTCTGAGAACGCGGACAGGTGCGGCACAATCCAGGCCACGCCCGGATGGCGTTCCGCCAGGTGCGTCACCTGCTGCACGTCCCCTCCGGGGTCGAAGAGCACCGGCATCCGGTGGCGGTCCGCCGCCAGCCCCACCTCATCCGTGGCCGGGCCATCAGACCAGTGCACCTTTATCCCGCAGGCGCCGCGTGCGTGGGCTTCCGCCACCAGGGCGCCCACCCTTCCCCGGTCTGCCGCGGCATTGACGAACACGTACCAAAGCCACCGGTCAGGATTACGCCCAGCCAGTCCGGCCACCATGCGGTTGGCCGCCGCGTAGGCTCCCACCGGGGCCGCCATCAGCACAGCGCGGTGAATTCCGACGGCGGCGGCACGCCGTCGCCACAACGCAAAGTTGGCGGCGGGGCCGGCCGGGCCCAGGGGGACTCCGGAGGTGCCGATGTGTACATGTGAGTCCACGATGAGCATCAGGCCGCCCGCCGTTCCCGCGTCACACCGGACAGGCCCCGCACCAGCCGGTCGAGGTCGGCCTGGCTATGGTCGGCCCGCACTACAGCGGACAGCATTGCCCCGGGCTGGCAGCGGGGCAGTTGGACGAGGGCCTGCACACCCCGCGCGGCCAGGGCAGACCGCCACCGCCGGGCCAGGGCCAGGGAACCCACCCGGGTTGCCACGATCGGGAACGGCAGCCCCAGCGGAGGAAGGCCCAGTCCCTGGAACGCGCGCCGCAGCCACCGGGTGAGCCGCCACAGCCTGGACCGCAGCCCGGGGATGCGGCTGTTGCGGACTGCACCCAAGCCGGCTGAAAGGTCCGCTGCCGACGGCGGGCTGCTGTGCATCCTGTTCCCGCCGTGCCGGGAGAGGGCATCGATCGCCGCCTCGTTGCCGGTGATCACCGTAACTGGCGTGCCGTACGCCTTCGCCAGCGACCCGAGCCACAGCACGTTGCCATGGGGGAGCCCCAGCCAACGCGCCGTTCCCGTGCCGTCCCCGAACCCGCCGTCGTCGGACCTCTTGCCCAATACGCCGAAAGCCAGCGAATCATCGACGATCACCTGCCCGCCAGTCCTGCCGGCGAGCGCTTGCAGCGCCGCCAGCGGCGCAGGCTGCCCACACCCCTGGCACCAGCCATCGGTGACCAGCCACGTCCGGGTGGACGGCGCGCCGGCGGGTGGCCGGAGGTGCGGGTACGTCGCCACACGCACGCCGCGGGATACCGATGCCCTGCACGCCCAATGGGTGAGGGGGTAGGCGGCCTCGTCCACCAGGAGCAGGTCCCCGGGGCGGGGGAGGGACTGCAGCACATCCATCATTCCGTGCAGGGCCGATCTCGCCACCAGCCCGGCGTCGGCATGCTGGCTCCCGGCCACCGCGGCGGCCAATGCCGCCGCG
>Ga0160447_101288_pt1 | contig 9893 bp, 5 predicted proteins | sample HID1973K_E1MG_FD_108222 | JGI IMG/M metagenome (GOLD analysis project Ga0160447, IMG submission 108222) | Enriched mosquito-associated microbial communities from UW Madison campus, WI, USA - HID1973K_E1 MG | ecosystem: Host-associated > Arthropoda: Insects > Digestive system > Unclassified ...
AACGTCAGGCCGATGGACTCGGGGATGTGGTCCGCCGAGATGCGCTTGCGGAACACCCAGTACGTCCACCCCTGGTAGAGGAGCACGAGCGGCGTGAGGATCACCGCGACCCAGGTCATGACCGTCAGCGTGTAGTGCGTCGACGACGCGTTGGTGGTGGTCAGCGAGTTGGCGGAGTCGAACGCGGGCATCACGTCCGGGAACAGCGAGCCGAAGATCAGCACGACCGCGGCGAGGAGCGTGACGGCCGACGCGACGAAGGCGAGCCCTTCGCGGCGGGTGCGGGTCGCGGCGACGAGCAGCACGAGCGCGACCGCGGCGACCGCGACGGCGGCCCAGGTCCAGCCGTTCTCGGAGTAGGCCACCTGCGCCCAGATCGCCCACGCGGCGGCCACGACGAGCGTCACGGGTGCCAGGCGGGCACCGAGCCTCGCGGCCCGGTCGCGCACCTCGCCGGCCGACTTCAGCCCCAGGAACACGGCACCGTGCGTGAGGAACAGCAGCGCCGTCGTCGCGCCGCCCAGCAGCGCGAACGGGTTGAGCAGCGCCCAGAAGCCGCCCACGTACTGGTGGTCGGCGTCCAGCTCGACGCCGCGGACGATGTTCGCGAAGGCCACGCCCCACAGCACGGCCGGCACCCAGGACCCGACGACGAGCGCCCGGTCGGCCCAGGCGCGCCACCGGTCGTCGTCGATCTTGCCCCGCCACTCGAACGCGACGACGCGCACGATGAGGGCGAGCAGGATGAGCAGGAGCGGCAGGTAGAAGCCCGAGAACAGCGTCGCGTACCACTCGGGGAACGCGGCGAAGGTCGCGCCGCCTGCGGTCAGCAGCCACACCTCGTTGCCGTCCCACACGGGGCCGATGGTGTTGATCATGACGCGGCGCTCGCGCTCGCGCTCCGGGCCGCGGCGGGGCAGCAGACCCAGCAGCATCCCGACGCCGAAGTCGAATCCCTCGAGCACCAGGTAACCCGTCCACAGGACGGCGATGAGGATGAACCAGACGGTGGTCAGCTCCATGGTCGTCTCCTGTCAGTACGCGAAGGACAGCGGGCGGTCGGCGTCGTCGTCGGTGCGCGCCTCGGGACTGGGGTCCTTCTCCGACGGTGCGACGCCCTCGATCGTGTAGCGGTGCATGAGGCGGTACCAGACCACCGCGAGCACGCCGTAGAGGAGCGTGAACGCGATGAGGGACGTGAGCACTCCGCCGGCGCCGGGGACCACGGACACGCCGCGGGCCGTGATCAGCCACACGCCGTCCACGCCGGACGGGTCGGGGTTGGGTGCGACGACCCAGGGTTGGCGGCCCATCTCGGTGAAGATCCACCCGAACGACGACGCGAGGAACGGCGTCGCGATGGCGGCGATGCCGAGCGTGCCGAACCACTTCTTGTCCGTCACGCGCCCCTTGCGGGTCAGCCACAGCGCGGCGAGCGCGAGCGCCGCGGACCCGATGCCGAAGCCGATCATGAGGCGGAAGCCCCAGTAGGTCACGGTCAGGTCGGGCTGGTACGAGATCGGGTCGCCGTTCTCGTCGGTGTACCCGTACCTCTGCTCGTACTCGGCCTGCAGGTCGTGCACGCCCTGGAGCGTGGCGTTGAAGTCGTCGGTCGCGAGGAAGCTCGTCAGGCCCGGGATCGAGATGAGGTGCTTGACGTTGTCGCAGTCGTTGGACAGGTTCCCGATGGCCAGGATCGAGAAGTCCGCGCCCGAGGTCGTGTTGCACAGCGCCTCGGCGGACGCCATCTTCATGGGCTGCTGCTTGAACATGAGCTTGGCCTGGGCGTCGCCGGAGATCGCGACCCCGACCCCGCCGACGAGCATCACGATCATGCCCAGCACCACCGCAGGCCGGTAGACGTCCTTCGCGGTGGCGACGTCGCCCCGCCGCACGAGCTTGACCATCCACCAGGCGCCGATGCCGGCGACGAACGTGCCGGCCGTCACGAACGCGGCGGTGATGGTGTGCGGGAACGCTGCCAGGACGGTGGGGTTGGTCAGCACGGCGCCGATGTCGTTCATCTCCGCGCGGCCGGTCTTCTCGTTGAAGACCGCGCCCACCGGGTGCTGCATCCACGAGTTGGCGGCCAGGATGAAGTAGGCAGACAGGTTGGTCGCGATCGCGACCGCCCAGATGCACGCCAGGTGGATCTTCTTGGGCAGCTTGTCCCAGCCGAAGATCCACAGCCCCAGGAACGTCGACTCGACGAAGAACGCGGCCAGCGCCTCCATGGCCAGCGGTGCCCCGAAGACGTCGCCGACGAACCGCGAGTACTCGCTCCAGGCCATGCCGAACTGGAACTCCTGCACGATGCCCGTCGCCACGCCGATGGCGAAGTTGATGAGCAGGAGCTTGCCGAAGAACTTGGTCAGGCGCAGCCAGCGCTCGTTGCCGGTGCGCACCCACGCCGTCTGCATGATCGCGACCATCGGCGACAGGCCGATCGTCAGCGGCACGAAGATGAAGTGGTAGACGGTGGTGATGCCGAACTGCCAGCGGGACAGGGCGAGTGCGTCCACGAGATCTCCGAGCGGGGAGTGCGAGCCGGGAAGTAAGTCCATCCGCGAGCGGCGGACCTGGGGGAACGCTAGGACAAGACCCAGTCTGTACCCAGGACCAAGGTCCCGGGTACTGACACGGCGTCGGATCGTTGCGGGAGACGGCCGACGAGACCGTCGAGAAGAGGTGCCCGCGGCGCGAGCGCACGTGATGGGCGGTTGGCGGGCTTCGTGCGGGTCCCTGTGCGATACTGACGACGGTTCGCCAGGCGCCCACACCGTCCGGTAGACCCGTGAGCTCGCAGCATCGCCCGCGTCGCGTGCGCCAGCCGCCGCCCGACAGTTCGTCAGGCCCCCGATCGGGGCCGGGACCGGTCAGGCAGGCGATGGCCCCGGCCAGGTGCAGCAGCCATGACCGACGACTTCCGTCGCCACGTTCCGGCGTGAGCGACGACCGACCCACCACGGGTCACCAGATGTGTGGGTGGTGATTCGTGGTACCCAGGAGCACCTCGCGTGATGTCCGACAACACCTCCGAGTCCGCAGCAACCACGACGGGCGGGGGTGAGACGTCGCCCGCACCGGCGCGCCGTCGTCGCGCCACCCGCGGCGCCGCTGCCCCGGACGCGGTGACCAGCACCTCCGCACCGTCGACCCCGGCATCCGCCCCGGCACCGTCGCAGGCCGACGCCGCCTCGACCGAGGCCGCACCCAAGAAGGCCCCCGCGAAGCGTGCGTCGCGAGCGAAGGCCCCGAAGGGCGAGCCGGTCGACGCGGTCGAGTCGACGACCGTCGAGGCGTCGGCGCCCGCGCAGGACGCCGCCGGCCAGGACGACCAGCGTCCCCGCCGCTCGCGCAGCCGCCGCAAGCCCGCGGACGCCGAGCTGGGCGCGGACGGGGCCGAGCAGGCTCCCGCTTCGCGCGACGTCCCGGCCTCCGACACCGCGCCCGCAGCCGACGAGACGCCCGCCGCGCGCACCAAGGCGCCGCGCAAGCGTGCAACCCGTCCGGCCGCGAGCCCGGACGCGAGCGCCGCGAAGCCGTCGTCCGAGGTGTCGACGCCTGAGCCGAGCGACGCCGACAGCGCTCAGGGGAACGCAGTCGAGACGAACGCAGTCGAGACGCCGGCGGCGGAGCCGAAGAAGGCACCGGCCAAGCGCCGGCGTGCCAGCTCGCGCCCCGCCGCGGCACCCGTCGAGCCGGTGGTCGACGAGGAGGAGGACGAGACGACGGCTGACGCCGCCGCGGCCCCCGCCCTCGACGTCCTCGCCGAGCTCGCGGGCACGACCGGTTCGACCGCTGCGACGACGGCGGCGGACGCGTCGGCCCCTGCCGCCGCGACCACCGCCCCCCGCGGCACGTCGCCGCGGCTCGCCACGACGGCGTTGCTGTTCCAGGCGCCGGACGCCACCGCGACGCGACCGCGTCGACGCCGTGCGACGTCGAGCGCCGGTTCGCCCGAGGCCATCTCCGAGGCGGCGCGCACCGAGCGCGAGCAGGAGGAGGCCCCCTCGTCGAGCGCGAACGAGGCGCAGGACCAGCCGACCGAGAACGAGTCGCGGCCGTCGGGTCGCTCCTCGCGACGGCGCGGGCGTCGCGGCCGCGGGGGCGAGCCGCCGGCGGCGAGCACGGACGAGCAGGACGCGTCGACCGACGAGGTCGCCGCCGACGCCGACGAGGCCGTCGCCGAGGACCAGGTCCTGGACGCCGACGTCGAGCAGGACGCCGCCGGCGAGGACTCCGGTGAGGGCACCGACGCGACGGAGACCGACGAGGACGCGAACGACTCGACCCCGCGTCGTCGCCGTCGCCGCGGCGGCCGTGGTCGTCGTCGGCCCGACCAGGCAGACGGCTCCACGGACGGCGACGAGACCGAGGACGAGCAGGAGCCCGAGCAGGACGAGTCGGGCGACGAGGACGCCGAGGAGGGCGACGGCGGCGAGCAGGGCTCGTCGAGCCGCCGGCGTCGCCGTCGGCGCCGTGGCTCGTCGCGCTCCGGTGACGGGGAGGGCGAGCCGCGCTCGCGCGCGCGCAGCGCCGGCGACGAGGTCACCGCGCTGCGTGGTTCGACGCGGCTCGAGGCCAAGCGTCAGCGCCGCCGCGAGGGGCGCGACGCGGGTCGTCGTCGTCAGATCATCACCGAGGCCGAGTTCCTGGCGCGCCGCGAGTCGGTCGACCGCTCGATGGTCGTGCGCGAGCGTGGCGGGCGCACGCAGATCGCCGTGCTCGAGGACGGCGTGCTCGTCGAGCACTACGTGTCGAACCAGGCGTCCGCGTCGGTCGTCGGCAACGTCTACCTGGGCCGCGTCCAGAACGTGCTGCCCAGCATGGAGGCCGCGTTCGTCGACGTCGGCAAGGGCCGCAACGCCGTGCTCTACGCGGGCGAGGTCAACTGGGACGCCGCCCACGTCGAGGGTGGCAGCGCCCGCCGCATCGAGCAGGCCCTCAAGTCGGGCGACTCGGTGCTCGTGCAGGTGACCAAGGACCCGATCGGGCACAAGGGTGCGCGCCTGACGTCGCAGGTGACGCTCGCGGGCCGCTACCTCGTGTACGTGCCCGGCGGCGGCATGACCGGCATCAGCCGCAAGCTGCCCGACGTGGAGCGCAACCGCCTGAAGAAGATCCTGCGCGAGGTCGTCCCCGAGTCGGCCGGCGTCATCGTGCGCACGGCCGCCGAGGGCGCGTCCGAGGACGAGCTGCGCGCCGACATCGCCCGCCTGCAGTCGCAGTGGGAGGCCATCGAGAAGAAGTCGAAGACCGCGTCGGCGCCCGCCCTGCTGCAGGGCGAGCCGGACATGGCCATCCGCGTGGTCCGCGACATCTTCAACGACGACTTCGGCTCGCTGATCGTCCAGGGCGACGAGGCGTGGTCGACGATCTCGACGTACATCGACGAGCTCGCACCCGACCTGGCGCAGAAGGTCACCAAGTACACCGGGACGGGCGACGTCTTCGCTGCCCACCGGATCGACGAGCAGCTCGCCAAGGGCATGGACCGCAAGGTCTGGCTGCCGTCGGGCGGCTCGCTGGTCATCGACCGCACCGAGGCGATGACGGTCGTCGACGTCAACACCGGCAAGTTCACCGGCTCGGGCGGAACGCTCGAGGAGACGGTCACGCGCAACAACCTGGAGGCGGCCGAGGAGATCGTCCGCCAGCTCCGGCTGCGCGACATCGGCGGCATGATCGTCGTCGACTTCATCGACATGGTGCTCGAGTCCAACCGCGACCTGGTGCTGCGCCGCCTGGTCGAGTGCCTGGGCCGCGACCGCACCAAGCACCAGGTCGCCGAGGTCACGTCGCTCGGCCTGGTCCAGATGACGCGCAAGCGCGTCGGCCAGGGTCTGGTCGAGGCGTTCTCCGAGACGTGCGAGCACTGCCACGGGCGCGGCTTCATCGTGCACGACGAGCCGATCGAGAAGAACGGCCGTCCCGACGCGGGTGCCGCGCAGCCGGTGGCCGACACGTCGGGTGACGCGAAGCGGTCGCGCCGCAAGCGCGGGGGAGCGGCCAAGGAGCCCGCCACCACGACGCCGCACGCGGGTGTCCCGGTCCTGCCGGAGGCCCGTGAGGCCGTGAAGGCGACGCTCGCGACGATCGCGGCCGCGGCGGCGCACGCGCACGAGCACGACCACGAGCACGGCGGCGAGGCTCACGCCGCGCCGGCGACCGCCGACGTCGCTCCGCTGGACGAGAGCGCGTCGGTCGTCCAGGAGGAGGCCGTCACGGTGCTCCAGGACGACGTCGACGGGATCGTCGTGGTCGAGGACGAGACCGTCACGGTGGTCGAGGACCACGGTGCGTTCGTCGTGGACGACGACGTCGTCACGCTCGTCGACGACGGCAGCGGTGAGGTCGTCGTGGACGAGCAGGACTCGGTGGTCGTGATCGAGACCGAGCCCGACGCGCCGCGGGCGCGTGCGACGCTCGATGTCTTCGCCGAGCTCGCGGCACGCGGGGCGCTCGCCCCGTCGGCGGCGCCCGCCGACGCGGGGGCGGACGTCGAGCTCGAGCTCACGCCTGTCGCCGCCGACCTGTTCGAGGCGCCCGAGGCCGACGACGCGGACGGTGCCGGCGAGCAGGCCGACGAGCGGACGGGCGACGATCCGGCGTCCGACGAGAACCCGCAGGGCTGACCGCCCGGGTCCCCGGCGTGGCGTTGGTCACGTCGGGGACACCGGCGGCGCGGACGTGCGCTGTCAGGTTTGACCCTGACGCCGTGGGTCCGTACCCTGGACTGTCGGCGCGTGTAGAACGTGCCGATCACTGTGCCGCCATCGCGGCGCCGATGCGAACCCCGCACACCACCGGTCCAGACCGGCGGGTCGGGCCGTGCGCAGGCGCCGGGGCCGCACCCCCGAGACAGCAAGCAGTTCGACGAGCAGAGATGAGCAGCAACGTGGTGTACGCGATCGTGAAGGCTGGCGGCCGCCAGGAGAAGGTCGCCGTCGGCGACGTCGTCGTCGTCGACCGCCTCGCCGCGCAGGCCGGCGCCTCGGTCGAGCTGCCGGCGCTGCTCCTCGTCGACGGTGACAAGGTCACCACCGACGCCGCGGCCCTGGCCAAGGTGACGGTGACGGCGGAGGTCGTGCGGGACGAGAAGGGCCCCAAGATCGACATCCTGAAGTACAAGAACAAGACCGGCTACCGCAAGCGCCAGGGTCACCGTCAGCAGCTGACCCGCCTGAAGGTCACCGGCATCAAGTGATGTCGCGGCCACGGTGACGTGGCCAGCCCCCCTTTTCTGAGCAACTTGAGAGCAGGTTCGTCATGGCACACAAGAAGGGCGCGAGCTCCTCGCGCAACGGTCGCGACTCCAACGCGCAGCGCCTGGGCGTCAAGCGCTTCGGTGGCCAGGTCGTCAAGGCCGGCGAGATCATCGTCCGCCAGCGCGGCACCCACTTCCACCCCGGCGTGAACGTCGGCCGTGGCGGCGACGACACGCTGTTCGCGCTGGCCCCCGGTGCGGTCACCTTCGGCACGCGTCGTGGCCGCAAGGTCATCGACATCGTCGGCGTGGAAGCCTGACCCGTAGCGCAGCGGAGCGTGAGGGTGCGAAGCACACTCGCGCGGAGCGGAGCGTAGGGACAGGCTGACCTCGGGCACAGCGCCTGAGACAGCAAGACCTTCGTACGAAGGGGCGCACCGGTGCGGTGCGCCCCTTCGTCGTGTAGACCATCAGCAGGGGAACCCAAGGAGGTACAGCCGTGGCGACATTCGTCGACCGGGTCGTGCTGCACGCGACCGGCGGTGACGGCGGGCACGGTTGCGCCTCCATCCACCGCGAGAAGTTCAAGCCCCTGGCGGGTCCCGACGGCGGCAACGGCGGCAACGGCGGTTCGGTGATCCTCGAGGTGGATCCCCAGGTCACCACGTTGCTCGAGTTCCACCACCTCCCGCACCGCCACGCGCCCAACGGGACGCAGGGCATGGGGGACCACCGCGCGGGCACCACGGGCGCGGACCTGGTCATCGGCGTCCCGGACGGCACGGTCGTGAAGTCGCCCGAGGGTGACGTCCTGGCCGACCTCGTGGGCCTCGGCGCCCAGTACCTCGTCGCGCCCGGTGGCCGCGGGGGCCTCGGCAACGCCGCGCTGTCGTCTCCGCGTCGCAAGGCGCCGGGGTTCGCGCTGCTGGGCGAGGAGGGCCAGTCGGCCGACGTCGTCCTCGAGCTCAAGACGATCGCCGACGTCGCGCTCGTGGGCTACCCGAGCGCCGGCAAGTCGAGCCTCGTCGCGGCGGTCTCGGCCGCCCGCCCCAAGATCGCGGACTACCCCTTCACCACGCTGGTCCCCAACCTGGGGGTCGTGCAGGCGGGGTCGGCGCGCTACACGGTCGCCGACGTCCCCGGCCTGATCCCCGGCGCCTCGCAGGGCCGCGGTCTGGGCCTGGAGTTCCTGCGCCACATCGAGCGCTGCGCCGTGCTCGTGCACGTGCTCGACTGCGCGACCCTGGAGCCGGACCGCGACCCGATCTCCGACCTGGACATCATCGAGGCAGAGCTCGCGCACTACGCGGGTGACGTCATCGAGGGTGGTCGCGTGCCGCTGAACGAGCGCCCGCGCATCGTCGTGCTGAACAAGATCGACGTCCCCGAGGCGCGCGACCTCGCCGAGCTGGTCCGGCCCGAGCTCGAGGCCCGCGGTCTGCGGGTGTTCGAGGTCTCCACGGCGTCGCACGAGGGTCTGCGCCCGCTGACGTTCGCCCTCGCGGAGATCGTCGAGAAGGCGCGCCGCGAGGCGCCGGTCCCGGAGGCCACGCGCGTGGTGCTGCGTCCCGTCGCGGTCGACGACCACGGCTTCACCGTCAAGCGGCGCGAGGGTGGCGGCACGGTGTGGTTCTCGGTGCGTGGCGAGAAGCCGGAGCGCTGGGTCCGTCAGACCGACTTCTCGAACGACGAGGCCGTCGGCTACCTGGCCGACCGGTTGGCGCGGCTCGGCGTCGAGGAGAAGCTGTTCGCGGCCGGTGCGGTGGCCGGCGACGAGGTCCGCATCGGGCCGGACACGAACGCCGTCGTCTTCGACTGGGAGCCCACGCTGCTCACCGGTTCCGAGCTGCTGGGCGGCCCACGCGGCACGGACCAGCGCATCGAGGAGCGTCACCGCCCGACGCGTGGCGAGAAGCGCGCGGAGTACAAGGACCGCATGGACGCCAAGACGCTGGCGCGCGAGGAGCTGTGGACCGAGCGCGAGCAGGGGCACTGGGCCGACCCCGCGAAGGACGACTGAGTCCTCCGTCTTCCACGGCGTCCGCGCACGTGCCTGCTGGTGCGGCCCCGTGCTCGGACGATGCGGGTGTCCGGGGCGTGAATACGTGATGGGCGTCGGCGCGGCTCAGGGCACAATGCCGTCGTGACCGCCGCCGCCCTGCTCGACCGCCAGCAGCTCCCGGACGCTGCGCGCGTCGTGGTCAAGGTGGGCTCGTCGTCCCTGACCGGTCCGGACGGCCGGCTCGACGTCGAGCGTCTACGCGCTCTCGTGGACGTGCTGGCCGCGCGTCGGGCCGCCGGAGGGCAGGTCGTGCTCGTCTCGTCGGGCGCCATCGCTGCGGCGATCGGTCCGCTGGGACTTGCCGCGCGGCCGCGGGACCTGGCGACCCAGCAGGCGGCCGCGTCCGTGGGGCAGGGGCTGCTGGTCGCGCACTACACGCGCGCGTTCGCGGACCACGGCCTTCGGGTGGGCCAGGTGCTGCTGACGGCCGACGACACGGTCCGGCGCGGTCACTACCGCAACGCGCACCGCGCCCTGAACCGGCTGCTGGACCTGGGCGTCGTGCCCGTGATCAACGAGAACGACGCGGTCGCGACCGACGAGATCCGGTTCGGCGACAACGACCGGCTCGCGGCGCTCGTCTCGCACCTCGTGCACGCCGACGCGCTGGTTCTGCTCACG
>Ga0160447_101289_pt1 | contig 9883 bp, 12 predicted proteins | sample HID1973K_E1MG_FD_108222 | JGI IMG/M metagenome (GOLD analysis project Ga0160447, IMG submission 108222) | Enriched mosquito-associated microbial communities from UW Madison campus, WI, USA - HID1973K_E1 MG | ecosystem: Host-associated > Arthropoda: Insects > Digestive system > Unclassified ...
CAGCCCGCCGTCCAGGCGGCCGACGAGCGGCACGGCGTGCTCACGCAGGCGTGGTCGCCCATCGGCGGCATCACGTTCTACCCCGGCTGGGGCGACGACACCCGGCGCAGCACGCTCGACGACCCGACGATCGCCGGGATCGCCGCCGCGCACGAGCGGACCCCGGCCCAGGTGATGCTGCGCTGGCACCTCCAGCAGGGCCGCTCCGCGATCCCCAAGTCCGTCACCCCGTCGCGCATCGCGGAGAACTTCGACGTCGCCTCCTTCGACCTGGCGGCCGACGAGCTCGCGGCGATCGACGCGCTCGACACGGGCGTCCGCGGCGGCCCGGACCCCGACGTCCCGCGGCCGGAGTTCTTCGCCCGCGAGATCCCCGAGGCCTGACGGTCGCTCTCGCCCGACCACCAGCACCACCACCCACGGAGAACCTGTGCTTGCCACCTTCATGTACGCCGCGGGCGACGTCCGCGTCGAGACCGTCGCCGACCCCACCATCCAGCAGCCCACCGACGCGATCGTGCGCGTGGTCCGGGCCTGCGTGTGCGGGTCCGACCTGCACGGCTACCACTCGATGGAGCCGGACGCGCACGGCCGCCCGATGGGCCACGAGCTCGTCGCCGTGGTCGAGGAGGTCGGGTCCGCCGTCACGTCGGTCCGCCCCGGCGACTTCGTCGTCGCGCCCTTCGCCTTCCAGGACAACACCTGCGTGTTCTGCCGCGAGGGCTTCCAGACGGCCTGCCGGCACGGCGGCTGGTACGGCAACCCGGAGACCGGCGGCCTGCAGGCCGAGCTGGCCCGCATCCCGATGGCGGATGGCAGCCTCGTCGTCGTGCCCGACGTCGACCCGACCAGCGCCGAGCCCGGCCTGCTGGCCTCGCTGCTGGCCCTGTCCGACGTCTACCTCACCGGCCACCACGCCGCGCACATGGGCCGCGTCGAGCCGGGCAAGACCGTGACCGTGATCGGTGACGGCGCGGTCGGCCTGTCGGCGGTGCTGGCGTCGCGGCGGCTGGGCGCCGAGCGGATCATCCTCATGGGCCGACACACGTCCCGCACCGACCTGGGCCGCGAGTGGGGCGCCACCGACGTCGTCGCCGAGCGCGGCGACGAGGGCGTCGCGCGGGTCATGGACCTGACCGACGGCGAGGGCTCGCACGTGGTGCTCGAGGCCGTCGGGCTCATGCCCGCCTACGAGCAGGCGTTCGGGATCGTGCGTCCCGGTGGCGTCATCTCCCGCGTCGGCGTCCCGCAGTACGAGGACGCCCCCGTGGGCTTCGGGTCGCTGTTCGGCAAGAACGCGACCCTGACCGGCGGCCCCGCTCCCGTACGCGCGTACCTCGAGGACGGCATCGCGCAGGTGCTCGCCGGCGAGATCGACCCCGGCCGCGTCTTCGACCGCGAGCTGCCGCTCGCAGACGCCGCCGAGGCCTACCGCCTCATGGATACGCGCGAGGCCCTCAAGGTCGCGCTCCGCCCGTGACGCCCCGCCCGTGATCTCGACCGAGAGGACCACCATGCCCACCTGGAACACGGCCCAGCTCACCGCGATCGACGCCGACGGCGAGCTGCGCGTCGCCCCCGACCGGCCCGACGGCTCGCGTCAGCCGCCGCGGATCATCTGGCACGTCGTCGTCGACGGCGGGCTGTACGTCCGGTCCGCGCACGGCGCCGACGGCGCCTGGTACCGCGCGGCCCTGCGCACCGGTACGGGCTCAATCGACGCCGGTGGCGTCCGCGCCGACGTCACGTTCACGCCCGACGACACCCACGACGACGCGATCGACGCCGCGTACCGGTCCAAGTACGGCACCGGCTCAGCGGTCCGGTCCATCACGAGCGCCGTCGCCACCCCGACGACCCTGCGCGTCGACCCGCGCTGAGCAGGAGGAACGATGCCCACCCCGACCGCCCAGGCCAACCACGACGCCCTGTTCCCCGGGCACGTCTCGACGCTCGCCGTCACCGACCCCGAGCTGATCGACATCTTCGACGACATGGCGTTCGACGAGGTCCTGGAGGACAGCGAGCTCACGCCGCGCCTGCGGCTCATCACCCAGCTCGCGGCGCTGATCGGCGCGGGCGCCACGGCGGAGCTCCGGGCGATGCTCGGCGCCGCCCTGGCCGTCGGCGTCACGCCCGTCGAGGCCAAGGAGATCGTCTACCAGTCCGTGCCCTACGTCGGCATGGGGCGCGCGTTCGACATCCTGCACGCGGCGAACGACGTGCTCACCGCCCGCGGCGTCGAGCTGCCGCTTCCCGGCCAGTCGACCACGACGCGCGAGACCCGCGCCGCCGACGGCCGCGCCGTGCAGGAGCGCATCGTCGGTGCCGACAGGGTCGCCGCGATGTACGCAGGAGCACCCGACGACGAGCGGCACATCCAGCGGCTCCTCTCGGCGCACTGCTTCGGCGACCACTACACCCGCACGGGCCTCGACGTCCCGACGCGGGAGCTGGTCACCCTCGCGCTGCTCGTCGGGCTGGGCGGCGCCGACGCCCAGGTGCGCGGTCACGTCGCCGCCAACCTCAAAGTCGGCAACGACCGCGCCGTGCTGATCGACGTCGTCACCCAGCTCCTGCCGTTCGTCGGCTACCCCCGCACGCTCAACGCGCTGGCCGCGATCGACGAGATCGCCCCCGCCGCCTGACCGAAGGAGAACCCCATGCAGTACCGACCGCTCGGCCGCACCGGCGTCCAGGTCAGCCCGCTGACCCTCGGAGCGATGATGTTCGGCCCGTGGGGCAACGACGACGAGGCCGACTCGATCCGCATCATCCGTCGCGCCCTGGACGCGGGGATCAACGTCGTGGACACCGCCGACGTCTACTCCGCGGGCGTCTCCGAGGAGATCGTCGGCAAGGCGATCGCCGGACGTCGCGACGACGTGTTCCTCGCGACCAAGTTCTTCATGCCGATGGACGACGACCCCAACCACCGCGGCGGCTCGCGGCGCTGGATCATCCGCGAGGTGGAGAGCTCGCTGCGACGGCTCGGCACCGACCACATCGACCTCTACCAGGTGCACCGCCCCTCCCCCGACACCGACGTCGCCGAGACCCTCGGCGCACTGACGGACCTGGTCCGCCAGGGCAAGGTCCGCTACATCGGCTCGTCGTCGTACGCGGCGTCGCAGATCGTCGAGGCGCAGTGGGTCTCCCGCGAGCGCAACCTCGAGCGGTTCGTCACCGAGCAGCCGCCCTACTCGTTGCTCGTGCGCGGGATCGAGGAGGACGTCCTGCCGACGGCCCGGCGCCACGGGATGGGCACGCTGACCTACTCGCCGCTGTCCGGGGGCTGGCTGTCCGGACGCTGGCGCAAGGACTCGGCCTCCAGCCCCACCTCGTCGGCCCGCCCCAACGCGCGGTTCGACATGTCGTCGCCCGCCAACCAGCGCAAGCTCGACGTCGTCGAGGACCTCGCGCTGCTGGCCGAGGAGGCCGGGCTGTCGCTGCTCGAGATGGCGATCGCGTTCGTCGTCCGCCACCCCGGCGTGACCTCGGCGATCGTGGGCCCGCGGACGATGGAGCAGCTCGAGTCCTACCTCCCGGCAGCTGACCTCACGCTGAGCAGCGACGTGCTCGACCGCATCGACCAGATCGTCGCGCCCGGTGTGACCCTCAACCCCGACGACAACAGCTACGGCGCCGACGAGCTGCGCGTGGAGAACCGCCGTCGATGATCGCGCGGCACCCACGGTAGACGCCTGTGTCTACCGTGGGTAGATTCCGGTCATGTCCTTGAACATCAAGAACGAGCGGACACATGCGCTCGTCCGGCGGCTCGCCGACCTGACGGGCCAGTCACAGACGGCGGCCGTCGAGGACGCGGTGGTTCGCCGCCTCGCCGACGTGGAGGCATCGACCGCTGCAGCAGCGGTCGACCAGCAGTGGGCCGACGTCGCAGGCCTCCTGGTGGAGTTCCGGGCAGGGCTCACGGCCGACGAGCGCGCACGCATGCTCGGCGCCGACGACGAGCTGTACGACGAGCGCGGGCTGCCGCGGTGATCGTCGACACCTCGGCGGTCGTGGCGATCCTGCTCGGCGAGCCGGGCGCCGACGACCTCGCGAGGACGCTCCTCGCCGACCCCCACCCCCGGATGTCCGCGGGGACGTACGTCGAGCTCGCGGCCGTGGTCGCGCAGCGGTCCTCGCCGCAGCAGCGGCGGAGGTTCGAGGCGCTGCTCGACAAGCTGGGGGTCGAGGTCGTGTCCCTGACGCCCGACCACGCCCGCATCGCCGCCGAGGCCTACCGCGAGTTCGGGCGCGGCAGCGGCCACCCGGCGCGTCTGAACCTCGGCGACTGCTTCTCCTACGCGCTCGCGGCTGCGAACGACGAGCCGCTGCTGTTCGTCGGCGACGACTTTCGCCACACCGACATCCGCGCCACCCACCCGCTCGACTGACGCGGCCGACGCCGACCGCTACCGTGGCGCGATGGCCACAGTCCGCGTCGACGGCACGACGATCGGCATCGAGTCCTTCGGGCGCGACACCGACCCCCTCGTCCTGCTCGCGGGCGGGACGACGATGCTGTCGTGGCCGGACGCGCTCTGCGAACGTCTCGCCGCGGGCGGTCGCCGCGTGGTGCGCTACGACCTGCGCGACAGCGGCGAGTCGGCGACTGGCGACCCGAGCGTCCCCGACTACACCCTGCGCGATCTCGCGGCGGATGCGGCGGCTCTCGTCGAGACGCTCGGCGGCGGGCCGGCCCACCTCGCCGGGATCGGCGTGGGTGGCATGGTCGCCCAGGTGGCCGCGCTCGACCACCCCCGCGCGTTCTCGGCGCTCACCCTCGTCGGCACGCGCCCCGTGGCGCCCGGCCGGGTCGACGACGACCTCCCCGACCACGACCAGCCGACCATGGCCCGTCTCTTCTCGCGGCCGGCGCCGGACTGGGCCGACCGCGACGCCGTCGCAGAGCATGCCGCCGCCGGCGCCCGCATCCTCGGCGACGACCCGGAGGAAGCGCGCGCACGAGCCGCACGCGTCTGGGACAGGACGCCCGGCACCGCGACGGCGGTCCAGCTGGCGAACCAGGTGGGGCTGGTCTTCTCGGGGCTCGACTGCACGCCGAGGTGGCGCGAGCGACTGCCGGAGATCGAGGTCCCGACGCTGGTCGTGCACGGGCGCCGCGACCCGTTCTTCCCCCTGGGCAACGGCGAGGCGATCGCGCGGGAGATCCCCGGCGCACGGCTGCTGGTCCTGGACCACGCGGCCACCGCGATCCCGACCGCCGCGGCGTCCGCGCTCGCCGACGCGATGCTCCTGCTCTGACGCACCGGCGGGACCTCCCGCGGGCGGCCGACCTGAGCGTTCAGTAGCGACGCGTGAGCAGCGGGACGAAGACGTCGTCGACGATCTCGTCGATCACGTCCTCGGGCACCGGACCCAACCGCATGACGGCCTCGTTGCGGTAGAGGTCGAACGCGACAGACCGCATCCGCGGAGTCAGGCCCTGAGGGTCGACCTCACCGCGGGCGATCGCACGGTCGACGATCTCGTCGAACCGGTTGGTACGGCCGGCGATCATCTCGTCGCGCAGCTGGGCCAGGTTGGTCCCGGTCTCCAGGAAGTAGCCGCCCAGGTAGGCGACCAGCAGCGTCGAGACCGAGGCGCGCTTCTCGTTCGACTGCCGCAGCGCCTGGCGGACGTCGTCGGCGAGGCTGCCCGTGTCCGGCGTGACGAAGTCGCCCAGCGCCGTCATCCGGACCACGGCCGCGCGGACGAGGTCGGGCTTGGTCGGCCAGCGTCGCGCGATGACGGGCCGGCTCGTGCCCGCGCGCTGGGCGACCGAGTCGAGGGTCAGCGCGCCGTAGCCGACCTCGATCAGCTCGTCCCACGTGGCCTCGAGCAGCGCGGCCTCGAGCGCGGCGCCGCGGCGTCGGCGGCGCGGCTCGTCGTCGTCCTCAAGATGCACTTGCGCATCCTAACGCCCACCGAGTACCTTCCGAGATTAGAAGCAGCCTCGCATCTTATGAACGGAGCACGGCATGGCCCAGGACACGGCCGCGAAGCCCGACGAAGCCGGCCTCGACCCCGACCTCAAGCGGCTCGCCACCGCGATCATCGTCGGCGCGATCACCGTCATCCTCGACACCACGATCGTCAGCGTCGGCATCCACGAGCTCGGCACCGCGCTCGACGCGAGCGTCGGCACCATCCAGTGGGTCTCGACCGCGTACCTGCTGGCGATGTTCGTGACCATCCCGCTGTCCGGCTGGGCACAGGGGCGGCTGGGGTCCAAGACGCTGTGGATCACCGGCCTGTCCGCGTTCCTGCTCGGGTCGACGCTGTGCGCGCTGGCCTGGAGCGCACCGAGCCTCATCGCGTTCCGCGCCGTGCAGGGCATCGGCGGCGGCGTCCTCATGCCGCTCATGACGACGCTGCTCATGCAGGCCGCGCACGGGCGGAACATCGGCCGGCTCATGGCGAGCGTCAGCCTGCCCGCCGCGCTCGGCCCGATCCTGGGCCCGGTGCTGGGCGGCCTCATCCTCCACTACGCGTCCTGGCAGTGGCTGTTCCTCGTCAACCTCCCGATCGGGGCGGTCGGGCTGTGGCTCGCGGCGCGCCGCATCCCGCGCGACCTGCCGGTGCGGCGCGTGCCGCTCGACGTCGTCGGCGTCCTGCTCGTCTCCCCCGGCATCGTCGGCGTCATCTACGGGCTGACGCAGGTGGGCGAGCTCGGCGGCTTCGACCACGCCCGGGTCCTCGTCCTGCTCGTCGTCGGCCTGGCCCTGATCGGCGCGTTCGCGTGGTGGGGCGTCCGACGAGGTGGCGCCGCGCTCATCGACGTCCGGCTGTTCCGGCACGCGCCGCTGCGGACCTCGTCGATCCTCATGTTCCTCACCGGCATCGGCCTGTACGGGGCGATGCTGCTTCTCCCGCTGTACTGGCAGGAGGTCCGCGGCGAGGACGCGCTCGGTGCGGGGCTGCTGCTGGTGCCGCAGGGCGTCGGCGCCCTGCTGTCGCGCACGATCGCTGGGCGCCTCACCGACTCGATCGGCGGTCGATGGGTGGCCGTGGCCGGCTTCGCCGTCGTGAGCCTCGCGACCGTCCCCTTCGCCCTGGCCACCGAGCACACCGCCACGTGGACGCTCATGCTCGCGCTGCTGGTGCGCGGGTTCGGCCTGGGCGCCGTGTTCATCCCGCTCATGACGATCGCCTTCGCGGGCCTCGAGCGCGACGAGATGCCGCACGCCAGCATCATCACGCGCGTCGCGCAGCAGCTCGGTGGTTCGTTCGGCACCGCGGTGCTGGCCGTGATCCTGGTGAGCGCCGCCGCCGGCGCCGCGTCGCTGCACGACCTCGCCGGCGCCTTCGACACCGCCTTCTGGTGGGCGGCGGGCTTCACCGCGGCGGCCGCCGCGCTGTCCCTGCTCCTGCCGGGACGCACGCCGCCGTCGCCGGCGGCTACATCCAGTCGTTCCGCTTGAAGGCCCAGTACAGGACGCCGGCGAACGCGACCATGCCCGCGAGCGCGAGGGGATAGCCGAGCGGCCAGCCGAGCTCCGGCATGTGCTCGAAGTTCATGCCGTAGATCGCCGCGACCAGCGTCGGTGCGAACAGGATCGCCGCCCAGCCGGAGATCTTCTTCATGTCCTCGTTCTGGCGTTGTCCCACCAGCGTGGCGTTGACGTCGAGGATCCGGTCCAGGGTGTCGCGCAGGTCGGCGACGCGACGGTCGACGCGTTCGAGGTGGTCGGCGACGTCCTGCAGGTACGCCTGCAACGGTTCGTCGATGCCGTGCCGCTCCTGCCCTCGACGCAGCGCCTCGACGACCTCCGTGAGCGACGTCGTGGCCTGGAGCGTCTCGACGACCTCCTGGCTGAGCCGGTAGATGCGCTCGGTCACGGTCCGGTCGCCGCTGAAGACCTGCTTCTCGATCTGCTCGCGGTCGATCGTCATGCCCTTGACGGCCGTGGTGAAGCCGTCGACGACGGTGTCGAGCAGCCGGTAGACCACCGCTTCCGGGCCCATGCTGAGCAGGTGCTCGTCGAGGAGCGAGCTCGCGCCCTCGTCGGGACCATCCGTGAACCTCGTCGCCGCCGAGCCGTCGATCCACCGTCCGTCCTGGCAGAGCAGCGCGACCACCCCACCGCGCACCAGCACGTGGAACTCGGAGAGCTCGACGTCCTCGAGCTCGTCGACGTAGCGCGCCGAGCGCACGACGAGGAAGAGCACGTCCCCGTAGCGTTCGAGCTTGGGGCGCTGGCCCGCGTGGTGCAGGTCCTCCGCGAGCAGCGGGTGCAGGTTCCAGGTGTCGGCGATCTCGTCGATGTCGGCCTCGTCGGGCGCGGGGAAGAAGCACAGCGCGACCCGACCCGGGCCGCCTCCGGCGAAGCGGGTGGCGTCGCCGACCGTGCGCGACGGCGGCGTGGGCTCGACGTGGCCGTCGACGACATGGCGGACGAGTCGAGGCGACGCTCCCGCGAGCGCCGTCTCCGGCGGCGGTCCGCCCCGGCCGCGCCGAAGGAACGCGTCGACGCGGCGTCCCCGCCCGGCACCCTGACGGTCGGTCATCGTTCCCCTCGCTCCATCTGCGGGCATTGGCCCCCCCGGTCGCTCGTCGGCGCGCGACGTCGTACCGACTCTGCCAGCGGCCCCGGTCGCGCGCCTCCACTCCCGTGAATGATGCGTTGATGCGTTAGCATCAACGCATGCGGACGACTCTCGACATCGACGACGACGTCCTGGCAGCCGCCCGCGCGCTCGCCGACCACGAGCACATCTCGATGGGCCGCGCCGTCTCTGTGCTCGCGCGACGCGGACGCTCGTCGGCAACCCCCGTGGCCCCCGACGGCTTCCCCGTCTTCCCGGCCCCCGTCGGCCACACGATCACCGACGACGTCGTCGCAGCGCACCTCGACGATGCCTGACACCTACCTGCTCGACGCCAACGTCCTCATCGCACTGACGAACGCCGGCCACGTCCACCACGGTGCAGCACACCGGTGGTTCGCGACGATCTCGTCGTGGGCGACGACCCCGCTGACGGAGACGGCATTCGTCCGGCTGACCTGCAACCCGGCCGTCGTCGGGCAGGAGATCCCACCGTCGGTCGCCGTCGACGCACTCGCCGCGCTCCGCGCCGCGCCAGGCCATCGCTGGCTGCCCGACGACACGACCCTGGCCACACCCGTCATCGCACTGACGCTCGGCGGGTACCGGCAGGTCACCGACTTCCACCTCGTCAACCTGGCCGCGTCCAACGGCGCCGTGCTCGCGACGTTCGACACCCGGCTGCCGTCCGCTCTGGCCCCGAACGACCGCGGGCACGTCCACCTCGTCGACCCGACCTGAGCGCCGCGGCCGGACAGCCGCGCTACGCGCGCACCTGCTGGCGGATGCCGGCCAGGAGCAGGTCGAGGCCCGCGCGGAACTGCTCGGCGTCGTCGTGCGCGGCGAACTCGTCGGCGATGTGGTGCAGGAACGGGAAGTCGTCGGCGCCCAGCTCGCGCATCTGGTCGCGGAAGGACGCGACGAAGACGTCGCGGTCGACGGTGCCGTCGCGCACCTCCTGCGGCGGGTCCTGGCCGCGGTCGGCGGCGACTCCGACGACGAACGCCATGACTGCCGAGACCGCGTCGAACCGCTGCCGCGGCGTGAGGTCGAGGCGCATCGTCTCGCGGCCCATGCGGTCGTACAGGGTGAGGCCGTTGATCTGCGTGCCCGTGTCCTGCAGGAAGTAGGAGCCCAGCCAGGGGCGGTTGACGGTCGCGGCGGAGAACGCGATCGCGATCTGGCGGATGCCGTCGATCGGGTCCTCGTCGCCGCCCACCTGGGCGGTCTGCGAGAGGACGCCGGCGAGAACCTGGTCGGCCGCGCGCTCCAGCAGCTCGTCCTTGCTGGCGACGTACCAGTAGATGCTGCCGACGCCGGTGCC
>Ga0160447_101290_pt1 | contig 9882 bp, 7 predicted proteins | sample HID1973K_E1MG_FD_108222 | JGI IMG/M metagenome (GOLD analysis project Ga0160447, IMG submission 108222) | Enriched mosquito-associated microbial communities from UW Madison campus, WI, USA - HID1973K_E1 MG | ecosystem: Host-associated > Arthropoda: Insects > Digestive system > Unclassified ...
GTCGTGCGCCGCAATCCGTATCTCCAGGACGACCTGCTCGACAACCCGAAGCGTCGCGCGTTGCTCGTCGAGGCGCTGAATCACCGGCTCGCGGAAATCGAAAAACGCCGCAGCGCCGATCTCACCGCCCACAGCGACGAAGCCGGCAGCCGCGAGCGCGCCGGCCGCGTGCAGTTGCTGATTGCCGCCGCGCGCCGCGCCGTCGATGATTTCGCCGCTGAGTTCGGCCGCATGGCCGACTTGCGCCGCCGCGCGTCGCGCGTATTGGGCCGCGAAACGCAGAAGGACAACATCAAGTTCGACGGCCTGTCGCGCGTCTCGCACGTCACCGACGCGACCGACTGGCGCGTCGAATATCCGTTCGTCGTGCTGACGCCGGACACCGAAGGCGAAATCGCCGGTCTGATCAAGGCGTGCTTCGAACTGGGCCTGACCGTGATTCCGCGCGGCGGCGGCACCGGCTATACCGGCGGCGCGATTCCGCTCACGCCGTTCTCCGCCGTCATCAACACGGAAAAGCTCGAGCAGCTCGGTCCCGTCGAAATGACCGATCTGCCGGGCGTCGATCACAAGGTCGCGACGATTTTCTCCGGCGCGGGCGTCGTCACGCGGCGCGTCACGGAAGCGGCCGAGCAGGCGGGTTTCGTGTTCGCCGTCGATCCGACTTCGCTCGATGCATCCTGCGTCGGCGGCAATGTCGCGATGAACGCGGGCGGCAAGAAGGCCGTGTTGTGGGGCACGGCGCTCGACAACCTCGCCTGGTGGCGCATGGTCGACCCGGAAGGCAACTGGCTCGAAGTCACGCGTCTGGATCACAACTGCGGCAAGATTCACGACGTCGAAGTGGCGCGCTTCCGGCTCGACTGGTTCGACGGCAATCGTCCGCCGGGCGAGAGGCTTCTGCGCAGCGAAAACCTCGACATCACCGGCCGAACGTTCCGCAAGGAAGGGCTCGGCAAGGACGTCACCGATAAATTCCTCGCCGGCCTTCCCGGCGTGCAGAAGGAAGGCTGCGACGGGCTGATCACGTCCGCGCGCTGGATCTTGCACAAGATGCCCGCGCACACGCGCACCGTCTGCCTCGAATTCTTCGGTCAGGCGCGCGACGCGATTCCGAGCATCGTCGAGATCAAGGACTATCTGTTCGAAACGTCGAAAGAGGGCGGCGCGATCCTGGCCGGTCTGGAGCACCTCGACGAACGCTATCTGCGCGCGGTCGGCTATGCGACCAAGAGCAAGCGCAATGCTTTCCCGAAGATGGTGCTGATTGGCGATATCGTCGGCAATGACGCCGATGCCGTCGCCGCCGCGACCTCCGAAGTCGTGCGCATGGCGAACGGCAAGAGCGGCGAAGGCTTCGTCGCGGTGAACGCCGAGGCGCGCAAGCGCTTCTGGCTCGACCGCTCGCGCACGGCCGCGATCGCGAAGCACACGAACGCGTTCAAGATCAATGAAGACGTCGTGATTCCGCTCAATCGCATGGGCGAGTACACGGACGGCATCGAGCGCATCAATATCGAGCTGTCGATCAAGAACAAGCTGCAACTCGTCGATGCGCTCGAAGCGTTTTTCCGCACCGGCAAGCTGCCGCTCGGCAAGACCGACGACGCGAACGAAATTCCCAGCGCCGAGCTGCTCGAAGATCGCGTGCAACAGGCGCTCGATCTGTTGAAGCGCGTGCGCGAGCGCTGGACCTTCGTCGGCGAAAAGCTCGACATGCCTTTGCGCGAGGCGCAGCACTATCTCGTCAATCTCGGCTACGCGGCGCTTGCGGAGAAGTTCGCGGATCGCGTCGACGTGCAGCCGGACGCGAACATCTTCCACGTCGCGCAGGACCGCACGGTGCGCATCTCGTGGAAGCAGGAGATTCGCGGGGAACTGCGCCAGATTTTCAACGGCGGCGAATTCAAGCCGATCCTCGACGAAGCGCAGGCCATCCACAAGCAGGTGTTGCGCGGCCGCGTGTTCGTCGCGCTGCACATGCACGCGGGCGATGGCAACGTGCACACCAACATCCCCGTCAATTCCGACAACTACGCGATGCTGCAGGACGCGCATCACGCGGTGGCGCGCATCATGAAGCTCGCGCGTTCGCTCGACGGCGTGATCTCGGGCGAGCACGGCATCGGCATCACCAAGCTGGAGTTTCTGACTGAAGAGGAAATCGGCGATTTCCGCGCGTACAAGCAGCGCGTCGATCCACACGGGCGCTTCAACAAGGGCAAGCTGTTCGAAGGCGCCGATCTGCGAAACGCGTATACGCCGAGCTTCGGGCTGATGGGGTACGAATCGCTCATCATGCAGCAGTCGGATATCGGCGCGATCTCCGATTCGATCAAGGACTGTCTGCGCTGCGGCAAGTGCAAGCCGGTTTGCGCGACACACGTGCCGCGCGCGAACCTGCTGTATAGCCCGCGCAACAAGATTCTCGCGACTTCGTTGCTGGTCGAAGCGTTCCTGTACGAAGAGCAGACGCGACGCGGCGTGTCCATCAAGCATTGGGACGAGTTCAATGACGTCGCCGATCACTGCACGGTCTGCCACAAATGCGTGACGCCGTGCCCGGTGAAGATCGACTTCGGCGATGTCACGATGAACATGCGCAATCTGCTGCGCAAGATGGGCAAGAAGAAGTTCAACGCGGGCAACGCGGCGGGCATGTTCTTCCTCAATGCGACCAATCCGCAGACCATCAATCTCGCCCGAACCGCGATGATGGGTGTCGGCTACAAGGCGCAGCGTTTCGGCAACGACGTGCTGAAGAAATTCGCGAAGAAGCAGACGGCGAAACCGCCCGCGACGGTCGGCAAGCCGCCCGTGGTCACGCAGGTGATCCACTTCATGAACAAGAAGATGCCGGGCAATCTGCCGAAGAAGACGGCGCGCGCGCTGCTGGATATCGAAGACAACAAGATCGTCCCGATCATCCGCAATCCGAAGACGACCACCGTCGATTCGGAAGCTGTGTTCTATTTCCCCGGCTGCGGTTCGGAGCGTCTGTTCTCGCAAGTCGGGCTCGCGACGCAGGCCATGCTGTGGGAAGCGGGCGTGCAGACCGTGCTGCCGCCGGGCTATCTGTGCTGCGGTTATCCGCAGCGCGGCTCCGGGCAGTACGACAAGGCCGAGAAGATCGTCACGGACAATCGCGTGCTGTTCCATCGGGTCGCGAATACGCTGAACTATCTCGATATCAAGACCGTGGTCGTGTCGTGCGGAACCTGCTACGACCAGCTCGCGGGCTATGAATTCGAGAAGATCTTCCCGGGCTGCCGGATCATCGACATTCACGAATTCCTGCTCGAGAAGAACATCAAGCTCGACGGCGTGACGGGCACGCGCTACATGTACCACGACCCGTGTCACTCGCCGATCAAGACGATGGACCCGGTGAAGCTCGTCAACGATCTGATGGGTTCGCAAAACGACGGCTACAAGATCGAGAAGAACGATCGCTGCTGCGGCGAGTCGGGCACGCTCGCGGTTACGCGGCCCGATATTTCGACGCAGGTGCGTTTCCGCAAGGAAGAAGAGATCCGCAAGGGCGCGGCCAGGTTGCGCGGCATTCCGCTCGTCGCGGAAGCGGGCGCGAACGCGATCAACATGTCGAACGCGGCGGCCGGCGCGGCGGGCGCGCAACCGGGTTCGGTGCTCAAGGCCGGCGACGGTCCTCAGCCGAATGGTCAGGACGTGAAAATTCTCACGAGCTGCCCGTCGTGTCTGCAAGGGCTGTCGCGCTACAACGAGGACGCCAACATCGAGGCGGACTATATCGTCGTGGAAATGGCGCGCAAGGTGCTCGGCGAGAACTGGATGGAACAGTACGTCGAACGCGCGAACAATGGCGGTATCGAGCGCGTGCTGGTGTAATAGCGAAATCGAGGTTTGATTCGCTAGAGGTTTGAGATGGACTGTGTGTTTTGTCGTGAAGACGGCGGCGAGGTACTCTGGTCGGACGACGCGTTGCGCGTCGTCCTCGCCGATGAGCCCGACTGGCCGGGCCTGTGCCGCGTAATCTGGGGCGCGCATGTCGCCGAAATGTCCGATTTGTCGGATGGCGACCGCGCGCGCGTGATGACGGCGGTGAACGGCGTCGAGCGCGCGATGCGCCGCGTGCTGGTGCCGGAGAAGATCAATCTCGCGAGCCTCGGCAATCAGGTGCCGCATGTCCACTGGCACATCATTCCGCGCTTTTCCAACGACTCCCGCTTCCCTCTGCCGATCTGGGCGCCGCGCCAGCGCACGGTCTCCGAATCGCAGCTATCGAAGCGCCGCGCGCAGGCGACGCTCTTGCGCGAACAGGTGCGCAACGAGCTGAACCAGGCGTTCGGCCATCAATAAGGCAAGACCATGAGCGGACTCACTTCAACGACGCCGATTCCCACCGGCGTCGTCGTGCATTCGAAATCCCGCGTGCTCGAACTGCAATACGGCGACGAGTCGTATCGCGTGCCGTTCGAGCTGTTGCGTGTGTATTCGCCTTCCGCCGAAGTTCAGGGCCACGGACCGGGCCAGGAAACGCTGCAGACCGGCAAGCGCGAGGTGACGATCATCGGCATCGATCCGGTCGGGCATTACGCGCTGCAATTGAATTTTTCGGACGGCCACAATACGGGCATCTATTCTTGGGACATCCTGCACGACCTGGCGACGCGGCAGGAAGACTTGTGGCACGAGTATCTGGGGAAACTGGAAGCCGCGGGCGTGGACCGCGATACGCCGATGGCCGCCAAGCCGTCCGGCGGCCATTGCCACTGAGCATCAACGCCGCGGCATAACGCCGCATGGGCGGCGCGACGATTGCGCATACATAGAACGAACAACAGGCGAGGAAAGAGCGCGATGAGCAAGACCCACTTCGGATACGAAACGGTCGACGAGCAGGACAAGGCGAAGAAAGTGGCGGGCGTGTTCCACTCCGTCGCGGGAAACTACGACTTGATGAACGACCTGATGTCCGGCGGACTGCATCGGATCTGGAAGCATTTCACGATCGGGCAGGCCAAGGTGCGGCCGGGCTACAAGGTGCTGGATATCGCGGGCGGCACGGGCGATCTGGCGATGGCCTTCGCCAAGCAGGCAGGCGAAACGGGCGAAGTCTGGCATACGGACATCAACGAATCGATGCTGCGCGTGGGCCGCGACCGGCTGATCGACAAAGGCGTGCTGACGCCCGCGCTGCTGTGCGACGCCGAGAAGATTCCCTTCCCGGACAATTATTTCAATGTCGTTACGGTTGCTTTCGGACTTCGTAATATGACGCACAAGGATCGTGCGTTGGCGGAAATGACGCGTGTGCTCAAGCCGGGCGGAAGATTGCTGGTTCTGGAATTCTCGAAAGTGTGGGAACCGCTCAAAAAGCCGTACGATATCTACAGTTTCAAGATTTTGCCGTGGCTTGGCGAAAAAGTGGCCAAAGATGCGGACAGCTACCGGTACCTGGCGGAGTCTATTCGCATGCACCCGGACCAGGAAACTTTGAAAACAATGATGGAACAAGCGGGCCTGGATCGAGTCGAATATTACAATTTGTCAGGTGGCGTGGTAGCGTTACACGTCGGGACAAAATTTTGATGTTCCACTCTCAAAAGGATTCGATATGTTCGATTCGCGCAAACCCCAATCCCGGGGTTTCCTGAACCTCTTCTTCAGGAAGGCCGGAATCTTGGCGCTGGCTGGCGTTATTGCGGCCGGCGCAATCTTCGCGGAAACGGCGGAAGCCAAGCGCATGGGCGCTGGCCGCAGCATGGGCCGGCAGTCGGCCACGGCGACGCAGCAGCATCAGGCGACGCCGCCATCGCAATCCATGCAGCAGGGGCAGGCCGGTCAGGCGGCGCAGGCTCAGCGCGCGCAACCCGCACCGGCTGCACCGGCAGCCGCGCAACCCGCGCGTAACCGCTGGCTGGGGCCGATCGCCGGTCTCGCGGCGGGTCTGGGCATCGCGGCGCTGCTGTCGCACTTCGGGCTGGGCGAAGCCTTCGCCGGCGCGATGGCCAACATGATCATGATCGCCTTGATCGTGCTGGCGGCCGTCATGCTGTTCCGCTTCATCATGCGCAAGCGTCAGGGCAATAACACGCCTGCATACGCCGGCGCCGGTTCGGCCTCGGGTTCGCCGTACGGCGCGACCACGCGCACGAGTCTGAATCAGGATCCGCCGCAAGTGCCGCAGCAGCCGACGGGCTTCGGTGCGAATTACATCGAATCTCCGGTGCAGCAGCAGGCCGTGAATCCGAACGTGCCGGCCGGCTTCGACACCGACGCATTCGTGCGCAACGCGAAGGTCTACTTCGTGCGGCTGCAGGACGCGTGGGATCGCGGGAACGTCAACGACATCCGCGAATTCACGACGCCCGAAATGTTCGCCGAAGTGAAGCTCGACGTCGACGCCCGCGGCAGCGCGCCGAATCGTACGGATGTGGTGCAACTCAACGCCGATCTGCTCGGCGTCGAGGATCGCGCGAACGAGTATCTCGCGAGCGTGCGCTTCCACGGACTCATCCGCGAGTCGGAAGGGGCGGCGGCCGAGCCGTTCGTCGAGGTATGGAACCTGTCCAAGCAGAAGTCCGGCAACGAAGGCTGGCTGCTGGCAGGGATTCAGCAGGTCAGCTGATCCTGACACCGCGCCCTCGGCCGAATGGCCGGGTGTCGGCAACCGTCAGTGTGTTTGCCGGTTGCGGCGGTAGAATAGAAACCCGCGCGAGAAGCGTCTCGCGCGGGTTTTTTCATCTCACAGCCGATGACGAACGCAGACGAATCCGCCCGTCCCGCAGCAAATCCCGCCTTGAAGACCGTATCCAGTGGATTCGCGGCCGCCGTGAATCATCTGCTCGTGCGCGAGCCATGGGCGCTCGAGCGCCTGAAGCCGTATGCAGGCAAGCGAGTGAAATTGTCGTGCACGCCGGTTTCGATCGCTCTTGTGGTGCAACCCGACGGTCTCTTCGCGGCAACCACCGACGCCGAGGCGGGCGCATTCGATGTGACGATCGCCGTGCCGCTCGATGCGCTGCCGGTGTTTCTGCAGGGCGGGCAGGCGGCGGTGATGAAGCATGTGCGGATCGAAGGCGACGCGGAATTCGCAACGACGCTCGCAAAACTCGCGGAGCATCTGCGCTGGGATCCCGAAGAAGATCTGGCGCGCGTGATCGGCGACGCACCCGCGCATCGCGTTGGACTGGTCGCGCGGGCGGTGCAGGAGCAGGCGCAGCGCACCGGGCGGAATCTGCTGGACACTTTCACCGAATATTTCCTCGACGAGCGCCCGCAACTCGTGCGCAAGAGCGCGCTCGACGCGTTCAACGCCGAGCTTTCGAGAACGCGCGATGCGCTTGCGCGCGTCGACAAGCGCATCGAGAGGATCGAACAACAAACCGGACAACCATCCGGACAACCACGGCCGGCGAGCGGCGCCTCAGCGCGATCCGGCGGCGAGTCAGTGCGCGACTCGCACGAATAACGAGCTGAAGCGAATTCGAACCATGCGTTTTCTGCGTTTTCTCAAGATTTTTTTCACGATCGTCCGCTTCGGGCTCGATGAGCTGGTGATGAGCGGCATCGACGATCGTCGCGTGCGCTTTCTCATGCGCATCACGACCTTCGGCCGCAGGTTCGACATCGAGCGCGGCATCCGCCTGCGGCTCGCGCTGGAAAGCCTCGGACCCATCTTCGTGAAGTTCGGCCAGGTGCTGTCGACGCGGCGCGATCTTTTGCCCGTCGATGTCGCCGATGAACTCGCCAAGCTTCAGGATCAGGTTCCGCCGTTCGATTCGGCGGTGGCGGTGTCCATCATCGAAAAGTCGCTTGGTGCGCCGATCGACGAACTGTTCGACGATTTCGAGCGCGTGCCGGTGGCGAGCGCGTCGATCGCGCAGGTGCATTTCGCGAAGATCAGGAACGGCGAGCATGCGGGCAAGGCCGTCGCGGTGAAAGTGCTGCGTCCGGGCATGCTTCCCGTGATCGACTCCGACCTCGCGCTGCTGCGCGATATCGCGACGTGGGCCGAGCGTCTGTGGGCGGACGGCCGGCGCCTGAAGCCACGCGAAGTCGTGGCGGAATTCGACAAATATCTGCACGACGAGCTCGACCTGATGCGCGAGGCCGCCAATGGCAGCCAGTTGCGCCGGAATTTCCAGGGCCTCGATCTGCTGCTCGTGCCGGAGATGTACTGGGATTTGTCGGCGCCGACGGTGCTCGTCATGGAGCGCATGGTCGGCGTGCCGATCAGTCAGGTGGAGACCTTGCGCGCGGCCGGCGTGGATATTCCGAAGCTCGCGCGCGAAGGCGTCGAGATTTTCTTCACGCAGGTGTTCCGCGACGGCTTCTTTCACGCCGACATGCACCCCGGCAACATTCAGGTGAGCCTCGATCCGGCGACCTTCGGGCGTTATATCGCGCTGGACTTCGGTATCGTCGGGGCGCTGTCGGACTTCGACAAGAACTATCTCGCCCAGAACTTCCTCGCGTTCTTCAAGCGCGACTATCACCGTGTCGCGACGCTGCACCTCGAATCCGGCTGGGTGCCGCCGAGCACGCGCGTCGAGGAACTGGAAAGCGCGATTCGCGCGGTTTGCGAGCCGTATTTCGATCGCGCGCTGAAGGACATCTCGCTCGGGCAGGTGCTGATGCGCCTGTTCTCGACGTCGCGCCGCTTCAACGTCGAGATCCAGCCGCAACTCGTGCTGTTGCAAAAGACGATGCTCAACGTCGAAGGGCTCGGGCGTTCCCTCGATCCCGAGCTCGATTTGTGGAAAACGGCCAAACCGTATCTCGAACGCTGGATGAACGAGCAGATCGGCTGGCGCGGCTGGTACGAGCGCCTGCAAATGGAAGCGCCGCAGTGGAGCAAGACCATTCCGCAGTTGCCGCGGCTGATTCACCATATCCTGGCGGAGCAGCACGATTCGCCGAAGAGCGGCAGCGACGAACTCATGCGGATGCTTCTCGCCGAGCAGAAGCGCACGAACCGCCTGCTCGTGACGCTGCTCGTCGCCGGTCTGGTCGCGATGGCGGGCGCGGGTGTCGTCGTCGCGCAGTTCTTTCTTCATCCCTGAAGGCCGACATCATGAGCGATCCGACGAATCCCGATGTTCCCGACTTCGAAAACCGCGATCCGAATTCGCCGGGGTTCTGGGACGAACGCTTCGGCCAGCAGTTCACGCCGTGGGATCAGGCCGGCGTGCCGGAGACGTTCAAGACGTTCGTCGCGTCGCGGAATGCGCAGAACGTGCTGATTCCCGGCTGCGGCAGCGCGTACGAAGCGCTTTATCTGGCCGAGCGCGGCTGGCCGGTGCGCGCGATCGATTTCTCCCCGGGCGCCGTCGAGGCGGCCCGCGCGCAACTCGGCGCGCATGCGGGCGTCGTCGAAGAGGCGGATTTTTTTGCCTACGAGCCGCCTTTCCCGCCCGATTGGGTCTACGAGCGGGCGTTTCTGTGCGCGCTGCCGAAAGTCCGCTGGCAGGATTACGCCACCCGGATGGCAGCCTTGCTGAAACCGGGCGCGCTGCTCGCCGGCTTCTTTTTCATCGGATCGACACCGAAAGGGCCGCCGTTCGGCATCGAGCGCGGCGAACTGGACGCGCTGCTGACGCCGCACTTCAAATTGACCGAAGACCGCGAGGTGAGCGGCTCGATCCCCGTATTCGCCGGCCGCGAACGGTGGATGACCTGGCGACGTATCTGAACCGGCCATCTTGAAATCCTTCGACGGCGCCCCGATATATGGGGCTCAAGCTTGCGCGCGTCGTCCCGAGATTGGCGGGTCGAGTTTGCGGCTATAATTCAAGGCTTTGCAAGCGTCGACAGATCATTGTAGGAAGAGTGCCATGCCGATTTACGCGTACCGCTGCGCACACTGCGGCCACGAAAAAGACGTGCTTCAGAAACTGA
>Ga0160447_101292_pt1 | contig 9875 bp, 5 predicted proteins | sample HID1973K_E1MG_FD_108222 | JGI IMG/M metagenome (GOLD analysis project Ga0160447, IMG submission 108222) | Enriched mosquito-associated microbial communities from UW Madison campus, WI, USA - HID1973K_E1 MG | ecosystem: Host-associated > Arthropoda: Insects > Digestive system > Unclassified ...
CCGTGCCCCAATCAACCCAAGGAGTCGAATCCATGAGCACCCGTCAGTACAAAATTGCAGTGATCCCCGGCGACGGCATCGGCAAGGAAGTCATGCCCGAGGGCGTACGCGTGCTCGACGCCGTCGCTGCCCGGTTCAATCTGGAACTGCACTGGGACTGGTTCGACTTCGCCAGCGCCGATTACTACCTGGCCCACGGCAAGATGATGCCGGACGACTGGTTCGACACTCTCAAGGGCTATGACGCGATCTACTTCGGCGCCGTGGGTTGGCCGGACGTGGTACCGGACCACATTTCTCTGTGGGATTCGCTGTTGCAATTCCGCCGCGAATTCGACCAGTACGTGAACCTGCGCCCCTGCCGCCTGATGCCCGGCGTGAAGGCACCATTGGCGAACCGCAAGCCCGGCGACATTGATTTCTGGGTGGTGCGCGAGAACACCGAAGGCGAATACTCGAGCGTCGGCGGCAAGATGTTCCCGGGCACCGAGCGCGAGATCGTCCTCCAGGAAACGGTCATGACCCGCGTCGGCGTCGACCGCATCCTGAAATTCGCCTATGACCTGGCCCAGAGCCGGCCGAAGAAGCACCTGACCTCGGCCACCAAGTCCAACGGCATCGCGATCACCATGCCCTACTGGGATGAGCGCGTCGCCGAAATGGGCAAGCAGTACCCCGACGTCAACGTCGACAAGTACCACATCGACATCCTCACCGCGAACTTCGTCCTGCACCCGGACTGGTTCGACGTGGTGGTGGCAAGCAACCTGTTCGGCGACATCCTTTCCGACCTGGGCCCGGCCTGCACCGGCACCATCGGTATCGCGCCTTCGGCCAACATCAACCCGGAGCGCAACTTTCCGAGTCTGTTCGAGCCGGTGCATGGTTCGGCGCCCGACATCGCAGGCAAGGGCATCGCCAACCCCATCGGCCAGATCTGGTGCGGCGCAATGATGCTCGAACACCTGGGCCATCCGGAAGCCGGCGCAGCGGTGCTGACAGCCATTGAAACCGTGCTCGCAATGGGCCCGGAGAATGCGCCGCTGACCGCCGACATCGGTGGCACAGGCAACACCGAAGCACTGGGCAAGGCCATCGCCGCTGCGGTCTGAGCGGACAAATAACGCGCAATCTCCCGTTCCGGCCGAAGGATTCGGGAGATTGTTGCGTTGGGCTCTGGCATCGTGTGGGCATCTGCCCCACTGCTTGCGAGACGCCCATGGCCCTGCTGTTCAAAGTCGATGACGCCCGCGGCGACATCTGGAAATCACTGTTCGAAACCCACGCGCCAGACATCGACGTGCGCCTCTGGCCAGACGTCGGCGACCCGTCGCAGGTGCGTTACTTCGCCGCCTGGCAACCGCCGAAGAACCTGCACGAGCGCTTCCCCCATCTTGAAGTGATATTCGCAACATCAGCGGGGGTCGATCAGTTCGATCTGGGCGAGTTACCCGAACACATCAACGTGGTCCGCATGCTCGACCCCGGCATCGCCAAAGGCATGATCGAATACGCCTGCTACGCGGTATTGAGCCTGCATCGGCAGATCCCCCTGTACCTGCAACAGCAGCAGGCGCGGCAATGGCAGGAGCATGAACTGATGCCCGCCAGACGCCGCCGTGTCGGGGTCATGGGCCTGGGCAATCTGGGCGTCTCGGTTCTGGAAAGCCTGCGTCCGTTCGGTTTCGAGCTGCACGGCTGGGCACGCTCGCAAAAGCACATCGACGGCGTGCAATGTTACGCCGGAGACGACCGTCTAGAACCGTTTCTCAATCAGTGCGACATCCTTATCTGCCTGTTGCCATTGACCGATGACACCCGTGAAATCCTCAATGCCAGAACCTTCGCGGCGATGCCTGAAGGGGCGCAACTGATCAACCTCGGGCGTGGGGGACACCTGGTGGAAAACGACCTTCTCGATGCCTTGGCGAGCGGCCAGCTGGCACATGCCATCGTTGATGTGTTGAACGATGAACCGCCCGCCCAGGATCATCCGTTCTGGCAACACCCCGGCATCTGGATGACACCCCACATTGGCGCCAACACGTCTCCGGACAGCGCTTTCGAGGTGCTGCTGGCAAATATTCGTCGCCATCAGCGCGGCGAGGCCATGCTCGGCGAAATAGCCCGTGATCAGGGGTATTGACGCCGTTCAGTACACGTCGCGCACATAACGCTTCTGTTCTGCCAGATAGCGCAGATACTCGGCGGCCCGATCCGGACTCAAACCGCCGTGCTCTGCGATGATTTCGCGCAAGGCCTGTTCGACATCCCTGGCCATGTGTGTGGCATCGCCGCAGATGTAGATCTGCGCGCCGTCCTGCAACCAGCGCCACAGTTGCGCACCCTGCTGACGCATGCGGTGCTGGACGTAGATTTTCTCCGACTGATCGCGCGAGAACGCCAGGCTCAGATTCGTCAGCAAGCCATCCTTCTGCAGGCCTTGCAGCTCCTCGCGATAGTAGAAATCGGTCGCTGCATGCTGCTCGCCGAAGAACAGCCAGTTGCGCCCGCGATCACCGCGCATGCGGCGCTCCTGCAGAAAGGCCCTGAATGGCGCGACACCGGTGCCGGGACCGATCATGATGATCGGCACGTCACCATCGGCGGGCGGGCGGAAATGCTGAGTCGGCTGGATGAAGATCGGCACTTCGCAGTCGTCCGCACGATCCGCGAGAAAGGTCGACGATACGCCCTTGCGTTTGCCGTAGCGCACGGCGGAAACGGTCAGATGAACTTCGTTCGGATGGGCCATTGCGCTGGAGGCGATGGAGTAAAGGCGCGGCTGCAATGGCTTGAGATTTGCCAGCAGCTCCTGCGCTGAACACCTCAAGGGGAATTCGCGCAACACGTCCGCCAGTTGCCGGCCCCAGAGCCAGTCTTTCAACTCACCTTTGAACGGGTCGGTCAGCAGGTCTCTCAGCTCGTTGCCGTCGCTGCGCTCGGCGATGAACCCCAGCGCCTGCGCGTTGGGTCGTGCGATTTCGATTCGCTCCGTCAGCGCCACACGCAACGGCACCTCCCCACATTTGTCGAGGAAGACCGGTTGCTCGCCATTCAAGCCGGTGAGCTCCAGCACCTCGTCGACCAGCGCCGGACAGTTGCGCGGCCAAACGCCCAACGCATCCCCAGCGTTGTATTTCAGACCGGAGTCGCCGAGCGTCAAGGCGAACTGGCGAGTGTCCTTGCTGGCGCCCTCCCCGCTCAAGCGTCGGTTGATCGACAGTTTCGCCGGGTGCGGACGCTCACGGGTTGGCTGGTCGCCTGGCGCAGTGTCAGCGACTTCGATGTCGGGAATATCCAGCGCCAGCGCCCGTTGCAGCGCCTTGAACCAGCCATCGGCGTGGTCCTGAAAATCGCCATCGCAATCGACCCGAGGAATCAACGGTGAGGCGCCTAGCGTCAGTAAACGCTGATCCAGATTCCTGCCGTGCTGGCAAAAGCTCTCGTAGCTCGGGTCGCCCAGCGCCAACACGGCATAGCGCAGCGACTCCAGCCGCTCTTGCTGAGTCCTCAGTGACTGCCAGAAGCCTTGACCATTGTCCGGCGAATCGCCGTCGCCAAACGTGCTGCTGATCAGCGCGACGTTGCTCACTTCACTCAGCCGCGCCACGGGGAAACTGTCCATCGCCGCCACCTGCACAGCAATACCCGCCGTGCGCAGATGAGTGCCGAAGCGCTTGGCCAGGGTTTCGGCGTTGCCGGTCTGCGAGGCCCAGAGCAGCGTCAGCAGCGGCTCGCCTTCCGGCGCGTCCGGCATTTGCGGTTCGGCTTCGGGCAGGTCAAGAAAGCGATGGCCGATCAACTCCACTTTGCGCAAGGCCACGGCGCAGAACTTGAACTCGGGCTGTTGGGAAATCGGGTCTATCGCGTCGCTGGTGACAGCGTTGATCGCCAGGTTTTCGCCATACACATCGTTCCAGTGAAACGGCGCGAAGCAGTTGCCGGGGCGCACCCGATCCGTCACCACGGCAGGCAGGATCGCCTGGCCTCTGGCCGAACGCACTTGCACGGCGTCCTTTTCACCGATGCCCAGCGCAGCGGCGTCATTGGGGTGGATTTCAACGAACGGGCCAGGGTTGAGCCTGTTCAGCGTTGCGACTTTGCCAGTCTTGGTCAGCGTGTGCCATTGATGCTGAAGACGGCCGGTGTTGAGCACCATCGGGAAACGCTCGTCGGGCATTTCAGCGGGCAGCATGTGCGGCCGCGCATGGAAGACAGCCTTGCCGTGCTCGGTGGCGAACACAATGACCGGGCGCTGCCCTTGCTCATCCAGTCGGGTGGTCTGACTGACGCCGTCGTTGAGGTAACGAATCGGATTGCGCGTGCCGATGTCGTCAGGCGCGCAGGGCCATTGCAGCGACTGATCGCGCAGCCGCGCGTAGCTCGCTCCGCGAATGTCGTAGCCGGTTTTCGGGTTCCAGGCCTGTTTGATCTCCTCGAACACGTCTTCGGCCGAGGCATAGCTGAAGGCCTCGGCGAAGCCCATTTCACAGGCGACCCGCGCAATGATCTGCCAGTCCGGCAAGGCCTGGCCCGGCGCATCGACGGCTTTTTGCGTGAGGTTCAGGTTGCGCTCGGAATTGATCATCACGCCCTCGGCCTCAGCCCACAGTGCGCCCGGCAACAGGATGTCCGCGTAGCGATTGGTTTCGGTGTCGAGGAACGCGTCCTGAGTAATGACCAACTCGGCGGTCTGCAGCGCTTCGATCACCGTGGCGCGGTTGGCGACGCTGGCGACCGGGTTGGTGCAGATGATCCAGCAGGCTTTGATGATGCCGTCGCGCATCTGCTCGAACATGTCGATGGTGCCACCGCCCAGCGTCTGGCCGAGGCTGCCTCGGGGGATCGACCACAGGTCTTCTATGAAGCTGCGATCCGCTTCGACCAGTACCGAGCGCTGTCCGGGAAGGCCGGGGCCCATGTAGCCCATCTCTCGACCGCCCATGGCGTTGGGCTGGCCGGTGAGCGAGAACGGCCCGCTGCCCGGCCGACAGATCGCCCCGGTCGCCAGGTGCAGGTTGCACAGCGCATTGGTGTTCCAGGTGCCGTGGGTGCTCTGGTTCAATCCCATGGTCCAGCAGCTCATCCATTCCGGCGCCTGGCCGATCATCTGCGCCGCCTGACGAATGTCGGCTTCGGCCAGCCCCGTGATCTGCGCGACGTTCTGAGGGGTGTAATCGGCGAGAAAGCCCGGCATGGTCTCCCAGCCTTCAGTGAACGAGGTGATGAAGTCTGTATCGATGTCGCCGCTTTCCAGCAGTAGGTGCAACAGGCCGTTGAGCAACGCCAGATCGGTACCGGGTTTGATCTGCAGAAACAGGCTGGCCTTGTCGGCCGTGGCGCTGCGGCGGGGATCGACCACGATCAGCTTCGCACCGGCCTTGACCCGGTCCATCATGCGCAGGAACAGGATCGGGTGACAGTCGGCCATGTTCGCGCCGATCACGAAGAACAGATCGGCCTGGTCGAAATCGTCGTAGGAGCCGGGCGGGCCGTCCGCGCCCAGCGACAGCTTGTAGCCGCTGCCGGCGCTGGCCATGCACAGCCGCGAGTTGGATTCGATGTGGTGAGTGCGCACGAATCCCTTGGCCAGTTTGTTGGCCAGATATTGTGCTTCCAGCGACATCTGCCCCGAAACATAGAACGCCAGTGCATCGGGGCCGTCGCGGTCGAGGATCGTGCGCAGGCGCAGCGCGGTTTGAGTGATTGCCGCATCCATGTCGCTGCGTACAGGATCCTGGTTGCGCTGATGACGCAGGTACGCCGATTCCATTCGCCCGGAATCGGCGATTGCCTGTCCACAGGTGGTGCCCTTGGTACACAGACGCCCGAAGTTGGTCGGATGCTGTTTGTCACCCGTGACCTTGATCACACGATTGTTTTCGACCTGCATGAGGATGCCGCAGCCGACGCCACAATAAGGACACACACTTCGCACGCTGTTGCTCGCCATAGCCGATTTCCCGAAACCAAAAAAAAGACGCCCTGTTCTCCCCCGTCGAAAAAACGGAGAGCACACGGCGCCTTTGTCGTGAAGATGGCAATCGGCGTTGACTGCCTGTAAGCAGGCAATTGCAAAGGACAGGCCAGCCTTCTGCATCTGTCTGCCACCCCACGGGATGTCGGCGATGGAGCGCTCAGGATCGCCGACGCTGGCCAGCAGGATTGCTACAGGTTGGGGCGAGCAACGCAAAATCGCACAGTTATTGTGCTGAATTGAATAGTCAATTCCGGCCTATGCCCGCCAGGCCGTAGGAGGCTGGCTTGCCAACGATCTGGCGCAAAGCGGCAGCACAATCAGACATCTCGGTTGAGCCAGAGCGCCCACCATCGCCGATTTTGCTGCCGCTGCGCGCCAGATCGTCAGCAAGCTGGCCTCCCACGGCCTTCGGCCAGAATCTAAAGCAGACCGCGTACAGGCCTCCACGCAGAAGAGACCAATGCCGCGCTGGCACAACCAGTGCCGCGCTGGCACACCCATTGCTTTATTACCTTCAAGTCCAGCCTGAATGCGCGGTTGGCAGCCCTGGTCGGTCAATGATGATCGTCCGCCCCTCAAGGCATTGGGCTCAGCAGGTTGTGCCGACACTGTGGTCGAGCGACAACCCATAAAAGAACAGGCAAAGGCGCCTGGAACCGAAAGGTTCCGGGCGCCTTTTTTTTGCTTTCAAAAAACCTGATTGGCCTTGGCCGGGACTCGATATGAACACCACAGTCGCCCCTCTGAACGATGTGCAAACACTGATCGTCGTTGGTAACGGGATGGTCGGTCACCACTGCGTCGAACAACTGATCGCCGCCGGTGCCCTTGAGCGCTACCGCATTCATGTCTTCGGTGAGGAAGGCCAGCGCGCCTACGACCGCGTGCACCTCTCCGAATACTTCGGCGGGCGCGATGCCGAGTCGCTGGCCCTGAGCGATGCCTCTTTATACGAGCACCCAGGCCTGACGCTGCATCTGGGGGTGCCGGTACTGGAGATTGACAGGGCTCGACGCGAAGTCATCACCGCCCAAGGCTGCTTCGGCTACGACAAGCTGGTGCTCGCCACAGGATCGTATCCGTTCGTGCCGCCCATCGAAGGCGCCGAGGGGCATTCGCGACTGGTCTATCGCACCCTGGACGACCTGGACACCATCCGCGCCGCCGCCAATCAGGCAAAGCGTGGCGTGGTGGTCGGCGGCGGCCTGCTGGGTCTGGAAGCAGCGAATGCCTTGAAATCACTCGGACTGGAAGCCCACGTCGTCGAGTTCGCGCCACGCCTGATGCCGGTGCAACTGGACGATCACGGCGGCGCGGCCCTGAAGGCCCGGATCGAAGCGCTGGGGGTTGGCGTGCATCTGTCTCGCGCCACTCAGTCGATCAGCGCAGGCGAGCAATACCGCTACCGCATGAACTTCGCAGGGGACGAATTCCTTGAAACCGACCTGATCGTCTTCTCCGCGGGCATTCGTCCACAAGACGCCCTCGCCCGCCAATGCGAGCTGGAACTGGGCCCACGGGGCGGTATCGCGATTGACGAACATTGCCGCACCAGCGACGCCGACATCTTCGCCATCGGTGAATGCGCCGCCTGGAACGGCAGCGTCTTCGGCCTGGTCGCGCCGGGTTATCAGATGGCGCGCAACGTCGCGGCGCAGCTGTGCGATCTGGACAACGAGCCGTTCTTCGGCGCCGACATGTCCACCAAACTGAAACTGCTCGGCGTCGATGTCGGCTCCATCGGCGATGCTCATGGAGCACTGACTGGTGCGCGCAGCTATCGCTTTATCGATGAAGCCACCGGAAGCTATCGGCGCCTGGTGGTTTCCGCTGACGGCACCCAGGTGCTCGGCGCGGTGCTGGTCGGCGACAACAGTTATTACGACACCCTGCTGCAATATGCGCAGAACGGCATCAAGCTGCCCGCCGACCCGTCGAGCCTGATCCTGCCCCATAGGGAAGGCGCACCGACCCTCGGCGCAGACGCCCTGCCCGCCACGGCGACCATCTGCTCGTGCCACAACGTCAGCAAAGGCGCGATCTGCTCGGCCATCGACGCCGGCTGTACCGACCTTGCCGGCATCAAGACCTGCACCAAGGCGGCAACCGGTTGCGGTGGCTGCTCGGCACTGCTCAAGAGCGTGTTCGAACACGAACTGACGGCCCGCGGCGTGGCAGTCGACAAGAGCCTGTGCGAGCACTTCGCTTTCACCCGTCAGGAGCTGTACGCCCTCGCCCGCGTAGAAAGCATCGAGAGTTTCGAAGAGATGCTGGCCCGACACGGCAAGGGCCACGTCGGTTGCGACATCTGCAAACCGGCGGTCGGTTCCATTCTCGCGTCATGCTGGAACAAGCCGATCATGGACCCGTCGCTGGTGCCATTGCAGGACACCAACGACACCTTCATGGCCAACATGCAGAAAAACGGCACCTACTCGATCGTGCCGCGCATTCCGGCAGGGGAAATCACCCCCGACGGCCTGATCGCCATCGGCGCCGTCGCGAAGAAATACGACCTGTACACCAAGATCACCGGCGGCCAACGCATCGACCTGTTCGGCGCGCAGCTGCATGAACTGCCGGACATCTGGGCCGAATTGATCGCCGCCGGTTTTGAAACCGGGCATGCCTACGGCAAATCGACGCGTACGGTGAAGTCCTGCGTCGGCAGCACCTGGTGCCGCTATGGCGTGCAGGACAGCGTGCAAATGGCGCTGAACATCGAGGACCGCTACAAGGGCCTGCGTTCGCCGCACAAACTCAAGTTCGCGGTTTCCGGCTGCACCCGCGAATGCGCCGAAGCCCAGAGCAAGGACATCGGCGTGATCGCCACCGAGAACGGCTGGAACCTGTATGTCTGCGGCAACGGCGGCATGCGCCCGCGCCATGCCGAACTGTTTGCCACCGATCTGGATGACGAAACACTGATTCGCTACATCGACCGCGTGCTGATGTTCTACATCCGCACCGCTGACAAGCTACAGCGCACGTCGGTCTGGCGCGAGTCGCTGGAAGGCGGGCTGGATTACCTCAAGGCTGTTGTGATCGACGACAGCCTTGGGCTGGCTGCCGAGTTGGAACAGCAAATGCAACTGGTGGTGGATCGCTATGAATGCGAATGGGCCAACGCGCTGAAGAGCCCGGAAAAACTCAAGCGCTTCCGCACCTTCGTCAACGACAAAAGCGCGGACCCGGACATTCATTTCGTCAAGGAACGCAGCCAGCGTCGTCCGGCACGAGCCGATGAACTCAACCTTATTCCTGTTGCGGAGATCGCACGATGAGCCAGTCCAATGCGTTGATGATGGACCCGTCGCAAACTCAGGCCTGGCGAGCGGTGTGCGCCCGTCAGGATCTGGTGCTCAACTCCGGTGTGGTGGCGCTGGTGGGCACGGCGCAAGTGGCGCTGTTTTACGTGGCGTCGATCAGTGGCACGCCGCAGTTGTTCGCGGTGGACAATCGCGATCCGGTGTCCGGGGTCAATGTGATCGGGCGGGGGTTGATCGGGAGTCTGGCGGGGGATCTGGTGATTGCGTCGCCGCTGTACAAGCAGCATTACCGGCTGGAAGACGGTACGTGTCTGGAGGATCCGGCGTTGAGATTGCGGACCTGGCCGGTGCGGTTGGTGGGGGATGTGGTTGAGGTTGATGTGGGGTGAGGTGTTTTTGGTTATGGCGTTGGCGTTGAGGTCGGGTGCATATCCCTGATCTCAGTGGCGCTTATGGGGTCTGGCTAACGCCAGACTTGTTTCGCCTTCGGCGAGTTACTTGAAAAGACACCAAGTAACCAAGTGTCCTTGCTCCATGGTTTGGCCCGACTTCGTCGGGTTCCCTCACTCCGGCGACGCTCCGTGGGCCCGCCGCCATCCGCCATCCATGGCGGGGGGCGGCTC
>Ga0160447_101299_pt1 | contig 9827 bp, 9 predicted proteins | sample HID1973K_E1MG_FD_108222 | JGI IMG/M metagenome (GOLD analysis project Ga0160447, IMG submission 108222) | Enriched mosquito-associated microbial communities from UW Madison campus, WI, USA - HID1973K_E1 MG | ecosystem: Host-associated > Arthropoda: Insects > Digestive system > Unclassified ...
ATCATCGGCAGCGGCGCAGGAGGCGGTACGACGGCCGAGATTCTCAGCGCTGCCGGCCTCAAGGTGCTGATCATTGAAGAAGGCCCGCTGAAAACCAGTTCAGACTTCACGCTGCTGGAAGATCAGGCTTACTCCACCCTGTATCAGGAAGGCATCGGCCGTATGAGCAAGGATGGTGCGATCACCATTCTGCAAGGTCGGGCAGTCGGCGGGACCACGTTGGTCAACTGGACCTCGAGCTTTCGCACCCCCGATCCGACGCTGGAACACTGGGCCAAAGAACACGGCGTGAAAGGCCACAGTCCGGTCGAGATGGCGCCCTGGTTTGCGAAGATGGAGCAGCGTCTGGGTGTAGCGCCGTGGATCATGCCGCCCAATGCCAACAACGATGTAATCCGACAAGGCTGTGAAAAACTCGATTACAGCTGGCACGTGATTCCGCGCAACGTGCGTGGCTGCTGGAACCTGGGCTATTGCGGGATGGGCTGCCCGACCAACGCCAAGCAATCGATGCTGGTCACGACAATTCCCGCGACCCTTGAGAAAGGCGGCGAATTGCTCTACCTCACTCGCGCTGATCGGCTGATCATCCAGAACGATAAAGTGCTGGGCGTGGAATGCGTGGCCATGGACGAACGCTGCGTGGCGCCAACGGGGCGCAAGGTTACGGTCAGAGCGCGCCATACGGTGCTCGCCGGCGGCGGCATCAACAGTCCGGCTTTGCTGATGCGCTCCAGGGCTGCGGACCCTCAGGGGCGTGTGGGAAAACGGACGTTTCTGCATCTGGTGACGTTTTCTGCCGCGCTGTTCGACCAGATCATCAATCCGTTTTATGGGGCGCCGCAGTCGATTTACTCCGATCATTTCCAGTGGCGCGACGGCGTGACGGGGCCCATGGCCTACAAGCTCGAAGTCCCGCCGTTGCAACCTTCCCTCACCAGCACGTTGCTTGGCGGCTACGGGATAAAGAACGCTGAACGCATGGCGCAACTGCCCCACACCCACATGATGCTGGCGCTGCTGCGCGACGGCTTTCATCCCGACAGCCCCGGCGGTCAAGTGGAACTGCGAAGCGACGATACGCCGGTGCTCGACTATCAGGTTTCACCTTATGCCTGGGATGGGGTGCGCCGCGCACTGCACAGCATGGCTGAAATCCAGTTCGCGGGCGGGGCCAAAGCCGTGATGCCGCTGCATGCCGATGCGGATTACGTGAAAACACTCGCTCAGGCCCGGTCATTGATCGACAGCCTCGATCTGGAAATCTTCAGGACTCGTCTGGGCAGTGCCCACGTGATGGGAGGCTGTGCGATGGGCGAGGACTCAAGGCTCGCGGTTGTCGACAGTCTGGGCCAGCATCATCAGTTGGAGAACCTGTCGATTCATGACGGATCGCTTTTCCCCACCAGCATTGGCGCCAACCCGCAGTTGTCGGTGTATGGCCTGACCGCGCAACTGGCGACGGCGCTGGCAGACCGGTTAAAGGGTTGACCGCCTGACTTGGCCCACCGACCCCGCTGCGCTACCATCCGAGTCCCCAACGGACTTCGATCAGGACGACGCGATGAACCGAGTGTTGTATCCAGGCACCTTCGACCCTATCACCAAGGGCCATGGCGACCTGGTCGAGCGTGCCTCGCGCCTGTTCGATCAAGTGGTTATTGCCGTCGCGGCCAGCCCCAAGAAGAACCCGCTGTTTCCACTGGAGCAACGCGTCGAGCTGGCTCGCGCCGCCACCAAACACCTGCCGAACGTCGAAGTGGTCGGCTTTTCGAGTTTGTTGGCGCATTTCGCCCAGGAGCAGAACGCCAACATCCTGCTGCGCGGACTGCGTGCAGTTTCCGACTTCGAGTACGAATTTCAGCTCGCCAACATGAATAAACAGCTGGCTCCGGACGTGGAAAGTCTTTTTCTCACGCCGTCCGAACGCTATTCATTCATTTCATCTACGCTGGTCAGAGAAATCGCAGCGTTGGGCGGGGATATCACCAAATTCGTACATCCGGCAGTCGCGCAGGCGCTGAGCGAACGATTCAAGTCGTAGTCCGTCGAATCGGTTCCTTGCGTCATGTGCAGGTGCATATCGAGCGCCGATGCGGCACAATTCGCCGCATTAGTTTTGATATGCCCCGGTGTCGACCGTGGCAGGAGTATCCATGTCCCTGATCATCACCGACGATTGCATCAACTGCGACGTCTGCGAACCCGAGTGCCCGAACGAAGCGATTTCCCAGGGGGAAGAGATCTACGTGATCAATCCGAACCTGTGCACCGAATGTGTTGGCCACTATGACGAGCCGCAGTGCCAGCAAGTCTGCCCCGTGGATTGCATCCCTCTGGATGAAAACCACGTAGAGAGCAAGGACGAGCTGATGGCCAAGTACCAGTTGATTACCAGTAAGGCATAACCGAGGCATATGCTGTCGGCATCCGCGCTTTCGCCGAAGACACTGGCTGTAATGCCCGTAGACCTGAGCGAGATACGCATGACATCGAAGCTGGCGCGAATAACCTCTTCATTCGGCGCATTGTTATTACTGTGCGCCCTCTCGGCTCAAGCCAGTCCGGATCACCCTGATCAGGCCGCCATCGCCAGCCCGAATCCCATGGCGACTGCCGCCGGTCGGGAAATTCTGGTCGACGGCGGGAACGCTTTCGACGCCGCCGTTGCCATCAGCGCAACCCTTGCCGTGGTCGAGCCCTATGGTTCGGGACTGGGCGGGGGCGGCTTCTTTCTCATACGCCAGTCGGGTGAGCCTGTGCAGTATCGGTTCCTCGATGCACGGGAAAAAGCACCGCTGAAGTCCAGATCCAGGATGTTTTATCGCAATGGCGTCGCACAGCCCGACCTGTCCCTGAACGGCCCACTGGCCGCGGCCATCCCCGGCTTGCCTGCGGCGCTGGTCGAACTCGCCGAACGCTACGGGCGTTTGCCACTGAGCATCTCCATGGCGCCCGCCATTCGCATTGCCTACCGAGGGTTCAAGGTTGACGAGATATACCGCGAACGCGCCAGCTGGCGCCTCTTCGCGCTGAGGGCCAACAAGGAAAGCGCGCGCCTGTTTCTACGCAACAATGACGTACCGGCTCTGGGCGAAGTGATCACGCAGCCGGAACTGGCTCAGACGCTTGATCGCCTCGCCGACAAGGGCCGCGCCGGGTTCTACAGCGGTCTCACCGCTCAGGCCATGGTCAGCGGGGTTCGGGTTGCAGGCGGGATCTGGAACTACCATGATTTCGAAGAATATGACGTCATCAGTCGCACCCCGTTGCGCTTTCAACTGGCGGACCAGCGAGAGTTGATCAGCGCCCCCCCACCCTCTGCGGGCGGAATCGCACTCGCGCAAAGCCTGTTCATGCTGCAACAGCTGCCATGGCGTGACTCTGACAAAGTGCAACGGGCCCACTATGTTGTGGAGGTCTTGCGTCGAGCTTACCGGGACAGAATGTTATTCGGCGATCCGGACTTCGTGCCCAATCCGATCGCGCAGGTACTGTCACCGGATTACCTGCTGAGTTTGTCGACCAGCATCGATCCTCACCGCGCAACGCCCAATAACATCCTGCCGCCAGCTCCGCGCTGGCGTGAAGGCGACAACACCAGCCACTTCAGCGTGCTCGACAACGAGGGCAATGCGGTCGCGGGGACCCTGTCACTGAATCTGCCGTTCGGGTCGGCGTTCACCGTGCCCGGCACAGGCGTCATTCTCAACGATGAGATGGACGACTTTGCGGTCGACCCCAACGGCAGCAACACATACGGGCTGGTGGGCAGTCAGGCGAATATCATCGAGCCTGGCAAACGCCCGCTGTCGAGCATGAGTCCAAGCTTCATCGAAAGCCCCCAGTCGTTCACCGCGTTCGGCACCCCGGGGGGTAGCCGGATTCCCAGCGTCGTTCTGCTGTCGATGCTGCAATACCTGGACGATAAACCCATCGCCGATTGGGCTTCGGCACCCCGCTACCACCATCAGTACATTCCCGACGTGATGGAGTACGAACCCGGCGCCTTTACGACCGAGGAGCTGAATGATCTGCAAGAGCGCGGTTATCGCGTTAAAGAAACGAAAAGGGATTTCGGCAACCAGCAAGTGCTGCTGTGGCGTAAGAACAACGCCAGTGTAGAGGCCGCAAGCGACCCTCGAGGGGTAGGGGTTTCAGCGACGTTCAGGCCCAAGGCGCCGCTGAATCTGGTGCGCAGGTGTGCCGATCAGTCCTGCTTGCCGTAGCCATCGCCCGTGCAGCCAAGGCAGCGGACGAATGCGGCCTTGCCGGGATCGACTACCAACGCCTTGCCCGTCCGTCCGATGCCACCTCCGGTAGCGGTGAAAGGAAGTGCGATGACGAACAGACCTGCGCCGACGATAGTCGCTGCAATCAGCAGCGGACGCGCGATCAGCAGGTCGCCGATCATCGCGTATGCAGGCGGATTCTGAATCTGATAGACCGGATCGCCACTGCCCGAAGCCTCGGTCTGCGCCATGGCTGGCGTCATCTGCAAGCCGAAAAACAAAGCCAGGGTGGCAGCGAGAATACGAAACGGGCTCATGGCGTGATCCTTCAGGCACAGCAAGAAAAGTGATGTTGCTCACTATAAACAGGGATTGAGGTTACGCAAGGACATGTCTGTTTCATTCGCGACACAGCCGCTGTAGCAGCAACGGTGGCGAACGTGTCGCCGCCACCGCCGTCAAGCCGTGCTGCTGCAGGCCAACGGCGTCTGCGAGGTGATTGCTCGCACGCTACTTCTGACACTTGGGGCAATAAACGCTCGCCCGCTGTCCCAGCTTGACCTCACGCAGCGTCGTGCCGCAGACCTTGCACGGCTGCTCCCCACGACCATAGGCGAACAATTCCTGCTGGAAATAACCCGGCTGACCGTCGCCGCCGATGAAATCGCGCAACGTCGTACCACCGCGCTCGATGGCGGCAGCCAGAATGCGTTTGATCTCGATTGCCAGCTTCACATATCGGGCCTTGGAGATGCTTCTGACCTCACAGCGCGGATCGATACCCGCCGCAAACAGCGCCTCGGTCGCATAAATATTGCCCACACCCACGACCACTGCGTTGTCCATGATGAACGGTTTGACCGCCATCGACCGCCCCCGCGACAGCTCGTACAGTCGCAGCCCGTCGAACAGATCGGTCAGCGGTTCAGGCCCGAGACGGATGAGCAGCTCATGGTTGTGCGGATCGAGGCTCCACAACATCGCGCCGAAACGTCGCGGATCGGTATACCGCAGTGCAAGTCCGGACTCCAGCTCGATGTCGACATGTTCGTGCTTGAGTGCCGGCAAGCCCGCCTCCACCAGCCGCAGATTGCCGGACATGCCCAGATGACTGATCAAGGTACCCACCTCGGCCTGAATCAGCAGGTATTTGGCGCGCCGTTCCACCACCACAATCTTCTGCCCGGACAGGCGAATGTCCAGATCCTCCGGAATCGGCCAACGCAGACGCCGGTCGCGGACGATGACGCGGCTCACGCGCTGCCCTTCCAGATGAGGCGCAATGCCCCGACGGGTGGTTTCGACTTCAGGTAATTCAGGCATGAGGCAGCTCGATGGCGGGTAGAACGCGAGCGCGCTGGATCAGTGCGCGCTCAATTCTCGAATACTTTCTTTTAGGTTTTCGAAGTCATAGTCGGACAACCCGACATAGTCGAGGATCAGATGACCGATGCTGTTCCACTCATGGTCAACAGCCTGATTGCCCAGCACGCGGTGGGACGAGCAGATGTGTTCGGCCATTTTCAGCGTCGCCAGCAGGTTTTTCAGCGGGGCATTGCGGCCCGACTCATCCTGGAAGATCGCCAGCGCGTTATGGTGGTTGGCAATCGCGTTACTGACATGTTCAGGCAAGCGCCAGGACTTGGCAGTGAAATAGCCGACAACCGCGTGGTTCGTGTTGAGAATGCGGTTTTCAGTATCCACCACCCGGCACTCCGGCCCGGCTTTGGCGTACGCCTCTTCCAGTACGTTCATGTATTCGGGAAAGCGCTTGAGCATCAGCGGCACGCCGCAGTCGTGGAACAGGCCCAAGGCGTAGGATTCATCGACTGTCTGCGAGCCGAGTCGCTTGGCCAGCGTCAGACTCGTCATCGCCACGTCCTGGGCGGTGTCCCAGAAGCGATTGAGCACGACGATGGTTTCGTCGCTCATCTCGCCCTTGATCGACTGCGCGTTGATCAGATTGATGACCGATCGACTGCCCAGCAGATTCACCGCGCGTTGGATGGAGGCAATCTTGTTCGTCAGACCGTAATGCGCCGAATTGACGATTTTCAACAAGGCGCCGGACAAACCTGGATCCTGCGCGATCAACCGGGCGATCACACCCAGATCAGGGTCGGGCATATACTGCTCCATCTGCAAATCCACCATGATTTGCGGCTGGGGCGGAACGCTGATGCCTTGCAACGCCTGCTGAATCTGCTCGGAAGTAAGCTCTTGGGACATAAGTACACACTCAAGGTCAGGGGGCGATTCTAACCTTTACCGCCCATGCTTCGACAACCGTTGAAATACTCTTTGGATCCGACCGACCGCCAGCCGGTTAATTCACCTGAACACGCCCTCCGGCAGGAAGCCGCGCTATAATCCCGCTCTTTTTTCCGGAGCGACGTCATGTCCCTGCCTAGCTTGCGCCTCAAGCCCAACGCCGACCGACGCCTGCGCGCCGGTCACCTGTGGATCTACAGCAACGAAATCGACGTTGCCGCCACCCCACTCAACGGCTTCGCTCCAGGCGCTCAAGCGATTCTCGAAGCAGCGGGCGGGAAGCCGTTGGGCATCGTCGCGATGAGCCCCAACAACCTGATCTGCGCACGCTTGCTGTCCCGCGACGTCAAGCTGCCGATGGACAAATCCCTGCTGGTGCATCGCCTCAACGTCTGCCTGTCGCTGCGTGAACGCCTGTTCGACAAGCCGTTCTACCGCCTCGTCTACGGCGACTCCGATCTGCTGCCGGGTCTGGTCGTCGATCGTTTCGGCGACATTCTGGTGGTGCAACTGGCCTCCGCGACCATGGAACAGCACAAGGACGACGTGCTGGCGGCATTGATTCAAGTGATCAAGCCAAGTGGCATCCTGCTCAAGAACGATTCCGCGGCGCGTGATGCCGAAGGTCTGAGCCGCTACGTCGAAACCGCATTCGGCCTGGTGCCGGAGTGGGTCGCGCTGGAAGAGAACGGTGTGAAGTTCGAAGCGCCGGTGATGGAAGGCCAGAAAACCGGATGGTTCTACGACCACCGCATGAACCGTGCGCGCCTGGCGCCGTACGTCAAGGGCAAACGCGTGCTGGACCTGTTCAGCTACATCGGCGGTTGGGGCGTGCAGGCCGGCGCGTTTGGTGCAAGCGAAGTGTTCTGCGTCGATGCCTCGGGCTTTGCACTGGATGGCGTCGAGCGTAACGCGGGGCTCAACGGCTTTGCCGAAAAAGTCACCTGCATCGAAGGTGATGTATTCGAGGCGCTGAAAGAATTGAAAGCCGCTGAAGAGCGCTTCGACGTGATCGTCGCCGACCCGCCTGCGTTCATCAAACGCAAGAAAGACCTGAAAAACGGCGAAGGCGCCTACCGCCGTCTGAACGAACAGGCCATGCGCCTGCTCAGCAAGGACGGCATCCTGGTCAGTGCATCCTGCTCGATGCACCTGCCCGAAGACGACCTGCAGAACATCCTGCTCACCAGCGCCCGACATCTGGACCGCAATATTCAGCTGCTGGAACGCGGCGGCCAGGGACCGGATCACCCGGTACACCCGGCGATTCCGGAAACCCGTTACATCAAAAGCATCACGTGCCGGTTGTTGCCCAATAGTTGATCCGGTTACGCCTGCAATGACGCCCTCCCGGGCAAGCGCGCTCTTACAGTTGACCCGATTTCCCTGTGTGAACTCGGTCAACTGTAGGAGCGATGGTCCCGTGAGGTGATCGACTGTAGGAGCGCGCTTGCCCGCGAAATATTTCAGAGCCAAACAGCATCCCAAAGCGGGTAATCACCTATCCGCTGAACCAACCCAGCTCTTAACGGATTAGCGACTATGTAGCGCGCGACGCTCTGTAAATCCTCCTCACGCCTGATTGCCCGATCGTGATATCCCTTCTGCCAGACTTGCTGGGACGTATGGCCCAAGCGCAACAAGGAAAGAGCGCTGCGAGATTTCACCTTACGCATCAGCATCCCCAAGCTGCCTTTTTTCAACGTGACCAACCAATGAAAGTGGTCAGGCATCACAACCCACGCCAAAGATTCAGCAAGCCCCTGCTCCTGAACCCTTCGAAACTCTTGCACCACCAGCCGCCCCGTCTGCCAATGGGAAAACAATGGAATGCGATCATGTACAACCGATGTCAGCAGATATATCTGCCCGGTTTCAGAATAACGTCCCAGCCTTAAATCTGAACCTCTTCGAGACCCCGACATTCCCTTGTCCTTAACTGTGGTTCAAAGAGAAGGCTAGTGCAGGTCGGAGCGAGCGCAGACTGATAAGGTAAGTCGATGTGACCGGCCGGACGCCATCGCGGGCAAGCGCGCTCCTACGGTTGACCCCATTTCCCTGTGAGCTCGGTCAACTGTAGGAGCGCGCTTGCCCGCGATATGTTAAACCGGCGTCCTCAAAGCTCCAGAATCACCGAAGCGATCCCGAAATACACCAACACTCCAGCCGCATCGGCAATCGATGTGATCAGCGGACCGCTGGCGACTGCCGGGTCCATCCGCAGGCGGCTGAACAGGAAGGGCAAGCTCATGCCGATGAGGCTGCCAATCAGCACGATGATCAGCATGCTGCTGGCAACTACCATCGAAACGCTCCAGCCACCGCGCATGGCGCCGATGAGAGCCACGGCCACGGCCATTGTCACGCCCAGCGCCAGCGCCACCGAGCATTCACGCCACAGCAGGCGCAGCCAGTCTTTCATGACCACCTCGCCGGTCGCCAGCGCCCGGACCATCAAGGTCGCCGATTGCGCGCCCGCGTTGCCGCCGCTGTCCACCAACAGCGGCAGAAAAAACACCAGCACAATATTGGCGGCAATCACATCTTCGAAGGCGGCGATGCCTGCGCCGGAAAAGAGGTTGCCGAACACCAGCAACACCAGCCAGAAAACGCGCTTGCGATAGAGCAAGCCCGCCGTGGCGCTGCTCAGGTTGCCCAACGGTGTGGAAATCGCGGCGCCTTTGTGAAAATCCTCGGTAGCCTCGCCGACAGCGCCGTTGTCGAGGTGCTCCAGGACCTTGGTGCGCGTGTCAGAAGGCAGCGCCTGCAGTTGAGCCGCGATGTCGGCTGCGGACAGGTGGTTGAGGGGGCCAACAGGTTGGGTCAGATCAAAAATTGTCATGTAACTCTCCAGGCAGCCGCGCAGGGCTACCCGGAGGCCGACCACGTCAGCCCGCAGGCAAGCCCGCCGCCGCTGCGGTCGGTGCCAGATTGTCTGTTCTCGAGGAACGTAAACCGGGGTGGTCCATTGGGATGATTTCTCGCTCACCGCACATGCGGCGCGGGGATAGTAATGAGTCAGGTCAGGCAATGACACCCATGCGGGCGATTTTCAGAACCGTCCTACATAGCCCTAATAGAGGCACCTGATCGGTCTTGGCATTCCATCCCGCCGCCAGCGGTGTAGAATCGGCGTATTCATCGCCAATCATCCCCGGCGGGTTTATGAGCTCCGGTCGAGCGCGCAGCGATCCTGTGGCGTCACCGACCTCATCCGCAACGGCAGCGACCTGTCGCCGTTGCAAAGGACCAAGAGAAGCTCACTCCCTTACTGAACCTGATTAGCCGCCCGGAGTGCTCCATGCCTGATTACCGCTCGAAAAC
>Ga0160447_101301_pt1 | contig 9824 bp, 7 predicted proteins | sample HID1973K_E1MG_FD_108222 | JGI IMG/M metagenome (GOLD analysis project Ga0160447, IMG submission 108222) | Enriched mosquito-associated microbial communities from UW Madison campus, WI, USA - HID1973K_E1 MG | ecosystem: Host-associated > Arthropoda: Insects > Digestive system > Unclassified ...
AAGTCTGGCGACTTCCTCGAGGGGAAGGTCGGCCCACTGGCCGGTGAACAGGGTAAACGGGCGGGGCATGGTCAGGCTCCTTCAGAAACGAGGGACTTGTCTTCGACAGCGGTAATGGTGCTCTTGTTCCTGGCTGAGGCTTCCACAGCATCGAGGACACGTTGGACCTGCAGTCCGTCTTCAAACGACGGCGACGGCGACTCATCGGCCGCAATTGCGGTGAGGAAGTCTCGGATCTGGTGGGTGAAAGTGTGTTCCCAACCGATGATGTGACCCTGCGGCCACCACGCTTCGAGGTAGGGGTGTTCGGGTTCATTGACCAGGATCCGGCGGAAACCCTGCTCACGAACAGGCACGGTGGCGTCCAGGAAATTCAGCTCGTTCAGCGCTTCCAGGTCAAATGTCAGCGACCCTGAGGTGCCGTAGATTTCGAGCTTGAGGGAGTTTTTCTGGCCGGTCGCGACGCGGGATGCTTCGACGGAGGCGCCCATTTCGCCGGTGAGCCAAAACGTTGCCCAGGCGGCGTCGTCTACAGTGACGTCTTCTAAACCGCCCGGACCGGGCCGCTGAGTCACGAACGTTTTCAGCACCCCCGATGCCTCGAGGATGGTCTGTCCGGTCAGGTACTGGATTTGGTCGATGGCGTGCGAGGCGATGTCGCCGAGCGCGCCGGAGCCGGCGGTTTCCTTGCGGAGCCGCCAGGTCATGGGCGATTGGTCGTCGGCGAGCCAGTCCTGAAGGTAGGCGGCGCGGACATGCCGAACCGTGCCGAGCCGGCCTTCGGCAATCAGTTGCTTGGCCAGGGCGAGGGCGGGAACGCGGCGGTAGTTGAAGCCGATCATCGATCGAACCCCGCGGGTACGCGCTTCAACGGCTGCGGCCACCATCAGTTCGGCCTCACCCAGGGTGTTGGCCAGCGGCTTCTCCACCAACACGTGTTTGCCGGCGGCCAGTGCGGCGATGGCGATTTCGGCGTGCATCCAACCGGGCGCGCAGATATCAACGATGTGGATGTCGTCCCGCTCAATCACGGAACGCCAATCTGTGGCGGACTCGGCCCAACCGTACTTGGCTGCGGCCTCCGCTACCTGGGTGGCGTCCCGGCCCACGAGCACTTTCTGCTCGAAGGCCGGGACATCGAAGAAACTGGCCACGTTCCGCCACGCATTCGAATGGGACTTCCCCATGAAGGCGTAGCCGATGGCAGCAACCCCCAATGGGCTTGCGTGTTGATTTCCTGGTGGTTCTGTCTTCATGAATTTTCTTTCTTTGCAGCATTCGGCTGGCAACGTCGTTCCGTCCCGTACGACCAGCACCGCAGACGGCACCTTCGATCGGCTGCCGACCAACTGTGGCTGGATTCAGACGACGAGGAGGACCGGACAAATCGCCTTAAGAGGGGCCCTGCCGGGATGGCTCCAAGGCATTCCGGGGGTCTTTGCTGAGAGCTGGTTGTTGTTAGCTCGTGGTTGTGAGGATGCGGACCCTCACGGCTGTGATGTGCTTGTCAGAAAGGATCTCAAGGCGTTCGTCCCCGTTGAGGAATCGCCCTTCCTGAAACCCGGCATTGGTCACCACCAGCTCCCTGACTGAATCCAGTTCAACGTCACAGCCGGGCTTGTGGAAGTCCACTTGTGCTCCTTGGCCCACCACGATGAACTCGGTGGGACTGATGGCCAGAACCATTCCAAAGGGACGGGCGTCTCCTGGGGTAGGGCCGTGGGTAGCGGCAACCGTTTCTTCCAGGAGTTCGGGCGCCGGGGGAACACGAACGCCTGCATCCAGAAGCATTCCTTCGAGGAGCTTCCTGGAATTTCGAACCGTTATTGAAGTACCCGCCAGTTCTGTGCTGATGGATTCCTCCTCCGGGTCAAGGGCGAAGCCAAAAATACGGCCTTCGCGCTGGGCATCCACTATCTCTGGAGTAAGGGAAGTGATGATGGAGCAGGCGGCGCTGAACTGGTTGCCTTCCCGGCCTTCTTCCACCCCGAAGACGTTGTAGCCCAGACCACCAAATCCCCCAATGGCCAAGAACGCATCTCCGGCCCGGAAACGTGCTTCGGGGATGAAAAGGGGATTGGAATCGGAGGCGTATTGACGCATGACCTCCTCTGCATTGGGCACGTAGATATCCGGTGCCAGGAAGTCGATGGCCGGCGCCGCGGCACGCCATACCGGGATCATCCGGGCCGTCGGTCCGCCGCTTGGGTACTGGCCGGGCAGGTCCTGTCCCCGTTGAGGGCCGATCCAGGCGTTTGCGTAAGTGGGCAGGGGCAGGACTTCCTTTCCGGCTGCCGCCAAACCTCCCACAAAGGATGCAAATCCCCAGGCCATAAAGGTCTCTTCGGCAACGGGGTTGTCATCTCCGAAGTGGTCCGCCCAGCTTTTGCTGCTGTCCGGGCGCGCGCCAAGGGCCTGCACAAACTCCTGGTCAAAGGATTCCGGAGCTTGAGAAACCGCAGCAATCAAATGCCCAGGGAGCGGTGCATTCCAGACGGCGTCGGCCAGTGCGCTGTGGTCTCTTCCTGCACCCAGCAGTCCAACCTCGTTTTCCACCTGAACCATGATGACTGTATGGTCCGGATCGATCATGGACAGATGCGCTAACAGGGCAGTGTAGGCGGTTCGGTCCGCTTCAAAGAGATTGTCAGAGAAGACGGACAAGCTTGGCCGCGGCATGGATCCGGGATACGAAAAGGGGGTCTTGAACGGTTTGACGCCCCTGTCCGCGCGCGGGAAACGTTCACGGTCAGCGCGAACCCAGCCGGGGGCATAGGTGGAGAAAGCGTTCTTGAACGCCCCGAACCAGATCATTACCAGACGGACGCCGGTGGACCGTGCGTCTTCCACCAGCCCGTCGACGATCGAAAAATCGAGTTGTCCTTCAACCGGTTCTGTTTGTTCCCAGGACACAGGAGCGATCACCGTGTTGACCCCCGCCTTTGCCAGTTTCTCCCAGATGGGCGACATATAGCTCCTGTCAGATGCACTGGAATTATGCAGTTCGCCTCCGATGCAGAGAAACGGCTTCTCCTCAACAATCAGCCTGACGTGGCTGCCCGTCCGCTCGAGTCGGGGAAGGTTCTGGTGTGGCATGGGGATCGGTCCTTACTACTTGGTGGGCGGAATACTTGGTGGCTGGGCTACTTGGCTTACTGGTTTCAGGGGGAACTGGGAGTGACCCACAGGCTGAATTCCCGGGAGGTCAGGCCGCTGCCAATCCCCACCCGGAACTCGCCTGGCTCCACGATGTATCCGGCACGGTGATCGTTGGTCCAGAATCCCAGATCATCCCAGCCGATGGTCAGCGATACCCGCCGTTCCTCTCCGGCAGGTACGAATACTCGCCTGAAGCCCCGCAACTGCCTGACGGGCCGGGTCATTGTGGCCAGCAGATCGGAAATATACAACTGGACCACTTCGTCGCCATCCTTTGTTCCGGTATTGCGAACGATCGTGGTGAAAGAGATCCTGGATCCAGCTCTCAGCTCGTCCAAGGTGACCGAAAGTGCTTGGTCCGGCGATGATTCCAACTCAAAGGACGTGTAGCTAAGCCCGTATCCGAAACCGAATTGCGGACCCAGCTCCAAGTCCAGGTACTTCGACTTGTAATAGTCATCAGTGTTGTTGGGTCCGGTCAGCCCAACGTCCGGCCGTTTGTCAGCAAGAGAGCCTCCTGTGCGGGCAGGCCTCCCCGTTGACTCATGGTTGTAGTAGAGGGGGACTTGACCCACAGCGCGCGGGAAAGACATGGGAAGCTTGCCGCCCGGGTTGACCGTGCCGGTGAGGACATCCGAAATTGCTTTTCCTGCCTCGGTGCCGAGATGCCATGCCACCAGAAGGGCAGGACATTGATCAATCCAATCGCTGACCACCAGTGGGCGGCCGGTCATCAGGACCACGGCAAAGGGGGTGCCCGAGCCGGCAATGGCATGGATCAATTTCTCCTGGTCTCCGGGCAGGTCCAATGAACTCCGCGAGCTCGCCTCCCCGGAAAGGTCACTGGGTTCCCCGACGGCGACGATCACCAGGTCCGCCTCAGCGGCGGCAGCAGCTGCTTCAGCCTGAAGGCCGGGATCGGAGCCAAAGAAGGTGGCGCCGGGCAAGGTGGTCACTACGGACTCCGGCAGGGCTTCTGCCAGCGATTCGGCAATGGATGTGGTGGTGGGGGAGGCGAAGTACTGTACCCAGGCTCCAAGGTGGTCCTTGCTGTCAGCGTAAGGACCCACCACAAGGACTCGTTGCCCCCGGGGCTTCACCGGCAACACGCCGTCGTCGTTCTTCAGCAGGACCGCGCAGCGCGCGGCAGTATCCCTCGCCGCTGAGAGCGAGGCATCATCTGGGTCTGTTGCTGCTGTGGATTCGTCCACATACGGGTTCTCGAACAGGCCCAGCGCTTGCTTCAGCCGGAGTACCCGGAGTACGGCGTCGTCCAAGCGCTCAGAGTCCAGTAGCTCCTCGCGGACAATGGGCTCACCGTCGCTCAGCAAAGAGCCGCCCATTTCAACATCGAGACCTGCTGAAAGTGCCAGGCGCCCGGCGTCGGAAGTGTCGGCCGCGATGCCATGGTCCACAAGCTCGCCCACGCCATCGGCGTCTGCCACCACGATCCCGTCATGTCCCCACTCGTTCTTCAGGACATCGGTGAGCAGCTCCCGGTTGGCGTGCATGGGTACGCCTGAGACTGCGTTGAAGCTTGCCATGACACTGGCGACTCGTGCTGCGACCGCCGCCCTGAAGGGTTCCAGATACACATTGTGGAGCCGCTGGACCGAGATGTCCGTGGTGTTGTAGTCGCGTCCTCCTTCGGCGGCACTGTAGCCAACAAAGTGCTTTGCGCAGGCGGCAATGGATGCGTTGGAGGAAAGATTATCGCCCTGGTAGCCGCGGATCTTAGCCTCCCCGAAGACGGCGTTGAGGTAGGGGTCCTCGCCAAATCCTTCCACTACGCGCCCCCATCGGGGGTCCCGTGACACATCGATCATGGGCGAAAAGGTCCAGTTCACTCCATTGGACCGGGCTTCCTTGGCAGAGAGCCGGGCGTCGGCCCTTGCCACCTCCGGATCGAAGCTGGCCGCTTGTGCCAGAGGAGTGGGAAAGATCGTGAACTGGCCGTGGACCACGTCAAGGCCGATCAGGAGGGGGACGCCGTGCGGGCTTTCTTCGACGGCGATCCGCTGAAGCGCGTTGGTGGCCTGGGCTGAGGCGGGCCAGAACAATGCTCCCGCACCGTTTCGGGCCAGGCTTCCCGCTTCCGCAGAGTCCGGCCTCCAGACGATCTGAAGCTGTGCCAGTTTCTGCGCATAGGTCATGGAGGCCACTATCTGCTCCGGCTGTACTTTAGCTTTCACGGTGAAGATCCTCCTGGGAAGGTTTGTGGACCTGGTGCCTTATGAGGTCCAGTGTGCGCATGATGGCCAGAGAGTCGCCCAAGGGCATCACGGAACTCTGCGGGCTACCGGATTCGAGCAGCGCGTGGAACTCGAGAATTTCGTACCTGAGTCCGCCGCCAACAATGGGCGCCTGAATGATGTGGGACTGCTGAAATCCCGGCCCCGAGGGGTTGTAGCGTGAAACAGTCAGCTCGTTGGGGCAATGGTGCGGGGCCGGCAGTTCAATGAGGCCTTCGGTTCCCAGTATCCGTGCGTTGTTGGGAAGCACTGTGGACATTGATGAGCTGATGTATCCGGTTGCGCCGTCACCAAAGGAAAGAAGCGCCGTCGTGTCCAGGTCCACCCCGCTTGTGCTGCTGCGGCCGAACGCGGCGACGGCCGGTTCATCGCCCAGAAGCCAGTGCGACAGTTGTACAGGGTAAACGCCCATCTCCAGGAGGCTTCCGCCGCCCAAGGCGGGATCGTACAACTGCGGCCGCGCCCTCGGCCCAGCCTCCGGAATCGGGAAACCGAAGGACGCTTCAACCTTCCGCACCTCTCCAATTGCACCATCGTCCACCAGCCGCTTCAGCTCAACGTAGGCAGGCAGGAACCGGGACCACATGGCCTCCATCAGCACTGTCCCGGCTCGCTTGGCGGTTCGGGCCAGATCGAGGGCCTCGGCGTGGGTGGCGGTAAAGGGCTTCTCCACCAAGACGTGTTTACCCGCCTCCAGGAATTGCCTGGCATGCTCATGATGCAATCCGGCAGGGGTGGAAACGTACACCGCGTCAATGGTGGGGTCATGGGCAAGATCCTGAAAGGACGAGTGCTGGGTTGGGATGCCGAAATCGGAACAGAACTTGCCTGAGGCCGCCACGGTCCGGGACGCTGCAGCAGCGAGGAAGGCAGAGGGGACTTCGGCAATGGTCTGCGCGAATTCACGGGCAATGGTTCCCGTACCGGCGAGCCCCCATCTCACAATGGTTTTGCCGCGCACGTTAATCCTTTCCCTGCAGAGCCAGGTCGGCAGAGCCGTCCAGGGCGGCAGAGTCGGCAGAGTCATCTGCAGGGACCGCGGCATCATCGGAAAGGCGGCCATCGGGCAGCAGCAACGCTGCAATGAAACCCAGGGTGTAGACGCCGGCCAGGGCAAGAAAAACGGGAGAAAAGACGTCGTGGTAGATCGCTGCGATCTCGGCTTGCATCGCGGGGTCGGCGGCGTGGACCAAGGCAGGCGTCAGGGTTTGGGAATCGAGCCCGGTTGGCAAGAGCGATGCGACGCCGAACCCCACCACGCCGCCTACTACCGCTGATCCTACGGTGGATCCGATCTGCCCGCTGAGTCCCGCGGTTGCGGTTGCGGCGCCGAGTTCACTGCGTGGTGCAGCACCTTGCACGATCGCGATGGCGAGGCTCATGAACGCTCCCGTGCCGAGGCCCACGAACGCCATGATCAGCGCCGGGACCCACAGCGGCACGACCCGCGGGAGCAGGAACATGGCTCCGAGTCCGAGTGCTCCCATCACTGTTCCGACTATGGGAAACGCGCGGTAGCGGCCCGTTCGCGACGCGAGCCAGCCCGTCACGAGATTGCCCACCAACATTCCCAGCACAGTGGCGATGGGAACCAGTCCTGAGATGGTGGCGCTGACTCCATAGGCCATCTGGAAATACGTTGGCAGGTACGCCGTGGCTGAGATAAGCCCCGCACCCATGACTGCTGAGAGTCCCACGCCTGCACTGAACGTGCGGTTGCGGAACAAGTGAACCGGGATGATGGGGTTCTGTTGACCGCGCTCGACGACGACGAGCCCGCCTAGCGCTGCTACGCCTGCTCCAAGGGCGATCCACGCTGCGGAGTTTCCGGAGCTGAACCACGCAACTGCCAGCACCACCGCCACAAGGACAGCGGTGAGCAGCACCGCTCCAACGACGTCGAACCGTTTCTTGCCCGCCGGTTCGATGTGTGGAACGGCCACGACGGCCAGGAGAAGTGCGGCAAGCCCCACCGGGACGTTGATCCAAAACACCCAGGGCCATCCCCAATGATCCGTGATCAGGCCCCCGAGGAGCGGCCCGATCAGAATTGCCACCGGGAAGGCTGCGCCGATCAGTGAGAGGTACGCAGGACGTTGCCTCGGCGTGGTGACCTCGGCAACGATCGTCTGCGACATCAGCTGAAGACCCGCGGCGCTCATGCCCTGGAGGACCCGGGCGACGACGAGCTGGGTCATGTCATGCGCGAGGCCACACACGAAGGACGCTGCAGCAAAGCCGATCAGCGCAATGAGGAAGACCATCCGCGGACCGACCCGATCGCCCAGCCCTCCGAGTACCGGGAGCAGGACAGTACCGGCGAGCGTGTATCCCACTACCACCCAGCTCATGTGCTGGAGGGCTCCGAGTTCGCCGGCGACAGTGGCCAAGGACGTCGAAACGATGGTGTGATCGAGGGCTCCAAGAAATGACACCGCCAGGAGCGCTGCCATGAGGAGCCGGAGCCGGGTGGGAGAGATCCGGCCTGTGTTGCTGTTGCTGCGGCTGTGGTTGCGTACTTCGGTCACGGCGTCCCGGCGATCTCGGCCTCCAGGCTGTGCAGAAGCGCATGCTGCCGGCGGACCTGCTCAATGGATCGGTAAGGCAGCCGATCGCCTTCGTATTCACTGGACAGGTAACCGGACCATCCGTTCTCCTTCAGGGTCTGAAGGATCTCGCGCCAAGGAATCTGGCCGTCAACCAGGTCATCATCGATGTCGAAGAATTTCGCCTGAATGAACGACACGTAGGGGAGAACATCCACCAGGTCCGACATGGGAACGGCAAGGGGTTTACGCCATCCTTCTTCCTGGGCTTCTTCGCTGAGGCCGTCATGCTTGGCGGTGGTGATCGCCCTTTGGAAGATACCGGTGTCGATGAGCAGGCGGAAGTTCTTCGATCCGGTTCGCTCGATGAACGCGATGTACTCGTCCACCACCGGGTGCTTGATGGGAGTGGGCGCATGGATTTCCGGGCAAATGATGAGGTTCAGTTCGGCCGCGAGATCGAGGTTGCGCTCAATCACTTCCTCCCAGATCGGGTGGGGGCGCAGGTCCATGGACACTACACCGATCTTGGGGCGGATAGAGGTGAATCCAAGACGATGGGCCAGCCGAAGATCGCGGGCCAGCATTACAGCGCCCTCATCTGCGGTGAGGTCGCGGTCACGCCACATGCTCGAGTCGATCCACGACCCGTAATTGGTAGGCTCCAGCTGGTATTTTTCGAGCAGCCCGAACCATTGGTCAACCCACGCGGCGGACGGTTCCGGGTAGTTGGGCACGTGACCTTCGCCCAGGATCTCAATCCCGGTGGCGCCGATGTCAGCTATGTGTGCCATGGCGTCTTCGAGGGTGAGGACGGTGTTGATATCACCGGTGTAGCTGTAGAGGGAGACGCCGTACTTGAGGTTGCTCATGCGAGGACCGTGACCTTTCGCTGGGACGTGAAAATTGACGGTTGGAATTCAGCCGGAATGTAGGGTGCGTGCAGCGCAATATCAACGCGAACATCGTGGACACCTACCGCCAGGCCGCCTGGGAGCGGCACCATGACGGTGGCCACTTCATCGAGCTGCCAGCGGACATCGGTGGACTGGCGCAGTTCCTGGATGCTGAAAGTGCGTCCCTGGAGCGTCCAGCGCGGTACTTCCCGGCTCCATGCCTGACCATCAACGGTGACGGCGACCCCGTCGATGAGGCTTGCCCAGACACCTCGGTAGTTCGGCATGCGCAGGGCTATCTCGAAGCCGACAGTTTCGGTTCCCTCGTGGACGTTGCGAAAGCCCCGGCTTTGGATCAGTTCTCGTTCGAGGACCATGTTTTCCTCACTTCTCTGTGGACGTGGAGTTGATTGATTCGGCGATCTGGCGGGCCCCGGCGACGGCCAGGGCCACCCCGGTCAACGTGGGGTTGCAGGCTGTAGGGGTGGGGATGACACCGTTGCCGGCAACGAACAACCCCCTGACGTCCCACACCTGTCCGGCGGGATCACATACAGCGGTTCCGTCATTGGATGTCCCCATCCGAAGGGTGCCTTGGTAGTGGAGTGAGGCGCCGGCAGGGAAAGTGAGCGGTTCATCGCCCAGTGGCTCGCCCAAGGACCGGGCGGCGGCAACCACCGATTGGCGTGCTGCGGACAGTGTCTGCTCGTCGCGTTCGGTGAAGGTGTAGTGGATATTCATGGCCGGCAACCCGTAGGCGTCCGTGGTGTCTTCGGAGAAGACAACGCGGTCTGAGGCTTGGAGGTCCTTGGCACAGAACCACCCCAGGCCCACGATCGAACCAGGGATGACATCCCCTGAGATGGGCACCGGTGATGCGTCCAGTTGCATGACCTGCCCATGAAAAGGCTGCTCATCGGTGAAGGGCACCCAGCTGACCCCGCTTTGGGCGGTGATGGTGGTGTCGCTTG
>Ga0160447_101302_pt1 | contig 9818 bp, 9 predicted proteins | sample HID1973K_E1MG_FD_108222 | JGI IMG/M metagenome (GOLD analysis project Ga0160447, IMG submission 108222) | Enriched mosquito-associated microbial communities from UW Madison campus, WI, USA - HID1973K_E1 MG | ecosystem: Host-associated > Arthropoda: Insects > Digestive system > Unclassified ...
ATCGGCTGGTCGAGGCCGCGTTGCCGCTGGATCAGGTGCAAGCGTCTCTCGATGGGTTGCTGCCGGACCTGTTGAGCCTGCTGGCGGAACGTCAGAATGGCTGACGCCTATCCCTGGCAACAGGCGCTCTGGCAGCAACTGGCCGGCCGCAGGCAGCACGCTCATGCCTACTTGCTGCACGGGCCGGCGGGTATCGGCAAGCGGGCGCTTGCCGAGCGCTTGATGTACCTGTTGCTGTGTCAGCAACCGCAGGGTCTCGAGGCGTGTGGTCACTGCAAATCCTGTTCGCTGCTGGCGGCAGGCAGTCACCCCGACAACTACGTGCTGGAGCCGGAGGAAGCGGACAAGGCGATCAAGGTCGATCAGGTCCGCGAACTGGTCAGTTTCGTGGTCCAGACCGCGCAGATGGGCGGGCGCAAGGTGGTGCTCATCGAGCCGGTCGAGTCTATGAACATCAACGCCGCCAACGCTTTGCTGAAAAGCCTGGAAGAGCCCTCTGGCGATACCGTGCTGCTGTTGGTCAGCCATCAGCCAAGTCGGCTGTTGCCGACGATCAAGAGTCGCTGCGTGCAACAGGCCTGTCCACTGCCGAGCGAGGCGATGAGTGTCGCCTGGCTGGCCGACGCCTTGCCCGAATGCACGGATGAGGAGCGCGTCGAACTGCTGACCCTGGCGGCAGGCTCGCCGCTCGCCGCGGTCAAGCTTCAGGCACAGGGCGTTCGCGAACAACGCGCCCTGGTCGTGGATGGCGTCAAGAAGCTGCTCAAGGGCCAGCAATCGCCGACGCAGCTGGCCGAGGGCTGGAAAGATGTCCCGCTGTTGCTGCTCTTCGACTGGTTCTGCGACTGGTCGAACCTGATTCTGCGCTACCAGTTGACCGACGACGAAAACGGCCTTGGTCTGGCGGACATGCGCAAGGTGCTGCAATACCTTGCGCAGAAATCCTCCCAGACCAAAGTGCTCGCGATGCAGGACTGGGTCCTGCTGCAGCGTCAGAAAGTGCTGTCCAAGGCGAACCTGAATCGGGTTTTGTTGCTCGAAGCGTTATTGGTGCAGTGGGCATCCTTGACCGGACAGGGTTAGACTGGCCATCTGCATGACATCAGTATTGCCCGAGGAAGTTGAGATGAGCGTGCCACTGAGCCCAGGTCCACGTAACGGCATCCTGTCCCTGACCATCAAGGACAAGTCCGTCCTGTATGCCGCCTACATGCCGTTCATCAAGAATGGCGGGCTGTTCATCCCGACCAGCAAGAGCTACAAACTGGGCGACGAGGTGTTCATGCTGCTCAATCTGATGGACGAGCCGGAGAAGATCCCCGTCGCCGGCAAGGTGACCTGGATCACGCCCAAGGGCGCTCAGGGCAACCGCGCAGCGGGTGTCGGTGTGCAGTTCAACGACGGCGACAATACCGCGCGAAACATGATCGAAAACTATTTGGCCGGAGCGCTTAAGTCCGACCGTCCTACCCATACGATGTAATGAGTTGCCGCGATTCCCATGCTTGTAGATTCCCATTGCCACCTTGACCGTCTCGACCTCGCCGAACACGCGGGCTCCCTCGACAACGCCCTGCAAGCTGCTCGCGGGCGAGGCGTCGGACATTTCCTGTGTATCGGCGTCAGTGCCGATAACGCGGGTGCGGTCAAAGCCCTGGCTGAGCGCTATGACGATGTCGATTGCTCGGTCGGCATTCACCCGTTGGACCTCAAGCCGGGCGAAGCGCCTGCGCTGGACTGGTTGCTCAACGAGTTGAATCACCCCCGCGTCGTAGCCATTGGCGAAACCGGGCTGGATTATCACTACGAGCCGGAAGCGGCCGAATTGCAGCAGGCGTCGTTCCGTTTGCACCTGCAGGCTGCCAACGCGACCGGCAAACCGGTGATCGTTCATACCCGTGGCGCGCGGGCCGACACTCTGGAGCTGTTGCGCGAAGCGGCATTGCCCCAGGCCGGGGTCCTCCATTGCTTCACCGAAGACTGGGACATGGCCAAGGCCGCGCTGGATCTGGGCTTCTACATCTCGTTATCCGGTATCGTGACCTTCCGCAATGCCGATGCACTGCGCGATGTGGCAAGCAAGGTGCCCGCCGATCGCTTACTGGTCGAGACCGACTCACCGTATCTGGCGCCGATACCCTACCGGGGCAAGGCCAACCTGCCGCAGTACGTACGCGAAGTGGCGGAGTTTCTGGCAATGCTGCGGGGCGAGTCCTACGAGCGCTTTGCCGAGCAGACCACTGAGAACTTCAAACGGCTGTTTCCCTTGGCCCGAGTCAGCGATGCCGCCTGATCGCTCGAATCGCAGGCAAAAAAAACCCGGGTTCTGGGGGGTGAATCCGGGTTAAGACCATTAGGAGTAAAACAAAGACACGCTATCCATTGGTGTCTTTACCGATGCCGGCACTTGGGGGAGATGCCGCATCAGCGAATTTAAGTATTGGTCATAATCCACAGGCGTCCAGCGCCCGACTGTACGTTTTTTAAACAGTTTTGGAATATCAGACCGCTGTTGATACCTCAATGCGTCGCAATGCGCTGCACTATGGACAGTGTTTCCTCGATCACGCGGGGTTGTGTATAGAAATGCGGCGAAAATCTTATTCCTGGCCCGCGTGGCAAGCACACCACCCGATTCTGCATCAGCAACTGCCAAACCTGCGCTATGGGTTTGTCGGCGATGCTGAACGTCAGGATGCCAGAGCGTCGCTCGATTTCGAGGGATGAGTGCACTGTCACTCCGCCGATAGCGCTCAAACCCTGCTCCAGCCAGCTCACGCGTTCGAGCACTGATCTCCCCACTTCACTGATGCCCACTTCTTCCAGCAGCGACAGGCTTGCATCCAGCGCCATGGCGCCAAGGGTATTGGGGCTGCCGCACTCGAATCGTTGGGCGCTTGACGCCGGTTGCCATTCATCGCGGCCATAGTCGCCAGAGTGTTCCAGCATGTGCCAGCCGAATTCATGCAGTTTCAACTGAGGACGCAGTTCGGCGCGGCAGTAAAATACCCCGAGACCTTCCGGGCTGCACATCCATTTATGGCCGTCCGCCATGGCAAAATCGCATTGGCTGGCCTGAACGTCGAAGGGCAGGGCGCCGATGTGTTGAATGGCGTCGATACAGAACAATACGTTTCGCTGCCTCAAGCCGTGCCCGAGGCGGTCGATGTCCAGGCGGGTGCCGGTGGCGAACTGCACCGAACTGATGGACAGCAGACGGGTACGGGGTCCACACGCCGCCAATAACGCGCCTTCCGGATCCTTACTTTTGAGGCTCACCTGAATGACGTCTACGCCTTGCGGTTTCAGCGCCTCCCAGACGACGCGATTTGAAGGGAATTCCTCATCGCTGATGACCACATTGTCGCCCGCTTTCCAGTCGAGGCCAAAAGCGACAAATGACAGGGCTTCCGACGTGTTTTTGACCAGTGCAATGTCGTCGGTCGACGGTGCGTTCAGCAGGCGCGCCAGTCGTTCACGAAGGCGTTGTTCGACCTTCATCCAGTCCGGATAGTCCCGCGCCCCCAGTAAAACGTTCTCTTCAGCGAATTTGCGCACCGCGACGGCAGTGCGTTTTGGCCAGGGGCCGACCGCTGCATGGTTGAGATAGCGCAAATCGGGGGCTTGAGCGTATTCGTCAAGAAACGTAGACATGGTCGGATGATCCGTGCAATTTGCCGCAAGTTAGGCATAATGTGCGGCTTCGATTTTGAACCCACAGCCCCCTCCTATGCAGAAAGAACCTCGTAAGGTCCGTGAGTTTCGGCGCCGTGAGCAGGAAATTCTCGATACCGCGCTAAAGCTGTTTCTCGAACAGGGTGAAGACAGTGTCACCGTCGAGATGATTGCTGATGCCGTGGGTATTGGCAAAGGCACCATCTACAAACACTTCAAGTCGAAGGCGGAGATCTATTTGCGCCTGATGCTCGACTACGAGCGTGATTTGAACGAGCTGTTGCACTCTGCCGATGTCGACAAGGACAAGGAAGCGCTTTCGCGCGCCTATTTCGAATTTCGCATGCGCGATCCGCAGCGTTATCGCCTGTTCGACCGCCTGGAAGAGAAAGTGGTCAAGGGCAATCAGGTCCCGGAGATGGTCGAGCAGTTGCACAAGATCCGTGCCTCGAACTTCGAACACCTGACACTGCTGATCAAGGGCCGCATCTCTGAAGGCAAGCTTGAAGACGTGCCGCCGTACTTCCATTACTGCGCGGCCTGGGCGCTGGTGCATGGCGCGGTGGCGCTGTATCACTCGCCGTTCTGGAGCAATGTGCTTGAAGATCAGGAAGGCTTCTTTCAGTTCCTGATGGACATTGGCGTGCGCATGGGCAACAAGCGCAAGCGCGATACCGATACCGGTCACGACCTCAAGCCGGAAATCTCGGGATCCTGATTTCCGGCGTCGCTCAGGGCAGGCATTGCCTGGCGCCGGGGCGCGTCCAGAGAATTTCTCCAGAGCTGGCGCAAAAGCTGCATTAACCGGCCATTCGCCGGTTTTCCGTCGCCGGACTTTGGAGGAAATAATGCGTAGCCTGGTTTTACTGCTGGCGTTCTTGGCACTGAGTGGCTGCATGCACGTCAGCGAACTGGCGCAGGGGGCTCATGACGAGCTGAGCGACGCCGGTCTGCTGGACCACAGTTCGACGCGTCGAATCAATAATTTCCGCCTGCAACCGGATTCCTTCATCTATATCGCCCAGGGCGCCTTTGCTCCGCCAGGCGGCGCTTATCCGCGTCCGAACGTGGTGGCCGAAGAAGCCTTCAACGGTTTTATCGAATACTTCCCGATGGTTCGCCGTGCTCGCGCTCCGGAAGGCCTGGATGAGGCGATGAACGAAGCCCGTGCTGCCGGCGCGCACTACTTGCTCTACACCCGTTTTGCCAAGGCAGACGATCGCATCGGCAACTTCGACGAGTGGTCAGACCAGGAAGCTGTGGACCGTCTGGGGATCGACAGCGGTGTCATTCAATTGATGCTGATCGAAACCAGCACCCGCTATCTCATCGATTCTGCACGCATTCACAGCCGTGGCGGCTTGCTGACCTTGCACGATACCCGGCCCGAGGATTTGCTAGGTCCGCCAATGGAGGATTACGCTCGCAGTCTGTTGGGCGTCGAAGCCCGCTGAGGAGTAGCGTATGAGTGGTCCTGGCAAAGCCAATGATCTGTTGGCGCAGATACCCAAGACCGGCAAGGAGTTGCCGCCTGTTCATTTGTGGAATCCGGATTTCTGCGGCGATATCGATATGCGTATTGCCCGTGACGGCACCTGGTTCTATCTGGGCACGCCGATCGGGCGCAAGCCGATGGTCCGTCTGTTTTCCACCATCATCCGCCGTGACGGCGACGATTACTTCCTGATCACTCCCGTCGAAAAAGTCGGCATCAAGGTGGACGACGCGCCCTTCGTGGCAGTGTTGCTGGAGGTGCTGGGGGAGGGTGAGACACAGGTCCTGCGCTTTACCACTCAGGTGGATGATGTCGTGGAGGCGGGAGCCAAACACCCGTTGCGTGTGAGCATCGACCCGCAGACACAAGAGCCCGCGCCCTACGTTCATGTTCGTACCAACCTCGAAGCGCTGATTCATCGCAACGTGTTCTACCAGTTGGTCGATCTGGCGGTGAGCCGCGAGATCGATGGGGCGCGCTGGCTGGGTGTCTGGAGCGCGGGCGAGTTCTTCCCCATAGGCCTGGAACCCTGACCGGGGCTGCGGTGGTGTGTTCGTTTGATTTGCCAGGTCAATTGCCTGGTCCTCCTCTCGCGGTTAAAGTGCCGCCCCCCGTTTTTTCTGAGGTTTTTGCATGAGCCAGTCCTTTGATATCGCCGTGATCGGCGCCACCGGTACTGTCGGCGAAACCATCGTCCAGATTCTTGAAGAGCGTGATTTTCCGGTCGGCGAGCTGCATTTGCTGGCCAGTGCCGAATCCGCTGGCAGCTCGGTGCCGTATCGCGGCAAGAACGTGCGCGTGCGTGAAGTCGATGCGTTCGATTTCGGCAAGGTGAAGATCGCGTTCTTCGCTGCAGGCCCGGCGGTGACGCGCAGTTACGCCATGCGTGCGACGGCAGCGGGTTGTGCGGTGATCGATCTGTCTGGCGGCTTGCCGGTGGAGCAGGCGCCGAATGTGATTCCCGAGGTCAATGGCGAGTTGCTTTCGGGACTGGCCGCGCCTGCTCAAGTGGCGTGCCCAAGCCCGACGGCTGCGGCGTTGGCGATGGTTCTGGGGCCGTTGCGAACACTGCTCGATGTGCAGCGCGTCAGCGTTACGGCGTGCCTGGCCGTTTCCAGTCAGGGGCGCGAAGGTGTCACCGAGCTGGCCCGTCAGACCGCCGAGTTGCTCAATGTCCGCCCCCTGGAGCCGCGCGTATTTGAGCGGCAGATGGCCTTCAACGTACTCGCGCAGGTAGGGGTGCCTGACGAGAACGGCCACGTGCCGCTGGAAAAACGTTTGGTCGCCGAGTTGCGCGAGTTGCTGTCGCTGCCTTTAATCAAGGTCGGCGTGACCTGCATGCAAGTCCCGGTTTTCTTTGGCGATAGCCTGAGTGTCTCGTTGCAGACAGCAACGCCGGTCGATCTGGCGGCGGTCAACGCGGCGCTGGATGCGGCGGATGGGATCGATCTGGTGGAGGCTGGGGACTACCCGACACCGGTAGGTGATGCCGTAGGACAGGATGCTGTCTACGTAGGACGTTTGCGCGCTGGAATAGACGATGTCTGTGAACTCAATTTTTGGGTGACGTCGGATAATGTGCGCAAAGGCGCGGCGCTGAACGCTGTGCAGGTGGCTGAATTGTTGATAAAAGATGTTTCGTAAAAGATACTTGCCCACAATTCAAAGAATCATTCTAGCTGCGGCGTGTCGAAACGCCCTACGCCCTAGCAGGCTTTATCTTCTCGGTCGCCGGGGAAATTTTAAACAAGGGATGGGCTATGGTTCAGGTTCGTAAACTGGTATTAGCAATCGCCGCGGCTTCGGCGCTGACATCCGGGATGGCCCAGGCGCTCGGCCTCGGCGGATTGACCGTGAAGTCGACCCTGAATCAACCGCTGCTGGCTGAAATCGAACTCACCCAAGTGCAGGACCTCAATTCTGCGCAGGTGGTGCCGAGCCTGGCCACTTCTGCCGAGTTCGCCCAGGCCGGCGTCGGGCGCATGGCCATTCTCGATGATCTGACGTTTACCCCGGTGGTCAACCCTGGCGGCAAGAGCGTCTTGCGCATCACATCGACCAAGCCGATTCGCGATCCCTACGTGAAATTCCTTGTGCAGGTACTCTGGCCCAACGGTCGCGTGCTGCGCGAATACAGCCTGTTGCTCGATCCGCCGAAGTTCTCGCCACAGGCAGCCGCCGCAGCCGCACAACTGCCGTCCACTGCGCCGGGTACCGCGCCCGCTCAGGCACCTGCAGCACAGGCGCCCGCAGCCGATGCACCGCCTCCTGCACCTGCCACGCCCGCCGAACCCAAATACACCCAATACACCACCGCCAACAACGACACCTTGTGGGAAATCGCCCAGCGTGTGCGCAATGGCGGTACGGTTCAGCAAACCATGCTGGCGATTCAGGCGCTCAATCCGGACGCCTTCATCGGCGGCAATATCAACCTGTTGAAAAAGGGTCAGGTGCTGCGCCTGCCTTCGCCACAGGAAGTCAGCGCTACGCCGCAACCTCGTGCCGTTGCTGAAGTCGCCGAACAGAATCGTGCCTGGCGTGAAGGCCGTCGTATGCCGACCGGCGCTCGCCAGGTCGATGCGACTCGCCGTGACCGCGCCGGCGCCGCGCCTGCGCAGATTGACGCCAAAGACAACCTAAGCCTGGTGGCGGCCAATGCCAAGCCGGGTGCCAAAGGGGCTGCGGGCGACAACGCAGAGCTCAACAACAAGCTCGCGGTGGCTCAGGAAAGCCTGGACAGTACCCGTCGTGATAACGAAGAGCTGAAAAGCCGGATGGGCGACCTGCAGAGTCAGGTCGACAAGCTCAACCGCCTCATTCAGCTGAAAAACGACCAGTTGGCGAAAATGCAGGATGCCGGTGCCGTCGTGCCGCCACCCGCGGCGGACCCGAACAGCACGGTCAGCCCCAACAGCGTCACCAATCCCAACAATGCAGCGAACCCGGCGATGCCTGCCGAGATCGTGCCACCACCTGCTGCACCCGATGCAGCGGGCAAGCCACCGAACGAGATCGCTCCCGAGGATGCGCTTCCGGTCGACGGTGCCAAAGTGACCGGGGCCACGCCTGACCAGCCGTTGGCTGTCACGCCGCCACCCGAAGCTGCAAGCAACGCCGACAATCAGAGCGCGCTGGACAAGATCCTCGCCAGCCCGATGCTCATGGGGCTGATCGGTGGCGGTGCGCTGCTGGTTCTGTTGTTGCTGGTGCTGCTGTTGGTGCGCCGCCGCAACGCGATTCTCGAAGCCGAAAGACATCGGCAGATGGCACGGGCGCTGTCGGAAGAGTCCGATTTCGCCGCTGACATGGACATGCCAGAAAGCAGTTTCGAGGGTCTGGAGGTTCCTCCGCCCAATGTAAAGCAGGCACCGCTGGCGGCCGTCATCATTGAGCCGACCCGCGAGCGCCCTACCGATGTACTCGTTCAGGCTGAAATCCATATCGCTTATGGCCGCATCAATCAGGCCGCCGCGCTGCTGGAAGAAGCCATCAAGGAAGAGCCTCAGCGTAGCGATCTGCGCCTCAAGCTTATGGATATCTACGCCCAGCAGGACAACCAGGCCGGCTTCGTCGCTCAGGAGCGGCAGTTGGTGGCCACGGGAAAGAACCACGCTGAAGTCGAGCAACTGAAAGCCCGTTACCCCGCCATGGCGGCAGCCGCTGCGGCGGCTGCGGGTGTCGCAGCAGCGGCTGCCTTGGCGGCGGAAATGGACGCCCGGTATGTGGAAGATCTGCTGAACGATAAGGAGCACACCGCACCGGCGCCAGAGCCTGCGGTCGAGCCGGAGCCTGTCACTGAGCCTGTTGCGCAGGGACCCGATGACTTCGACACCGCTTTCGATCTCAGTCTTGATGATCTGGAAGCCGCATCGCCGACAGAGGTGAAAGACCACAGTGCGCCCGTTGCCGATCCGGATCTCGATGATCTGGACCTGGACGCGCCGTTCGGTGGTTCGACTGCCGATGATCTGGATTTCGATTCGATCCTGCGCGAACAGACCGAAGCCAACAGCAGCGAGCCGACCGGTCTGTCGGACTTTGACCTGAACCTGGCAGAGGATCAGCCAGGCCTGAAGGCTGAAGACGATTACCTGCTGGGTATGGGCGACGAGCTGCGCGACTTGCCGGCTCCCGATGAAACTGCCGATCTGAGCGCGATCAAGCCTGCCTCGGATGATGATCTTGAGTTGCCGGCCGACTTCGATCTGTCCCTGGCCGACGAGATGGAAACGGATCAGGCGTCTGACGCGTTCGCCTCCGAAATCGACGACGTCAACGCTGAGCTCGAGCGTCTGTCCCAGAGTCTTGAGCAGCCACCGATTGCCAAGCCATTCGATGGCGCACCGACCTTCAATGAGGACGACGCGTTGTTGGCCGACGACGAGCCGGAGTTCGATTTCCTCTCGGGCACCGATGAAGCTGCGACCAAGCTGGATCTGGCTCGGGCCTATATCGAGATGGGTGACGCCGACGGCGCTCGCGACATTCTCGATGAGGTCGTGGTCGAAGGTGACGACGGGCAGAAGAGCGAAGCGCGTGAGATGTTGTCGCGGCTGGTCTGACAGCCGCCGGCACTGCTTCGAAACGACCGCTCAGGCGGTCGTTTTCGTTTGTGGGCGTTGTGGGTCTGTCGTGCTGACAGGTG
>Ga0160447_101303_pt1 | contig 9817 bp, 7 predicted proteins | sample HID1973K_E1MG_FD_108222 | JGI IMG/M metagenome (GOLD analysis project Ga0160447, IMG submission 108222) | Enriched mosquito-associated microbial communities from UW Madison campus, WI, USA - HID1973K_E1 MG | ecosystem: Host-associated > Arthropoda: Insects > Digestive system > Unclassified ...
AAGACGAACAATCCCGCCAGCGGGAGAGGGAGGTGAACCTGTGAGCACCACGGTCACCGGAACCAGCGGCGAAGACCGCTCCGACTACACGCGTGCCGAGTCGCGCGCGATCCGCCAGCGGTCGCTGCGCCTGCTCGGGTCGCTCGTCCGGCCGCTGCGCGCGCAGCTGATCCTCGCCGCAGCGGTGCTCGTCGTGTCCACGGCGCTGCGTGTCGCGGGGCCGGCGCTCATCGCGTACGGCATCAACCAGGCGCTGCCGAAGGTGCTCTCCGAGGGCGACTGGATGCCGACGGCCGTCGTCGTCCTCGTCTACCTCACGGCGGGCATCGGCGGCGCCGCCCTCATCGGCTGGTACGCGGTCGTCGCTGCGCGGCTGACCCAGGCGGTCATGCTCGACCTCCGCAAGCGCATCTTCCTGCACACCCAGCGCCTCAGCCTCGAGTTCCACGAGTCCTACACGTCGGGCCGCATCATCTCCCGCCAGACGAGCGACCTCGACTCGATCCGGGAGCTTCTCGACGGTGGGCTGAACGAGCTCGTCTCGGGCGTCCTCTACGGCGGGTTCACGCTCGTCGCCCTCCTCCTCCTGGACTGGGAGTCGGGCGTCATCCTCCTCGTCATGGGCATCCCGCTCTGGTTCGTCATGCGCTGGTTCTACCTGAACTCGCAGCGCGTGTACCGCGAGTCGCGGGTGGTCAGCGCGAAGGTGATCGTCAAGTTCGTCGAGACCATGACCGGCATCCGCGCCGTCAAGGCCTTCCGCAAGGAAGGGCGCAACGACGACGAGTTCGGCGATCTGTCGAGCCAGTACCGCGACGTGAACCTCCGCTCGATCAAGCTGTTCGGCATCTTCGAGCCGGCCATGATGGCCGTCGCGTCGGTGTCGGTGGCTCTCGTGCTGCTGTGGGGCGGCATCCGTGTCGCCGACGGGGCGATCCTGGTCGGCACGCTGCTGGCCGCGGTCCTGTACGTCCGGAACTTCTTCTCGCCGCTGCAGGAGATCGCGTTCTTCCTGAACTCCTACCAGTCGGCGACGGCGGCACTCGAGAAGGTGTCCGGCGTCCTCGAGGAGGAGCCGACCGTCCCCGACCCGCGGACGCCCGTGGATCTGTGGACCGCCCGCGGCCACGTCGAGTTCCGGGACGTGACCTTCGGGTACTCTGACGACCGGACGATCCTGCCGCACTTCTCACTCGACATCCCGGCGGGCCAGACGATCGCCCTCGTGGGCACGACCGGTGCCGGCAAGTCGACGCTCGCGAAGCTCGTGTCGCGCTTCTACGACCCGTCGAAGGGTGCAGTCACCCTCGATGACGTGGACCTCCGCTCGCTCCACCCGAAGGATCTCCGCCGCGCGATCGTCATGGTCACGCAGGAGGCGTACCTGTTCAGCGGCACGGTCGCCGACAACATCGCGCTGGGCAAGCCCGACGCGACGCTCGAGGAGATCCGAGCCGCGGCGCGGGCCGTGGGCGCGGACGCGTTCATCGAGCGCCTGCCCGACGGCTACGACACCGACGTGAACAAGCGCGGCGGCCGCGTGTCGGCGGGTCAGCGGCAGCTGATCTCGTTCGCGCGCGCCTTCCTCGCCGACCCCGCGGTGCTGATCCTCGACGAGGCGACCGCCTCGCTCGACATCCCGTCGGAGCGGCAGATCCAGGACGCGCTGCAGACGCTTCTCGCCGACCGGACCGCGATCATCATCGCCCACCGCCTGTCGACGGTGGCGATCGCCGACCGGGTGCTCGTGATGGAGCACGGGCGCATCATCGAGGACGACCGCCCCGAGGTCCTCATCTCGGGAACCGGCAAGTTCGCGCAGCTTCACGCCGCCTGGCGGGAATCGCTCGTCTGACCCGCGCCAGATTCGGAGGATCGCACCGGATTCGGAGTCTCCTGCCCCGAGGCTCCGAATCCGGTGACGATCTCCGAATCCGTGGCACAGCGATCAGGGGCGCCGGCTCGGACGCTGGGCGAGAGCACGGGTGATCGCGTGCTCCACGCGGTCCCAGCGATAGACGACCTCGGAGTACGAGAAGCGCAGGACCGTGTAGCCGCGGGCGACGAGTTCGCGATCGTGCGCGAGATCGCGGGTGCGGTCCGCTGACGACGAGTGGAAGCGGAAGCCGTCGAGCTGGACGACGGTCCAGCCGTCGATGACGGCGTCGACGTCGTGGCCGGCAAGCGGAACCTGGACACGCACCTCCATCCCCCACGGCCTGAGACGGTCGACGAAGAGCGTCTCCAGACCCGAGTCCATGGCGCCGGTGAGGACGGATGCCAGGTCGCGCGCGGCAGGCGATCGCCACGCGACGCGGCGGATGGTCTCGGCCGACAGTCGCTCGGCGCGTGCGGCATCCTCCCACAGCACGAGAGCGGTCTCGCGTGGCTGGCAGTCGGCGATGTGCTGCAGGGCGTCCTCGACCGACTCGACGAGGCGACGGGAGTGGGTTGCGCCGATCGGTGTCGTCCAGTGACAGACCGCGCCGAGCGCGGACGGACGCTCGGCGTGCGGATGCAGGTGCAGGTGCAGGCGGTCGTCCACACCCGGCGGCATCCACCACCCCCGTTGGTGCGCCGCCGACACGCAGGCCAGGCGTGCCGTGGCCTCGGCGGCGGCCACCAATCGCGGCGGCGCGGACTCGACGGCGACCCAGTACCGACGGACACGTCGCAGCTCACCGCTGCGGAGCGCCGACCGCAGTGCCGCGGCGCTGACACCGTGATCGAGGATGTCGCTGCGATGCACCACCCCACCGCGGTCGGCGACCCACGCGTTCAGATCCACAGGACCATGGTCCGCGTCGTCCCCGCCCTTCGCGTCCCACGTCGGGCGACCAGTGCGAACTCGCCGGATCTCTCTGCCTGGGGAGGAGTAGCCCGACCCGCAGCGGATTCGGAAGATCGCAGCGGATTCGGAGTCGCGCGCGCTGGAACTCCGAATCCGGTGGCGATCTCCGGATCCACGGCTCCGATCGGCGTCGGCGACCCGGGCGCGCACGCGCGCGAACGAGGGCGACGAGACCCCGATGGGGGAGGGTATACGGAGTCTCGCCGCCGGTCGTGCTCCCACGGCGGTGGGAAGGGAGGCGGGGGCTAGAGACGGATCTCGGCGACGACTTCGCCGAACTCGGTCTCGTCGACCGGCGTGAACCCGACGCGGCGGAAGAACGCCTCGGGCCCTCCTTCGCCGGCTTCGTAGATGACGTCGAGGTGGTCCATGCCGCGGCTGCGGGCTTCGTCGAGCAGCCGCTCGACGGCGAAGCGCCCGACACCGCGGCCCTGGTCGTCGGCGTCGACGTTGATGCGCCACAGCACGGAGCGGAAGTGCTCCTGCGGCGCGTCGGGGTCGAAATTCGCGCTGACGAAGCCCACGACCTCGTTCTCGTCGAGGACGACGCGCTGCCAGGCCGTGGCCGGGTTGATGACGGCGGCCGCGACGGCGTAGCTCGTGGGGGCGAGGAACTGCTCCTGGCCGGGCTTCAGAGACATCGCATTGACGGCCACGATGGTCGCGGCCGACAGTTCCACCAGGCGAAGCTCGGTCATGGGCCCAGGCTACCCGCCGCGGCCCCTGTGTCGCACTCCTGTTTCCGTGAATTCCCGGGACCGCGGAGATATCTCGACGTCGAGATAGTTTCCCGGCGTGCGATAGGCTGGGCGACGACGCCGGACCGTCCTTCAGGAGAGATCACTCGTGCCCGATTCCACCATCATCTACACCTACACCGACGAGGCGCCGGCGCTGGCGACCGCGTCGTTCCTGCCGATCGTCCAGGCCTTCGCCGGGCAGGCGGGAGTCGAGCTCGACACCCGCGACATCTCGCTCGCCGGGCGCATCCTCGCCGCCTTCCCGCAGCGGCTCAGCCCCGAGCAGCAGGTGGGCGACGCCCTCGCCGAGCTCGGTGGGCTCGCCACCCTGCCCGAGGCGAACATCATCAAGCTGCCGAACATCTCGGCATCCATCCCGCAGCTGAAGGCCGCGATCGCGGAGCTCCAGTCGCAGGGCTACGACATCCCCGACTATCCGGACGACGCGACCTCGGTCGAGGACAAGGACGTCCGCGCGCGCTACGACCGCATCAAGGGCTCCGCGGTGAACCCGGTCCTGCGCGAGGGCAACAGCGACCGCCGCGCGCCCCTGTCGGTCAAGAACTACGCGCGCAAGCACCCGCACCGCAACAAGCCGTTCGCGTCCGGGTCGAAGACGCGCGTCGCGACGATGGGCCACGACGACTTCCGCAGCAACGAGAAGTCCTGGGTCGCCGCGCACGACGACGTCCTGACCGTCCGTCACGTCGCCGCCGACGGCACCGTCACGGTCCTGAAGGAGGGGCTCAAGGTCCTCCCGCGCGAGATCGTCGACGCCACGTTCCTCTCTGCTGCGGCCCTCGACGCGTTCCTCGCGGACACCCTCGAGACGGCGACCGCCGATGACGTGCTCTACTCCGTGCACCTGAAGGCGACGATGATGAAGGTCAGCGACCCGATCATCTTCGGCCACGTGGTGAAGGCCTACTTCGCGGATGTCTTCGCCCGCTTCGGCGACCGGATCGCGGCCGCCGGCCTCACCCCGAACAACGGACTCGGCTCCATCCTGGCCGGACTCGCGGATGCCGAGGGCGGCGACGAGATCTCCGCCGCGTTCGCCGAGGGCCTCCAGAGCGGTCCCCGCCTCTCGTACGTCAACAGCGACAAGGGCATCACGAACCTGCACGTCCCGTCGGACGTCATCGTCGACGCGTCGATGCCGGCTCTCGTCCGCAACGGCGGCAAGCTGTGGGGCGCCGACGGCGGCGAGGCCGACACCATCGCCGTGATCCCCGACTCGTCCTACGCCGGCGTCTACCAGGCCGTGATCGACGACGTCATCGCCAACGGCCCCCTCGACCCCGCCACGATCGGCACCGTCCCGAACGTCGGCCTCATGGCGCAGGCCGCCGAGGAGTACGGCAGCCACGACAAGACCTTCGAGATCGCGGCGCCGGGCGTCGTCCAGATCGTCGACGGCTCCGGCGAGGTCGTCATCGAGCACGACGTCGAGGCGGGCGACATCTGGCGCGCGACCCAGACGAAGTACCTCCCGGTCGTCGACTGGGTGCGTCTGGCCGTCGGCCGTGCCCGCGCGACCGGGTCGCCGGCGGTGTTCTGGCTCGATGTCAACCGCGCCCATGACGCGCAGATCATCGCGAAGGTCTACCAGGCCCTGGCGACGATGGACACCCACGGCGTGGAGATCTCGATCCTCCCGCCCGCCGAGGCGACGCGGTACACGCTCGCCCGCATGCGGCACGGCCTCGACACCATCTCGGTGACCGGCAACGTGCTGCGCGACTACCTGACCGACCTCTTCCCCATCCTCGAGGTGGGAACGAGCGCCAAGATGCTGTCGATCGTCCCGCTCCTCGCGGGCGGCGGCCTCTTCGAAACCGGTGCCGGCGGTTCGGCGCCCAAGCACGTGCAGCAGCTCGTCGAGGAGGACTACCTGCGGTGGGATTCGCTGGGCGAGTTCTTCGCGCTGGCCGCGTCGTTCGAGCACTTGGGCGACTACACCGGCAACGCCAAGGCGAAGGTCCTCGCCGACACGCTCGACGCCGCCACCGGGACCTTCCTCGAGCAGGACAAGTCGCCCGGTCGCGCACTCGGCACGATCGACAACCGCGGCAGCCACTTCTACCTGGCGCTGTACTGGGCACAGGAGCTGGCGCAGCAGACGACGGATGCCGAGCTGGCCGCGGCCTTCGGTCCGATCGCCGACAAGCTCGCCGCCGGCGAGGAGAAGATCGTCGCCGAGCTCATCGCCGTGCAGGGTGAGCCCGTCGACATCGGCGGCTACTACCACCCCGACACGGCGAAGGTGGCGGCCGTGATGCGTCCGTCGGCGACCCTGAACGGCATCATCGACGCGCTGTAGGACGCCTCACACGCGAGCGGCGAGGAACTCGGCCTGCGCGACCCACTGGTGCGCCAGGCCGCCCTCGTGCTCGTTGTGGGGGTACACCTCGATGCGGCGGTCGTCGCCGCCGTAGTGGTTGAACGCCGCGAACACGGTCGACGGCGGGCACACCGGGTCCATGAGCGCGACGGAGAAGAGCGCAGGGGCGGTCGCCCGTCGGGCGAAGTTCACCCCGTCGAAGTACGAGAGCGTCTCGAAGACCCGCTCCTCGGCGCCGCGGTGCACCGACAGGTAGCGCACCACCTCGGCGTACGGGTCCGCGGCCGTCATCCCGACGGAGCGCTCGAAGTGGCAGAGGAAGGGAACGTCCGGCATCACGGCGACGAGCCCGTCGACGAGTCCCGCCACCGCGAGCGTGATGCCCCCGCCCTGGCTGCCGCCCGTGACCGCGACGCGCGACGCCTCCACCTCGGGCAGCGCCCTCACGGTGTCGACGGCGCGCACGGCATCCGTGAACAGGCGCCGGTAGTAGTACGCCGCGGGATCCTCGATGCCGCGCGTGAGGAAGCCGGGCACGGAGGGGCCGGACGGATGCGGGTCGGCAGTTCCGCCGCCGGATCCCCACGTCGAGCCCTGGCCCCGGGTGTCCATGAGCACATGCGCGTAGCCGGCCGCCGACCAGGCGAGCCGCTCGACCGGCAGGCCGCGCCCCCCGCCGTAGCCCAGGTACTCGACGACCGCCGGGAGCGGGCGGTCGACGCCCCGCGGCAGCGTCAGCCACGCCTTCACCGGGTCGCCCGCGAATCCGGTGAACGTGACGTCGAAGACGTCGACGGTCGCGAAGGGCGTCGGATGCGGCGTGACGGCCGGAGGCTTCGCCGCCGCGCGTGCGGACGCGAGGGTCTCGGTCCAGAAGTCGTCGAAGTCGCCCGGCTCGCGGACGGCGGGGGAGTAGGTCTCGAGCTCAGGGAGGCTCAGATCGAAGCGCGGCACCGAGCCAGATTATCGACCGGCAGCCCGAGAGGCCGGATGAATCAGGCGTGGATCCAGACGTCGGCGCCGACCGGCGACCAGTCGTAGATGATCTTGGCCTTCGACGGCGGCATGTTGACGCAGCCGGCGCTCATGACGTTGCCGAAGTTGTTGTGCCAGTACGCACCGTGGAACGCCTGGTTCCCGTTGAAGTACATGACCCAGGGGACGTCCTCCTGCGTGTACTTGTTCCCCGAGTCCCGTGCCGTCCCCTGCATGTCCTGCGAGGCGGTCTTCCAGCCGATCGAGTAGTGGCCCTGGTAGGTGACGGCGCCCGGTCGACCGCTGGAGATCAGCCAGGTGTCGACGACCTTCCCGTTCTCCTTCAGATACAGGCGCTGCTTGCCGAGGTCCACTTCGAGCAGCCGCTCGAGCTCGGTCGTCTTCTGCGGCGTGATGTCGACCGGGAGCTCGTACGCGCCGGAGCCCTGCGCCAGCTGCTCGGCGAAGGCGGCCGCCACGGCGGAGGTGTCGCCCAGAACGCGCCCGTCCTGGCCCTCGACGATGTCGCGGAGGACGTCGCCCGCGGCGTTGGTCACGACCGTGCCGTCGATGACCTTCTGGTCGATGTCGAGCGCGTCGACCGCGGTCTGGATGAGCGCCGTGTCGGCGGCGACGGTGAATGCCCCCGTCTCGTCGGGGGTCACCGTCAGCCACGACGCCGCGATCTCGGGGCTGATCGGCACGGTGCGCTCGTCGCCGACGTAGAACCCGACCTCGGCGATCATGGCGTTCAGGCGGTCGACGGTGTCCTGCGCCTCGGCGGTCGTCGACACCGGCTCGACCGGGATGAGCACCGGGTCGATCACGATCGTCCCGGTGCCGTCGGCGAACGCGCGCTGGACGGCATCGCCCACGACCGAGACGTCGATCCCCTCGCCGTCGACGGCGGGCGTCACCTCGTAGGCCTCGCCCGTGAAGGCGACGGCCGCCGGGACGGGCGCGGTGAACAGATCCGGGGCGGCGGCCTCGAGTGCGGCCGCGGCCGTGGTCGGGTCGAGCTCGATCTGCGCATCGGCGGTGTCGCCGAACCACTGCGTCACGTTCCAGAGCGGCCGGTCGTGGTAGGCCTGGCCGGCGAGCGTGCCGGAGTCGACGATCGCGCCGAGCTGGGCGCCCGTGAGGGTAGGCCCTCCCTCGCCGAGGGTCACCGTGGTGGTGGCGAGCCGCTGCGCGATGGCGTCGCTGGCAGCGCCCGCGGTGAGGAAGCCCACCGGGACGCCCGCGACCGCGGTGCCGGGGGCGATGAGGACGAGCGAGGCGGCGACGATGCCGACGCCGAGGGCGGCCGCCGGCACGCCGATGCGCAGCCCCCAGCGCTTGCGGCGCGGGCGCGGCTCGGCGGGAGCCCACTGCACGGCCGGTGCGGTGGCGGGAACGGTGCCGTCCACGGTGGCATCCGCGGCGGCGGTCGACGGATCGGTCACGGTCACCCCTACGAGAGAATTCGCGCTGCAGCGCCCTTCCATGGTACGCGACGCCCTCTCGGAGCCGGCTGATGACGCCCGGCTGACCGTGTCTCGGCAGGATGCCGGGAATGTAACAGTTTTGTAAATGGTCCTGCCGAATTCATCCGAAGCCTTGCGGTCGCGGTTTTCGTAAGGTCTACTAACAAACATGTCGGGAACGGATGCGCGCTCATTCAGCGGCCGCGTGCTGCGTCACATGGTCAAGGTCCTGCCCGAGCACGCCCGGGCGCACAACCGGTCCCTGGTGCTGCAGACACTGTTCCACCAGGGTGCGATGAGCCGGGCGGACCTGTCCCGCGAGACCGGGCTCACCCGGGTCACGATCTCCGATCTCGTCGCCGAGCTCATCTCCGACGGATACGTCGCCGAGCGGGGCACCCGAGAGGCCTCCGGCCCGGGAAAGCCCGCGATCCTCGTCGACCTCGATCGTGAGGGCCACCGGATCATCGGTCTCGATCTGTCCAACACCGACCGCTTCCTGGGCGCCGTGCTGACCCTCGACGGAGAGATCGTCGCGCGCCACGACGTCGAGGTCCCCGCCGACCGCGCCGACATCCTCGGTGTCGTCACCGCCCTCGCCCGCGACCTCGTGGCCGACGCGCACGCGCCGGTCCTCGGCGTCGGCGTCGGCAGCCCCGGCATCGTCGACCCGCACGGAGTCGTGCTGAGCGCGCCGAACTTCGGCTGGACGGACGTCGACCTCGAGGGTGCGCTGTCGCGCGAGCTGGACCTCCCGGTGCTCGTCGCGAACGACGCCAACGCCGCGGTGCTCGCGGAGTACACCTTCGGCGGCGCCCCCGACGACGTGCTGCTCGTCCGAGTCGGCCGTGGTGTGGGCTCGGGGCTGCTCGCCGGAGGTCAGCCCATGCGCGGCAGCCGCTTCGCCGCCGGCGAGATCGGGCATGTGACCGTCGGCACCGACGGCGGCCCGCGCTGCGTGTGCGGCAAGGTGGGCTGCCTCGAGGCGTGGCTGTCGGTCCCGTCGCTCGAAGGGCGTCTGGCCGCGCCGGGCACCGATCGCGACGAGACGCTCCGCGATGCGGGCGAGCGCCTCGGCATCGCCCTCGCGCCCATCGTCGGCGCGCTCGACCTGTCGGAGATCGTCCTCTCCGGCCCCCGTGAACTTCTCGACGGCCCGCTCGCGGAGTCGACCGTCGAGACGCTCCGCGCACGCACGCTCGCCCAGTTCCATGACGGCGTGCAGGTGCGGATGACGGCCGAAGGGGAGGACATCGTCCTCCGCGGCGCGGCCGTCATGGTCCTGTCGGGACAACTCGGGGTGTCCTGACACCCTGCATCACCTCGGGGGGATCGCCGATCCCGCCGTCCGGACGGGTCGCCCGATCCCTCCGGAACACCAAGAGAAAACGAAGGAAGACACCATGAACAAGAAGCTCGGAGCCGTGGCGCTCCTCGGCGC